>ERZ1292629.1521-Hain-H43-01um-R1-1521-length-22128-cov-22_pt1 | contig 22128 bp, 23 predicted proteins | sample MGYA00564399_ERZ1292629 | MGnify/ENA primary metagenome ERZ1292629 (study PRJEB36523, sample SAMEA6512636) | groundwater metagenome | collected 2019-01-08 | study: AquaDiva: Metagenomics assemblies of 32 groundwater samples | reverse complement strand
TGTATTGCATACACTCATTTTACCAGAGTGTTGCACTTACTTGTTGAACTAACTGGTAATGTATACAGACATATTGCACTTTTTCGGATAGGCTGAGGGCATATGAAAATTATGCCCAAATCAACAAAAGAAGAGAAGTTCAGATGGATAAAACCGATACTGGATAAGGAAATATCAATCAAGAATATGTCCAAGGTCTGCCCCTTCTCCGAAAGGTCGCTGAAATACTGGATTACGAATTACAGAAAGTTCGGGATTGAGGGATTGGAAAACAAATCACGCAGGCCTAAAACAAATCCGAATGAAACGCCGATACGGATCAAGGAAAAAATTATTGAATTAAGAAAAGATAAAAAACAATGCGCACTAAAAATTATGTGGGATTTGCAGGATGAAGGAATCGGCGTGCATTTCCAAACAATACAGAAGATAATCAAGAACGAAGGATTAACCAAAAAATACCGGACAAGAAAAGAAAGTATTCCTTACGAGGTAAAACAATGGATGCCCGGAGAAATGGTCGAAATTGATGTAAAATGGGTGCCTGGCAGGCTGAATGGCGATAGATTCTACCAATTTACAGCTATTGATTGTTCGTCAAGATGGAGATATTTAAATATTTATCCTTTTTGTTCCAATGGCAGTGCGATTAAATTTGTAAACGAATTACTTTCGATTGCTCCATTTAAAATCAAATCTATTAAAACCGATAACGGTTCAATATTCACAAATAGATATTTAGGATATGCCATGTCAAAAGATCCGCTTAATCCAAGGCTGCATGATTTTGATGTTTTGTGTAATAATATGGAAATCATTCACTATCTGATTGATCCGGGCAAGCCCGCTCAGAACGGCAGAGTGGAACGGAGCCACCGCACAGACCAGCAGAAATTCTATGACGAATTAGAATTTAAATCTTTAGAAGAATTAAAATACAAATTAAGGTTGTGGAATATGTTTTACAACGACACAAAACATTGCTCGCTTGGCGGTAAAACTCCCAATCAAGCTCTCGGACTATCTTAGTTTGAGTGCAAAATGTCCGTATGCAAAACAAACTACACAGCACAAAAAAACAAACCAATTTTGGTCTGTTTTTTTGTAAAAATGTATTAAGCGCGGGCCACATTGCAATCTTTTAAGGGTTGCAATCTGACGCGCCTTGGCGATGGTATCTAGCGGTCTCAGCATCACTAGATACTAAAACTGATGGCGCGGGCGACGGGATTTGAACCCGTGATCTCCTCCGTGACAGGGAGGCGTCTTGAACCGGGCTGGACTACGCCCGCATTTTTATAAATTTTCGGCATTGTGCTGGCGACAGGGATTGAACCTGTGACCTTGCGCTTATGAAACGCATGCTACTACCACTGAGCTACGCCAGCTAGTTTATTCCGTTAATTAGCCCCCCTATTAATCCCATAGTTTGGTAATAAATATCAGAACCTTTTTTAATTCTTATATTTAATGTTCCGTAATGAGATAAAAAAATTTTATAAACTTTTTTATTTTTAGCTTTAATAAAAACTGTTTTTGTAAATTGATTTTTAGGGATTTTTGTGATTTTTGACCAATAATCTTTTACGTCCTCATCCCTTTTTCTATGAATCTTATTTATTCCTATTCGAAGAGAAAATCTATTTTAATGCTACGGCCGCTATTAATAATTCTCTCTCCGATAATTTCCCAATTGTTTCTATGCCCATCTTGTTTTGCTCTTCAATCTTTTTTATTCTTCTATCATGGTTTGCTCGCGCGCCCTTCGTTCTACCAATATAACCTAATGAAACCATTCTATCGTGTAATTTTTTTGTTTGATTCGATGTCAGCATGACATCTCGACACCACAAACTCGCTGTACTTTTAGAAACTTTTAATTTTTCTGCAATTTGTTTAATGCTTTTGCCGTTTTTACGCAAGCTAAGAGCTTTTATTTTTTTGTTTGATTCTGCCATAAAACCCACGATTTAATATAATTATATAATTATACCGTGGGTTCTAAAATATTAATTATGTTGCGCTGCCTCGAATTGCACGAGGGCCTCCAGCTTCTTTTAATACTCTTTGTTTTCAAAGAGAATGGACTATACCATCCTCCCCTTTTATAAAAAAGGAGGTTCCTATTATAGTCTCTGAACCTTCCCCGACTACCTTGTCGAAGCTTGGCTGCTGATTGCCAAATTTTTTCTCTTTTTAAGCATTCACATTTATCTTTTCAGATTGTGTTGTAGCGAGAAAAACTTCATGGTTTTCCAGCAGTTTAAGGAATTTTCCGTTATGCGTTACCGCATAAGGTCACAATGCGCTCCTCGATTATACGGAAGCCTGCAATTATGAGACTGGCGAGGTACTACTCCTCCACAGCGCTGTGTATTTTATATACTCAATTATCTTACCATAAAAACAGATATAATCAAGTTATTGATTTTTGAATATCTCTAAAAACGCTTTGGCTGGCACCTGAACCGTGCCTTTGCCTTTCATCAGTTTTTTGCCTTTTTTTTGTTTTTCTAAAAGCTTTCTTTTTCTGGTAATGTCTCCTCCGTATAAATATCCCGTCACATCTTTTCTGCGGGCCTTAATTGTCTCTCTGGCTAAAACTTTTCCAGAAATAACTGCCTGCAGAGCAACAGAAAATTGTTCTGGCTCTAAAACTTCTTTTAATTTCTCAACAACAAACTTGCCTTCTCTATACGCCTCGTTTTCGGAAACAATTTTAGATAATGCCTCTTCTTTTTGTCCGGCAATCCAAATTTCCATTTTTACTAATTTGCCCGGCTTTAATCCCGATATTTTATAATTCATTGACGCATACCCCTGACTTACGCTTTTTATTTTATCATAAAGCCCGGTAATCACTCCCCTTAAAGGAACTTCATAAATTATAATAGCTCTTTCCGCTGAAAGATATTGAGTATTAGTATAAACTCCGTTAAGATTTTTTAAAATTTCCATTAATTTTCCTAAATAAATAGATGGAGTTATTATTTCTAATAAAACCCATGGCTCTTGCGTTTCTTTTATTTTAGAAACATCCGGCCAATCCGAAGCCGAATAAATAAATTTTTCTTCTCCTTTCGTGTCTATAATTTTAAACACAACAGACGGCGTTGAAATTACCAAATTTAAATTAAATTCCCGACGAAGCCGTTCTGCCACAATTTCAACATGCAGGGTTCCTAAAAATCCAAGCATAAATCCCCTTCCTAATGCCTCTTTTGTTTCTGGCTCATAAGTTAAAGCCGGGTCGTTAAGTTTTAATTTTGCCAAAGCGTCTTTTAATATAACAAAATCATCTGGGCTTTCCGGATAAAAGCTGGCAAAAACCATTGGTTTTGGCTCTTGGTAACCGGACAAAGACTGAACATATGCTCCAGTTTTTATAATAGTGTCTCCGGCGCGAACTCTGCCCGGCTCTTTAATGCCTGTGGCAATATATCCTATTTCTCCGGCGCAAAGTTTATTTTGCGGAGAACGGCCTGGATTAAAATACCCTAATTCTTTTATTTCTGCATGGGTATTAGTTGCAAAAAGTTTAATTTTTTGGTTAATTTCAATTTCACCATCCACAACCCTAATAAAAGCAATTACTCCCTTAAAAGAGTCGTAGTCAGAATCAAAAATTAAAGCCCTAAATGGTTTTTCTAAGTTTTCTTTTTTTGGCGCTGAAATCCTTTCAATCACAGCTTTTAAAACCTGCTCTACGTTTTCTCCTGTTTTGGCAGAAACTTTTAAAATTTCACTTTCATTAATTTTTAAAAGACCAACTAATTCTTCAACGACCTCTTGCGTTTTCGCCTGCGGTAAATCAATTTTATTTATAACCGGAATAATTGTTAAATTTTGTTTTTTTGCTAATTCTAAATTTGCTAATGTTTGAGCTTGTATCCCCTGACCGGCATCAACCAACAATATGGTTCCCTCAACGGCCGCCAACGATCTAGACACCTCGTAAGAAAAATCAACGTGGCCCGGAGTATCTACCAGGTTTAAAATATAATCCTTGCCCTGAGCCACGCCGAAGGGCTTGCAATTATAATTCATTCTGATTGATTTTAATTTTATCGTAATTCCTTTTTCTCTTTCTAGGTCCATGCTATCCAAAAATTGTGGCATCATTTTTTTAGAATCAATTGTATGGGTTAAATCCAAAAGCCGATCCGCTAAAGTGGACTTTCCGTGGTCTATGTGAGCAATAATAGAAAAATTTCTTATATTTTCCATTTATTTTCTTTTGCTTAAGAATCCCATTTGGGAAAATATTAGATTCTTTAAAGATATTACCTCGGGTGACTTAAAAATGAAAGTAACAAATAGATAAAAGGAAAATCCGAGACCGCCGACTATTCCTGTTTGCAAAAATACTTCCCAAAAAGTTTCTAGGGTCATGTAATTGCTAAGAATTTGGCGGATAGTATAGGTAAAAAATATTGTTAAAAAAGTTGCTAACAATACTTTTGAAAAAGATGATAAAATTTCTTTTGCGTGAAAATCTCCGACTTTATTTTTAAAGAAAAACAGCAGCAGCAATAGTTGCAAAACGGCATCAAGGGAAATGGCAAACGGCAGGCCGACAACAGTTAAATTCTGCATCCCTTCTATTTTTAAAAACGCGGCCAAAAAATTTGAAAAAACATTTTGAAAACTTAAAATCCAAATAAAAAAATAACTGAAAGCGATTGTTGTTGCCACACTCGCAATGCTGACCAAAGCCGGTATTTTTGTATTGCGCATTGCGTAAAAAGCTTTGGAAACCAAAAAAATTAATCCCTGGGCAAATAACCCAAGCATAAAAATTCCAAAACAAGCGGCCGTAAGCTTTGTGGCAGACCAGTCAAACCTTCCAGCTCCAAAAACAATCCTTACTAAATGGGCTCTTAATATAAAAGATATGGCGCTTATGGGAATTATTAAAAAAATAATCTGGCGGAAAACAGAGGAAAATTTTAAAAGCATTTCTTTTTTATCTCCCCTTGAATAAGCCAGAGACAAAGCAGGAAAAACAGCAATGGCAAAAGGAACAGCCACCAATCCGATTATCGGCATGGCTAAATCGTTTGCCAGGCTAAAAATGCCCACTGTTCCTGGAATTAAAGTTGATCCGATTATCGTAATAACAACTAAATTAATTTGAGAGGCGGCCAAGCCAACCGCTCTTGGAATAGTTAATTTTATGGTTAATAAAAAATCTTTGTCTAAAAAACTAAAAGATTTACCAAATTTAAATCCGACCTTAAACAAAGCCGGCACCTGAATTAAAAAATGCAAAAAAGCTCCTAAAACAATTCCCCAGGCCAAGCCAGAAATGCCGAACTTGGGAACAAAAAAAACAATGCCGATTATGCTTCCTAGGTTATAAACGACAGGCGCTAAAGCTGTTATTAAAAAACGCTGGAAAACCCTAAGCACAGCTGACATTATATTGCTAATTCCAAGCAAAATAGGGCTTAAAAACATTATTCTGGTTAAAAGAGAAGTAATTTCTTTTTTTTCTTCTGAAAATCCGGGGGCAATCAAAGAAACTAAATTAGGGGTAAAAATAAATAAAATCCCACAAATAATAATTAGTGACATTAAAGACAAGTTTAAAAGATTTGAAAGATAGTTAAATGCTCTTTCTTTTGATTCAACTAGGTTCTTTGTGAAAATAGGAATAATTGCAACGCCGATAGCTCCGGTCATTAAAACTATGGCGATAAAATCAGGAATGCGAAAAGAAGCATAGTAAACATCAAGCTCGTTCCCTGCCCCGAAGGTGCTGGTTAATAATCTATCTCTTAGCAGGCCCAAAATAAAACTGGAAAAAGAAAACACAGACAAAATTAAAGCAGCCAAACTGACTCGTTCTGTTTTATGGTTATAAATTTTTTTGAAAAGATTAATCGGCATTTTCTTTTTTTAGGATTATTATCGGCGTTTGCCCGTTTGATTGCCCCGCCGGATTGTCTTTTAAAATTTTTAATAATAATTTTTCTTTTCCTTTTAAATTTTTGCTAACTCCCAAAATATTTCCTCCCAAATCATTAACATCGGCAATAGCAAAAGAAAAATTAAATTTTTCTTTTAAATTGTTGCACAATAAATCACAACCGACAGGACCCAATATTCCCATTTCGGAATATTCTGGAAACGCTTCGCCATAAAATCCGTCTATTTCTGAAATCTGGTGCCCCGCTAATCTGTAAAACATTCCAGCAATGCCAAAAATTTTAAATAAAAAACCAAAAAAACTAGCAAATAAAATTCTTGACAAACCGGCTAAGTTTATGGCAATCTGCATTTTAAATGGATTACCCACTGAAAAACCGGCCGGCGTTTTTTTAACAAACTTTGATAAAAATTTTGCCCAAAAACTAATTCTAATATCTTTTTTATAAACAATTCTCTTTTGAACAATAGAAACTATTTTCTGGCATAAAACAATAATGTCGTTTTTTTTGACTGAAGGCAAAATGTATTTTTTAACAATCTCTTCAAAATTATCGTCAACGCCAATAAAATGAGTTTTTATTAAATAACGGGTCCAATTTACCCCGTCAATTTCAACTATTAAATTTTTATTTTTATTTAAATCTGTTTCCATATTTACTCGCTTAAAACCCAAACATCATTTGTTCTTTCTCCGTTGGTTTTCATCCCGCCGAGCATAAAAATTTTTCCATTAAAATCAACGCACTCAAGGTCCTCCCTGCCTCCCCATAAAGAAACTCCGTCTCTATACAACTCATTCCAATCAAGACCGTATTTTGAATACCAAACGTCGTTATAGCCATGAGCGTAACCCGACCATCCGCCAATGATCCAAAGATAATCTTTATAGCTTAAAAAACAATGTCCGTGTCTGCCTGGCCAGGGAATTTCTCCTTCTGCTTTTTGCCAATTAAAACCATCATCTGTGTACCAAGTTTCTTTTTCTCCCAGAACTCCTGGAAAAACTCCGCCTGATAACCAGAGTTTTCTTAAAAACACTTCTACGGATAAATCATATCTTTCTCTCCAGGGGGCTTTATTATTAGCTAAAATCCAATCTATGCCGTTTTCTGAATACCAAACATCGTTCACTACTCCATTAGTAGTTACTCCGCCTATAACCCATATTTTTTCTTGAAAAACAGCGGCGCCAAATCCTTTCCTTGGCAACCAAGCAGCGTGGTTTGTTGCTAAAATCCAATCTATGCCGTTTTCTGAATACCAAACATCATTTAAATATTTTTCCCCCGTGGTAACCCCGCCCAAAATCCATAATTTATTTTTAAAAACAATTGCTTCGCCAGCCCTTCTCGGTCCCCATGGCGCCTTATTCGTAACTAATGTCCACGTTTCGCCGTCTTGCGAGTTCCAAATATCGCTATAAATTTTACTATAATCAGGAGATGAGCCGCCCACTCCGCCTAAAAGCCAAATTTTATTTAAAAACACAATTGCATTATGGGCGTCTCTTTTTGCAAAAGGAGCCGAGGCCGTAACTATTTTCCATTTTAAAATCTTGGGATCAAAAACTTCTTTTTTAATTTCTTCTTTCTTCTCGTTTAAGTTTGTCTTTTCTGAAACAATATTCTGATTATCTATGTTTATTATCTCTCCGCTATCGTTTTTCACATCACTGACAAAAAAAACACTAGAAAAAGCAAGTGAAAAAATAATCAATGACGCTAAAATAAAAAATAATAGTTTTAAAAAAATAGCTTGATCCATTGTTTTTATTTTAATCTTTTTTTATTTTTTTTAAAAGTCTTGACAAAGAGTTAAAAATTTGATATGATAAAAATGTCTTAGCAAGATGAGTGATTGCTCTTTATACGAATAATAAAGAGAGGAAAGTCCGAACACCATCCTGAACTAAATTTATTTAGTGAAGGATAAAATAATAGCGGCTAACAGCCGTCCATAGCAATGTGGAGGTGCGAACAGTGACGCGCGAGGCCGAAAGGCCAAACGCCCCCGCCTTTACGGGGGAAATCCCATAGTAATATGGGAGTGAAACGGCTAAATCCTTATTGGGTGCAAGAACAAACCCATCGGCAAGTTCAGGGTAAAGCCTGATAAATTCATTCATGGATTTTAAAATTTGTTAATGGAGAAAAGTAGTTCGCCAGAGCCAAGCAGTAATGCGCGGCCCAGACAGATAATCACATAAAACAGAATTCGGCTTACAATTTTGCTAAGACAACAAAAAACTCGATTTAACATCGAGCTTTTTGTTTATAATTTCAAAATATCATTAACAGCATTTACACTTTGAACCCATTATCTTGGTTCCTCCGATAATAATCAAGAGAATAGGCCAAACGGTGTTTACAAATCCAGTTGATAACCAATCCATTTGTCCTGCCAAAAATACCAGACCGATTAAAACTATGCAGGCTGGTATAATTTTATGGTGCGAGCATTTACAAATATTTTCCATAATTAGAAACGAGGAAGAAATGAAAATTTATTTTCATTCCGACCGAATGATTAATTATATTGACCTTTAATTTATTATATACCACTTATTGGCTTATTGGAATAGTAAAATAAAAAGTGCTTCCTTCACCTTCTGCGGACTCTGCGCCCACTATCCCCCCGTGAGACTCTACTATGCTTTTTATTATAGCCAAACCTAGACCCGTTCCTCCTTTTTCTGTAAAAATATTTTTTAATTGAGAAAATTTAATAAAAAGCTGGCTCATATCTAAAGGAGAAATCCCGACTCCGCTATCGGTGACTGCAATGAATAAAGAGTCTGGAATTTTTGTAAAATCAACTTTGCTGTTATTCAAAAACCATACCGCAGAACTTCCTGCTTCTGTTTTTATATCTTGGCTATTTTTATGAAGCATGGCATTAATAATAATTTTACTGTTTGCTTTGCTAAACTTAATAGCATTGGAAAGAAGATTATTTAAAACTTGAGAAACTGTGTGTTGGTCAAAATCGACTTTCTCTGGCACGTTCTCCATAATCTCGCTAATAATTTTTACTTTTGCGTCTTTGGCGGCGGTTTGAAATAAAAGTATGCGATTATCTATTATCTCTTTTATGTTTGATGGCTGTTTAAATATTTGAAATTTACCAGCTTCTATTTTGGCCACATCTAGAAGATTATTAATTAGCTCAAGCATATCTGAAGAGCTGCGATACATCATTTGAAAATATTCTGGCTGCTTTGCTTTTTTAATTTTTGATTTCCTTATGGCCTCAACTGTCTTTTTCATTCCATCTAAAGGAGACCGAAGTTCATGCACAATCATTGAAGTGAAATCTTCTTTCATTTTTTCAACTTCTTTTTCCTCGGTTATATCGCGAAAAATCGTGACACACCCTAAAATATTATTTTGCGAGCCGGTCTTATTTTTGACCGGCGAAACTATAACCTGAAAAAAACGGCTGTCCAATAAAACTTCTTCGGAAATAAAAATTTTATCTAATTTAACGCTTTCTTCAATTTTTCCTCTAAAATCAAACTTACCGCTTAGTTTGTCTATAAAATCAAATATTGAAATATCTTTTTTAGATTCAAAACCAATGGCCTTTTTTGCGGCAGGATTGACTACAAGCAACCTATGCTCTGGATCAGTCATAACCACCCCTTCTGTCATACTGGCAACCATGGCGTTTAATTTGGCTTGCTCTGTCTCCACAACTTCTTGCAACCTAGTTACTGCTTGAGAAGCTTGCTGAGTGATCTTATACAAGATAGTCATCTCTTCTTCTTTATAAAGACCGCTTTTTGTATCTGCAATCGTAAGAACGCCCACAACATTGCCGGCTATCACCAACGGAATATTGAAAAATGATTCTACTGGTTTGTCTAATTCTTCATTAAGAATAATACCGGACAATACTTCTTCTATCTTGATTTTTTGAAAATCTATATTTAAAAGAGCCGATAAAGAACCGACCATTCTATTTTTTATATTGTCTATAAACTTACGGGAAACCTGTTTCTCGAGATGAACTTTAAAAATAATTTTTTCAGGTTCTAAAAACATATAGGAGACAACGCTGTATTCAATAAACTGATGCAAAGAACCCGTAATAATATCTATTATATTTTGGACATTCAGCGAGTAACCTATCCTATCTCCCAATTCTTTTAAAATAGAAAGTTCATACATTCTGCGCTTTGTATCCTCCTCTCTTCTTTCTAAATCAATTCTAAACTTTCTGCTTTTGAAATACGAAAAACCGCCGATTAAAACGGTTACTATAAAAAGTAAAATTGTAATTAAATTAGCTGTAGCCACTGATAAATAAGACTATCCTTTCATTGTTTTAACAAGCTTAGATAGGTTAACTATGCCAAAACCCAACACAAAAAATCCGATAAGCCTGATTATACAGTCGAAATAGTCGTGATATAATCCTTGTCCAAAAAGAAAATCCAAACCCACCCCGGGTATTTCTTGTATTGATGAGTGGATGGTGTCAATAGAAAGCAAAAAAATACCTGCGCCTATTATTTTTAGAGACTTGCCAAGCGTGCCTCCAAACCCGTTCAAATTCACCCATAAATTATACATTATTCCTCCAATAATTATCAGTGTAATAAGATTAATGATAATGGAAAAGCCTTTGGGCGTTTCCATTTCGGCTGCTAATGCCGGAAAAGCAATCGCCAAATAAAGCGGAACACTTAAAAACAAAAAAAGTTTTTTATTCATAATTATTTGATAAATTAATATTTATTTCGTTTAATAACTATTCGACTTTTTTAATATCGGGATATTTTGTAAATATAGAACTTAGGGCGCTCTTTACAATTTGTCCCGATAATTGAACATATTCATCTATTAGTTGTTCAACGACATTAGAAGGATCGCCTTTTACATCAATTACTTTACCGTTTTCATCAATTGTCAATCCTAATACATTGCGCGCTTTTAAAATAGCAATATCCGGACCTAAAATTACTGCTTGTTTAGCAATAATTTCCGATATTAAAGATATATATTGGCTTTTTTCTTCCATTTTAAAATTTAAAAATTAATTATTAGTATTACGACCTTTTGTTAATCTTTTATATTCAACTTTTCTTTTACTCTTTTAACCACATCATCAATAGACCAATCAGATTTAACCAAATAATCATACGCTCCTTTCTCTAAAAACTCAGCTACGGCATTCTCTGTGTTTAAATTTGTCAAAACAATTATCTCTACGGTTTTTCCCCACTCATCCTCCCTTAATTTTGCGGTCATCTCCATGCCATTCATAATTGGCATCATTATATCCACTAAAATTAAATCGGGATGAAATTTCAACGCTAAATTTAAACCTTCTTCTCCGTTTGAAGCCCCTAATACCTCGAACCCTTGGGCGGTAAGTTCATCGCGCATCAAGTTTAATAATACTTTATCGTCTTCTGCAATTAATATTTTTTTATTTTCCATATATTGAATTAAAAATTAAATTATTGCCGACCTTTTATTTATTAATATTACCATAAAAAAAGCGTTAAAAAACAAGTCGTGGCCTTCTATTTTACTAAAATAATGATTTGGTCCCTATTTTCTGGTCTAACGCCTCGTTAACCATTCTATCGGCTTCTTTATTCTTTTCCCTAGGAATAGCTTTAAATTTTACTCCCTTGAAGTCAATCTTCAAATTCCAAATTTCTATAAAAAACTTTTGAATTTTTTCATCTGAAAGTTTGTATCGGCCATTCATCTGTTTTACCAACAATTCCGAGTCCGACCTTATTTCCACTTCGCTGATTTCGGCTATAGCCTTGCCGAATAATGCCTTAAATTTTTTCAAAGCAAAAATCACGGCAGAGTACTCTGCCTCATTATTAGTTAGATTGTCGTCCAAATATTCCCCGTATTTTTTTATAACCTGCTCTTTCTCATTGCAAAAAACCACCCCGATTGCCGCCTTGCCCGGATTCCCCCTCGACCCTCCGTCAGTATAAATAATAATTTTCTTCATTGCGGTATTTTTAATATACCCTTAATAAATTTATCTTTTTGAACTGTATATTTTTCACGATTATTTTTGTATTTTTCCACTAACCCCTCTTTTAACTTATTATACTCTCTAACAGCTTCTTTGTGTTTTAGAAGATAATCTCTAAAAACTATTTGGTTTTTCCAAAGCTTGCCGCCAAGTTTTACTATATGCATATGGTGAGTTGTTTCCGCTTTATTTCCTTTTGTAAAAAAGTGTCTACCCTTTATTCCTGCATTATGTTTATAGTTATAACCTAATAATTCCAAAGGTTTAATAAATTTTTCTCCGTCCTTTAAATTTTTTACACCCATGGCTATATCAATTATCGGTTTAGCTTTAGCTCCGGGAATAGAAGTACTTCCAATGTGTTGGATATTCAATACATATTTCTCAACTATAGGATGCAATAATTTTTCTTCTTTTTTATACAACTCTTTCCAAGCTGAATTATATGGAGATAGTTTAACTTTTTTGTTTCGTAAACCTATAATTTTTACATTCTTCATGCATTAATGATTTATTATTCATTTTACTTTTTTAAAATAAAAATGCAAATAAAAAAGCTCCCAGATGTCGTCATCTTTGAGCTTTGCTAGTGGTTATTATGCCTCGATTTATATCACTTCATCAATCAACCCAAACCTCATGGCCTCCTCGGAGGTCATTGATTGATTTTTAACGCACTCTGCGCTAATCTCGACCACGGTATGACCCGTTCTGTCGCTTAGAATTTTATAAATTCTCTTTTGATCTTTCTCTAAATTCTTCTTAATTTTTTTTGTCTCAGCTGAATCCCGGAGAGCGTCCAAATCCATCTCCGTGGTAGAAATATGATGTATTAAAACAAATGGGCGGGCTTCCCTTGCCCATGAGGCGCAATAATGCCTCGCGAACATATAATGCGTTGATAGAGTCAATTTCACCTCCAATCGAGATGATGTTCTGGTCGAGCAGAGCAATCTGCACGTCGTCTAGTTTGTCATGCTTCCACATTGTATTTCCCCTTATTTTGTCAAAAAGCTATTTGTCGTATCATCCCACATAATCTATATATTAAAATAATTCAACCACCTTGTCAAATTTTTTAAATCTTTAGAATCGAAAATAAAAAAATCGCCCAAAAGTGATTCTATGTCTAATTTAAATTTATGTTAGGCCTTCTTGATGTTCAACGCCGTTTATTTTGGGAAACGATGGAAAAATATTCTGCACCCGCCCGACTTTCCCATCTTCTAATTTTACCTTAATCCCGCGCGGATGAAAACTGGAACTCGTCAAAATCTTTACCACCCTCCCGCGGGTAAGCTTTCCGGTTGGCTGGTCTGCCTTCAGCACAACTTCCACCTCCACCCCGATTTTTATGTCTTCTCTCTTTTTCCCATCCATAAATTTATTTCTTAATTAAATTATTATACATCTACTTTGTTGTTATTTTTAAAAAATTCGTTCAAACAGGTTTCAAATTTATTTAGGTCTTTGTTTTTAATGCGGAAGCCGGAGGCGTTAGCATGGCCTCCGTAGGTTATTAAAAAATCTGAACAGGATTTCATGGCCTCTACAGAGTTCGTGTCTTTGGGGTTTCTTACGGACCCGCAACTTTCTTTATCCCCTTTCTTAAAAATAAAAACCGGCTTTTGGTATTTTGAAGACATTATTGAAGCGACAGACCCGGCTAAAGTTAGTCGCCAGGCGATATCTCCTTCAAAAATAACCGGCGCTTCCGGTTTTTGAAAAATCCTCCTTTCTACTTCCTGTACAATTTCTTTAACTTTTTGTTGTTTATAATTAGTTTTATTAATTAAATCCTGCGCCATTTCTTTGCATCTTTCATCAGAAAAACAAGTTAGAAGAAAATAAGAATTATTCTGATAATTTATGCTTTCAGCCGCGTTTAAAGCTGAGATAACTTTTTGCATTGCTCCTTCAAAAACATAACCCTCTCCTAAAAGAGATAAAAATGCCCTTAATGCCGGACGAAAAGTATTTTTCAAAGACCTCAGTCCTTCTTCAATAATTTTTTGATTTTCATCTGTTTGGGGAACCATATCGGCAATAGTGCCGAGCGCGGTTAATTCTAAAAAACTGTTTCTTAAGTTTTCAGAAATTTTTTCTCCTAAAATTTCTTCGCAAAGTTTAAAGGTAATTCCGACATTAGCCAAACCTTTAAAAGGATAACTATCATCTTTTTGTTTTGGATCCACTATTAGGGGAGTATCCGGAATACCGAATAACGTTTCATGATGGTCAACAATTATTACTTCAAATCCTAATTTTTTGGCAATTTCCACCTCTTTAACATTGCCTATGCCCAGGTCCAATGTAATAAAAAGGGCCGGAGCTTTATCGCTTAAAATTTTTAAAGCATTGGGATTAATGCCATAACCGTCATTTTCTCTGTCTGGAAAAAGTACGGCGCAAACCTCGCCGCCTAAATTTTTTATAGCCTCTTCCAAAATAACAACTGACGATATGCCATCTAAGTCTGAATCGCCATACAAAATAATGCGCTCTTTATTCAAGACCGCTTTTTTAATCCTCTCTGCTGATTTTTCAATATTTTTGATTTTTTGAGACATAATAATAGAACAATCTGAAACAAAAATATTTTTGTTTCAGATTAATTTAATGCTTCCAGTCCAGGCATTTTATCGCCGGATAAATATGATAGCATCGCTCCTCCGCCAGTGCAAATATGCGAAAATTCCGAAAGCAATCCTTCCCTAGTTAAAAACTCTATTGTCTCTCCCCCGCCAACCACGGAATATGCCTTGCTTTCAATAATTGCTTTAGCAATTTCCAGAGTTCCTTTCATATACATTTTATCTTCTGTTTTCCCAAAAGGCCCGTTCCACAAAATAGTTTTTGCGTTTTTAATTTTTTCTTTAAATAATTCTATTGATTTTTCGTTAATGTCTAAGGCGTCCAAAGAATCCGACGACCCTATTATTTTTTCCGGAAAATCAAATTCTATCTTTTTTTCAATCGCTTCCTTTTTTATCAGCCCGCTTATTATAACAAAATCGGCGGATTTGGATATTCTATTAATAACTTTTGTTTTTGTTTCCACCTTTTTGCCGCCGATTATAGCTATCATTGGTTTCTCCGGATTTTCCAAAATCCTGTTTAAGTTAAAAATTTCTTTTTCTAAAAGAAAACCGGGGAAAGCCGGTAAATATTTAGAGACCCCGACAATTGAAGCATGGGCTCTATGACAAACAGAAAATGCCTCGTTGACATATATATCGGCTAATTTTGAAAGTTCTTTGGTAAATTCTGAGTCGTTTTCCGTTTCTCCTTTGTGAAACCTCAAGTTTTCTAATAGTAAAACCTCCCCTGATTTTAAATTAGTAACTAATTCTGTTGCTTCCGGACCTATGCAATCTTCGGCTTTTTTAACAACAAAACCCAAAAACTCTGAAAGTTTTTCCTGAACTTTATCTAGTTTCAAAACGTTAACCACCTTGCCGCCTGGCTCTCCGAGGTGACTCATTAAAATTATTTTTGCTTTGTTCTCTATCAAATATTTAATCGTCGGAAGGGTTTCCCTGATTCTAAAATCATCTAAGATATTGCCGTCTCCGTCCATGGGTATATTAAAATCGCATCTTACCAAGATGCGTTTTTCCGCGACATTAATGTTTTTAATGCTTTTCATAAAATTTCACTGTTTGGCCCGGTTCAATCATTCTCTTTTCGTTCTGTTTTGTTTCCTGCGCAACCTCAGTGTCTGCATCGTGCGCAGGCTCCGGGGTTTCGTCAGGGGTCTCCTCTTTTTTCTCCAAAGATTCCTCCAAGACTTTTCTTAATTCCGATAAATTAATTTCTTTTCTTTTCGCCGGCCTGTTGTCGGGCATAGTTTTGTCTCTTTCTATTATTTTTTTAGGATTATGAAAAGGAATTGTTTCTATTTTATTAACTTCCTCTGATAAAACCGACTTAACCGGCTCAACTTGCGATTTTATTTTTTTTAAACAGGACTTGCAATAGATGTTCCTTCCTTTTTCCGGCTGAAAAATAACCTTGGTTGGTTTTTGACACATAGAACAAACAGCGTCATAAAGAGTTTGACCCGCTGGTTCTTTTTTTCCAATATTTTGCGCAGGCGCTGGTTTTAATTGCGGTGTTCCCTCTTCTAAAAAACCAGCCCAGCGAGAAATTTTTTCTTGAACTATTTCGCTTTTAACCCCATATCTTTCTTGAGATGACTTAATGATTTTATCTTTATTTGATGCCTCGGTTAAAATTGGCGGTGGCAGAGTTTCTGCGGAAAAAGGGTGGCCAGCCACTCCGTCAATCATTAATTTTAGATATATATTATATTTTGGCAGGTTGCATAAATCTTGGGCGGTAAATTCCGGATTAAATTCTTTTTCTAAAAATTCGGCGTCTTCGGCTCCAACGCGAAATACAGCCAGAGTGCCAACGTTTCCAAAAACAGCGTCTCTGACGGTTTCTTCCATTTGGGTAATATATTGATGACCTAATATAAGATTTAGACGGTATTTTCTGGCCTCGGACAATATATTGGTAAAAGATTCTGTGGCAAAATTTTGGAACTCGTCAACATAAAGATAAAAATCCTTTCTTTCGTCTTCCGGAATATCAACCCTGGACATTGCGGCTAATTGCAGTTTGGTAATTAACAAAGCCCCCAAAAGCCTTGAATTATCCTCTCCTATTTTTCCTTTTGATAAATTCATTACCAATATCTTTTGTTTGTCCATTATATCTCTCATATCAATAGTTGACTTTGTCTGACCAATAATGTTTCTGATTAAAGGATTAGAAATAAACTGTCCCACTTTATTTTGAATAGCGGCCGTGGCTTCTATTTCGTAGCGCTGAGTGTATCTGGCATATTCAGTAACCCAAAATGATTTAACTATCGGGTCTGTAATTTTATCAACCACTTTTTTTCTATACTCTACATCGGCCAACATTCTATTAACTCCCAAAATCGTAGCGTCTGGGTATTCTAAAAGGGCTAAAATAGAATTGTTTAAAATGTATTCCATTCTGGCTGACCAAACATCGGGCCAAACTTTTTTAAATACTCCCATTAATCCGGAGGCAACCAAATGCCTATATCTAAAATCAACTTTCTCCATAACATTAAAGGCAATCGGATAATCCAAATCAGCAGGATTAATGTAAACCACATCATTAACTCTTTTGGCTGGAACAAAATCAATAATCTTTTCGGCTCCTTCTCCATGAGGGTCAATGTAAGCCACGCCACGACCGGCCGCTATGTCCTGAATTGCCATATTCTCCATCATATTGGATTTTCCCATACCGGTTTTACCGATAACATAAAAATGACGGCGCCGGTCGTCGGTTTTTATACCGAATTTTTTTCTGGCGTTGCGAAAAGACGTCAATCCAAAAAATGTTATATCGTTATTGTTCATAATTTTTATTCAACTGGCAAATTGGGAGGCGGACCTCCTTTTTTGGACTCAACCCTGGCCATAGTTGGAGCAACCAAGCCCGTGATTTTCATTGGAAAATGGAATATCGTTGCCATCTCTTCCGTGCTTAAAATAGCGCAAACGCTTTTCCTGTCTGGAAAAAGCGGAGGAAATCTTAAAACAGAATTTTTAAACATTTTTCTGGCTCTTAAAAAGACCCTTCTCTTTCTCCAAATATAATGAACCTTTGTTCTTGTTTTTCCGCTAAAAGTAAAACGATTTAAATTTAGAATAGAAAAATGGGAAAGATACATCCTAACAAGTGTCCTGTGAGAAGACTTCCAATTTTCTCTTTTAGCCACATAAACACCCCTTATGGCTGTTCTAAAAACCGGTTTTTTAATTTTATTTTCAATTTCAGTGATTACCTCCCTTTCTCCCGGGGTCATTATCATTTCTCTTTCTCCTTCTTCTGATTTCGCCTGGTCAATCCACTTATATGTAGCTTTCTCCCCGCTTCCCTCTTTTTCAGGACCCACAATTACTTGTCTGGCAACATATCCTAAATCTTCCAAAAAAGTTGTCTCTTTTTTTTCCGGCCGTTTAGCTATTTTTGTAACTATTTTTTCCGCTTCTTTTTTCCATTCCGGCTCATCGTGGTCCAACACTGGCATTGTGATAAACTGCGCCCAATAATGCTCTCCCGGACCTAATTTTGATAATAATTCCAGCAAAGAAAAAATTGGGTCTATTCTTTTTTCTTCCGCAGAAATTCTTTCGCCCTGCGGTTCAAAAAACTTTTCCAGCGTTTTTATGGGATAAGCGGCCGGTCTGGCCAATTCAAAATCCTCTCCATACATATCCCATTCTTCGTTGGGAATATTTTGCGGAACTAATTTCGTATAATCCGAAACCTCTTTAATTTCTATTTCCGGATAATGGCCGTAAAGAGTTGTTTCAACCATAGCTCTGTGCTGATCCGTAACTCTAATGTAAAAATGAATCTGGCCTTCAATGCTGGCTATTTCCCAGGACATCCAAAAAGGAGAATTATCTAATTCGCCGTCGCACCATCTTTCTCTCCAAACAGCTCCGTCCCAAATTGGCCAGATTACTGTGAAAACATCTTCCATCGCCTTAAAAGGAGTTAAGACCTCTTTGGGCGGGATTATTTCTAATACCTTCCATTTCATTTTTGCGTAAGCATAATCCCAATCTAGCCACCATAAGTAAAGGGTTTTCAATTGCGCCCAAAGAAACAACGGAGTAAACAGCCACCACCAGACCCTTAAAAACGGCGCCCAAAAAACTATGAGTATTAAAATCAGCCACCAAAAAGGAGTCCATGTTGTTTTTTTTACCCATTCTAACCAAAATAATTGAGCTGGTAATTTTTTTGCCATGCTACGTTAAAATATCTATAATTTTTGGTAAATTTTCCAACAATATTGAAATTATGGAAACAATTAAAAATCCTGTTAAAAAAAACTGAAAAGTATAAAGCAGGGGCACAATCACAAAACTGGTTTTTGTTTCGTGCCAATAATAAACCAAAGAAAAAAAGACTATATAAAAAATCAGGGTGGCGCCAAACAAAATATTAATTCCGATAAAAAAGTATGACATATTCTAATTATATCTAATTATATCCCAATAACAATTTACAATCAACACAAAAAAATAGCCCCGCCACGGCGGAGCGCTGATTCTGTATCAATTTTAAAAAATTTACTTAAATTCTTTTTTTAAGCTCCCCTCGCCCATTTTTATTTCTGAAGCAACAAGATTTTGATATTCATCTACTGTAAACATACTATCAAATCCTTCTTCAATTTTGGGTTTTACTTCTTCAAAATCAGCCGCAATCTTATCAATAATTTGTTCTGGAACGCGGCGCTCTTTCTCTCTATTGCGTTCTTTTGCGACCTCTATAGGAGTGTCTACATAAATTCCCTGTATTTTTTCAGCCCCGTTTTCTTTTACAAAATCAAAAAAATCTTTTCTTTTTTTGGGGTCATTAAAAACTGCGTCAAGAACAACTGTGTTGCCATTCACAAGTGATTCTTTTACTCTTTCTCTGACCTCTTCCCACACCTCTTTGTTTTTTATCTTCCATGAATTATCTTTCGAAGAGATTTTATACTCAATTTTTCCATACATTTCCAATCTTAAATCATCTGGACATATATAATCATACCCGTACTTTTCAGCGAATTTTTTTAAGACCGTAGTTTTACCTGACGCAGGGATGCCAATTCCCATTATAAATTTTTTCATTTTGCGTTTTAAAAAACTATAAGACGAAGTTTATTTCGGTTTTGCCGGCGTTTGGTATTCTATTTAAAAGATAATACTCTCTAAAATCTTGCATTTCCTTGGGGGTTATTTCTTCGGGATTTTTTTCTAATAAATATTTAACTGCCGAAATTACATATTCATGGCCGAATAAAACAATAAATTTTTCTTTGCGTGATTTTAGTTTTTCGATAACGGAACGAACCCTGCCGATAAAATCATTAAAACTTTCGGCTCCATTCCCGTCTCGATACAAGGGATCGTTTTTATTCCAATATTCGCTTACGAGCGGTTTTCTCTCGCGTAGCGTAGTATTAAAACATTTATTTGGAGAAATATAAGTGAATTCATGTATTTCCCACTCTTCTTGGGGCGCATGGGGATATTTTTTAATCAGATGTCCTGCTGTTTGTTTAGTTCTTATATAAGATGATGTTATTATCAAATCCGGCGCTCTGTCGAAATAATTAACGATGTCGTTTGATTGTTTTAAGCCGAATTCCGATAATGGCGCCAAGGACAAATGAAGATTGTTTGCGCGATGATCTTCGCTGGCGTTAGTTTTGCTTTGAGCATGCCTTATAAACCATAGTTTTGTTTTTTTATTTTTTTCCATAGGGGGATATTATAAACTTTGCGCGAAACTTCTTTTTCTTCTTTGTTGTAAGTTTGCCATATATCAACATAAACAGGGTGGTTTGTTAATGATTGAAAAGTTAGCGGAGTCACAAACTTAGTCGCTCCATGAGTCATAATAACCTTAACATCGGCTCCCTCTTTTAAAAACATATTTACCAGCGAACACGTTTTATACGCCGCAACCCCGCCCGTAATTCCAACTAATATTTTTTTATTCTTCATAATTTTGTATTGCTTTTAATTCTTTCAAAAATACTTTCTCCATCTTAGAGAAAAAGAATCTGTGGGGGGAAGGATCTTGACCCCATTCCCATCATTATTGTGTTTTGAACCATTTTTTAAGATTCATAAAAATAAGTGTAATTACTAACGGTACTAATAAAATAAGGATAAAAAACCAAGTACTTTTTATAAACCATAAATTATTATTTTCGAAACCAGTAAAAATTAAAAAAACTATGATGTAAATGTGTAAATGTGTAAATGTGTAAATGGGGTCATGTAAATGGGGTCAGCCACCATTTTTTGGTCTACCCACTATTCGCAATGTCTGTTCAAGTCCATAGTCTTTGACTATTTTCCTAACCCAGCCACTATCGCCAAAAGGATTGCCTTTAGTGATTGAATTTTCAATATTATACTCCTCTTCGGAGCGCTGATTTTTATTTACTAACGATAAATAATTTTCTGGCATTTTGCATGGCCAATCTGAAAGTATTTCTTTCTGCTCGGCCGATCCACTTTCTCTTCGGTAAATACTTGACCATTGCCAATCCTGAGCAGAGTTGCACAAATTGGCCTTCTTGGCATTCCGCTCCACATACATGACCAGTGTCAAAAAATAGTCGTCTTTTTGGCATAAAAAAGATTTATACCTGCCCTGGTACAAATGGCCCTCTCCAATAGTTTTCTTGCTAGTATGCCATCTTCTTGTGTGAGTATTCGTCAGCCAACTCATAAACTTTGACAGGTCGCCGTCTTGTTTTGGAAAAAGAATCAAATGCCAATGGTTTGGCATTATACAATAGGCCAAAAGCCTCATATCAAATTTTTTTACTGCTTCTTCAAGAATATTTTCAAAAATTTGATAATCTTTATCATTATCAAAAATCTGAACACGGGCATTGGCCCTGTTTAGCGCGTGATATATTTCATCCCCAACATCTGTTCTTGTTACTCTTGGCATAAGTCTATAAATCTATTATATCACGAAATGATGGCTGACCCCATTTCTCCATTTCTCATTTCCATTTCCTTCCATCATTTCCTCCATTCCTCCATTTCCTCTAAATTAATTTTTTTCATAAATTATGGCTCCCCCATTATCCTATAATGTTGCCGGCCCTGCCAAAATCTCAAACAGAAAAGTCATAAATAATAAAACCAACAAAAAACCACCTAAAAAACCTATCGAGAATCTGAGAAAGGTATATTTTTTAATAATTAAAGCGAGTATTATACAAAATATTATTATCATTAATGGATAAAAAATAAAAAAAGAAAAAGCATTCCTATTTATATAATTCAGAGGGAGAAGGCCGCTGTAAAATTGTGTAAGATTTGATAATTCAAAAATAATTCCAAATACCAATCCTATTAAAATGTGAAAAAACTTTTTCATAAATTATTTATTTATTAATCAATGATGAAACATAATTACTAACCCGTTCTCTCAATACATTGACTCTGTCTTGCATCTGTTGTCGCAATGTATTCGTTGACAATTGTTGTTGATACCCAGGTGCGCCACCTAATATAGTATTCCCTTTATTAGGCTCAAATGAATCCACCTGATCCTTTACACCAGATTTTACACCTAACGTATATGAAAATACATTGCAATTAC
>ERZ1292629.1520-Hain-H43-01um-R1-1520-length-22138-cov-7_pt1 | contig 22138 bp, 45 predicted proteins | sample MGYA00564399_ERZ1292629 | MGnify/ENA primary metagenome ERZ1292629 (study PRJEB36523, sample SAMEA6512636) | groundwater metagenome | collected 2019-01-08 | study: AquaDiva: Metagenomics assemblies of 32 groundwater samples | reverse complement strand
GACTCCTACAGGGTGGCGGATTCCTGTTTGGTTATTGAAAATGTATCTTCATAATGCCCCAACAAAGGAGTAGAATGAGAAATAAATTCTTTTCTTGGATTTGCAAATCTTGCAAAGTCTTTAATTCTCCCTCTAGATCAATTTGTTTTAATTGTCAAAAAAAGAGGGATTTTAAATGAATCCTTTTGTTTTTTCTTTTGTTGTTCAATTGTTTTTTTGGTTTCTTTTAATTCCTTTTTTGATAATTCTTTTGAACTAGGAAAACATCAAAAATGACTTCTCAAATCAATTGCAAATCGCCAATGTGCTTGTTTTACTCTCCAAAAGCATCAAATTGGTGTTCTCCAAATTGTTCAAGAGAACATCAAGCTCATATTTTTGTTCAACACGTTTTATACTGGTATGTTAACTGGCGTAAATGATAGTTGTGTGCTTTTAACTGATGCGGCAATCGTTTACGAAACCGGTCCATTACAAGAGAAAAAATGGACTGATGCACAAACCCTCCCTAATGAGTGGTATATTCAACGCACAGCTATTGAAAGTTTTGGGAAACTAAAATGAACTTAATTTCCATTCATTGCCGCCCACGGTTGGGGTCGTGGTCGGGGTCGCGGTCGGGGTATTGATCTAAATAATTTCAAAAGGAGTTTCAAACATGAATCAAAGTCCTGAAATTTCAAAAAGTTCTGACGAATTGATGATTGAGATTTTTGGCCGTGATTCTGAAGTAGCAAATAAATACGCTTCGGAACCAGCTAAACAACGTGTGGCAAAGTCGTATGCTACGTTTTCTCAATTAATGACTTTGGCTCATAATTTTAATCGGAAGAATGGGCATCCAATTACATCGGGTTGTAATTGCGAGTCTTGTCACCAAAAAAGAAAATTTGCATAATAAAAACAATGAAACCAAAATTTAAAGTAGGGGATAAAGTTAGGTGTTATCGAGAAGAAGATTTTGATTTTGTTGGAATAGTTTTAACCTGTGCAAATACGGGGGACGAATGGGAATACAGTGTGACAAACGCCCCTACTTTATTTCCAGAAAGAACATGGCCTATTCTTATATGGGAATCTGAAATGGAGTTAATTAGTGAAACCTGCAAACTTTCCAGATAGAAAAAACAAACGGCGAATGATTGCATTGTCTCATTTACCTAATTTAAGCAATGAAAGAAATGAAAAAAAACGATTTGAAGAAGAACAATCTCTTCAAGCACGAATTAATCCGTATGGATTGAGACATGTTCGCACTAAAATCAATAGAGGAACAATTTAATATGATTATTAAAACTACAGAGCAAATAATGTGTGAATGTGGAGAAGAAATTACACTTTATGAATATGAAGGACTAGAAGGCCATTGGTATATAAATCATTTTTGTTCTCAAGTCGCATATGGAATAGAAAAATCAAATGAACAAGAAGTCAATTTAGAATGAAGCTCAAAATAAACCATCATTAATAGTTGATGATTTAGTCAATTTTGTAAGTCAAAATTATGGGGATCAATAAAAGGAGTAAATCATGAATTGGCAGGAAGCTCTTGTGATATGTTCTCTTATTTGGGCAGTAGCATCTGTATTTATTGTAATGCTTTGGGCAACCACAAAACCATGAACAGAAAAGGAAAAAAAGGAAAAACAAAACTGTGGCGTTCTGATGGTCGAGGACGAAATCATAAGTTTGGCCCAAGAAAAATGGAGATTCATCATGCTATGGCTTTATGTTTTTGTGCTGTTTGCAATCCTATTTCTCTCGAAATAATACGTCAAAAAGAAGGCTTTTTAAAGGCTCAAATAGAACAATTAAATAAAGAAAAAGAAAATGTTAGCAGAATGGGTTAAAAGAAAAACTCGTTACTGGACGACTCCTGTAGATTATTCTAATCTTGGACCGACACGCCAACAAATTTGGCAAGGACGGTTTTATGGGGATTGGCGATGCGGCGGTTAGTAGTTCTAACTAATTGGGGATGTGAAGATTTTATTAAGGACTTGTATGATCGTATTCTTGATAAAGTCACATATGATCCCGATGATGTAACTAAAGATGATACCCTTCTTTTGGAGGGAGGAACAGATATTGGTCCATCGTTTTATGGGGAATCTATTGGGAAGTTTACGCAAACACCCGATGTTTTACGGGATAAAGTTGAATGGAAACAACTTTTAAAATTTAAAGAAAAAGGGGCAACTATTTTGGGCATTTGTCGTGGTGCTCAATTAGTTACTGCTTTTCTTGGTGGAAAAATTATACAGCATGTTACGGGACATTCCAGAAGTCATGGGCATCCAATTGTAACCAAAGAAAAAATTAATCTTTGGACAAGCTCATTACATCATCAAATGATGCACCCCTATAATTTACATACTCAAGAATATAAAATTATTGCAACAACACCCCATAATATATCTAAATATTTTTTAAATGGGATGAATCAAGAAGTTGATAATCGATTTATAAAAGTCTTTGGAGAACCGGAAATAGTGTGGTATCCAAAAATAAAAGCTTTAGCGATTCAAGGACATCCTGAATTTATGCCCTATGAATCTAAATTTGTGCAATACTGTCGTAATCTTGTAAAGGAGAAACTACTAAATGTCAAATAAAGAGCCCAGTAATTTAGAAAAGTGGTTTGATAAAGAAGCAAGACAACTAGTTTTTTCTACAAAATGGGGATTTTCTGTTAATTCTGTAGATTTAAAGTTAACAATTCTTAGTATACGGGATCAACGAATTCCAAAATGGTTTAGAGAAATCGCACATAGACTCGAAATTCAATTTATTGTTTTTCGACCAGGAGAAGAGGCAAATTATATAGGTTTTTTAACTCATGAAATGGAAAAAGTTCATGAGACATATTTAGTTAATTTGGAGACCTTTGATGCCTAACCCATTGCATCAAGAAACGGAATATAAATTTCTCGGTCTTGGAACTGATACTGAACTTTTCTTGCGGGATAAATTAACCAAACAATCTATTCCTGTAAATGGATTACTTGGAGGAACAAAAGAATCCCCTCTTCCTGTATTGAATATTTCGGGATTTTCGGTGCAAGAAGATAATGTAATGCCTGAATTTAATATCCCTCCTGCAAGGAATTGGGAAGAATTTTCTAATTCAATTACAGGTATTTTAATGTATTTACAAAACCTTTTTGATCAAAAAGGTTTAGAATTAGATATTTCTCCTTCGGCCATATTTAATTATAAAGCATTAAATAATTTACAAGCACAGACATTTGGTTGTGAGCCGGATTATTGTGTTTGGACACTTACCGAAAATGACATAGATACCACCAATCCCTTGCTCCGAAGAATGAGAACGGCGGGAGGACACATCCATCTGTCTTTTACCAAGGATGGACATAAGCCCGAATTACAAGATACTTTTGTTGTAGTAAAAGCATTGGATTTGTTTCTTGGTGTGCCAAGCATTTTATTAGATAATGATGTTCGTAGACGGCAAATTTATGGAGGGGCAGGTGCATTTCGACCAAAAAACTATTCTCAAGAAATTGGTGGTGTTGAGTATCGCACATTATCCAATTTTTGGATTAAGTCCCCAAACTTAACAAGATATATATTCAGACAAACAATAAAAGCATTGCGATTTATTAATGAAAGACCTAATCCAGAAGAGTGTTTGGACGGAATAAAAGAATCGATAATACAAACTATTAATTTTAATAATGATAGTATGGCCACACATTTAATAAACCATTATCAAATTGGAATGCCCTTTATTAGATTAGAGTCTTCAAGAGAAGAAGAAAATAAGGATGGGGATGAAGAAGAGGATGCACATGAACCAGAATTTTAGAAATATTGATTTGTCGGACACAAAAGAATATTTAACAATTGGTCTAGAGGATTTAAATTTGTATTTTGCAGATACATATCTCTATTTTCCAAAAAAAGAAGAATGGGGCTATCTTAAAGAATTTAGGTCGGATAACCTTGGAAAAATATATTTTGAAGTTCGTGGACTACCAGATTTCGTTAAATTGGAAAATGAAAAAATAGATTTTTGTTTTCCTGAAATTGGATTATATAATTATAAAAATGGAGTTGTTTTTTTCTTTCGTCGAAATCAACGCCAAAATAAAAAAGGTTTGTGTGAAACTACCGGATTAGTGCTAAACGCAATAAATTTATTTAAAGAAGTTATTCTTATTTCTGATAATTTCAAAATGTCTCAAATGTTTCGATGGTCTCCTAAAAGTGTAAATCAACTATTTATTAAAGGCAAACTTCTTTCTTTAGAAGAAGCTTTTATTGGGATATTAAAATTAAAACATTTTGCGCGGGCAATAACTAGAGAGTTTTTTTTGGCACAAGGAATTGATTCCAAATTTCCTAGTTTGTGGTTTAGGCAATCTTTAATTGGCTTTGTTATGTCTAAAGAGAGCATTATAATAAAAAATAAGGCATTTATTCAAGAGGCCCTTGATTATTTTATTCCTTTGGGAATATCTGTTGATACAACATTTGATTTAGGAAATGCAAATTATGCTAACAATGCGTGATATTCTAGATCAAAGGCACATTAAAAAATGTAGTTATATTCCTTTATATAATGAAGAAGTTCTTAGTTATGCAGAACGCCACTCTTCTACATTTAGAATATTACTTTCGAACTATAAAAAAGAATTTAGTGTTTTTCCTAAAATAGATACAAAAATTGGGATTGAAATTGAATGTGAACAGATTACCTCTCCTAATCCTTTAAGTTGGGATCATAATTTATGGTTTTTTAAAGGGGATGGAAGTTTGAGAAATGGAGGGCTGGAATTTATTTCCCCTGCACTGCTTCCAAACCAACTTCAAAGCGCATTGTCTTTTATTTTGGCTTGGCTTCAATGGCAACAACCAAAGGCCGATTTTTCCTGGCGAACAAGCATTCATGTTCATTTAGAATGTATTGATTTGCCAATTGAAAAGTTTAAAAGTTTGCTTTTATTATATTTCATATTTGAAGACTCTCTTTTTCAATTTGCAAATCCGGGTAGGAAAGAAACAAATATTTTTTGCACCCCAATAAATAGGGCAAATTTTTATGCCCTGAATAATTTTATCAATTCTACAGATTCAACATATATAAGAGCATATTTTACTGAATTAAATCAATATATAAGAAAATATTCTGCTTTAAACTTGAATCATATGTATGATTTTGGGACAATTGAATTCCGACATTTAAGAGGAACAAACAATCCAAAAATTTTAAATGTTTGGTTGCATTTGCTTCTTGCACTATTCCAAGCGGCAATAGACATTCCTCAAAAAGAATTGTTTGAAAGCATTTCAAATTTGAATACGACCTCTGCTTATGATGCATTTACAGAAAAAGTATTTGGAGAAGAATTATCCGCTGCATTATTTTCCCCTATGCATTCTCATTTTCTGTCACATGGAGTTTCTTTGACAAAAGAGGTTGTTTATGGGCAAGATTTTCTGCAAACTATTAAGTGTTCTCCTTCAGGAGGACTTGTTAAATTTTTAAATTTAAAGGAAAAACAACGTAGAAAAGACAGATTAGCAACAAAAAAACGTGAAACAGTATTAAACTCTTTTTAGGAGAAACTGATTTTGTGTGGAATTATTGGTGTATTGAAGTTTGAAAAGTGGGGCATTGGCTATAAAGAAAGGGAAGTGTTTCATCAACTTCTTGTTGCCGATGCTTTGCGTGGAACAACGGGGACCGGAGCCTTTATTGTCAAGAATGATGGTATCTCTAGATCATTAAAAATTGGTGGACATGTATATGGTCTTATAAAAGATAAAGAATGGGCCAATTTCATTGATCCAAAGGTCCCCGGACCTTGGAACGAAAATAATCCAAACGATATCTTTTTAATTGGGCACAACCGGTTTAAAACTATGGGGAAGGCTTCTTCAGAACATGCACATCCCCATAAAGAAGGGAATATTCTCCTTGTCCATAATGGAACTATTCCAGTTTATAGTAATCTTCCTAAATTCAAAACATTTGAAATTGATAGTAAAGGACTTGCTCATGCGATTGATACATTAGGAATAGAGGAAGCAATAAAGAAAACACATGGGTCTTATGCAATAATTTACTATAATGCAGCAGACAAAACCTTAAATGTGCTGCGGAATGATGAGCGTCCATTAGCAATTTGTATAGATCACGAGAATGAACGTGTCTTTTTTGCTAGTGAACAAAAAATGTTGGAGTGGATTTTGCACCGTTCTAATTTGACAAACTTGACAGTTTCCGAACTGGTCCCCGATACTCTTTATACATGGGAATTAGATTCATATATTCCAAAGACAAGGGAAATTAAAGGTCCCGCAATAACAAAATTCTTCAATCAGAACATGTCGTGGGAAGCTCAATTGGAATCTGATTTGACAACATCTTTTGACATGGATGATGTAACTCCAAAAAAGGAAGTTGTCAAAGAGAACAGGATAAAAGGGGCCATAAAAAAGCTTGGTAAAATTGGCATAAACGTAAAAATACTTCCTAATCTAAAAGGAATTAGTAAGGGGGATTCTCTCGTTTTCCGTATTTGTGATTATGCAGATGAAAATCCCAATGAAGAAACCTTTATTGTTATGGGAGAAAGCAAAACTCTGCATAATACATCTATTCGATTTCGTTTAAAAGGTGAAAAGAAACTTAATGCAGTGTTTGAAACTCCTGAAATGATTGCCGTGGTCAGAAATATTGTTGAATATCCACAAGCAAGTGTAAGGGAGGACAGATATGTTATTTGGGTCTCTGACCCCAACATTTACATGCCCGGAACTCCACATAAAGAAGCTCCCATAGAAAGAAATACTCTATTGTATAGGGTCTCAGATTAAATCAATTAGTTAGGAAAAAAATGATTTCTCGTTTTGTAATTTATCCATATAAAGTTACTTCTGAAAGCGCCCACCGGTTAAAGGACGCATTAAAAGAAGCAGGAAAAACAGCAATTATTGTTTATCCAGATCGAAATTATCAGTGTAAAGAGGGGGACTTAATTATTGGGTGGGGGGCTTCTAAAGAACCAAAATGGAAATCCTCTTTAGGAAAAGCAGGAGAAGCATTAAATCTTTGGGACAAAGTAGAAAATTCTATTGATAAGAAAAAAGCATTTTCTTGGTTTTCTAATATGCATGTTTCGATTCCAAAATACACAGACCAAGAACAAGAAGCATATTCTTGGCTATGCAACGGAGAAATTGTTGTTGGTCGTAAACAATTGCGGGGGATGAAAGGAAATGGAATTATAATAATGAAGAATAAGTCTGCTTTTGTTTCTTGTAAACTTTACACTAAGTTTATTCCAAACACAGTGGAATATAGAGTTTATGTATTTGGAGATGAAGTTATTGATGTTATTCAGAAGCGACGGCAACAAGGAACAAATGATCCGGGATTTGTTCGTTCCGAAGAAAATGGGTGGGTTTTTTGCAGAAATAATGTTCATATGCCATTACTGTGTAAAAATCATGCAATAAAAGCTGTAAAAGCCCTGGGGTTATATTTTGCGGGAGTGGATATCCTTTGGAGCACAACAGAATTTAAACCATATGTATTAGAAACTAACACATGTCCCGATATATTTGGAACAGGATTAAAAATATTTCGAGATGCTTTTATTGGCCTTGCTGAGGAGCTATAATGCATTGTAAAGCGTGTGATAAGCTTTTATCTGATCGAGAAACAACTCGGCGAGATGAAAAAACCGAAGAATATATAGATTTATGTGATGGATGTTTGTATGATGAGCTACAAGAAGAAAAAGTTTTGTGGGATTTTTTAAAAGAGAATCAGATTGATTGGGCATTAAAAGGCTGTCTTATAGGGTTTCAAAAAAAGGAGACAATAGATGAATCAAGTGATAAGTAATGAAGTAACAATCCAACCCCTACAGTCTATTGCGGGGTTAACAGAAATAGTGCAGACCAAGAATTTAAGATTCGCATTTCTTTATCCTCTTTATCATCAAAGAGAGGATTTTGGTGTCTTTCATCCAACGGTTAAATGCCGGGACTATCTATCAGATGTAATACATTATAAAGTGGCCAACAAAGAAGTGTATATTTATGGATTTAGCCTAAAACCAACTCAAAATAAGCTTGATCCAAATTGTGCTCGTCTTTTATTGGATTTTCCTGATATACAAGAAGCCAAAAAATTTATTAATAATTTTGAATTTTTAACGGATTTTGAACAAGCCAACTTCAATCTTTCCCCTTCTAAACTTTTTGCTGTTAAAACAAATCCTGGATGTCTTGTATTAGAGGCCGACGTATTTTGGCAAGGGACAACACAATTAATGTCCTTATTAACTTTGTTGTGTCGTATTGCTCTGTATCCCCAAGCAGCCAAAGGAAAGTGGCTGGAAATTACTGAGGGAATAGATGGACAATACATCCGATGGTTAAAACTTAGTAAGGTAGAGAAAACTATTCCCCTGTTAAAACAATTGGATTTGGCCCAGTCTCCAAGTCCCTCCGGTTGGGAGCTAGATTGTGGAGTTTATTCGGTCCATGATCATAGTGGCATAATAAGTTTTATGTGTTGTGATCTTGTAGGATCACTCTATCAAGGTTTAGTAAAAGAAAACCACCTATGGAAACAATTTAAGCAACTTAAAGGATAATTATGCGAGTCTCGGCAGAATTTATTAGGCATGAAGCCTGCCCAAAATGCCGGGAAATTGGAAAAGATACTACGGGAAATAACCTCGGTGTATGGATAGACGGACACAAATATTGTTTTTCTTGTGGTTACAAAGAAAGTGGAGATAATTTGAATATTAAGTTATTAACAGCGAAGTTGCTTCAGCCAAAAGAAGAAAATAAAAATGATAATATTTCTTTGCCTTGTGATTTTACTCCTAATATTCCTAGATTAGCAATACAATGGTTGAAAAACTATTCAATCACGGATGCTGATATAGAAGTAAATAAAATTGGATGGAGTCAAGAACATGAAAGACTTATTTTTCCTGTGTATGATAAGTATAATAATTTACTTATGTGGCAAGGACGAGACTTTTCTGGAAAACAAGGAAAAAAGAAGTATTTTACCAAGGGATTTCCAGAGAAGGTTTTTCATATTCTTGGTGATCACGATAATAAGTCTGTTTGTGTTGTCGAGGACATTATTTCCTGTATTAAAGTATCTAAGGTAATGTCTTGTATGCCATTATGGGGATCAATAATATCAACCAAGCGAATGTTAAGACTTGGAGATTTATTTACAAATTTAGCAATCTGGCTTGATGCAGATAAACAAGAATATGCAACAAAGAGAGGAATTGTAGCACAGCCATTCTTTAAAAATGTGTTTACAATTGCTACAATTTGTGATCCAAAGGTTTACACTAATACAGAAATAATTACTTTATTGTGGGATTTTTTAAAGGAGAAATAGCATGAATCAACGTATTCCAATACATCACGATGCATATTGTGCATTCCATGATCTTCCCGTGGAACACAGTGGAATGTGCCGAGAATGCTTAAAAGAAGGAGAAGTCGGAGGGGTTATTGAAATGGAATTACCCGATCTTTTTGATGAAGTTCTTGGAGGATAAATGAATCTTGTTAGAATTAAAGTTCTTGCATTAGAGAAAGAGTGGATAAAAACCGGCCATCTTAAATGGGACTTAGAAACGATGCTTGAGTGTGCATATACTTTGGGAGCACATGAGCAACGCTCTAATGTTGATGAAGCTACATGTAGTGATATTAATAGTTTTATTTTTGGAAAAGGAAAAGATTAAATGGATAATATAGGGAATGCCCATGGATGATAAAAATGTAAGCCAGTTAGCAAAAGAGTTTCCAGATCAGTTTCGCAAAGAAGGAACCCCCTGTTGGTCTGATTGTCCTGATGGTTGGGTTCCATTAGTTAGAGAAGTAATGCAAAAAGTTAAAGATCACGGTGTTAAGTTAAAATGGCATCAGATTAAAGAAAAGTTTGGAACCCTCAGAATGTATGAAGGCCTTGAAACCAATTCTCCATCAAGCAATATTTATGACTGGATTAGCAAAGCAGAGCGGGAATCTGGTAAAACTTGTGAAGTATGTGGTAAACCTGGAAAAACAGTAAATATGGGGTGGTTATTTACTTTATGTCTAGAACATAAAAAAGAAAGGAAAAAAGAAAAGGAAATGCATTAATATGTTTAAACCCTACATGCATATTGAAAGATTTGGTAATGATGAAGTTGAAGGAATTGAATTAGGCACATCATATATCTTTCCGAAAATTGATGGCACAAATTCATCTGTATGGATCGTTCCCGCACATCCATTATCTGAAGATGATGCCCCAAATATATGTGCTGGCTCTCGCAACAGAGAAATTTCTCTTGCTAATGATAATGCCGGATTTGCAAAATGGTTAAATTATCCATATGAAGAGGGCCATCATAAAGTAATAGATGGATTGGCAATTTTTGAAGGTCCTGCATACAATCTTTATAAATTTTTGTGTAAAAAGCCACATTTGCGTCTTTATGGAGAATGGCTGGTTCCTCATACATTTAAAAAATACAGAGAAGATGCATGGCAGAAATTTTATATCTTTGATGTTTACAATGATGAAAAACACACATATCTTCCATATGAAAGTTATAAACCCTTGCTAGATGAATTTAATATAGAATATATTCCTCCATTAGCCATTATTAACAATGCTAATTATGAACACTTTCTTAAATGTTTGCGTGAAAATACCTATTTATGTCCTCAAGGAGGAGACCCCGGAGAAGGAATTGTAATTAAGAATTATTCTTATTACAATAAATATGGAAGGCAAACATGGGCAAAAATTATTCGACAAGAATTTAAAGAGCAACATACTAAGGTTGCGGGTGCTTCTGTAATTGGAAGTGAAAGAATGAATGAAGAAATTCTTCTCAATAAGATTATTAGTCTTTCTTTGATTGACAAAACTATTGCAAAAATTGCCAATGAAAAATCTACTGGATGGCAAAGTAAATATATTCCTGAATTGTTTGGGCGTTTAATGCATGATATTGTAACGGAAGAATTGTGGAATGGGCTTAAAGAAATTAATTATGGTTCAGTAAACTTTAAAACATTAAAAACCATAATGATAATGAAAGTAAAACAACTTAAACCAGAGTTCTTTTAATTGAATAAACTCAAGGAATTAGCCTTTTCTGTTAAAGGAAAGAACAATGAATGATGCATTTGCTCACGCCAAAGAAAACGCAAATCCGGACTGTCCAAAATGTCATGGAACCGGATCATATATGTATGACCATAATCACGGAACTATTTGTAACTTATGTTGTAAGCATGGTTATGGTTATTCACAGTTAAAAGACCATTATGGAAAAAACAATAATAAATGGTGCTGTAAAGCAGGATGTGGACATTTACTAGAAAATGAACCAATTCCAAATAATGTTGTCTAAGTATTAAAAAGTATAAATAATAAAAACAAAAATACTAACGTAGCTAATAGCTACATAGGAATATTAATTGGAAAACAAATATAATAATATTGAACTTTACTTAGTAAAGTTCCTATATAGCCATTCTAATTATACTAAATATGCGTCGTTTGTTGAACGACGCTTTTTAAAGGATAATTCTCCAGAAATACATCGTCTATTCGCCGCACAGTCAGCATGGTTCCAGAAGTTTCCTAACAAGGATATACCATCAACAGATGATTTCCGTCTATTCTACTTTACACTCTTTCCGTCGGTGTCTTATACGGAAACCGAAGCCAACAAGGTGCTTTTTGAGAAATTGGGCCTTATCGAGGTCTCAGATATCATTGCCCAAGATTTTCTGGTTGAACATATCAAAAGAGCTAAATCTACCGAGATTTCGTTGTTGGCCCTTGAAGTTTGTCAAGGAAGAAAGACATTTGATCTTTTGCAGAAGGAGATAGAAAAATTAAATGAAATCAGTCTACCAACAGAAGAAACAGAAAGTGAGTTTGTCCAAGTTTCAGATGATGGAGAATTTCCAGCAAGTGGCCTCCGATGGAGGTTGGTCTGCCTTAATAAGTCTTTGGGGTCATTACGGGGAGGCAACTTTGGTTTTCTTTACTCCCGACCAGAAGCCGGTAAAACCACCATTGCGTTATCTGAGTCTGTTTTCATGGCTGAGTTTGCGGACAGGCCCACAATATATTTCAATAATGAACAACCGGGGGAACTTATATATCTCCGTGCTGTCCAAGCCTCATTGGGAATCAACCAAGAAACACTTTTCAAGTATAAAAAACAAGCTCTCAAAAAGTTTCGGGAAAAAACAAAAGAACAATTCCATGTCTACGACAGTGCCTATTTGTCACGTAAAGACTGTGAGAGAGTGTGTAAAAGATACAATCCTTCTCTTTTGGTCTTTGACCAACTAGATAAAATTAAGGGATTTCAAGACGACCGTTATGATTTGGAGATGAAATATGTTTATCAATGGGCCAGAGAACTGAGCAAAGAATATGGGCCTGTTATTGGTCTTTGTCAAGCCGGGGGAACTGCTGAGGGTAAAAAGTGGCTCACAATGGATGACGTAGATTCGAGTAAAACATCCAAACAAGGAGAAGCAGATTGGATTCTTGGAATTGGAAAATCTAATCAAGAAGGGATGGATAGTATACGGCATTTCAATATCTCGAAGAACAAATTGCTCGGAGATAGAGATACCGATCCATCGTTAAGACATGGGAAATTTGATGTGAGAATAAACCCGGAAATTTGTCGTTTTGAGGATATTTAAATGAAAGTAATTGTTCCTATTCAACATTTAAGAACAGAGTCCCGTATTATTGGAGTTTATACAGATATTAATAGAGCAAAAAGGGCTGTTTGTCAGGCCGATTATGATCCTGTTGTTTTTAATTTCCGTGAGTTTGAACTTAATGATGGTCTTCCTTCTACTTTTGAGAGCATTGAACTAGAGTATATAACTAATGCTAAAGAATAATGTATCTAGAATACACAACAATTGATTGTGAAACTACAGGAGCATGTAATGGCACCTTTGGAAATCCTTTTACCGATAGTAATAGGCTATGTGTTATCGGCTATGGTAACATCAGCAGGAGTAATGTTATTAACCTCTCGGATGAAAGCATTCCTTTTGGACGATCCTTACGAACTTTTGAATCTGAAAATATCGGAATGTCTGTTGGTTTTAACTGGAAGTTCGATGCTCATTGGCTTAGGCGTTATGGGGTTAATATATCTTCCACTACTCCTATTTGGGATTGTCAACTAGCACACTTTATTATCCATGACCAACAAAAACCATTACCAAGTCTTGAGGAATGTTCTCAATACTACCGCTTGGAAGATAAATTTATTGATATTGAGCGGGACTATTGGGACAAAGGGGTGGACACAGATTGTATCCCATTTGATATCGTTAGACACCGTGTTGAGTCGGATGTCAAGATTACCTCACAACTTGCCGAACTACAGTGGGATTTACTCAAGAAGGAACCGGGAAAAAAGAAACTCATCTGGGTTTCTTGTCAAGACCAAAAAGTTTTGGAGGAAATGGAATGGAATGGGCTAAAATATGATTTGGAACTTTCTAAGGAAGAGGGTAATAAGATCAGGGCAAGACAGAAGGAAATTGAAACCTCCCTTAATGACATCGTGGGTATTGCTGGAATTAACTGGGGGTCAAAAGATCAGCTGTCATATATCTTATATGGGGGAACTCTTTCTCTTAAGTTTAGAGAATCTTTTATCTTTATATACAAAGATGGCAGCACAGCGCCAAAAGAACGCTGGTCTAAGTTTGACCACCTATTGCCCCGACGAATTGAACCTTTACCAGGAACTGAGTATTCTAAAGGTGGAGTTTTTTCCACAGATGAAGACACCCTATCTAAACTCAAACCGAGGGACAATAATACCAAAAATATCATTTTTTTGATGCAAGAATACAGAACCTTAGATAAAATAGTAAGCACTTACTTTCATGGAATTCCTAAACTTTATGAGGAAATGGAATGGATAAAAAATATAATCCACGGGCAGCTAAACAGTGTGGTTACAAGAACGGGTCGCCTGTCGTCGAGCAAGCCAAACCAACAGAACATGGATTACGAGATAAGGAAGTGCATCATCAGCCGCTTCTAGTTAATAGTAAATCTATGTTAAAGCGTTTGCAAGCACAAGGAGCTATTCCTGAAGAAGAAGAGGCTTATCTTCATTTTACATTGAACTCTTTTAAGGATTTAGTGTCTAAATATGGTGCTAAAAAAGTTTTGCAAGAAATGGACGAACAAATATGTTATGAGCTTTGGAGAGTGCTTTTAGTAGGTAGATATGCTGATTAAGGCCGACGCGGCACAACTTGAGTGGCGTATAAAAGTCTTTTTAGCACAAGACAAAATTGCAATCGCCGAAATACTTGATCCAACAAGAGACATTCATCAAGAAAATAAAGAGGTTTTTAAATTACCCAATCGAACCATTGCAAAGAACTTTCTCTACAGAATGATCTTCGCAGATGCATTTGGAGAGCAAGGACCTAAAGGACCCGCTTACGCATATGTCAACGATCCCAATTTCTCACCAACAAGCACTTCAATTAAGTTCTGGACAGCGGTCATCGAGAGATTCTTTGAGAAATACCCTCAAATCTATCAACACTCTGTTTCCCTTATCAAAGAGGGATGTGAAAGGGGTTTCATACAATCTCCTTCAGGACGGGTGTATAGATATAGTCCTTACACTAAACGAAATGGAGAGATTGATTGGCCCCGAACTCAAATGCTTAACCATATCGTTCAGGGTTTTTCAGCAGATGTAATGGTTCTTGCAAGAAGAATTATCTATAAAAACTGGGATAAGTCCTTGGGTTTATTGATAAATACGGTGCATGATGACATAGAAGCAGATGTTCCCAACAATCCGGGAACTATTTTTGGAGTTGCTTGTCTAATGGAGGATAGTGCAGAATATATCCCAGAAGAAGCTAAGAAATGGTTTGACATTAATCTAAATGTTCCAATGGAATTTGAATGTAAGTTTGGTATGAATTTGCATGAAAGTAGTATGAGGAAGTTCAATAGAAATACTTTTAGTGAGGATTTTAAAAAGTATAATGAAAACAATAACCATTGATATCATTTCAGTAGGAAATGAAACTAAAGTCCCTACAGCAAGAGGGGGATATTCTAAATTAGAAGTTGCTTATAAAGATAATGGGCAAGTCAAGGGAAAGAACCTTGTTGACTTCACTAATCCTGATCTTTATAAGTTTGTAAAAGGCCTTAAGCAAGGCGACCATGTTGTAGTTGATATTGAAAAGGAAGCTGGTTCAGATGGCCGAGAATACTGGCAATGGAAAACAGCAGCAATCGGCAGAAAAGAAGAAACCGGAACCCCTTTACCAATACAAGAGGCATCTAATTCCGGGCCCAATGCGACACCCACTCATAGACCAAGCACTGGAAAGGTCCTTGGCTCAAACTATGAAACACCGGAAGAAAGAGCAAGAAGACAAGTTTTAATTGTTCGGCAATCAAGCATTACTGCTGCCCTAAAATGGTTTGAATTGAACGGTGGCACAGCAGATGTTCAGGAGGTTGTTGAAATTGCAGAAGAGTTTTCACGGTATGTTTTCAACGGAGTAGACAATGCTAAAGAAAGCAAAGAAACGCAGAGGGCGTCCACCCACACCGTTGTGGAAAAAGGTGGTGCGCTTGTTTCCCAAGCTGTGGCGGTTTCTGACCCGGCCCCTGTTTCAAGTGCGCCTGTAGCAGCAAAGCGGCGTGGTCGTCCATCAAAACACGCAGAAACAATTGATAATACAAAGGCCTCAAATACATTTACAGAGGACATTCCTTTCTAATGTGGCAATTTGAAAGAGTATTGTTAAAGTGCCCTTCTTTTCGCCGTATTCTTCTCAAGATGTATGGGCGAATCTATCTAAAAATATTGGACAGAAGAGCAAATGGAAAAGTGAAGTGAATGGAAAACAATTTCAACAGAGATTGAATATGTTAGCTAAAGACTTAATCAAACTGCTTGAAGAGCTTATTGAAAGACATAAACCAGCCGAAGATATGATGGGGCAATGTGAAATTACAATTGATGTCTTTAGTGAGTCAAAAGAACACCCTGGATTATTTAAATATCGTGGAATAAATAATGATCAAGATATTAAAATTACATATACAGCAGATGGAGTATATCCAGTATTAACAGCTTTTATGGAGTCTCAAGATGTATCTTAAGCAAGTAGGAGAAGTAAATACTTACGATTGTTTTCTTGGTGAAGGCTGGTTAAACTGGAGCCGGGTTAAGATCAAGGAAGATGGCACAGCAGTTGTTACAAAAGGCTTGCATCTTAATCATCATTTCCTAAGTCACATTCAAGCTATTGTAAGCACTATATTTTATAGTGATTTAAGAACAAAGAGGAAGAAGTAAATGCTAGCATTAATCGATGCTGATCTGGTGCTGTTTCGTGTTGGATTTACTACAGAGAATGATGCAGAGTGGATTGCACGGGCACGGGCTAATGAAATGATTGAGGGCATACTTTTAGATACCCAAGCAAGTGAGTTTGAATGTTGGCTCTCTGATGCGAGGGAGAACACTTTTCGTTGGCAATTATGGAACGGCTATAAAGCGAACAGAGTAAAGCCAAAGCCAGTGCATTATGACTTCATTAAGGAACTCTTAATCACGGAATGGGATACTCGAATAGCACATGGAATGGAAGCAGACGATGCTTTAGGAATAGGACAAAGATACAATCCAGATATTTTAAGCTCTTCCAAGAAAACTGTTATTTGTTCTATTGACAAAGATTTGATGCAGATTCCAGGATTACATTATAACTTTGTAAAAAAGGAATGGAGCGAAGTCACACCAATCGAAGGCGAAAGGAGTTTCTACAGATCAATTCTCGTTGGTGACGTATCAGACAATATTAAAGGTTGTCGAGGGATCGGACCAGTTAAAGCCCATAAAGCAATTGATGAATTGTTTGATAGATCAGATTATCTTGAGGCCATATTCACCCTATATCTTCAACAAGAAGTAGAAAAAACAACTGAAGAAATCCTGCAACATATTCTGTTAGCAGGGCGTTTGCTTAAAATAAAACAAGAACAAGAAGAGCAATTATGGAGCTTTCCTGTAGAATTTGCCATATAATCAAACCTGAAACAGACTTCTATATTCATAGATTTCCAAGGCGTAAATATGTTTGTAAAACATGTTATAAATTAAGGTATAAAGATTATCAAATTGAGTATAAAGCAGAGTTTAGAGAGCGCCTTACTGGAACTGAAAAATCTCTTAGGAAAAGTAAAAAATTACATGCAGTTCAAATAAAAGGAAGTATTTGTGAGGATTGTAAAGGAGTATTTCCTGCTTGTGCATTTGATTTTCATCATTTGAATTCTAAAGAAAAGATTGAAGAAGTTAATTTTACAAAATCATGGAATAATATACAAGAAGAACTAAATAAATGTGTATTGCTATGTGCCAATTGCCACAGGATAAGGCATCATAAGGAAAAATAATAAATGGCATTTCCCACAATCAAAGCAAATAAAGGAAATCTTTGCATAATCTATACAACCAAGGCAGGGGGGAATTATCCCATTCATGGCGCTTATCTAATCAAGAATGGTGATGAGAATGTGTGGGTTCCTACTTTTTGGGGCATTGATGGCAAGCATTCACACAAGACTGGTTCTGGTTTAGATATCACAAATGAACTTCACAAGATAAAAATACACGATGCTCAAAAGCAAATATCAGAAGGGTCGGAAGTGGACTTTCAATCGGAAGAAAAGCCTTTATAAATCCGGTTTAGAAAAATGTTTTGCGGAACTATTATTCAAACATGGGGTCAAAGCAACATACGAGGCAAAAAGATTTGAGTTTGTGCGTATGGCTCATTATGTGCCGGATTGGAAGGTTAATGATTCCTTATTTATCGAAACCAAGGGATATTTCTCACCAAGAAATAGAGGAGATTTGCTCTCTTTTAGAGAACAGCATCCAGGAATTGAAATCTTTCTCGTCTTCTCTGCGCCAGGAAACAGACTCACAAGCAAATCCAAGACTACCTACGCAGAGTGGTGTGAACAGCATGGATTTAGGTGGAGTTCGATAGAGAAGTTTCCAATTCACCTATTTAAAAAATAAGAAAAATAAAATGTCAGAAGACAATAAAAAAGAAGAAAAGCCCGAGAAGGGCGTTGCTGAGAGCAGCGAAGCAGTGAATACCCCCGAGGTTGCGGAAGAGGAAGTTACTCTATCTAAAGAGCGGCCTACAGTCGGCGACGTGCCTACGTCAACGACGCCTATGTTAATCAAACGAATTCAGAAGAATGAAGATGGGGGATTGGACTGTATTTTTTCCTTGTCCCAACTTCAAACTTATATCCTTTTGAATTTTGCTATCGCCGCCCTTCTTTCCCAAGGTCTTGCCCAAATTGTAGACATTCCTGAAGAACAAAAAGAAGAGGAAGGCATCACTTTAGGAGAGAGATTACATTGAAGCTACTTCTAATTGACATAGAGACCGCACCCAACCTTGTTCACGTTTGGGGCCTCTGGAATCAAAATGTTGGAACACCACAGATTATTGCCGCTGGTTATGTGCTTTGTTGGGCCGCCAAATGGCTTGGGGAGGAAAAGATTATGTTTGATTCCATTCACAAGTCCGATCCTCAAACAATGCTTGAAAGAATCTATCATCTTCTTGAACAGGCCGATGCTGTCGTTCATTATAATGGGACCAAGTTTGATATTCCAACTCTAAACAAAGAGTTTGTGTCTCATGGAATGACTCCGCCAGCACCTTATAAACAGATTGATCTTTTAACTGTTTGCAGAAATGAATTTCGATTTCCCTCCAACAAACTTGATTTCGTTGCCAAACAACTTGGTCTGGGAAATAAAGTTGGGCATGAAGGCCATACATTATGGATCAAGTGCATGGATGGAGATAAAGCTGCGTGGAAAGTAATGGAGGAATATAATAAAGGTGATGTTCTCTTACTTGAAAAAGTTTATAACAGGATTTTGCCGTGGATCAAAGGACATGCAAATCATGGATTGTATCAAGACAAAAAACAAGCTTGTCCAAATTGTGGTGGATTGGATTTCCAGAGGCGGGGATTTGCCTATACAATGGCCTACAAATATCCCAGATTCAAATGCAAACCTTGTGGCACTTGGTTTAGGGGTGCCTTCCAAAAGAAACCGGATAATGAACAGCGATTCCAAACAATCACAGGATAATCCAAAGATGGGATTTCTTAGCCAAATTGAATATGAGATGGTATTAGAAGAGGACCCATGTGGAAAAGACCTTAAAGAACCCGGAACAAAAGCAGACCTTGGAAAGCCTCCCGTGGTTAGAGGTTGTTTACACTATTTCCCAAGGGCCATTAGTGCCATCGCTGAATTGTCGGCCATCGGTAGCAAGAAATATTCCTGGAAAGGATGGGCAACGGTTCCTGATGGGATTAATAGATATGGTGATGCACTCGGAAGGCACGAACTTAGAATTGAAGATGACTTTTCCAGACGGGACCCTAATACAGGCGTCTTGGAGGCAACTGCCGTCAGTTGGAATGCATTAGCCCGACTTGAACTTATTTTACGAGAACAGGAAAAGAAATAATGCTTTCAGTGTGGTTCATGTGGATACAGGTGTTAAGCTGCTTAATTGCAGCAGGAATGCTTGTATTCAGCAAGCACTATGCAATGGCCTGGGTTTGGTTTTGTTATGGATTGGCGAACCTCGGATTTGTATGGATGGCGTCACATTGAAATCAGCAACACAATTAACTAGAGAATAGTTTCTAGATTATTATAAAGGAATTGACATGCCTTATATTAAACAAGAAGATCGACCACAATTAGATATTCATGTGGATGCACTCGCAGAAGAAATTAAAAAAACAGCAGCAAAATATGGTTATGATGGTGCTTTTGCTGGATTAATGAATTATGCTTGCACAAGACTTGCTTTAAAAGTTAATCCAGCACGGCGGTATTGGACTATCGCATTAATTTCTGGAGTATTTAGAAATATTGCAGATGAATTTTATCGTCGTTATGCTGCGCCCTATGAAGACGAGCAAATAAAAAATAATGGGGATGTCTATTGAAGATTTATTTGGCAGCTAGTTTTACAGACCAAAAACGAATAAGACAATACAAAGAACAACTTATTCAATTGGGACATACTGTATTTTCTACTTGGCTTGAGGAGCAAGTGAAGCCAGATGGAATGACGGATATTCAATTTGGTCGTAAAATGGCAATGAAAGATTTACAGGAAGTGCGATCAGCAGACTGTTTTATTATTGATTTAGAGAATCCTTCAAAGACAATGGGTAAAATGGTTGAGTATGGATTTGCTACAGCACATCATAAACTGATGTATACGGTCGGTCCATTGCCTCCTTCTGGAATATTTTTGTTGTTAGCGGATAAACAGTTTGAGAATTGGAATCAAGTATTGGGAGATTTAAAACAATAATGTCTTATCGAGAGGAACTTATTCAAGTCGCAGCGGTTGCTGTTGCTGCTTTACAAGACTTTGATAAAGGGAGCACAGAAGATATCTCCATTAGAGGCCATACCCATTTTTGTGATTTGATTGATGAATTATTTTTTGAACGGGATAGGCAAGAGAATAAATGGGGACCACAGCACCATTCACCTGAAAAGTGGATGGTTATTTTAATGGAAGAAGTCGGAGAAGCAGCAAATGCAATTTTAGAACAGGCTTTTAAAAATGAAAATATGTAGAGATTGCCAATTCTATGATCGAGTATCAGGGCAAGTAGCTCCAGGGCAACTTGCACTTGTTGACGTATGCACCAACACAGAATGCAAAAATCCTGTTACAGGAGATGTTGTGTCCTGTGGAGCGCTTCGATCAAATGAATGCTTCTGTGGTATTAATGGTAAGCACTATAAAAAACGTCCTTTGGAGACCACAACTGCCAGAGACATAAAAGACAATGTGATTCAATTAGTTAAATAAAGGCGTCGCAAGACGACTATGAACCGTGGCCGTAACAGTAACAGAACTACAAGAAAAACTACTTAGTCAGTATGACACAGTAGATATCCTTGAACTTCTAGATATTTCAGCAGAGGATTTGGTAGAGGCATTCAAAGAACGCCTTGAGGATCGGTATGATTATTTGGTTAAAGAGTTAGATTTAGAGTGGGAGGAAGAAGATGCCAATTAAGTTCAAGTATCCTGTTTGTGTGGTTGTTTGGGGTGATGCTGAAAGCGATGCTTCTTGGTCTGAGGTTCCTGCCACTCCTCTTAAAGCAACTACGGCTGTAACCCTTGGTTATCTTATTGTGGACGAGAAAGATTATATTATGGTGGCTGATTCCTACTTCCAAGATTCTCATTCCAAGACCATAAGTAATACCACCAAGATTCCAAGAGGAATGATTATAGACTTAATGTATGTAACAGTAAATGAAAAGAAAAAGAAAAAGGAGCTTAAACCAATTGAAACAATTGAAGCGGCCAAAGAATCTTAAACCCGGAGATGTAATTGAGGTAACTTGGAGGGATCATTGGGCCTCTTCTGGTTGGTGGAATAAGGATCAGGCCCTTGCTCAAGATGCTGTTACAGGGGTTTCTATTGGATTCTTTGTGGGGTATAATAAAGATGGGATGATTGTATTGGGGGGAACTTGGGTAGAGGACGACAAACAAATAAGTACAATTCAATGTCGTCTGTGGTCAGATGTAACAAAAATAAGAAAAATCAAGTAATATGGACGCAGTTATATTTTATTTCATTTTTGTAGTATTAATAATAATTATTCTAGGAGAATAAATTGAAAGATTTAATGCCAAATTTAGTAGAACTACATGTAGCAAAAGTGTCGGATGGAACCTACGTTCTTAGAACGGACAAAGGTGTAGTAGTAACAGCAGTCAACTTTGGACAAGTTGTAAAACGCGCTCGGGAATTCTTTGATGAAGTGATTGTTAAAGGCTCTAAAGAAGAGGTAGCACAGGCCGAGTAGGCCGCATCAAGACGCCGCTTAAGCATTGCATCGACAAGGTGTGAGTGGAAATGCTAAGGGCCGTGAGAAGCGGCCCTTTTTATTTGTTATATTTGAATCTTTGGATTTGT
>ERZ1292629.1092-Hain-H43-01um-R1-1092-length-28140-cov-13_pt2 | contig 22152 bp, 22 predicted proteins | sample MGYA00564399_ERZ1292629 | MGnify/ENA primary metagenome ERZ1292629 (study PRJEB36523, sample SAMEA6512636) | groundwater metagenome | collected 2019-01-08 | study: AquaDiva: Metagenomics assemblies of 32 groundwater samples | reverse complement strand
TCCGCCGAATCGCGTTCCAGATATTATGCATCACGATATACATCGCCACCGGCTTCAATTCGTCTTCCATATCGCGAACCGAAAAAACGACGAATTTTTTATTAATGTCCACATTAGTCGCTTGATTGATGAATCCAGCCCAAGTCCCCTGGGTATATTTGACCAGCCGGCCGGCCAGCGCCTCACCCCCCTCCATTCCCGCCAGCACCAATTCCAAATCGGACAATAGAGGCGCCGGTTTATTAGTGAAGTCAGCCTCCGGCGTGATGTCTTTCAAAGCGTAAGTTTCAGTGATGGCGCTGTCCAAAATCGCGTCCTCTTCCGGCGTCAAGCCGCCCAACATCAAACGGAACAAGCCGACTAGATTGATGATATTGGAACGAAGAACATCGGCTGGCGATTCGTCTTCGCGCGGGAAAGGCAGGTCAAATGGATTAATGTGGTGTTCGGAGGTGAGGGAAATGTTGAAATAGCGGCCGCCGACGGCCTCGGCCAAAAATTCGTATTCGCGCTCGGGATCAACGACGATGATGTCGGCGTCAAACATCAAACTGCGCAGAATTTCCAGTTTAGTCGCGTAAGATTTGCCGGCGCCGGACTTGGCGAAAATCACCGAGTTATAATTTTCCAGCGAGAAACGATCAAACAACACCAGACTGGAATTATGGCGGTTGATGCCGTAAAGAATGCCGCGGTTGGAAGTCAAGTCAAAAGAGACAAACGGAAAGAGCGACGACAGCGGCCCGGAATTGAGTTTGTAATTGACATTCAATAAATTTTCCGCCGTCGGCAAAGTGCTTTTGAATCCTTCTTCCTGTTGAAACAACGCCGGTTTCAAATACACCAATTTGGCATCAAGCAGACCCTTAACTTCCGACTCAATTTTATTCAATTCATCTTCGGAATCGCCGTAGATCGTCAAATAAAGTCCGACGTCAAAAATTTTCTCGCGCGCCTGTTGCAGAGCGTCGCGCAAATTTTCAATGTCTTGATAAGCGACATCCAGAATCGGGTCCCGCACCAACCCTTTTTCTTCCTTGATACTAATTTGGCTTTGCACTTCCGCCACTTTTTTCTCCAGTTGTCGGAGGGCGATGGCGGTGTCAATCGGATGAATCAGAATGGAGATATCAAAAATCTTATCCAGATTGACGAGCGGCGAAAACCAATCGCCAGCCAGAAAGCGCGGGTAAGAAATCACAAACAGCGTCCGAGCCATTTTTTCACCCAAATGAATCAAGCGCGGCGTAATTTTAAGCGCCGAAGGCGCGATGATGTCGCGGAGCTCCAGCACGCCCGTTTTGTAAATATCGGCCGGCAAAATAGAAGTAATCACATTCTCCGGCGCTTTTGGTTTTCTGGAAAATAAACTCATATTTGTGGCGCGGCGGCTTCACCGGGATTAAAAATTTTGAAAAACATCTCCACTAGTTCCTCGGTTCCCAACTGAACAACGCGAATGCCGAGCCTCGCCAGTCCTTGAGCCACGACGCTGGCGCGTTGTTCCAATTGCGATCGGTATTCTTCAAATTTATTTTGTTCGTCGTCGGCGGTCGGGGTTTGGCCGCGGGCAAAAATTTTAGCCAACCAACCGCCTTTTTGTTCCAATACCGGCGGCTCGTACGGAATGACGACAAAAAAATTTTTAGACATAATGTTGGTGTTTTCCGTAAAATTTTTAATGAAATCAATATATTCATGAGTCTGAATTTTAATCAATTCATTTAATTGGTTTTTCTCCAATTCTTCCAACACTCCAAGATATGGCCGGATGTCTAATTTTCTTGATTCCACGGAAATCTGAATGTGGAATTCCAGCGAATTGAGAAAATTCTGATACTGTAAAAATAAAGCATTCTGCTCGTCTTCCGACTTGAGCGCAAAATTAAGCGACGAAGCAATCAGAACGAGGCGCAGGCCGCCCGACTTTAAAATCACGACTCCGTCGCGGATCTCATCCACCGGCACGAAATCCTGCGTCGCTCGGGCTTTTTGTTGATTTTCTTTGGTTTGGGGCATTTAGGTTTTACTTTTTACGTTTTTTACTTCAAGTTTTCTTTGACATCTAGACTCCAAGCTAGATCGCGCAGTTTACTTTGCGATAATTTGGGAATTTCCAGCGGTTTTTCCATCCCCAGAGTAATTTTAGAAGTCTGAACGGTTTTTTCTTGTTTTTTCCACAAATAAAGTTTGGCCGTCAGGAGATAACGAAAAGCCGATTCCAAAACATTGACGAACGGCCGGTCGTTCACTTTATAAAAGGTGAGGGCGAGAGCTAAAACCGCGATTAGAATCATCGGCCAAATGCTCAAATAGATCGGCAAAAAAGTATAAGCCATAAAAATCGCGCCAGCCCCGCCGGCCAAATAAACGAATTGCTTGAAGGTCAGCGGCCCGAAGATTCTGTCCTCCACTTCTATAAATTGAGGCACCTGAAAATTCATTGATTTATTTTATCACAAAAACTCATTCTGGTTTTTCTGAATAAGGATCCAAATCAACTTCCTCGCGCGGGATGCGGAATAATTGGCCGAGCTTCTTCTCGAACACTTTGTCCGTTTCGGTTTTATTCGGATTCTCTATCTCGTCCAGTAGTTTATCTTTATCCGGCAATACCCCTTCGGTCGCCGCGCTGGCTTCAATTTGGGTGGAGGGGAAGGTTTCCACGCCGCCCGAGATAGTTTCATGAGCTTCTTTAGCTTCGAAAGCTTCGGAAGATGAATGTAATTTCATCAACGACTCGCGGATGGGCAAGAAAATTTGTTCGTTGGCCTCGCGCGCGATTTGCTCGGCGGCAGTTTGGTCAAGTTGCAGGCGGTTTTTGATATGGGAGACAAAATCATTTGGTTTAGTAAGACCAAGCATTGCCAATCCAACCTCGTCAGCCAATTCTCCAATTTGGTCAATATGAAAATTATTCTTTTGCCCGATGTTGTAAATCGTTTCTGCGGTTCTAATCTCAACCAGCGCTTCTTTTAAATCTTCAGGTAAAGATTGATATTTTTCTTCAAGTTGTTGGGTGGTGTAATCCATATTTTATTTACTAATCACTGTCGCCGGTGTTATATATATTCGCCGCTGACTCTGGATTGATATTCGGCGGGATTGGCGGAGGGACGGCGATACCACCACGCCGCCCGAATGGATTAGCGCTGACATATTTATAAGCCGGATGATTTTGATCGGGTTCAATTGGTTTTATATAATCCTTATCACCCTCTCGCCCCTTTCCCTCTCTCCCCACAATATTAGCGTAAATTTCCTTCATCACTTCGCGATCAACCCCCTCGCGATTCATCGCCTTTAAATCTTCCGGATTAAGATTATGAATAACAATCGGATTCTTCAGAGCCTTCTTACTCAATTTGGCAATTTCTTTAGGTTTCATTTTTTCCAGAATTTTGGCGGCCTCTTCTTTGGTTAGAACGATACTTTCCAACTTCTCCGCGTATTCTCTAAGTTCTTTTTCGCGTGCCAATTCCTTTTCTTCTTTATCTTTCTTTCGCTTCTCCGCTTCTTCATCTTTGGTCCGGCCAAGAACCCCCGAAACGCCATAATCTTTGGTCACTGCCGCCAGACCCTCGGCAGTGGTTTTAAGGGGTCGGCGAATAAATTCACCTACCTGTTTACCTAACGGCAATTTCTTTTCAGCCAATTCAACTCCCTTTGTAATACCCTTAGTCGTTGTTTTAAATGGTGCAGCCTTGAAATCTTTGAATGTTGTTCCAACCTTGCCATAAAATTCTTTTCTGGCCGCGGCCATTTGTTCTCGGCCTTCGGCGGTACGCGATTTCCAAGCGGCACTCAACCCCTTCTTAGTTCCCCAGCCGACCGCCCCCGCCGCCGCGCCGGTGAGCGCGCCGGCGCCCTTCATCGCCGCCGCCGCGCCCTTCGCCCCCAGAGACTTGGCGATAATAATTGCGCCGAACATAAAACCAATGGCAATCATAAAGTGTAAAGTGATTTCTACTCCCGAGGCGCTCTGCGCCGAAATTTTACTCAAGACTCCACTCTTCAGGAACAATAGAGTTACATAAACCATAATCAAATAAAGCGGCGCGAAAAAAGCTTGATTAAAAAGCGTACTCCACCATTTTTTAAATAACCCCTCCTGGTTTGGAAAAGCATACATTAGAAAGGCCAGTGGCGAGAGAATGATTAGAAAAATTAAAGTTACAGTTCGAATAGCAAAAAGAATTGTCGCCACCAGAAAAACAAAGATTGTCACTAACATCATAATCACCACCCCAAATGAGGCGGCGGTAGAATTAACAAAAGCTGTTCCCAACCGACTAAAAAATTGACCAGTCCCGCCCTCGGCGGCTATCGCTGTTCCTAATGGGAGAGCGTTCATAAAACTGGCCGAGATGCCACCGATAGCAATATTAGTGCCGAAAACTGTCGCCGTATCTTTTTTTGAGATTGCATTGTAAAACTGAGCTGCGACGACATTAGAGGCGTCAATCACAATACGAGTGAAGAAAGCACTAAAGTTAATTAAGAGAGCAACAATAATAACCGAAACGAGCATCCGTCGACCATTAATATTCTGCAACTGCAAAATCATCCCGATGGCAATATAAAGTAAAATGAAAATAAAGAAGACATTGGCTAAGTCGCGAAGCACGGTCCAAGCAACAGTGATGGACTCACTGGCGACGTTCTTAAAATCAAGAATAGAATAACTAACTGACGCATCAAAAAGACTACCAACTAGCCATAAAACCACACCAAAAATATGCTTGAAAAATCCGCCGATAAAACTTATTCCAGATCGAATCCAGCATGGTATGTCAAATTTGAGCCGACTACAACTTTCTATTTCGGTTTTTGTAGAGACTTTCCGGTCTGCATCTTGTTTTATCCCAGCCGGTTTAAGTTCCTGACGTTTAGCTATAATTTCCGCTTCAAATCTTGCAATTTCCGCTTCAATTTCTTTTTTTCTTTCTGGTGTTAAGGTTGGGTCTTGAAGTAAGTTTCTGCGGAGATTGATTTGCGTCTCACTGATTCTAATTTCATTTTCAATTCTTTGTAATCTTTCCTCTTCTTTATACAGACGATTATAATCTTCAGTACTTAATCTTCCTTCATTAAAATCACGCAGAAGATCATCAAAACGATTAGCAAAAGATATGCTAGGTTTTACGAGAAAAGAAAAACCAGATAATGCGGTTAGAAATAATGCGGTAATTATAATTTTCTTCTTTATCATCGTCTTATTTTTACCGTCTGAACCGTGCGGTCGTTGCCCTTATAACAGGCCAAACGGTAAGTTAATTCCGGAGTAATCGTTAAATTAGTCGTGCCGACAAAAAGGTATTTGGCCAGTTCGGTCGCCAGCGGCGTCTCCTCATTTTTCAATTGGCCGATTTTTTTCTGGAACAAGCGAATCACTGTGGTCGCGGCCGGCGGGTCAATTTTCTCTTCCGCGCCGACGGTTAAAGGCAGAACATCAAAGAATTGGGCCGTCTCGCCGCTCGCGGCGAAATTTATCGTGTAAACATCGTCGCGATGGATGGCGCCGCCGGCCGCCGGTTGAGGATTAAAAATAATTCTAGTTTTCAATCGGTCGGTCGCCGGACTCTCGGTTAAGGGCAATTCGCTTGTTACACCGGTCGCGCTGTCGGCGCGGGTAATGCTGGCAATGCCGAGCCCCACCGGATGCTCAATCTGCCGCTCGCCGGTTGTCGGCAAGAGCGCGCCGGCGGAGACGGTCGTTCCCGGCCAATCATTATCGGCGCGGCATTCGCTGGCGCCAGCCGTGGCCCGCCATTGGAAAGTGGTAATGTCGGCTTGGCCGGCGTTCACCTCCGCCAAGGTTGGCGTGTCAAAATTAAAATCCAACGACAGTAAGCCGGTTACTTGGGGGATAACCCGCGGCGCCGGTGGTGTCGGCGCCGTTGGAGCAGCCGGCGTTTCCGGCTTGGGCGTCGGAATTTTTCCCCAACCCGAATCCGGACACGGCCCCGGCCCCGGACACGGATCGGCTTGATGATAAACGCTTTGACTGCCGGCCGCGGCGTAATTGCTAATATCCTTAAGTCGTTCCAGATTGGCGTCAAACTCCGGCGTCAGGTAATCGTTCAAAATTTCCGTCCCCTCTCCTTGGCGAATCGGACTGGTCAAAGCGGCGACGGCATAGCCTTGGGCGACCGAGCCGGGAGTTTTGGTTTTCCGCTCTATACACCAACCGCTCTCGCTGTACTTCACGCACTCATCGGCGTTAAGGAAACCGAGACCGGCCGCGTATTCTTCACGGGTGTTTTCTTCAGCCGCGGCTTGCCGGCGCGCCAGTTCCTCTCGCGCCAGATACTCGGCGCCGGCTGGATTATTCTGGGGTTGAATTAATTGAAGCCAAGTATCCCAATTGAAACTGTCGGGCGCGCCGGAAGTAATTTTATCGTAATCCTCCGGACTGATTGTCGGTTTGATTTTATCGGCGAAAGTTTTTTCCTGTTCAACTTTGAGTTTGGTCAAACTGTCATTGAGAAAGGGCGAATCAATCTGTTTCAATTCATCCAGAAAACCGCCGCCCGCTTCCCGTTGAGCCTGAATTACGGCGGCGTTGAGATTTTTCGGCACCAGCGGCTCCTTGTCTGTTTCCGGGTCAAGATTCTCGGCGTTGCCCGGCGCGCGGGCAAATTTAAAGATATTGTCAAATAATTTAATGTTATGGAACTCAATCGCCCGCCCATTCGCCTTTTTAGCGTCCGGATCCTGGACGAATTCCTTGTCTTCCATCGCGTATTGAATACGGCGCAGTGCTTTCAGGTAAGTGCAAGATTCAATTTGCAGAGATTTAATTTCGGCTGTGGTTTTCAGGAGTTGCTCCTGCGTTTTTTTCATCTGCTCGTTAATCCCCTTGATCTGGCCGGTGAGTTTGCTGGTATTTTGACTGGTTTGCAGTAAGCCGCCGATTTCCGTCGTCGGCACGGCGAGCCCAACCGCGCCCGACAACCCAGCCGCGGCGAAGGCCTGATTAACCGCTTGGGTAACGACATTTTGTAAAACGCCGCCGACATACGGCACACCGGAGACCAAGCCGCCGAGCCCCGAAGCCAAACTGCCAGTCAGTCCCTGCGCCAAAGTACTGCCGATGCCGCCAAGTCCGCCGGTGGGAAATTGATTGGCGACCGTGCGCTCGGTAATTGGACCGAGTGCGCTACTAGCGGCTCCGGCGCCCTCACTGGCCAGACCCTTAATACTGCCAGCCAGCGGCAAATCCGCCGGCGCCGGCGGGCCAACCAGTTCATTGGTTAAGGAATCGGGCGCAAGTACATATGGCGGCTGAGCAAGATTCTCGTAATAACTGTTTGGATAAAGCGCGTTACCAGCAGGATCCACCATATCAGCCATGTTATAACCAAAAAAATGAGTGTTAATTGATTCAGTTGCAACATTAATTGGTCCAGCAATAAAGCCACTGGCGCCGATGGTCGCGTCAGTCAGAGTATTGGTTAATGGTTGCAGGGCCGAAGTCATCGTCTGTTCAATCGTTTGGCTCAAACTGACGGTGATGGCGTCAATCGGACTGGTAATCGCATTCACCACCGTGCGAATTTGGGCGTCAATAACGCCGGTGGTCGTATCAATCAAGCCGCCCACCGCCGACCGAATCGGATTGAGAAAAGTGCTTGGCAGATTTTCAATACTGGCGATCGCGTTATTAACCGGGCCGATAAATGAAGTAGTGATGCTATCCATCCCGCCCTCCAGAGAATCAATTATCGGATTTGTAATATCGGCGGCCAAAGCGTCAGTCAGCCGCTCAATCGTGTCGCCTTTAGTTAAATTTTCTTGAATCACCACCGTCAAATTTTGAATAATGTCATCGGTTAATTGTTGTTGATTATTTTTCCTCTCTTTAAGCCAGTCAATAAATTGGGATACGGATGAAAACTGTTGTTGAAGTTCTTTTATTTGCATTTGCAGTTGGGAAATTTGTCCGGGCAACGATAAAATTGCCAAAGGATTGGAAAACGATGCTTGCATACTCGTGATTGATGATTTTATTCCCTCAATTGAACCTTGGATTGATTGTAATAGTTGTCCAAAGTAGGGAATGATAATTTCAAAAACATCCGAGACCATACTGCCGATTTGTCCGCCGAATTGGCCGCGGATGAAAATTTCGGTGGACCGGTCTAAACCGGGTCCCAGATGCGCGCCGAGCGAACCGCGGACGCTCTCGCCCACCAGCCGCGGCAGGCGGGTTTGCACGCCGTTACGGAGAACGTCTTGGAGTAAGCTTGACTCTTCACCGCCGGTGCCCAATAAAATGTTTCTTAATAAGGTTGGAAATTGATTTTCCAATTGGGTTTGCGTCAACCCTTGAATCCGCGGCGCCAGTCGCAGAGGTAATTCTCGTTTCAAGCCGTCGCTCACGATGCTCCCCAATTCTTTATGCAACGCCGTCTGTAATCGTCCGGGCAAATCATTTCTTAAGGCGTCATCCAAAATTGACGGCAAAGCCGTGCCAATATCTTTAGCCAAACCGTTTTGCAACGAGTCTTGCGTCAAGGCGGACAAACCGCCGCCGGCGGACGATTCGGCCTGGCAAGCGATGGCGTCTTGTTTCCGTTTCTCAGCGAGAATTTGTTGGGGATTTTTCGGTGTGCCCGGCGGCAGGGGCGCCAGCTCGGCCGGCGGGCCGAAATCACTGGCGTCCGGTGTAATCGCATCGGGGGCTGGCGGGCCGACAGTGGTATTATCCAGTGCCGGATCGGCCAACGGCGGGTCGGCTAAAACCATTGCCGGCCAAAACATTTGAGCGATCAAGCCAACCGCTAGCGCGAGCGCGATGAGCGAGCGGTGAAAAGTTTGTTGACGGTCAATCATTGTTTTATAAAGTTGAAACATTGGGAATAATCGTTACCAGCGGCAGATTTTGCTGGCCAAGCACTTGATTTAAAATCAACACGGCGCTGGTCAGCCGTTCGTAACGATGGGCGTAAGTTTGGGCCTGATCCAGCGCGATAATCGGCTCGGTTAAAATATCGGCCAGATAGGAATCAATTTCCGCCAGTCCGAGCAAGGCGTTGATTAAGTTTAAATGAACATATTTCAAGTCGTCCGGCACGTTCACCGCCCGAAGATTGGCAACCAGCCGGCCGTAGCGCTCGGCTTCTCGCCTCGCGCTCTCGGTTTTGGCCGGCGCCTGTTCCTTGAACGCTTCCAGCGCCAAACGCAACTCCAAACCGGCGCTAATCAGACTCGGACTGGTGTTCCGAAATAACTCAACGACATTTTGACTGTAGCGCCGCGCCGCGACGGAACCCTGATCGGTGGAAATTTGCAAATCGGCCAAAGTTAAACGAAAAACACCTGTTGGCCGAACGGCGCCGATGGCCGGATCAAGCAAGGGTCGGCCGTTAACCGCGCGCGCGGCGCTGACCAAGGCCACTAATTTTTTATCCTCATTTAATCCATCTAAATCGGTTAACTTAATCGGCGGAGCAACCTTAGCGTCGGTGGAATCGGCGCGATTGCCAACCGTCCCGCCCAAATACCATAAACCAAAAACAGCCAAAACCAGGATAACGAAAATTATTATCCCAAATTTCTTCATCCCGTTTATTATACTTGATTTTTCCTCGGCAGAGTATAGTGGTTTGTGGTAAAGTGGATAAAATGAAACGAAAATTTGTCGTCCCAATTTTGTTTTGGTCGGCAATGGTCATCAATCCGGAACTATTGCGCCAATTACAAACACTATTGGCGCGTTTAACGGAGATGTTAGTCGCCCAGCAAACCAGAACAACCTTGGCCACGCCGCCGCCCGTGAATCAACCTCTGTCAAGGATAGTCCTTGACATTGGGCGAGAGCCGGAAATTTTATCAATCACGCCGCCGCGCGGCGCGCTCGGCACGACAGTCACCATCCGCGGCCGCGGCTTTACCGCCACCGGCAACACAGTGTACGCGAGTTACGGCACTTTTCCCGACCGCCCTTCTCTTGATGGTGAAACGATTACTTTAAAAATTGAACCGCCCGGCTTGCCGCCCAATCTCGGTTCGCTCAAAACCGCCAATTTTCCGGAATTGCGTTATCGTTTTTATATTAGAAACACCAACGGCGAAACCAAAACCCCGGGTGAATTCGTGTTGGATTTATGAAACTATGAAAAAACTCTATCCAATTTTTCTGGTCGTGATTATTTTGGGATTAACTCTATTTTTTCTCGGCGGCCGGTTGAAAGTTTCCGGCCAAGGGCTGATTCCTTTCGGCGGCCGAATTCTTTTTGTAGAGTATTGCTGCAACGGCGTGGCGATTACCGTCGGGCCGCCGCGGCCCGGGCGTTTTCTGCTTACCGCCGGCGCCATTCCTTTTCCGTATTATAATTTTTATACCCCCGGACCCTACGTTCTCGGCACAGCGATGCCGCCATTGGAACCGTGTTTTGAAGTTGCCGCCGCCTGCCTCGTGCCGATTCCGGTTACCGGCCAGATTACCAAAATCGGCTCCAGCGCATTTTAATTCAATCTAATTTTTTAATTTGACTTCTCGGCTTAATTTGCTAGTTTGAAATCGGATTGTAGGTCTGCCGTGACACTTCTATCAAACTAAGAAAGGCGGAAACCGATATGGAAAGATTAGAGGTAGCGGAGAGAATTATTATCATCGTCTCGGACCAACTCGATGTACTTAAGGAAAATATCGATGAATCAAGCAGGATGGTTGAAGATTTGGGGGCGGATTCGCTCGACCTCACGGAATTGACGATGAAGATTGAAGAAGAATTTGATATCGCCGTTCCGGACGAAGTGGCCGCGACGCTTAAAACCGTCGGCCAGACGATTGACTACGTCTTAGCGTTGGTCAAGAATGAGTAGCGCTCTTATTTTTCCCGTTCCCCGTTAGCCCCGACCGCGCGTCGGGGCTTATTTATTCAATGAAACCGATTCACCGATTTGGAGATTATTTTTCTCGGCCCAATTAACATTCACTTCCAAAACATATTTAACCGGCCGCGCCGGCTGGAAACTTTGCGGAAAAGATTCCGGCAAAACATTTTTGGAAATATCGGCCACGCGCCAATGCTCGTCAATCCAGATAATATCAATTGGAAAATTCATTTCTTTCATCCAAAAACTATATTCAGCCGGCGCGTCAAAAATAAATAACAATCCTTGATTCGCGCCGAGCGCCGCGCGCCCGGACAAGCCGCGCGCGCGGGCGGCATCCGTGTCCGCAATTTCCACCGCTAATTTTTGTCCGACAATCATTAAATAATTTTTTTCAGCCGGAGTCAGCCAGCCAATGACCATAATAACTGAAGCAACGATTAAAAATGTTTTGCCAAACAGAGCCATTGATTTAAATTTAAATTTTCCGCGCGCGCGGTCGGAACGATCCGGCAGGCGCTCAAAACTTTCGCCGGCAGTGTCAAATTATTTTTGACCATCTTGCGCTTGCCGCCGAAACCGCGTTTGAGCAAAGTAAAAAATTTTTCTTCGCCGCCGGCGGGAAAATTTTTCTTGTTTATCTGATCAATCAGGACAACGGCGGAATCAACTTTAGGTTGCGGATAAAAACCAGCCGCCGGCACGGTCATAATGTAACATGGTTCGCCGTAAACTTTAACGCTAATGGAGAGAATACTTTCCTTGCCGCCGCCGGCGACGATTCTCCTGGCCACCTCTTTTTGCAGCATTAAAACCATCGCCTGCGGTTGATGGGTGGCAGTTAAAAATTGTCGCAAAATCCGGCCGGTTAAGTAATAGGGCAAATTAGCCACTAACTTATAGGTTTTAGCTTTTAGCTTTGACGCCAGATCAAATTCTAAAATATCATCGTGGATTAAAATAAGTTTTTCGTCTTTTACTGCGCGGGCAAATTTGTTTTGCAGAAAGCTAATCAAACAGTCGTCCTTCTCCACGGCAATGACCCGCGCGTCGGCGGCAAGTAGGGCCTCGGTTAAAACCCCGCGGCCCGGGCCAATCTCCAACACCGTTTCGCCCGCCGCGAGTCGCGCCGTTTTTATTATTGTTTTCAACGCGCGTTCACTGCGGAGAAAATGCTGCCCCAGTGTTTTTTTAGCTTTTATTAACATAAATATTGTGTTTCAAACAATGACGAATCAAGATCAAGAATAAATTCGGACGGCTGATTGGGTCGCGTGGCGCCGTAAATGGTGCGCGTTTCGGCGTACGAGAGATAAAGTTTATCGCGGGCGCGCGTCAGGGCGACATAAAAAAGCCGCCGTTCCTCTTCTTCATCATAATCCGGATCCGTTTTTTCGCCAGCTGGCGAACCAAAATGATCGTGTGGGAACAACGACTGTTCCAGACCGGTGATAAAAACGCGATCAAATTCCAAACCCTTGGCGGCGTGCACGGTCATCAGATTGATCGCCGCTTTCCGTTCCAAATAGAGCGTATCCTGATCGGACACCAACGCCGCTTCGGCGAGCAGCGCGCCCGCGCTTTCGGCCGGCGGCAGCTCGTCATATTTCCGCGCCAAGCTGACCAACTCTTGGATGTTTTCCAGTCGTTCCCGATCATCCGAGCCGCCGGCGGCGAGGGTTTTAGCCAACCCCGAAACGTGGATAATGTATTGCAATACTTGCGCCACCGGTTGTTGGGCGGCGGCCGCGGCCGCGGCGGTTAATAATTTTTTGAAATCTTTAAATTTTTGTCGTTGACCGGCCGGCAAATCGTCAATTTGTCCGGCTAAAATTTTAACTAGGGCGACCTTACCCAAACCGCGGGACGGGACTTGCAGCGCGCGCTGGAAACTTTCCAAATCATCGGGATTCAGCGCGGCTTTAAGATAAGCCAAAACATCTTTAATTTCCCGCCGCTCAAAGAAACGGGTGCCAAGCACGCGGTAAGGCAGACCGGCTTGAAGCAGCGCTTCTTCCAAAACGCGGGATTGGAAATTAGCCCGATAAAGAACGGCGATTTGCTCGGGGGCCGTCCCCTCTTGAATGAGCGCCGCCGCCTGCCGAGCCACCGCCGCCGCTTCCTGCCGCTCATCCAAAGCGGTGGTCAGAGAAATTTTTTCACTGCCCGCGCGCCGCGTAAATAAATTTTTCTCCACCCGCTTGAAATTTTTGCTGATGATATGATTCGCCGCCGCCAAAATCACTTCGGTGGAACGGTAATTTTCTTCCAGGGTGATAATTTTGGCGCCGGGATAATCGTCGGCGAAATGCAACAAATGTTGGCAGTTGGCGCCGCGCCAGCTGTAAATTGACTGATCCAGATCGCCGACGGCGCAAATGTTTTGCCGCGGGCCGGCCAATAAACGGGCTAATTGATATTGAATTAAGTTGGTGTCTTGATACTCGTCAATCAGAAGATAATGCCAGCGCGCGTGGTAATTCTCTAAAATTTTAGCTTCTTTACTCAACAATTCTACCGGCCAAAGAAGCAGGTCGTCAAAATCCAGCGCGCCCTGGGCGCGCAGTTTTTCTTCATAACGAAGCCAAATTTTGGCCACGAGCGCCGGCCAAAAACCGCGCCGGCCGGTCTCATTAACCGTCTCGGCATAACGGCTGGCCGTTATCCGTTTGCCCTTCTCGCGGGCGATGGTACTGAGAATATTTTTTGGGTTGAAACGTTTGGGATCAAGCGCCGCTTCTTTAAGCGCGGTTTTGATCAGGGCAATAGAATCGTCTTGATCAAAAATGGAAAAGTGGCGCTGAAGGCCGAGACCTGCCGCATTTTCCCGCAAAATGGCGGCGCCGAGAGTGTGGAAAGTAGAAATGAACGGCCGGTTGCCAACTTTAAAAACGCCGTTTAATTTCATCACCCGCTCCAACATTTCTTTTGCCGCTTTATTAGTAAAGGTGACGGCTAAAATTTGACCGGGTTGAACCCCGCTTTCAATTAACTGGTGAATCCGTTGGGTAATCGTTCTGGTCTTGCCGGTGCCGGCGCCGGCAATCACCAAAAGCGGTCCGTCACGATGAAGCACGGCTTGGCGCTGGGATTCATTAAGTTCAGAAGATAATAATTGGGTCATCTTAGTCTAAAATTTATACCATAGATTATCCACAGCGACCTATTATTCAAACTTGATTTAAGTCCGGAGTATATTACAATGAAGCTTCCGGTTGTTGAGGTGGTTATGGATTAAAAATGGCTTATTATAGCCATTTTATGGTTAGAACGGTTGCCTGGCAGATATTTGGCTTATTATATCTTTTCTTAATAAAAAACCCTTATTTATAGCCCTTTTTTTGAGGGGGTCGCTTTTCTTTGTCTTAATTGGTTTTATTTTCATCATTAACCCATCCGGTCTCCAGGCCAGTTTAATTTCCTTAAACTCTCAAAATATGTCTTTATTAGAATCAGACTTGGCTTCGGATCCGAACTGGTCGCGCGGTGGCGGTGAGGTTGTCGTTGTTGGTGACAGCGCTCTCCTACCGGAAGCCGGGCCGCTCGGCGCGATGGGGAATATGGATGATGTGCCGCCAAGCGATCGAATCAGTATTTATGTTGTTCGGGCTGGCGACACCTTGTCAGAAATCGCCAAAATGTTCAAGGTGTCGGTGAATACGGTAATGTGGGCGAACGACTTAACTCGGGCGACCGCCATTCAAGAAGGACAAATTTTGGTTATTTTGCCGGTTACCGGCGTTCAACATACGGTCGTTAAAGGCGATACGCTCCAAAGTTTGGCGAAAAAACACAAGGCCGATTTAAAAGAGATTGTTAGATTTAATGATCTGGACCCAGACGCGGCCTTGGTGGTGGGGACGACGATAATTATTCCAGACGGCGAGGTGGCGGCGCCGACCACCGGATCATCGCGTTATGTTCGGGGGGGCGGACCAACTTACGCCGGTTATTATCTGCGGCCGATCCGCGGTGGCGTTAAAACTCAAGGTCTTCACGGTTACAACGGCGTGGATTTGGCCGCCGCCGCCGGTTCGCCGATTTACGCTTCGGCCGCCGGTCGCGTGATTATCAGCAAACAGAGCGGTTGGAATGGCGGTTACGGCAATTATCTCGTGATTGAGCATGATAACGGCACCCAAACGCTCTACGCCCATAATCAAAGCAATATCGTTTCGGCGGGGCAAGCGGTGGTTCAAGGACAAGTAATCGGTTATATTGGTTCAACCGGCAAATCCACCGGCCCGCACGTGCATTTTGAAATCCGCGGGGCTAAAAATCCATTTTAGAATGGATTTCGCCCGTTCGCCGTGGCGAATTAGGGCTAAAAACCCGTTCTAATCAACGATTAAACTGCTGGGAGGAAATTCCTCCTAGCGCTGTTTGTGTGCTAATATTAATTCCAGAAAGGAGGCAAATATGCCAATAAAAAAACAGAGAAAGTTTTAACCGAAGCGACTTTGGTTTTTCCGGTTCGGGCAGGGGAAGTGCTTTTGGCTCGCAAAACTCGCCATATCGGCGAGGGCCGCTGGAACGGTTACGGCGGTGGCATTGATCCGGGGGAGAATTTAATTCAGGGCGCGATTCGAGAATGCCGTCAGGAAGCTGGAATAGACATCGCGGCGGCCGATTTGCGAAAAATGGCTGAAATTACCTTCCATAATAATAAAAGTGACGGCGGGCAATTCTCCTGTTTGGTCCATGTTTTTATTGTGGAACATTGGTCAGGCGAACCGCGCGCGACCGAAGAGATGATTGACCCAACTTGGTTCCCGTTCAATCAATTGCCGTTTTCCGAAATGATGCCGGCTGACCCGATCTGGATTCCATTTGTTTTGTCGGGGAAAAAAATTAGAGGCGAAGCTCACTATGGGCCATTCCAGGGCAAGCTTCTAAAGCCAGTTGTCGTAACCGAAGTTGTCGGCTTCGATTAACCACCCCTCGCGGCTTCGCTCGGGGGGTGTTTTTTCACAAATTATTTTCCCGCCGATGAAACTTTGTTCGGTCGAAAGCCGATCAACTCGCGTTTTTCTTCCGGCGGAATCATTAATTGGCGGATGGCTTCGAACACAATACGAAAACGCTCATCATATTTTTCTTCAAGTACGGCCAACTGGCGCGCCAAATCCGCGTGGGTGGAAAGAATTTGGCGCAGCCGGACGAAAGCTCTCATAATCTCAATATTTACACTCACAGCGCGTGGGCTTCGCAGAACACTCGAAAGCATCGCGACGCCTTGCTCGGTGAAGGCGTAGGGTTGATACCGTCGTCCACCCCACGACGACCTTGAGGTGCCAAATTGGGACCTCAAGTTAGTAACTTCGGAATTACTCAGTTGAAACATAAAGTCAACCGGAAAGCGATCAATATTTCTTTTAACAGCTCGGACTAATTGTTTAGTTTCTACTCTATAAAGATCAGCCAAATCGGCATCTAGTAAAACTTTCTGTTGCCGAATAAACAGGATAGAGCGCTCAATTCTTTTAGTGGGCAAAAGTGATTTGGTCACGGATTGATTTTTGGCCGGTATTGAAGGGCTTCCAGAAGATGGGTTTCGGCGATCTGGTCGGCGGCGGCCAGATCGGCGATGGTGCGCGCGAGTTTGATGACGCGATGATAAGCCCGCGCCGACAGTTCAAATCGCCGCGCCGAATCATTCAATAATTTCAGACATTCTTTGGTTAGTGGCGCATAATGTTTAAGCTCCCGCACGCCCATCTGGCTGTTTAATTTAATCTGCTTTGATTCGCGGCGGAATCTTTCGGCTTGAATGTCTCGCGCTCTGACCACCCGTGCGCGGATGGTGGCGGAATCTTCTTCGGCCGCGGCGCCGGCGGTCGGGCTAAGTTTTTCCGGATCAATTTGCGGCACCTCCAACCAAAGATCAATCCGGTCAATAATCGGCCCCGACAATTTCCGTTGATAGCGCGCGAGCGCGCTGTGATTGCAAACGCATTCCCGCTGGCGGAGTCCCTTATTGCCACAAGGACAATAATTCATCGTGGCGACCAGCACAAAATCTGCCGGAAAAACCATCGTGCCCTTGGAACGGGAAATACTGACCACCCTATCTTCCAGTGGTTGACGCAAAGATTCAATCACTCGCTTGTCAAACTCGGGAAATTCATCAAGAAAAAGAATGCCGCGGTGCGCCAAGGTAATTTCTCCCGGCTTGGGCGTGGAACCACCGCCGACGAGCGCGATATAAGACGCGGTGTGATGCGGCGCGCGAAAGGCCGGCTGGGTAATGAGGTCTTCGGTCAAGACGCCGGCGGCCGAATGGATGCCGGTGACTTCCAGAATTTCATCAAGAGCGAGCGGCGGCAAAATACCGGTGAACGCCCGGGCGAGCATCGTTTTGCCGGTGCCCGGCGGTCCGGCCATCGCCACATTGTGAGCGCCAGCGGCGGCAATTTCCAATCCCCGCTTGGCGGTTAATTGGCTTTTAATGTCGGCAAAATCAATTAAGTGATGAGCCGGCCGATATTCAATCACGGTCGGCGGTTGGGCCATCAACGGTTCAATTTTTTCGGCCAAGGGATCTTCGTTCGGTTTGGGATTTAAGTGGTTGACCAATTGACGCAAATTTTTGACGCCGTAAATTTTCGGGCCGGCGACAAGCGCCGCCTCTTTGGCATTGGCGGCCGGCAGATAAATTTCTTGGCAACCGCCGGCGGCTAATTTCTGCACCAACAACAAAGTGCCGCGAACCGGTCGCAGTTCGCCGTCCAAACCGAGTTCGCCGCAGAACGCGCGTTGAGCGGGCGGAAACTTGATTTCACCGGCCGCCAAAAGATAAGCCAAGGCGATAGCCAGATCAAAACCAGAACCTTCTTTTTTTAAATCAGCGGGGGCAAGCGAAACGATAATTTTCCGGTTGCCTCTTTGGGGCGACGGCCAGCCGGAATTTTTAATCGCCGCCGAAATACGGTCTTTAGCTTCTTCCACCGCTTGATCCGGCAAACCGACAATGGAAAAAGAATGAAGTCCGCGGCTGATATCCATTTCCACTTGAACTAATTCCGCCCGCAAGCCAGACACCTGAGCCGAATGGATATTAGCCAGCATCGTCCAGTTTAATGTTTGGTTTTCGCCAAATGGAGTTTACAGGTGGCCGCGGCGGGGTTGGCTTCCAGCCGTTCTCGCTCAATTAATTCTTGACAGACGGCGCAAAGGCCGTAGTTATTGGTTTTAATTTTCTCCAACGCTAAATGAACAGCGCGCAAACGAATTTCCAACGGCGCGACGGCGGCCGCGCGCTCGTCCAATTCTTCAAACCGATCGGCCGTCTCGTCGCGGGAAGAAATTTCATCGGTCTCCGCCGGCACCGCCTCCCAATCGTCCGGATTTTTGGGATTAATCTTGGCAATTTCACCCAACTCTTCTTCCAGAGTTATTTTTTCCGCCTCTAGTTTTTTTTGGAAATAATCCAAATCAGTTTTTTCCATTGCCAGACAGTGTAACAGATGAGTTTATTTTAGCAAGACGCTGTCATCCCAGCGATTAACAATTTCCCCGAAAGCCCTCTCGTTTTCCGTCAGAACGAAAAAATTTTGATCAAGAAAAGCGTATAATAAAATCGTCCGGCCGTCTTTAATTAATCGTCGCGTTTCCAGATTGCGGTCTAATTGATTGTTAAAAACCGGTGTCGTCGTTGAGGGAGAAAAAACCGCCCGCCCGGTCAATAAGTAGAAAAAGGCGGCCAGTTCCGTTTCTGCCGCGCGCAGCGCGGCAAAAGTTTCATTGTAATTTTTAATCTTCAATAATAAAAAAACCGTTGGCTGATTGCTGTCGTCGTAACGGCCAAACAAGAATTTTGGTTCAAAAGTTTGTTTCAATTTTTCCGGCCAGACTTCAGGCAAAGCCGCCAGCCAAGCCGACCAAGTCAAAGCCGTTTCGGTTTTAGTCGGAATAATTCTGATTAATTGACCGGCGGTCGTCGGACCGTCGGCCAAGGCCGGCCGCAATTTTAAAATTGTGGCGGCTGGCGTCAAACTGTCCAAAGCAATTTTTATTTGTTGATCCGTGGAGATAAAAAGCTGGTCCACCGCCGCCGGCGAAATAGGCGGTGGTGCGGCCGGCGGCACCGGCGGAAAAATTTTAAACCAATAGAGATAAACCAAAGCGCCCGCGCCCACAAGCAGAAGAATTAAAGTTAAAAATAATAACCGGCCGCGGCCGCGGCGGGATTGGTTAGAAACCGCCGGCGAGCCAAATGATTGGTTTTGTCCCCGAATAATCGCTTGAGTGATTGTGGCGCCATGCGCCGTGGCCTGCGTTAAATCGGTTTTTAAAGTCCGGATTGACTCCATCATCAATGGCGTATTCTTTAATTTGGCAATCTGGGTCGCCGTTGCTTCGGCTTGTCGCCGCCGCGCCGTCTCCACCGTCGCGGCTTTCATTTCTTTCTCTCGTTCGGCGGCAACGGCGGATTGCGCCGTTTGGCGCGCGAGGGCGAGGGTCGCCGTTTCGGCCGCCGCCGCGGCCGTCGCTTTTTCTTGATTAGCTCGGTTGATCACGGCTTCGGTCTCATGTTTCCGCCGTCGTTCCTCCCCCTCCATGGCGCGGCGCGCTTCCTCGCGCCGCTTAAATAAGTTCTGATTTTCTAACTCGCGTTTTTTCCGGCGTTCTTCGCCTTCCATCGCTTGCCGCGCTTCCGCTAAGCGCTCAACTGGAATGGGGTCAGACATGAAGTTCGTTTAATTGTTTTTTTGCCTCATCTTCTTGGTCAAGCAAAGCGCGGTATTTAACCGTGTTGGTCTCAATCACCCGCTCAATCTGCCAGAGTTTTTCCTGATATCCCCATTTTTCTTTTTCCGCTTCTTGGCGAGTGATTTGAGCCACTTGCCGTTTTTTCTCAATCACTTGTTTGTCTTGGGTGAGAACGGTTTTGGCTTCTTCCAACTCCAAACTGGCCTCCGCCGACTCGGCTTGTTTTTCCCGCTCCAGAATCGGTGCCAGTTGCGCGCGGACGATTTTCCGCTGGTCATCAAGTTTAACCCACTCCAATTCCATGGCCGTTTTCTTTTGGTCAATTTCGGCCAACGATTTTTTCAGCTGTTCGCCTGTCTCGGAAATTTTCTTCTCTTTTTCTTCCCGTTCTCGTTTCGCCGTCCACTCCGGTCCCTCCATCGCTTGGCGCGCGGCGAGTCGTTTTTGTTCCAATTCTTTTTCGGCATCAGTGACCATGTCTTAATTATAAGACAAAGTCTTGGTCAATGAAATAGTTGGTTTGGGGTTAAGTCGTTGGCGTAGAATTATTATTGTTATTGTTTGAAGTGATTGACGGTGCCGCCGCCGGTCGCGCCGCGCGCCGTGGTTGGCGTTGATTGTTAAAACCCAATAAATAACGGCGCGGATTAAGTCCCAAATCTAGAAAATCATCCGCGACCTCCTTGAGTTTGGCTGAAGTGCTTTTGCCGAAGGCCGCCACTTCCACTTGATTGCCGCTATGAATTTTCAAGTATTCAACCAGCGGCACAAAATCGCCGTCGCCGGACAAGATAATCACCGCATCCAGACGTGGCGCCAGTTTAACGGCATCAATCGCCAGTCCGACATCCCAATCGGCTTTCTTGGCGCCGCCGACAAAAATTTGCAAATCTTTGGTCTTGATTTCAATTCCGACCTTGCCGAGCGCGTCCAAAAAATTTTTCTCCTCGCCTGATTCCGTCGTGATGACATAAGCGATCGCCCGCACCAATGTTCGGTCGGCGACCACTTCTTTCAAAATCGCGCCGAAATTAACCCGCGCGCCGTAAAGATTTTTGGCGCAATGATAAAGGTTTTGGGTGTCAATAAACATTCCCACCCGTTGCCCTTGATGTTTGATGATGGACATTATTTGGTCGTTTTGGCTGATAATTTTTTCTGCTTTTTCTCGATGTATTTCATATGTTTGCGTCGTTTGGCCACCAATTTTAAAAGACCGCGCCGCGAGTGCTCGTCTTGTTTGTGTTTTTTCAAATGTTTGGTCAGCTGTTCAATTTGCTCCGATAACAACGCCGTTTGCACCTCGGCCGAGCCGCTATCCCGTTCGTGCTGGCGCGTTTTTTTAATGATTGTTTGTTTTTTCTTGGTAGTTAGCATAAAACAACAATAGCACGGCGGTCATGATAAAACAAGAAAAAACCTCACCCTATCTCTCATCTTCAGTAATATCAAGGTTTAACCTTGATATGTCTAATTACTAAAATCTGTTCTTGTCCCTTTTCATTGGGTTTGGGGTTTAGTAAAAAAAAAGCCCCGCTCGTGATGAATGGGGCTTCGGTCGGGCCGGATGGATTTGAACCATCAACTTTCCGCTTCATGAGCCACAATTAAACGGAGTGTCCGGCCACTTATGGCCACATGAAGCGCAATATTTTACTTCATGCAACCTGTCTCTTCCGGGCTTCCAGTGACACTTGGTGCATTTTTTCCAGTGTCTATCTTTTCGGCCCACGACACAAGGCCGCTCATTACCCTCGCGATGACCACAAAAACACCAAGAATGATGCAATTTACGATGAAACTTGTTAGCATTGTTTCAACCTTTCAACCCTTCATTTTTCAAAGATCAATTCCTGTTTCGTCTTTTCAGACACATCAGTCCCGACAACACATCGGGAGACAGGGGCACTCTCATATATGGGAGTGCCGGAGTTTTATAGAGATCCTCCGAAACTCCTAACTCTAGACCGCAGCGCACACTCTATCGATCAGATTTTCGAATTCTTCCAGAGCTTGCTTGAGGCGATGGCCAAAATGGAAGCCATGACTGTCATCGCAATGTTCATAGTTGTGAATGGCAGATAGAACTTTCTGTCCAGCCTCACGCAGTTCTGGTTTATCCCTCATAAATTTCTTGACGTGCTCCCCGATCTCTTTGAGATCTGATTTCTGCTCGAATGGCAAGCGGGTTTTCATGACATTTCTCCCAATCTCAAGGTTCTTAACCACTTTTACCCCGTGGTTGAGGGCTGAACGCATGTTCAATTTTCCGCTCGTAATGATACACGAGATATGGAAAAAGTCAATAACGGATGGTATTAATCATACCGCGCCCTGATAAAACAACAAAAAGTGGGGAAAGAAAAAGCCGCGCACGTCTCGATTGAAAAACGTCCGCGGCTATTGCCAACATTGATAATAATGGTCCCTCGGCTTATCAACCGACATCAAAACTGATGTCGGTCACAGTGAGGCCGTTTTGGTCCAGAACGGGCTGGAGAAATTGGCGAATCAGCCCCTTGAACCTCTCACTCTGTTGTGTATCCATGGGGTTCCACAACTTGGCCAACTCTCCGGAATGATAATGGTTGAAAT
>ERZ1292629.1512-Hain-H43-01um-R1-1512-length-22221-cov-7_pt1 | contig 22221 bp, 32 predicted proteins | sample MGYA00564399_ERZ1292629 | MGnify/ENA primary metagenome ERZ1292629 (study PRJEB36523, sample SAMEA6512636) | groundwater metagenome | collected 2019-01-08 | study: AquaDiva: Metagenomics assemblies of 32 groundwater samples | reverse complement strand
TCGTTCAAGAGTCGCAGCACTTCTTCGCCATCGTCCTGCTGGCCGATGCCTCATCAGTGCCTGCGGCCAGCTAAAACAGAGAAGAAGTCCCTGAGGAGCGGAGCGACGAAGGGTGGTCTGAGGTAAAATTGTATTGTGAGCCATTTCGTCTACATTCTTGAGTGTGCCGATGGTTCGTTGTACGTCGGTTGCACAAACAATCTTGAGAAACGCCTAAAGCAACACAATGATTCAAAATGGGGTGCTCATTACACAAAAATTCGCAGGCCAGTTGTATTAAAATATTCCGAAATATTTTCTGATTTAAAAACCGCTCGCAGACGCGAGGCGGAAATCAAAGGTTGGCGCAGAGAAAAGAAATTAATCTTGTTTAAATAATATGAACCCTGAAGTGTATTTTATTTCTGGCGTGTGTGGAGCAGGGAAAACCTCTGTTCTTAAACACCTGAAAAAGATACTTCCTACGGATACATACGATATTCGTGATTTTGACGAACGGGGGGTACCTGATGGCGGGGGATTGGAGTGGCACAACAAAGAAACTCTTTATTGGCTCGATACTGCTTTGACTAATGCGAAGAGTGGGAAATCTACTATCATTGGTGGCTTTGCCGAGCCCGAACGTTTTAAAAAGGTTTACAAACCTGCTGAACACCCTAAAGCTCAGCTGTTGCTGCTTCATGCTTCTGGGGATACTATTCGCAAGCGTCTTATGGGGCGATATCCTACTCCAGAAAGTATCGAGGAAATTAAAAGAGCATCAGGAGTGCCTCTTAATCAATTTATAGAGAACAATGCATCTTACGCTCCTGAGTTGCGGGGGATATTTGAAAAAGAAGGAGCGCTTGTTATTGAGACTGATGAAAAGACATCCGAGGAAGTAGCCAACGAAATTGCAAATCAAATTCTTGGGCAGTTAGGTTCCCATTAACCGTTCTGAACTTGTCTAAGGTAGGCAGCCAGTTTGAGATAGGTTATTGCGCTCAAGATGCGTCCACCTAACGACTTTTTAGTACTGTATAGACATAGACTCTACACTATGGCAGAGTTTGTTGGATGACAAAAGCAACATTACCCAAACCTGGCAGCAAAGAGCTAGTCGCACTCGTAAAGAATTCAAAGGCCCGCGACATATATAGTGCTCTTTATTCAAGCATGCCCGAAGCGCTTTCAATGCCGCAGATACGCAAAACGCTTAAGCTTGAGGCCGGAGAACAGGAGCATCTCAACCGCCGTATGCGCGAGCTGTACGGGCCTTTTAGCATTGAACGGTCGCGCAAGGGCAACGAAACCGTATACAGACTCGTTTCCGTTTCCGATAAGCCATATCAAGACTCAAGCCGGATATCAATTAAGGTGCGCGCCTGGGTTTTGCGCAACCAACGATGTGTCCAATGCGGCCGGACTCCCTCGGAGGATGGTGTGAAGCTTCATGTCGACCACATAGTGCCTCAAAACTGGGGTGGCACCGACGACAAGGAAAATCTGCAAGCGCTTTGCTCAGACTGCAACGAGGGAAAGAAAAACCTGTACTCAAGTTTTAATAAATATAGCGAGCAAATACGGCAGGCTATGAGCTACGACGAGCCCCATAAAAGGATCGGGGAGCTTCTGAAGGCTTTTAAAGGCAAATCGGTCCCTGCGGAACTGCTTGAAATGGTTGCAAAGGCAAAACAATATCAGGACGACTGGCAGAAAAGAATGCGAGAACTCCGCGAGCTTGGCTGGGATTATACATTTGAAAAGAAAAAAGAGGGCCGCCGTTTCAGGACATATTATATTCTTAAACACCACGAACCGTGGCCTAAAGGAAGTGTCAGAGCTGAGATCAGGAAACGCGAGCTAAAGAAGAAATAATCTTTGCGTTTGCTGCAACTGGCCCGCTTCCATGCATTAAAGCGCGTTGAATTGCCCTGCCTACTGCTTCGGCGACAGGTGGCGGGAAAGCGTTACCAACTTGGCGGTACGCAGCTGTCTTTTTGCCTGTAAACTTCCATTTCTTTGGGAATCCCTGAACAATCGCTGCCATTTGTACGGTAAGGCGTGGCATTCCCTCAAAATCAGGTTCCGGCGGATTTTCTGCAAGGCCCCGACCGTCTACGCCTAGCGCCTGCCATGCCGCCCGGGCACGTGTCGGGCCGAGGTCAGCACCTCCGTGTTTTTTTGAACCGCCGACGAGAGTAGGTGCGACTTTTGAAGCAAGCTGTCGCCACTCGTCTGCTTTTCCCCAGCCGCGACTCGACATGATTTCATGCAAAGCGTTTCCAACCGTTACAAAAGAATTGAGGTTTCCTATTGGCCATTCAAAATGATCGGCATAGGGGCGCTGCAGAGCAACCATGATAGTTCTGGGACGTAGCTGCGGAACTCCGAAGTGAGCAGCGTGAAGGAGTTTCCACCATATGGTATATTCCATTTTTTTCAGCTGACTGGAAATATGCTCGCGGTATTCCTGGAATTTAGGATCCAGTAATCCTCTCACATTTTCAATCATTACGGCTTTTGGGCGGATCTGCTTTACTAGCTTTAGGGTGGCTGGGAACAAATCACGTTCATCATTGTGACCCAATTGCTTGCCTGCCTTTGAAAACGGAGGACACGGAACGCCTCCGGCAACCAGATCCGCCCCGTAGTAAGCCGAACCGTCGAATCTGTTCAAATCGGCTTGGATGACGTTCCAATGTGGCCGATTGTGCCGGAGGGTTTCGCAAAATTGTGCTTCTATCTCGATAAGAGCGATGTGATCGAATCCTGCCAGTTCCAGGCCGATTGCCTGGCCACCGGCACCGGCGCAAACTTCCACGGAAGTGAATTTTTTGTTTTTGATGCCCGGCAAAAAAACAGTTTTTTTAGTTGCCATTGGAGAGATCTTCATAACATTATTTTATCATTTTTTGCTTTATCGTATATACACAAATTTTGTGGAAAAACAGATGTAGGAATCCGTCCGAGACCCATCGTACAGCTGGTGTAAAATGTAGCTAATCCGCCCTGCAGGGCTTGACCGACCATAGTTCTAGCCCGAGACCGGCAGCCAGTTTGAGGTAGGTTCAGACTCCGAGGAGCTTCGACTTCCATTTTCTAAACACCGGGCGTACAATGCGCTCATGAATCGAGGCCAGACAGCAACCCTACTTCACTCGGCAATCGAGAACCTCATTGATACTTGTCCTCACTGTGATACACGTGCTCACCTGAAGCTTTTGTTTCAGGAAAGCCAAATAATGGACAATCGTGATGTTGTTTATTATGCAACTTTTCGTTGTGTCCCTTGCGAAAAGTTGATAGTGAAAACATATAGATTCAAACAGAATCAATATGATTCTAACGAGAATCTTTCTGCTGTCGGATGGCAAGAAAAATTTCCTGGTGAGGAAGTAGTTTACGCTAACAAGTTCGAAGGCCCAGTTCCACCAGAAGTTCTCGAGGACTTCAAGGAGGGTGTTATATGTCTATACAACAAGTGTTCAAAAGCCGCTGTCTCCATGTTTCGTCGTGCCCTACAATCATCTTTGCTTGAGCGTGGCGCAAATCCAAAAGAAGATTTGGTTGATCAGATAAAAAATGCCACGTATCTAACTCAAGACATTAAAGATTGGGCACATAATATTCGTATATTTGGTAACTGGGGTGCGCACCCTCAGGACGATCTCCTTAAGGATGCAGATGAGAAGACTGCCAAAGAAACGCAGTCATTCCTAGAGGAATTCTTTAATTATGTATATGTAATGCCTTCCAGGGTTGCTAATGCGCGCCAAAAGAACATGCCTCCTGCGCCGAGTGCACCACCGAAAGGTTAACCGTAATTTAATTTCAAGTACATGGCTGACTACCTATCAGAAGATCAAGATCTGCTCGATGAGCTGAAGACAATTGGTCCAATGTCGACTGGTACGGCTCTATCAGAACAGCAACGTAAGATTCAAGAGATTCACATCAAAGCACTTCTTCGTGAGCGCAAAAGCGGTAAAGATGTAGAGCAATCCAATAAAGGTTTCTCAGTCATTATTGTAGCTTTCACTATCGTCCAAATTATTGTTGCGTTGGCCCAATTTTTGTTCGCAGTGCAGACAGGCGAAAATTTCTGGGCTTCACTCGGGATTTCTTTGCTTCTGTTCGTTGGGGTAGTGGTTACTTTCAAACTCTTCGACCCCGATAAACTCCTAAAAAACGACTAGTCCGAGATGCATTGTTTTAAAATTCCATAAGTCATTGGAAAACCTTTGGGGAGTTTCACGATACGATGTACGAGACCGAAGAGACCAACCAAATGTAAAAATGGGGAGTTGACATCATACCCCCTGGGGGTATGATGGGGTGTATGAACAAAACCACCCCCAAGCTCATGCGCCGGCTTAAAATCATCGAGGGCCAGGTGCGCGGGCTGCAAGACATGCTTGAGAGGGATGCCTACTGCATAGATGTCATCACCCAAACATCGGCGGTTAAACGCGCGCTCTCCGGCGTTGAGGACGCCTTGATGGAGAGTCATCTCAGCACCTGTGTGGTGCATCAGATGAAAAAAGGCAAAGAGGGCACGGCGGTTAAAGAGATACTCAAAGTCTATGGCCTTAAGCGCATCTAACATGAACACTGCACAAACATACAGAGTCAAAGGCATGCACTGCGCTTCGTGCGCGAGCATCATCGAAAAAGAGTTTAAGAAGACAGACGGCGTCGAGTCGGTGCAGGTTAACTACGGCACCGAGACGGCCAAGGTAGCCTTTGACCCGGCCAAAACCAGCCCTCATCATCTTTCAGGAAAAATAGAGAAGCTCGGCTACTCATTGGAAGTGCCGCAAAGTGCAAGCGAGATGGGGATGTCTGCCGATGAGCATGCGGCGCATTTGGGATTGAATCAGTCTAAACAAGAAAAGCTCGCCGAGGTGCAAAGCATGCGCACCAAAGTTCTCTCTGCGATACCGCTCGCCATCTTTTCGGCGGTCGTGATGATATGGGACATTTTGGCGCAATATCAGCTGGTCCCCACCGCGGGCGACACCACCAGGGACTTTTTGCACCATCTTCTACCAATTTTTGCGACCTACGTGCTCTTTGTCGTCGGCCAGCCGTATCTCTTGGGATTTTACCGCTTTTTGCGCTACGGCAAGGCCAACATGGACACGCTGATAGGCATCGGCACGTCCGCGGCGTTTCTCTACAGTTTTGTCGTGACTGCGTTTGAAGAATCCTTGCGGCCGTTTATCAACGTTGAGTACACCTACTACGACGTGACCATCGTGGTCATTACGTTTATCGCGCTCGGCAAATATCTCGAAGCCCGGTCAAAAATCAAAACAGGCGACGCCATTGAGAAGCTGCTCAACCTCCAGGCAAAAACCGCGCTTGTCCTGCGCGGGGGTAGCGAGGTCGAGGTTCCGGTCAATGAAGTTGTGCACGGCGACTTGATTATCATCAAACCCGGCGCAAAAATCCCCGTCGACGGCGTCATTGCCGAGGGCGCGTCATATGTTGACGAGTCGATGGTCACCGGAGAACCGATGCCCGCGCAAAAAAGTGTAGGCGACGCGGTGGTGGCGGGGACACTCAACACCAGCGGCTCATTTACCTTCAAGGCGACCAAGGTCGGGTCTGAAACATTGCTCGCGCAGATTATTCATATGGTCGAGGAGGCCCAGGGCAGCAAAGCACCCATCCAAGCGCTTGCAGACAAAATCTCGAGTGTCTTTGTGCCGGTGGTGCTTGCGGTGGCGTTTTTGACGCTCGGCGTGTGGCTTTTGCTCGCGGGTCAGCTGGGGTTTGCACAAGCGCTTTCGTTTGGCCTCGTGTCGTTTATCGGGGTCTTGGTTATTGCCTGCCCGTGCGCGCTTGGGCTTGCCACCCCGACCGCGATTATTGTGGGGGTGGGCAAGGGCGCCAAAGAGGGGATTTTAATCAAAGATGCGGCCACGCTCGAGAAGCTCCACAAAGTCGACACCGTTGTGGTCGACAAAACAGGCACCATCACGGTCGGCAAGCCAACGCTCGTCGACATCCAAAACCTCTCGAGCCTCACAGACGATGAGCTTGTCGCAGTGCTGGCCTCGCTCGAGCACAAGTCCGAACATCCCATAGCCCACGCGATCGTGGGCTATGCCAAGGAGAAACAAATTTCAGTACCGCAGGTCTCTGGTTTTGAAAGTATCCAAGGCAAGGGGCTCAAGGGCACGGTTAACGGCGCCGAATACTTTGCCGGCAACATGGCGCTTGTGCGCGAGCGCAACCTTTCTTTTGACGCGGCAAAGCTCGCTGCGTTTACCGCGCAGGGCAAGACGCCCGTGCTGCTTGCAAGCAGTGCGGAGGTGCTTGGTTTCGTGATGGTGGCGGATGAAATTAAACCCGAGTCCAAACAAGCGGTCGCCGACCTGCACGCGCTCGGCATCAAAGTGGTCATGCTGACCGGCGATGATGCGCAAGCCGCCACCTACATGGCTTCGCTTGTGGGCATCGACGAGGTGGTGGCGCACGTGCTGCCGCAGGACAAGTTGGCCAAGATCAAAGCCCTGCAAGCGCACGGCAAGGTTGTGGCCATGGCCGGCGACGGAGTCAACGACGCGCCCGCGCTCGCGCAAGCCGATGTGGGCATCGCCATGGGCACCGGCACCGACGTGGCGATAGAATCGGCGGGCATCACGCTCCTTGGCGGAGACATCTCAAAGCTGGTCAAGGCTATCAAGCTTTCTAAAATCACCATGCGCGGGATCAAGCAGAATCTTTTTTGGGCGTTTATCTACAACATCGTCGGCATCCCGCTTGCGGCGGGCGTGTTTTACCCGCTGTTCGGCTGGCTACTCAGCCCCATCTTTGCCGGTTTTGCGATGGCACTCTCCTCGGTGTCGGTGGTGTCCAACTCGTTGCGCATTAAAGCTAAAAAACTATAACTATGACTACGCAAACGCTCAAAACATACACCTTTCACGTTGTCGGCATGCACTGCAACTCGTGCAAAATTCTTATCGAGGATGTTCTTAATGAGCAGATGGGTATTGAACATGCTCATGTCGATTTACATCAGGAAACAGTATCCTTTGAAACGAGTCTCGATGACAGTCAGCACAAACTCGCGGAAATGTTGACTGAAAAAATCAAGCACAATGGATACGCGTTATCGGTTGAAAAAAAGATCAAAGAAAAAGTTGGCGGAGTTATGTGGCAAGCCTTGCCCATTGGTCTGGCATTGCTGGCCCTGTTTTTTATAGTGCAAAAGTCGGGGATTTTAAACTTTGGGCTGGGTGGCACCGTAACCCCAGTAACCAGTTTTATTATTGGCCTTATTGCATCTGTGTCGAGCTGTCTTGCGGTTGTGGGAGGTCTCGTCCTTTCTCTTTCTGCGACCGTGTCTCAGGACAAAATAAGTGACGTAAAGCCAATGATACTTTTCCACGGAGGTCGTCTGATCAGTTTTGCCCTTCTTGGCGGCGCGCTCGGCGCTCTCGGAAGTGCGCTAGGTATCAGTTTTACCGTCACTGCAATCCTCGGAATCGTTGCATCGGTCGTGATGATTGTGCTCGGACTTAATCTGGTGGGCGTTTTTGAGAAGAATATGATCGCTCTCCCTTCGGGAGTTTTCAGTTTCTTCCGCACGGTAGAGCACAAGACGATAGCGCCATTGTTAGTTGGTGTCGGTACATTTTTTCTACCCTGCGGATTCACTCAAGCGATGCAAGTCGCGGCACTCTCAAGCGGCTCGTTTATGTCTGGATTATTGATTATGACCGCGTTTGCTCTGGGTACGCTTCCTATGCTCGCGCTCTTATCATTTGGTGCTGCTTCATTTGCACAATCAAAACACGCTCCTCTCTTTTTCAAATCGGCGGGTGTTTTGGTGATTGGTCTCGGAGCTTTTGCGCTTCTCGCCGGGCTTGCAGGGCTCGGTATCATCGAGCCTTTATTTAACATATAATCTTATTAGTTACCCTATGCAAAAAAATACAATCATATCCATGGTCATCAGTGTCGCCCTCATTAGCGGTACTCTGTACGTTGTCTCTGATAGGTCGGCATCTTCGGGTGGCGAAGTCGCGCAATCACAAAATGTCGAAATTAGAGATGGCGTGCAGTACGTAACTATCACCGCAAAAGGCGGCTATTCTCCGCGCGTCACGGGGATCAAAGGGGGATTGCCCACCAAACTGATCGTAAAGACAGATGGTACCTATGATTGTTCAGCATCGCTTGTTGTGCGTTCTGTCGGGTTTCAAAAAATATTGCAACCAACAGGCGAGGAGGTGATTGATGTAGGGACTTTACGCTCTGGCGAAAAAGTACAGGGAGTGTGCGGGATGGGAATGTATAGCTTTCAAATTAAGGTTAGTTAACCATTAACCGGTAGCCCTTCGTCGCTACGCTCCTCAGGTCTAAAACCCGTGATAGTATAAAAGTGGGTACTTATTGTTAACTAATTTTGTTACTCGTATGCGTTATTTCATCTCAACCAGTGCCGCTCTTTCCCTGCTTGCGCTAGGGCTTGTGGCATTGCCTGCTTCGGCAAAGGCAGCCAGTCTTACCGACGCACAAATACAGGCGGTCGTTGATCTTGTCGAATCCTTTGGAGCCGACGAAGCGGTAGTTAAAAATGTCGAAGCTTCGTTGAAGGGCAAATCAAGTTCAAATTCAAATATTAACAGCGCACTAAAAACAAAATTTGGCACCTCGACCGCCAGCACAACCGATTGGTTGAAGCTCAAGGCATTTTTGCGGATGGGCTCAAATGGCGAAGACGTGCGTATCTTGCAAAAAATACTCGCCACTGACCCGTCACTGTATCCCGAAGGTCTGATTACGGGCTTTTTCGGTCCGCTTACCGAGCTTGCAGTCAAACGTCTGCAGGCAAAGCTTAAGATTGAGCAGGCAGGGGTTGTCGGTCCTCAAACTCTTGCACGGATCAACGAGTTGCTCGCAGGTATCACCAGCGAAGACCTTGCAAACTCCCGCGTTAAAATAAAAATTGAGATCAAAAACGGAGTTGAAAAAATTGAAATAGAGATTAAGTGCGATCCGAGCGGTTCCGGCAACGTGTGCAAAGATTCGGACGATGACGATGATGATGAAGATGAAGATGAGGACGAAGATGATGAGGAGGATGATGAAGACGAAGATGATGACGATGATGAAGATACGGCTACCACTACTAATTCCGGCAGCAATTAGCTTCTACGTTCATCCACACCGCTCCCTGCAAGGCTAAAAATTACTGCTACACTTGAGGTATAACAGTAATTTTTTAAGCATGAACAAGCAAACATATTATGCGTTAGTTTCGATAATTTTCGGCGTCCTCGCCGTTTTGCACGCCGCGCGACTCTACTATCAGTGGGAGGCGGTTATCGGGGGAGTTGAAATACCGATCTGGGTCAGCTGGTTCGCGCTCATTATCGCCGGCTATCTGGCAATGCGCGGCTGGATGTTCGTACAAAAGAAAGGCCGCTAGTCTCTCCCGGTACTTCCGGTCTTATTGCGCGGTCTTCCGTGCTCTCTGTCTTGTAATACATCTTGTATACTAGTGTCACCGACACCATGAAAGGAAAGATCTGGTTACTGCTGTTTGTTTTGATGGCTGCGACGCCGAACCTTGCGGCTGCGGCATCCAAGCTCGAAGTCTCGGGATGGGTACCGTACTGGCGCGCGGCTACGGGTACGCAAGACACGCTGCCTAACCTTTCGGCGTTAACGACCGTGCATCCCTTCGGCTATAGCGTTAAAAACGACGGCATGCTCGCCGACACCGCAAAACTCACCGAGGAGCCGTGGGTTTTATTTCTTGCTGAAGCTAAGAAGAAAAAAGTCAGGGTGATCCCGACCGTCATGTGGAGCGATGCCGCTGCGATGCACCGGATACTGAGCAATCAAAAAACACGCATCGCGCTTGAAGACGAGATAACGGCGCTCGTCATGCAAAACAATTTCGACGGCATTGATTTGGATTTTGAAGGCAAGTGGGCCGAGACCAAACCCTATTTCTCTACCTTTTTGAAAGGACTCTACCAGCGCATGGGCAAAAAGTGGGTCTACTGTACCATCGAGTCCCGCACCCCGCTCGACTCGCGCTACGACGGCACTCCGCCGGCCGATGCAACCGTGTATGCCAACGACTATGTCGAGATCAACAAATACTGCGACCGCGTGCAGATTATGACCTACGACCAGGGCGCTATCGACGTGAAGCTCAATCGCGCCCGCGCCGCTCCCTATGTGCCTGTTGCAGACCCGGGCTGGGTTGAAAAAGTGATAACCCTTGCCGCCAAGACCATCCCCAAGAAAAAACTCATACTGGGTATCCCGACCTACGGCTACGAATATTCAGTGAAGCCGCTCTCGCAATACGGCTACAGCTACGACAGGCTGTGGGCGTTTAACCCGCGCTATGCAACCGACTTGGCCAAAGAGCTCAACATCCCCCCGGTACGCAACGGGGCGGGGGAGCTGTCGTTTATGTACAAAGAAGCGACGGTAAAAAAGAAGCGCAAGCCCGATAAAAGTGAGTCCATTACGCAAGGCGGGTTGGCGCCCGCGGCGACCCTTTACTCGCAAGCGGCGCTTGCGGCGCAGTTTGAGCCACCGTTCAATATCGTCTGGTGGAGCGATGCGCAGGCGATCAAAGACAAAATGGATCTCGCCAAAAAACTCGGCGTGCGTGGGGTTGCGATCTTTAAACTCGACGGCAGCCAAGCCCCCGGCTTTTGGGAGGTGGTTGTCAAACGCTAGAGTTTTTTACCAACCAAAAAACTCAAGAATAAATGCCACTCCGGCACCCAAGCTGGTGCGGGGGATGTAGGTACTGGGCTGGCTCGTGGCATCGGTGCTCGGCGGGGGAGGCGGCGGTTTGATGTTGCTGCTCGGTATCGGGCGGTTTAAGTTTTTTGGGCTTGTTGATGCGTTTTTATACAACCGATTGGTCGTCGAGGACATTTTGTCCAGCCGCGCGGGCGGCATCATGCGTTGGGAGGTGCTACCAAAGCGCTCGGGAGAAGTGCTCGACATTACATTTTTAAGACGCATAAAGCCGTGCAGCTCGGCAAACGCGCGGCACTCGGTCGCATGCAACGGGTCGGCACAATACTCTTTGCACTCTGTGGTTTGCAAACAGCCGCCCGGACCTCCGGTGGCCTTCAGTACTGCTTGGAAATTTTTATTTTGATTCGCTTCTTCCTGCGATTTGATGCCGTGCTTCACTGCAAAGGTGTAGCACTCTTCGCGGTTTGCCTCTTCGGCACAGTATGCGCGGCACACCGCGGCCGACGTGCATCCGCCGGGGCCCAACTTTTTAATAATCAAGCGCGCGGCGGCAGTTTTTGCCTTACTCATGAGCCCATGCGCTTCAGCGTACGCGAGACACGCCTCTTTATGCTCCGGCGCGTCGCAGTACGCTTTGCATGCTTGTTTGGAAGCGCAATCCCCAAGCTCGGGGATGGGGAAGGTAACCGTGCTCGGTGTAGAAGTTGCCGTGGCCTGCGGTGAGCTTGCCTGCCCTGAGTCCGTCGAAGAGGTCGAAACCGTTTGCGCGAGCGCGAGCGAGGCGCTGAAGAGTCCGAGCACCGCTCCCAAGAGAAAAAGTTTACGCATACTTATTCAAAAGGATTAGTTTGTATATCCTGGAGCGGGTTCGCGTCGGCGCCGTCAAGCGGATTGTCCGCCACCGGCAGTGTTGCTTGCGACCGCGCTTCGAGTTGTTGCTCGGCCTGCGCTTCCGTGAGGCCTTGTATCTTGCCTTGCATGAGTCCGATATAAAATCCGCCGCCTCCGCCGAGCACTAATCCCAAAAGCAGCATGATAATAATGAGTCCCCACGGCTTACTTTGTTCGTCTCCCATACATTCAGTATACCGTCGTTTCGCCGTGTCGACAGGAGCAGGTGTGTATTAGATGAAATGCTATACTGACATTGTATGAAGACTAAAGCTATATGAAAACTTCGACACTCACTTGGATAGTGGTAGTTGTTATTCTGGTGCTCGGCGTAGGGTGGTACATGTTTGCGCAGACCGGAGCTCCCGCTACCGTTGATACAGTCGAGAGCGGCATGCCGCTCCCCGGCAGCGATATTCCCGAGACCTCGGCGATTCAAGACGCACCCATGGCCGCTGGCATTACCTACGGAGACTCCGGTTTTTCTCCCGCGGAAGTTACGATTAAAAAAGGCGGCACGGTTACCTGGACCAACGAAGGCGGCGGCAGCATGTGGGTCGCATCGGCGCAGCATCCCACACACACCGTCTACTCGGGAACCGCACTCTCGCAGCACTGTCCTGACGCTGCCAACACCACCTTCGACCAATGTAAGACCGGCACCACGTACAGCTTCACCTTCGACAAAGCGGGTACCTGGGCGTACCACAACCACTCAAATGCATCTAACTTCGGCCGCGTGATCGTAGTAGAATAGTTCGACGATGCTCACTACAAGTAATATGAACGCACAAAAAACAGCGTATCTGCTGTTGCGCGCGGGAGTCGCGCTTGCATTTTTGTATCCGCCGGTCAGTGCGCTCTTTGAGCCCACCGCGTGGATAGGCTACTTTCCTTCGTTTACCCGCGGGTTCATGGACGAAACACTGATGCTCCACGCTTTCGGCGCGGTTGAAGTGGTGCTCGCGCTCTGGATCCTCTCGGGGTGGAAGATAGTTTGGCCCTCGCTCACAGCTGCGGCGCTGCTTACGGCCATTGTGATCTTTAATCCGCAGGAATTTCCCATACTTTTCCGTGATCTTTCCATCGCCATGGCGGCCCTTGCGCTCGCAATTTCCCGCCCTATACTACAAGAATGAGAACCTGGATTATCGGCCTTGTTGTCCTGATTATTATCGGTATTGGTGCCTATGTGCTGGTTAAGACAGATTTTATCAAGAGTCTTTTTGCGCCCAAGGTTGAGGTACAAGAGCCTGCCGCTACGGAGCCAACGGTCAAAACCTTCGCTTCTTCGACGATGGGTATTTCCTTCGACTACGCGCCGGAGTTTACGCTCAATGATGCATATGCGTACACCGGATTTTCCGGCAAGCCTATCCGCGGCGTTTCGGTAGCGGTTCCCCTGGCAATGGCGACCGGCACGACGCTCTCCGCCGGCACGTACGTGAGCGTCGAGCAGCTGCCGCGCGCAAATCTCTGCACGGGAGATATCTTTATCACCGCGAATGTCCGCCCGACCGACGTTATGGAAAACGGCGTCGAATATTCGGTAGCTTCGTCAAGCGGCGCGGCGGCAGGCAATCGCTACGTCGAAACGGTATATGCGCTCAAAGGCTCCAAACCTTGCACGGCGGTCCGCTACTATATCCACTCGACCGACGTCGGCAACTATCCAGTCGGCACCGTGCGGGAGTTTGACCAGGCGGCGCTCATAAGTGCATTCGATACGGTCCGCCGCACGCTTCTCATCGCGCAGTAATGAACTACACGGTCGTATCCGTAAGCGCGGCAATCGTTTGATTGCCGCGCCACTGAAAGTGCGCTCGCGCGCATCGGCGCGGGTGTTACCAGTTTTGCAGCAGTTGCTAGACTAAAGAGGTCGCGGTTTATTGGGTTAGTATAAAGTCATGATGCTACAGGGAAACCCTATTTATTTTCGCAATTTTGTTTTTGGGGTCGAAGATTCGCTCGTGTCGACCGTGGGGCTGCTCTCGGGCATTGCCATAGCGGGCGTTGAAGAACGTACCATTTTTTTAACCGGCGTCGTTCTCATTTTGGTTGAGGCGTTTTCGATGGCGGCGGGAAGTTTTCTTTCCGAAACATCGGCGCAAGAATATGCGCAGCAAATCGAGGATTCGGGCAGCCACCCCTTATTCGGCGGGGTAGTCATGTTTTTTTCATACTTTGTGGCGGGGTTTATACCGCTCTTCCCATACATCCTCTACGAGCCAACGGCTGCCTTTCAGCTCTCCATCATCTACTCGCTTGCGGCGCTCTTTTTGCTTGGGATGCTCTCGGGTGCGCTTGCGCGGACGCGCCTCATGAAAAATGCGCTGCGGATGCTCGTTATTGGCGGGGTTGCCATCGGGGCCGGTGTCTTGGCCGGCATATTTTTAAGTTAGGAACGGTAAGGACTGTACTTTTGCCCCGTCTGCATATACCGTAGAGTCTTTATCTGTTAACCCCCCCTAGTACCTATGTATATGCCAACATTTTTGATCCGTCCGCGAATGTCGATACTGTTTGCAGCCGCCGCACTCATCATCGCCTCAGCATCACTATGGGCGATATTTGCCAGTGCGGAGGTTGGTCCTGAAATCACGGTAACGATCCACGACAGCGCACATGCGCCACTCCTCCAGGCACCGCTTGGCACGAGCATCCACGCCAATGCCTCGGTGGCATCAAGCACCGCCTCGACAACGATACCCACCGGCACGGTAGATTTTAATCTTTATCCAAACATGTCTTGTTCGGGTTCTCCCACGACTGAGGCGGGGGTAGCCCTCGTTGCCGGTGTTGCCGAGTCTGCAACTACGAGCGTCGGTGCAAGCGGACTTTCGTACCGCGTGCGCTACAACGGCGACAGCATCAATGTCCCGTCTGAAAGTTCGTGCGCCCCGCTCACGGCCACAGCGCCGAGCGTTTCGATCGCCACTAATCTTTCGACCTCGACCGTGCATGCCGGCGCCTTTGTCTTCGACACGGCAACCTTGAACAACGAAACCGCAAACGCATCCGGCACCGTGTCCTACGCCGTGTACACCAACGGCGCTTGTACGCTTGGCGCGCAAAGCGCAGGGATAAAAACAGTGACCAACGGTTCGGTCCCCAACTCAGACAGCATACAGTTCAACCTGGTGGGCGAGTACTACTGGCAGGCGCACTACTCGGGCGATCAGTTTAACTCGGGCGCCACGAGCACCTGCTCAAGCGAAAAGCTCACCGTCCTTGCAACCTCTACCGCCACCACCACACCCAATGATGATGACAACGACAACGACAATGACAAAGATAACGGCAAGCACAAAGGCTTTGTCCAAGGGTTGCCGTTCGGCATCTTCAAAAAAATGGACGATGAGTACCGCGTCCCGCCGGGCATACTCAAGCGCTTTGGGGAGAGCGTAAAACGTTTCTGGGACTCTCATTCCGAGGACGATGACGGGCAAAAAGTGGAAAAATCCAAGAATAAAAGCGGCAATAGCAAAGGTAGAAATGGAGACAGGGAAGACTAACCCATACACAACATACAATGTATATCAGTGTGCGCGTCATCGCCGGCGCCAAAAGAGAAGCGGTTGAAAGGCTCGCGAAAGACCGCCTCAAAATTTCGGTCAAAGAGCCGGCCAAACAAAACCTGGCCAATCGCCGCGTGCGCGAGTTGGTGGCGGCGCATCTTAAGCTTCCGGCAACCAAAGTGCGTCTTGTGAGCGGCCATCGGAGCCCCTCTAAAATTTTTTCGGTCGACGCATAGCAACTTATGCTACGCTTAGGGTATGACCGAGGGTGAACATCTCGAAGAGCACAAACAACTTAATCCCGCCGTGCGCGACATCATCATCGGTACGTCGGATGGCCTCACGGTGCCGTTTGCGATTGCCGCGGGCTTGGCATCCGCCAATGTATCCGACGCAACGATCATCATCGCTGCCGTGCTCGCCGAAATAGCTGCAGGCTCGGTGTCGATGGGGCTTGGCGGATACTTAGCCGCCAACACCGAGGCCAAACACTACGCTTCCGAGCGCGCGCGCGAGGAGTGGGAGGTAGAGCACAAGCCCGACGTCGAGCGCAAAGAGGTGCAAGATTTTTTTATACAGTATGGTTTAACTGCCGCTGAAACCGTGCCCATCGTCAACTCGCTCTCGCAGCGCAAAAAAGACTGGGTTGATTTTATGATGCGCTTTGAGCTCGGGCTCGAAGAGCCCGACAAACGCCGCGCGTTTAAAAGCGCGCTGACCATCGGCGGCGCATACATCGTGGGCGGGCTCATACCGCTCTCGCCGTATATCATCATCGGGCACGCGGATGTCGAGAGGGCGTTCGTATTTTCGATATTCACAACCTTCGTCGCGCTGGTGGTCTTTGGCTTTTTGCGCGGCAGGGTCATCGGTACGGACGTGTGGCGCAGTTTGGCGCAGACCGTGTTTGTCGGCGCCCTCGCAGCATTTGCCGCTTTTATGCTCGCCAAACTCGTCCCATAGCAACATTACCCTGGCATTTGCCAGGCTTATGCTATTGGATGGTACACTTGCACTATATGTATACGCGTAATTGGGGCGATTTTGGGCAGCTCGGCATGGGAGCCGGGTTTCCGGGAAATGAGTGGATGTTTTTGGTGTTCGTCTTGGCGGCACCCTTTATTATTATCGCGTTGTTGTGGTCGTTGGTGTGGAAGGGTTTGGGGCTCTGGCACTCTGCGCGTCGCGGGCAGTATTGGTGGTTTGCAATTTTGCTCGTGGTGAACACGCTTGGCATCCTGGATATTATTTACCTGTTTTTCGTCGCGAATCTCAAATTCAAAGATCTATTCAGCACAAAAGTACACGGCGAATCGCATCATAGCTGACGTATGATCAGCGTGCGCTTGTTTGTACTTGTGGGCGTAGCGCTCGTGGCGGTGCAGGGGCTTCTGCTCCTCATGTTTGGCCAACCGCTTTTTTGCGAGTGCGGATATATCAAAGTGTGGGAGGGTGTGGTACTTGGCCCCGGCAACTCGCAGCACGTAAGCGACTGGTACACTTTTTCTCATGTCATCCACGGATTTCTTTTTTACTGGCTCATCGGTAAATTTTTTCCGCAGCTCTCGTTTGGCACGCGATTTTTATTTGCGCTCGGTATCGAGAGTGTATGGGAGGTTGTCGAAAATACGCCGTGGCTCATCGACCATTACCGCCAGCAGGCGCTCGCGCAAGGGTATGTGGGCGACAGCGTCATCAATTCGCTAAACGACACGGTCGCGATGGTAGTCGGCTTTTTTGCGGCGCGGCGTTTACCGGTGTGGCTTAGTATAGTGGCTGCAGTGTTACTTGAGGCTGTAGCGCTCTACTTTATTCGTGACGGTCTGACACTCAACATCCTCAACTTTTTCTATCAGTTTGACTTCATTACTGCATGGCAAATGGGTAAGTAGTATACTAGGAGGTATGAAAGGCTATGTTGCCAACATTGAGGCACTTGCACTCGCAAACGAAAATTTTCGAACGGTTTTATATACGAGCAAAAACTTGCAGTTGGTAGTGATGAGCTTGAATCCGGGTGAAGATATTGGGCAGGAGGTGCACCAGCTCGACCAATTTATCCGGGTTGAGCAGGGGAGCGGCAAGACGATACTTGGCGGCGTCGAGCAGCCGCTTGGGGATGGTTCAGTGGTGATCGTGCCTGCCGGCGTCTTGCACAACATCATCAACATGGGTGTCGCGCCGATGAAGCTCTACACGGTGTATGCGCCGCCCAACCATCGCGACGGCATCGTGCACAAGACCAAACAAGACGCCGAAGTCGATGAAGAGCATTTTGACGGTAAGGTAAGTGAATAAATTATCTTATGAATAAAGAAAAAAGGAATGATCGGATAGCGCATGGAGGAGGACGCTGGCATGCTTCGCGCCTCAAGCCCGTGGTCAAAAAGCTTGGTGTCAAAAATAAGAAAAAGAAACCCGCAAGGTCCAAAAAGTAATTGTGGAACGGCAAAACCACCATTCAACTAAGCTTTAACTTTTTGTGCAAAAATTAAAGTCAATAGAAAGTTTAATAAAAACAGACAAGTACCAAGTTTTTCTTTTTGTTGGGACTGCAACGGTGCCGTTTAACTTTGCAAAACATCCATGGTTTGTTGTGAATAAAAGAGGTGTACTTTCAAGATGGGAAGTGTTTTGGAAGCCTAACAGATCTAAAACAAGTTGGGGTCATCTTCATAAAGATTTTTACTCACCACTTCAAGGAATTGAGATGTTCTTTTTTTCTAATAAATATTTTTGGAAAGACAGTTTGCTTTTAAATGTAATAGAAGGTAACGAAAATTCAATAGCCAGGCAAATGGCAGAGTTCATTGAAAACTCACCGCAAACTTACCCATACTGCTACCAATATGCTCTGATGGGTCCTAATAGTAATACTTACGTGCAATGGGTGCTAAACAAGTTTCCGGAATCCAACATGCGTTTGCCGTGGAACTCATTTGGTGGAAATAAAACTCCTGCTTAAAACCTCCAAATGTGCTGCATTTGTGAGTTTAGGCTTACTTATCCCCAGAAGTTGTGTATATTGTGTATTGTTGGTCAAGACTTGTGCTAGGCTGAAGTAATGCCAACACCTCTCACGTTTAAACAAAAGCGCGTACTCGACAACATCCGCCTCTATGTCCAAGCGCGGGGTGAACCGCCGACCCTGGAAGAGCTGCGCAAAAACTTAGGGTTTCGGTCGCTGCGCACCGTGGCGCAGCACTTAGAGTGTCTTGAGCGCAAGGGCTACATCCTGCGGCGCAAGCACGCGTGGCGCAACATCGAGTTGCGCAATGTCGACGGAGGATGGGGAACGGTGTCTGTCCCCGTGGTTGCCAACGTCGGCTGTGACGACCTTTCGGTATATGCGATGGGCACGTACACGGCCGAGGAGTTTATTGAAGTCGATAAAAAGATAGTCGAAGAGGCTGGCGACATCGTAGCGGTGCGTGCGGTCGGCGACAGCATGGCTGATGCAGGGATTGGGAGCGGCGACTATATCTTGGTGCAGTTCACCAACAACGTGCAAAACGGAGACCGCGTTGCGGTGGTCGTAGGCGATATGGTCACGGTGAAGCGCCTCGAGCGGCAAGGCAGCATGACCGTGCTCTGGCCCGAGAGCAAAGACCCCAAATACAAACCCATCATTTTGCGCGAGAATTTTGCGATCGCGGGCAAGGTGCTCTGCGTCATCCCGCAGCCTCACTTTAGCGATATTGTGCCGGTAAATGAGTAATATCTTACTTTGTAAGAGTTTTCAACACCCTGCAAAAAAATGTCCTTGCGTGATGTTACACTTAGAGTCGTTCATTATTAGTTGTATTTTTTTATTATGATTCATATGATTACCAAGTGGAGCTACCATCGCGGATGGGCTCTGCTGTTTGTGCGGCTTGCATCGGGCTTGGTCTTTTTGACCCACGGGTGGGCAAAATTGATGAGCCTTCGCGGCGCCGAAAGTTTTTTTAGCGGGTTGGGGCTCCCGCCCGGTACGGCGGCATTTATTGCCGTTGTCGAGACCGTGGGCGGCCTCATGCTTGTCTTGGGTATAGCGCCTCGCCTCGCAGGCCTTGTCCTCGGTGTCGAGATGCTGATTGCGCTTCTTTTGGTCGGCGTGCCATCCGGCGACTATGAGCTCGAGCTTTTGCTCGCCGCTTCGGCGTTTGCGGTCTTCTTTGCCGGTGCGGGCGCATACGCCGCATACAGCATGGAGCACAAAAACGACTAATCAAAGTATATAAAGCCAAAAAACCTCCCTGGTCAGGGAGGTTTTTTGCATGTACCATAGTTTGGTGTGCTATTAACGACTAACTTTCCTCTCTATGAAATGGATTATAGGCATTATCGTCATCGTCGCTGCCGCAGGAGCCTTGTGGTGGAGCGGCTTCCTACAACCTTGGATTTTCCCGCAGCCTTCAACCAGTGATACTCAGGCGCAAGCGCCCGCCCCGCAAAGTACAAGCGGCTTGCCTACGGCAGATACCGACACGTCGGACAGCGCGTTGGTGCAAGATACCGCCGCAGTTGATGCAGAGCTTCAGGCATTGGGAAGTGATTCGGCGTCGGTAGACCAAAGCCTCAATGACAAGCCTGTCGAGCAAGCGTATTAATTATATTCTTTCAGCACTATGAACATTTCTACAGAGCGCGCGGGAATCGCCTTTCTTTTGGGGGCTTCGATGCTGCTGCCTTCGCTCGTGTTTGCGCAAGATCTTGGAGTTTCGGCATCGGTGAATGCCCAAGCCACCACGAGTGTACGCACAACGCTCATGCAAAATGCCGTTACGCGCGCAGGGCAGGAGATCGACCGCCGTATCGCGGCGCTGCAGCGGCTTAACGCCCGTATCCAAGAGATGCGCAAAGTCACCGCAGAATTTAAGCAAAATCTCAATACCAATATTCAAAATCAAGTAAGCGGTCTCACCACCCTGCGTGCCAAAATCGAAGCCGACACGGATGCGGCCACGCTTAAAGCCGACGTGCAGACCATCGGAGCGGCATACCGGGTATTTATGCTTATTATGCCGCAGGCGGCCATAGCCGCCGCGGCGGATCGGGTAGTTGTTGCAGTAGACATGCTGGTCGGAATCGGCAATAAATTGCAGGCGCGCATCGACGCCGCCGCGCAAACCGGAGCCGATGGTACCGCGCTTAAGGCTGCACTGACCGACTTGGGGGCGAAGCTCAGCACGGCGCAAACCGAAGCGCAGGCGGCGGTCACCGGCTCAGCCGCACTCGCGCCGGATAATGGTGATGCAAAAGTAATGGCCAGCAATACCTCGGCGCTTAAAGCGGCGCGCACCCATGTGCAAGACGCGCACGCCGCACTTATTGCCGCCCGCAAAGACGTCACCACGATTTTGCAAGGACTTCGTTCGATCAACGTCAACGCAACTACAACGGTACAGGTGCAATAAGCGCGCGCCATCCGCGCGTACAATCAGCGCTTGAACAACCATGCTTATACTTATTGGAACGTGCTTTCTCATTATGATCGCGTCGCTTGTCGGAAAGCTCGCGGTATGGAAGCAATCGGAAGCAGTCGTAGAAAAAAATCTTGATTTTTTAGTGAGTTTCTCTGCTGGAGTTTTTTTGATTTTTGCGTATAAGCTCTCAGGAGAGACGATAGAACACACCAGTTCAGTGGCAGAGGGGCTGCTTTGGATTTTTGGCGGTGCGGTAGGGATTTGGTTGATCTTTAAGTTACTTCCCGCATTGCATCATCATGGTCCTGAACACGGTTCTCATGAGCATCTTGATCCGCGCCGCATGCTCATGAGTGATGCGATACACAACGTGGGCGACGGTATTTTTCTTGCAGCGTCGTTTGCCGTCGCTCCGATGTTTGGCGTGTGGGCGGGTTTGAGTATTTTTGTCCATGAACTTTTGCAAGAGATGTCTGAGTTTTTTGTACTGCGCGATGGCGGCTATTCCGTGCGTAAAGCGCTAGGTATGAATTTTCTTGTATCCGGGACCATCCTTGTCGGCGCAGTCGGAGGCTATTTTCTGCTCGATGCGTTTCAGGAGCTTGAGGGGCCGCTCCTCGGTATCGCGGCGGGGGGTATTTTGGTGGTGGTTCTGCACGACCTTATCCCGCACTCGGTGCGCGAGTCGCTCATATCCTTGCATTACATTAAACATTTCGCCGCCTTTCTTTTGGGTGTGGCGCTCATGCTCTTAGTAAACACAATTGTGCCGAATGCGTAGGGAAGTGCGGCGGTTGACCCGCAGTTGCAAAGGATACAAAAACTCTGTACTGTACCCCCATGCAATATTACAAAGGCGAGCAGATATTTTATACCAGCGACGGATATGTATCATTGGGCGCAATGTATATTCCTCATTTGCCGAACGCCGGTTTTGCTCCGCTTAGTGGAGCATCTATAACATTTGCGGTCGTAGTGCTTGTCGCCGCTGCGATTGCCGCATATCCGTATGTCAGAAAAACTGTTACTGCTCTCAGAGGCTAAATCGATTGTCGTCCGGCCGCCACGACCGCAGTGGATGCGTCGTGCCGCCATTGCCATCGGATTTTTTGTAATTTTTGTCGGTGCCGCCGATGTGATGAGTCGGGCCATGAGCCTGCTCGGAGAGCAGTGGCTTTTTACCGCGTTCGGGCCCGCGATTACGATTGTCGATCCCTCCGCGCTCGCTCGCGCGCGCGGCGCAACGGCAACGAGTACGCAATTGTTAGAACCCGTGCGACTCACGGTCTTATCGCTCGGCATTGATGCCGCCGTGGTGCCGGTGCAAAACAAACCGGACGGCTCGATGGATGTACCGAAACAATATGATGAAATCGGATGGTATTCTCTGGGGCCCGTGGTCGGCGCTCCGGGCAACGCGGTCTTTGCCGGCCATGTCAATAATGCGCTCACAACGACAGGAGTGTTCGCCAATCTGTCTCAAATACAAATAGGCGACCTCGTGGAGATACGCGATGCACAGGGCATGACACTCCGCTATCGTGTATCTGAGATTGCCAATTATCCGGTCGATGGCGCCCCCGCCGAAACTATTTTTGCAAAAAAGGGATCCTCGCAGGTGGTGCTCATTACTTGCGAAGGGGATTGGGATCAAAATCTGCACAGCTTTG
>ERZ1292629.1510-Hain-H43-01um-R1-1510-length-22238-cov-46_pt1 | contig 22238 bp, 27 predicted proteins | sample MGYA00564399_ERZ1292629 | MGnify/ENA primary metagenome ERZ1292629 (study PRJEB36523, sample SAMEA6512636) | groundwater metagenome | collected 2019-01-08 | study: AquaDiva: Metagenomics assemblies of 32 groundwater samples | reverse complement strand
CGAGCCGCACGAGGAAGAGGGGCTAGCCGATGGCCATCGCACTGGTCGCCGTGCCCGCCTCCGCGACCGCCAACAGCAAGAGTGTGTTTGCCTGTTCTCACTGTGGCGCCGAGTTCACTGGATGGGCATCGCAGCGCAAGGGCAAGCGCGCCTATTGCAGCCACGCCTGTAAAAACGCCTCGATGGTGGGCCGCACCTTCCCTGTCGGATCTCGAACACGGCGAGTCGCGCGCGTGTGTGTTCAGTGCGGGACGCTCATGGTCGGTATTCGATCGGCAATGCGGCTCCACAAGCTGTGTAGCGCGAAGTGTCAGGGTCGCTATTTGAGCGGCCCAAACTCTCCGGCATGGCGTGGCGGCACTTCAGGCGCTCGCCTGAAGCTCCAGAACAGCCCTGAGTATCAGGTCTGGCGCCTGGCGGTCCTTGTTCGTGATGGCGGTCGCTGTCGTCAATGTGATGCGTCGGGGGTGCGGACGTACCGCGAGCTAGAAGTGCATCACATCATCCCGGTGGCGGCTAGCTGGGACGCGGCGCTGGTGGTGGACAACGGCATCACACTGTGCCGCTTGCATCACGTCGCAACACAGGGGCGGGAGAACGAATCGGCCGCGTACTTCGCGGGCCTCATCAGTGCGCCGCTTGTTTCGCTGCCATCTGCGAACCGGAAGGACCGTACACCGCTTGCCATGACGGCGGACGAATTGCGCGAGGAGTACATCGTGCGTGAGTGGAGCAGCCCGGCTATCGCGGTGGATCATGGGGTGACGCCCGAGTGCGTGCGGAAGAACCTCCGTCGGTTCGGCATTCCGATCAGGAGTGATCTTGATGCGGCCCGCCTTCGCTCGATACGGAGGGTCGCCTAGTGGCCATAACGATTATTGCAATCCCTGGCGCGTCAAATTCTAATTCATTTTGCAATGAGCTGGAGTTCATCGCCTACGCGGCGACGCGCTTGAACGTGCCCGCCGGTACCACAGTCTCCGGCTCCACGTGTAGCGAGACGGAGAAGGCGGCATTGATCGAGGCGCAGCGCGAACTCACGAACCTCCCGTGGGAGGCGCAGCGCACGATCGATGGGCAGGCGCTCGCGTGGCCGCAACGCTACTGCCTGAACCCCGACGCGCCGGCGGTCACGGGCATCAGTGACATTGCGCAGCTCTACTTCGAGGACGGGTTGCCGGTCACGGCGGGCGCGTTCGTGGTGGGCAAGGGCTACACGATTGTCTCCGTCGGCACGACCGACTTCACGTTGATCGGGGCAGGTGCCAGCACGATCGGCGTCCAGTTCACGGCCACGGGTGTCGGCGCCGGCACGGGCACGGCGGCGCTCACGGCGAGTGTGCCGACGCGGGTGAAGCACGCGCAGATCGAGCTCGCGTTGGAGTTCGTGCGCGCCGGGACAACGGATTTGGCGGCCAATGATCCGAATGAGGGCGTGATCGAGGAGACCGTGGGTCCGTTGACGACGCGCTGGAGCGAGTACGCGCGCCAGACGGGGCTCGCCCGTTTTCCGCGGGTGGTGGCGTACATCGCGCCGATGCTCGCCACGACGGCGGGCTCGCTCGAGGTCGCACGCTCATGACCCACCTCATGATCCGCGCACGCACCCCGTCGCCGGCCCCGCCCCGACTGCCGCGGCCGATGCCTACCCCACGTCGCCCCATGCCGCGCATCGGGAGCGTGCCGCCGCGAGGTCCGCGCCCATGACGACGCTCTACGCGAGCCAGCAAGCATCGAGCTACGCGACGCTCAAGCGGAAAGGGGCTGCGGTGAGCTTCATAGAGACGTTGCCGGGGACCCTCGATCCCGTGACCGAAACCTATTCCGGCGCGACAACCGTCACCGTGGCGGGCTATGCCGTGCGGGTGGCCGGCGATCCGATCCGGTATCGGGCGCTCGAGTTGATCCAGAGCGAGAACCCGACGCTCCTCTTCGGCTCCACGACGGCCGGGAGTCTGCCAGCCGTGGGCAGCCGCGTGACTTGGAATGCGCTCGCCTACACGGTGCGCGATGTCGAGCCGCTCGCGCCGGACGGCCCGGCGATCCTCGCGTACATCATCATCGCGCGGTGATACCATGAGCTTCGACGCCGATCTTGCCCGCTTCGCCGCGAAGCTCCGCGCGCGTGAACGGGCCGTCTTTGTGAACACGGTGAGCGCGGTCAAGTCGAGCATCGTGGACGGTTCGGCGGTCACCGGGTCACCGGGCCAACCGGTCGGGCAATACGGCCCCGGTTACCATCCCGGCAGGGTCGGCGGCACGCTCAAGGCGTCGTGGCAGGTGACCTTCGAGAGTCCGACCTCCGCGCTTATCTCCACAAAGATCGCGTATGCGCCCGTCATCGAGTACAACCTCCGTGGGGCGCAGCTCCGTTCGACCGTGGGTGGCTTCCATTCCGTGGCGTACACGGTCGGAGGATTCACTCGGTTGGTGGACGCCGAGACGCGGAAGCTCAACCCATGACGCTTCGCGTCTTCACCATCCCGCTGCGCATCACCGCCCTTGAGACGGCGGTGCTTGTGGAACTGGCGCCCGAGAGCCCGAAGGGTGTCTCGATCATGCTTCCCCTCGATACGCTGCTCCGGGACGTTCCGGAGGATGCACACGGCGAGGAATGGAAGCGCGGAGATGCGGGCCATGCTTGACCATCTCGTCTCGCTCCTCGCCCTGCGGAATCGTGCCCTCACGCTGGCGAGTCCTACGACGGGCAGCACATCACTTTCCGTGACGACGACCGGCTATGCCCGCGCAGCGGGCTCGTTCATCACGGACGGCTTCGCCGTCGGTATGGAGATCGCGGCCAGCGGGTTCACGACCGCCGCCAACAACGGCGCGGGCGTTGTGACAGCGGTGGCGGCGGGGACGCTCACGGTGGACGCCTACACCGTGACGCTCGGGGTGACGGGCTACACGGCCGCCTCGCGCACCTTGGCGACGGAGGCCGCCGATGTCGGCCGCACGATCAGCGTCGGGCTCCCCGCGATGCGCGCGTGGGAAAACAGTGTCTTCGTCCCGGTCGCGGGCAAGCCCTACGTCGAGGAGGACTATCTCCCCGGCCCCGCCGAGCAGATCACCCTCGGTCCCTTGGGCGAGATCGAAGTCCTGCCACAATACATCCTCAAGCTCTACGGGCTCGCGGGAAAGGGCATCACCCCGCTGTACAAGGCCTCTGATGCGTTGCTTGCCCTCTTTGCCCCACGGACGGCGCTCACCTTGTCCACGGGCGATGTCCTGCGCGTCCGCACGAACCCCGCGCCCTATCGGAGTCAACTGCTCCCCAGCGAACCGGGCTGGTCCGTGGTTGTCGTCACCGTCCCCCTTCGCGCCGAAAGCGCGAACACGATCTAAAGGAGTCTTGCCATGAGCGGCCAACCAGGTGTCAACGTCTCAATCCGTTACAAGGTGGAAGGGACCTTCGGCGGCGGTGCGTCGGGCGGCAGCGGCGAGGTCTTTCGCATCCAGAAGGGGACCGGCGGGCTCACGCTGGCCCGGACGCTGATCGAAGACCCGGAAGTCCGCAAGGATGGGCAACGCTCCATGGCCCGACTCGGGGCCAAGAGCGTGAGCGGCTCGTACCCGGGTACGTTGTCGGTCGGGACATTCAACACGTGGATTGCGGCGCTCTTCCGCAATACGTTCGCGGCGACGGCCGTGAAGTTCACCTGCGACGGCGGGGCGGCGCACACGTCGCTCGCAACGACCGTCACGAACACGCTGACGCTGGTCGGCACGGACAGCTTCATCACGACGCACGGCGTCCGCGTAGGCGATGTGATTCGCGTTGGGGCGATGGGCGCAGGCGTGGACAACGTCAACGCGGTCGTCGCAACGGTGGCGGCCAACGTTATCACGGTGCTCGGTACCCCCTGGGCGAACGTCGGGGCGGATGCCAACGCGACGTTCACGCTGATGAAGAAGGTTACCAACGGCGCGACGCTGACCCGCTCCTCCTACCACGTCGAGGAATATTTCGAGGACATCGACGAGGGTGAAGAGTTCGTCGGCTGTCGCGTTCTCTCGATGAAACTGACGTTCCAGCCGACTGCGGTCGTCAAAGTCGAGTTCGGCCTCATGGGCCAGGACATGACGATCGGCGCGGCAGGTGGCGCGACGCCTGTGCTGACCTCGCCCACGGAGTACACGAGCATCGGGCTGGTGGCCGTGGATGCGTCCATCTTCCTCGCGGGTGCTTCGATCGCGACAATCACGGGCGGCGAACTGACCTTCGATCTGGGCGGGCAGGGCGTCGAGGTCATCGGCTCGGCGCTCACGCCGGACATCTATGAGGGGCCGATGAAGTTGACCGGCCACATCACGGCGGTGCGGACGCTGCTCACCGGCTCGCATCTCGCGCGATTCCTCGCTGAGACGGACAATGTGGAGCTCTCGCTGCTCTTCGTGGAGCCCGACGCGGCCGTGCCGATCGACTTCGTCCACGTCTTCGTGCCGCGGCTCAAGTATCTGGGCGATTCCTCGAATCTGGGCGATGATGGTGCCCTGATCGAAACGATTCCCGTCTACGGGGCGGCCAAGGCAACGACAACGGGCTACGACGCAGCCACAGCCACGATCAGCACCAGCGTCTAGGACACGCACGACCCCCGGACGTCGCACGCGCGGCCGGGGCGCTGTTCCGGTGGTCACCGTTCTCCGTTCCCGTCGTGACCCGAGGCGCGAGCCGAGGGTGATGCGTGCCGCGGCGGGGGCGGAGAACCTTTGGAGGATGGCATCATGGCACGCCCGCGCACGCCGAAAAGGCCGAAGACGCAGCAGAGTCCCCAGGTAGACGCGCTCCCGCACGGGAGACCGTTCGCCCTCGCCTCGCGCTATGCCGCCGAGACGACGATCCTCACGATCTATGACCCAGCGGAGACTATGAGTCTGATAGACACCGGCCTCCGTATCGAGATCAAATCCGTGTACTCGCCCGAGGCGCGCGAAGCGATCCTCCGGGCGAACGCGGCGCTCAAGATCGTGGATGGCAAGGTAGACGCCAGCACCGTAGACTGGGCCGTCAATCTCTTCGAGCAGACCGTGGCGATCACCGTCCGCTGGTGGGATGAGCACGGGCCCAAGGATGGCATCCTCGAATCCCCGGATGCTGCCCCCACACCCTGCACCGAGGCGCATGTGCGTCGCATCTACGCCGATCCGCGCACGGGCTGGCTCCAGAAGCAGGTGCAGGCGGCCTATCTGGACATCGGGCGTTTTTTTCCCAAGCCGAAGACCAGCTAATCGCCTATGCGCGCCATTTCTTCGGTCTCGCGCAGCGCCAGAAGGATGGCTCGACCGTGCGGGCGCACTTGGAGCTCGCCCGGGCGCGCGGCGTCGTGGCCGCCCAGCAGGCACTCACGCCGCCGCCTTACCCGACCCGCTACACGTACCTGCTCGACTGGTTCTTCGAGTTGCATGGCCGACGGGGGAGCGGGATGAACGGGCCGGCATCCTTGACGTGGGGGGACTTCGACGCCTGGGCGCGGCGCACAGGGCGCGAGCCCTCGCCATGGGAGTTCCGGGTGCTCGGGGCACTGGATGATGCGTTCTTTGCTTCTGTGGCGGAGAAGTAGATGGCGGCCGATCTTGCGACGCTCTCAATCCGGGTAGATGCCGGACAGGCTAAGGCCGAACTCGGGGGGCTTGAGGGCGCACTCGGGAAGGTCGGGAAGGTTGCGGCGGCGCTCGGCTTGACGCTTGGCGCGGCCGCACTCTTCCGGAAGTTCATCACGGAGACGAGCGAGGCGCAGTTCGCGCTCGCGCAGTTGGAGGCGCGGGTCAAGTCCACCGGCGGGGCGGCCAAGCTCGCGGTGCCGCAGTTGACGGCGATGGCAGAGGAAATGCAGCGCCTGACGGTCTTCTCGGACGAAGCCGTCATGAGCGCGCAGTCCATGCTCTTGACGTTCACGAAGATCAAGGCCGACAACTTCAAGGAGGCACTGGCGGCGTCGGCGAACTTGGCCGATGCGTTCGGCAGCCTCCAAGGCGCGTCAATTCAAGTCGGTAAGGCGCTACAGGGGAACGCGGGGGCGATGACGGCCCTCCAGAAAGTCGGCATTGCGTTCACGGAAGCGGAGAAAAATGTTATTGAAGGACTGTTCGCGACCGGTCGTGCGTCCGAGGCGCAGCGCATGATCTTGAAGGAGTTGGAGGTCGAGTTCGGCGGCGCGGCGGAGGCGGCACGGCAGACCTTCGGCGGCGCGCTCGCGGGCCTCAAGAATGCGTGGGGTGAGCTCTTCGAGGTCTCGAAGGCCGACTCGGCTGGGGTCATCCACGCGCTCAATAGCATCACTGCGGCACTGCCGGCCGTGAGTTCGGGGTTCGCCAAGTTCGTTGGGGGCGTACAACTGCTCTGGCTCGATCTCACGATCTATATCCAAGAGCAGGTCGCGACAACCGAACGGCAGATGGCGGGGTTCCTGAATGGCATCGCGGGATTGCTGTCGGTGCTGCCGGGTTTCACCAATGAGGTCGCCAGCCTCACGGCGAAAGCAGCGGGGCTGCGACAGAGCGCCGAGATCTTGGACGTGGCGCTCGTGGCATGGCGGAAGGAACAGGAAGCTCTCATCACCGGCACGGGGCAGCAGACTGCTGCGACGATCACGCTGACGGCTGCCTCGGGTGAACTCGTCGAGGCGTTGACGAAAGAGGAACTCGCGGCCCGACGTGCGCGCATTGAGTTCGCGGAGATGCACGGGGCTCGGGTGCGACAAGCACGCTGGGAGGCGGAGCAGGCCGGTCAGCGCGGGATCACGGAACGCGGCGCGGAAGGCATCGCATCATTGAATGCGCAGCTCGCGGCGCGCAATCAAGCATTCGAAGAGTCTCTCCGGGTCCAAGGTGCCGCTGCGGCGGCGGCACTCGCGACGCAGTTGGAGGAGGAAAAGCGCATCCGCGAGAACTTCGTTCGCCAGTGGCAGGAAACCGTCTCGCGTGGCATCGCGAACATGCTGACGGATGGCCTCAAGTCCTGGCGGAGCTTCTTCGATGCGCTCGCGCGAATGGCGGCCGAGAGCATGGGCGACCTCATCGCGCGCTACGCAGCGAAGCTTTCGGATGCGACGAAGGGAGTCGTGACCGCTGCGGCGGGCGGGTTCGGCACTGGCTACAGCGTTGGCCAAGCCGTCGGCGGCACGAAGGGCGTCGCACTCGGCACCCTGAGCGGTGCGGCACAAGGGGCCGCCATCGGTTCGGTGATTCCGGGCGTGGGTACGGCCATCGGTGCGGTCGTCGGCGGGATCAGTGGGTTCGTCGGGAGTCTTTTCGGTGCTGGGAAGGCGGCTGCGGAGGCCGCGAAGCGCCAGAATGAACTCGAATGGGCGCAATATCGCGCTGCGATGGCGGCCAGGGTTGCAGCGGAAGCGCAGCGCGTGGCGATCGCCTTCGCCGAGGCTGCGGCGTCTCGCGACTTGGCTGTCCGCACCTTGCGTCTGGGTGGGCTGACGGATGAGGCGGAGGCGCTCGCACTTGTCAATCGCCAGATCGCCGAGTTCGCCGAAGCGGTTCGCTCCGGCTTCTCGATGGAGTTCCTCACGGCGCTCGGTCGCGTCCAGGACCTCGAACGTCAGGCATTGGCGGCCCAGCAAGCGGCGGACGCGCAGCGCGAGCTCGCCGACGCGCAACGCTTGGCAGCGGAGGCGGCGGAGGAGGCCGCGCGCCGGATTGCCGAGGCGCAGCAGCGAGCGGCGGACTATGCGCTCCGGATGGCCGATGCGACCGAGGATCTCGGCGTGCGGCTGCTCCGTGCGCAGGGCCAAGCCGAGGAAGCGGATCGGCGAGCGTTCGCGGCCGGTCAAGCGCGGGAACTGCGGGCGGCTCAGATGGAGTATGCCGCGATGCAGCGTGAATACGCGAAGGTCGGGACGCCCTACTCCGGCGTGAACTACGCGGGCGGAATGGGATTCCCGATCGCCAATCCTAACTACAATGCGGCGATGGCGGCAGCCCTGTCCGCGATGCTCGCGCAGTCCGAGGCGTATATCGCCGAACTGCGGCAGGTTCAGGCGGCGGAGGCAGGGGCGTTCGCCACGGGCCAGTCCATGCCTGGTGCTTCGGCCTTGCTTCCGGGCAGTGCCGGTTCCTTCAATACCATCGTCTCGCGCGCCACGGCGGAGCAGGGCGATCGGATGGTGGACGAACTCACGACGAGTCGTATCCTGCTTATCGCGATTGAAGTGAATACCCGCGAGACGGCGAAGCGACTCGGGGGAAGCGGATTGAATGAGCTCCTCGGGTCTGCTCTGCAAACCTCGCAGGCGCTTGCCGGCTCGAGCTTGGTAAGCTGAGATGATCGGCGCGCTGACTCTCAACGGTCAGGAGGTCGAGGCGACGTTCGGCCTCATTGTCACGGGCTACGGCGGGGATTTGGGCACTGCCGGTCGCACGATCAATCTCCTCAATGTACCCGCGCTCGCGGGCGGCCTCGATCCGGGGATTGTGCCGAATGAAGCACCCCGCGTGCTCAGCGTCAGTTTCATGGTGAGCGTTGCGACGGACGCTCTGCTCCCCGCGGCGCTGGACGCGATCAAAGAGGTCTGCGGCACGGGTCTCGTGCAGATTCGGACGCTCTATTCCACGACTCGCGCCCTCTACGGTGTGTTGCAGCCGTTTGACGTGACCGCGTTCCAGAAGACGATTCCGGGCTGGGCCTCGGGCACGATGACCTTCCTGTGTCCCTGTCCGTACTGGCTGGCGCTCACCTCAGATGTGATATCGTTTGGGGCGACCGCCGTGGACATCCCGCTCGGCACCGCGCCCTCGGTGGGGCGCGACGATTGGAGCGCCATCCTCGAGATCACTGGCGCTGCGACCACCCCGACGATCACCTATCTGGACTCGGCTGGGAACACGATCGGCACCGTGGTCGTGACGTATTCGCTGGCGGCCGGTGACACGCTGCGGATTGATCTCGGGCGCCGACTCGTGCAGCGCCGGGTGTCGGGCACGTGGTCGGATGCGTGGACGTACTTGACGGCAGGCTACACGCTGCCCGCGCTCGATCCGGCAGATGGCTCGTTTGACAATGCACTCTGGCCGAAGCTCAAAGTGAGTTCGGGGAGCGGGCAACTCTATTACACCAAGCACTACCGCTAACGACTGCCTATGCCAGCCTCGACCCGTCGTCGCGCGTCGCCGCTTCTCTTCAAGTGGGAGCCGCTGGAGTTCGGGCTCGATTCGACCGGCAACCCGTGGGCGTTGTCCGGCAACCGCGTGGTCACGGGGACCTTCGATCGCGGCGGTACCGTCGGCGCGGCGTCGTCGGTGGATGTCAATGGGCGCGTGTTCACGCCCGGCTACAAGACGCCCCGGTCCTATCACCCCTATGACGCGACGACGGGGCTCTTCCTGCCGCGCGGCATTCTGCTCGAAGGCGCGCGGACGAACCTCGTGGTGCAGTCGGATACGCTGACGGCAGGTGCGGGATGGACGGTCTCCGGCACCGCGACTCCGACCGCCGCGTATAGCAACATCGGTGCGACGTCGTTCACGCGCATCACCGGCATCGCGGCTGGCGCTGGTAACATCCAGCGCAGCGTGACGCTGACAGGTGATGGGGTGAAGGCGTGCTCGGCCGTTGTGCAGTTTGATGTGGCCGGAACGCAGGTCTTGACGCTGCTTTACGACAACACGGCGGGGGCACAACGATGTACCGTGACCGTGACGTGGGCCAGCGACGGCACCGCGACATGCGTGGCGAACACCGGCACGCTCCTCCTGTTCCAGCGGTTGCAAACCGTGAGCGGTGCCTCGACCTATGGCATTGTCGCGCAGAGCACGAGTGCGACGGCCGCGAACGCGCATCGGTGCTATCCCGTATCAAGCGTGGTCGGCGGTACGGCAGACTCCGCCCGGATTGGCGGCTGTCAAGTCGAAGACGCCACGTTCCCCTCCTCGATCATCCCGACAGTCGGCTCGACCGTCACGCGCTCCGCCGACGCGCTCTCGTTCCCGTTCAACGCCGCAACACAGGCGCTCACGGTCTACTGCAAGGGTGTCGAGCGTGGTGGAAGTCTCGTGGCGGCTTCCGGAATGTGGGAAGTCGGCCAATGGGCGACATACCCGGCGCTCATGTCTTACCGCGACGGAGCAAATGGTACCTCATACTGGCACAACAGTGGAACGCAAGTCGGCGGCGCTGGCGTTGCTGCGCCAACGAATGGACAATCGTTCGAGGAACGCATCACGCTGAACGCGAGTGGCGTCACTCAATACAGCCTCTCCATTGAAGGGGCGGCCGAAGCTACAGGCGCCGCGAGTTCTGCGGCGGCGCTAACTGCGGGTGCCCTCTTCGGTGGAGCCGTGATCCGCCTCGGCCTCTATACCGGCGGGTCCTACGGTTTCCCGGCGATTTCAAGTCTCCGCGTTGCCGCCGGCGTCCAGACGATGGCGACCATGAGGACGTTGTAGCGTGGCTCCCGTCTTTCAGGGTATTGAAATCTGGACCGAAGTGGCCGCAGGCTCCGGCGTCCGCGTGGCCTCCCTCGGCCCGGAAGCGCTTGCCTCTGCTGTCCTCAAGCAATCCCTCGCGGGCACCGAATCGCTGACCTTTGCCGTCTCCCGCCAGCACGCGAGCATTGCGACGCTGATTCACGGCCGCATTGCGCGCGTCGTCTGGAGCGATACCACGCTCGACACCGAATGGCGGCTCTCGGACGAGACACAGCAATCCGGCGTCAGCGACCGGGGACAGGTGCAGTGGGTGGCGCAGGCGCTGGTCCTCGATCTCGCGCGCGCGCCGTACTTCGCGTTCGATAGCGCCGGTCGCCCGACGTTCAGCTTCTCGGCGACGCAACTCACCGCGACCCAATGGCTCGCCTACGTCGTTACGGCCTGCACGGCAGCGCCGCTGCCTTACACGGTCGCGGTTGGCACGGTGGACTTCACGAATGCCTTCGATTTGACCGGCGAGTTCGCGACGGCGCTGGAGATCGTCCGCGCCATCCAGCAGCCGGGGCGCGCGCCGGGGGATTTCCTCTTTCGCCGGAACGGCAGCACGAACTACCTGCTCGACCTCCTGACATCCCGAGGGTCTACTGCGACCACGGTGCGCGTGCAGACCGTGCGCAACCTGCTGGAGAACGTCCGGAAACGCACGCTCGTCAATCTCGGGACCAAGATCATCCCGCGCGGAAAAACCGGCGCCGCGACCCGGGATATCAGCCAAGTCATCTGGCGCGTGCAGACGGTGGTGGACGGGACGCACGCCGATCTCGAAGACCCCTACGGCGGGGCAGACCCGATCCAGTTTGACGACCAACTGAACACCCTGTACGTGGCGCGTGTTGCGTCAACGTTCAGTTCGCAGGAGATCACGGACTCGACGCAGAGCAACAGCCGGATCACGGTCGCGAGTACGGCGGGTTGGACCGCTGGCGATTTCGTGCGCCTCTTCCGCACGAGCACAAGCGCTGGCGAGCGCATCGTGTCGCTGAGTCATCCGACGCGGGTGCTGTCGCCGGCTTCGGATGGCTACGGCCCGGTGACGCGCATTCTCGACATGCCGGCGGCCGCAGGCGACACCAACCTCGTGGCTAACCCGTGGCTGAACACCTGGACCACGGCCGGGAACCCGCCGGACGGCTACACACGGAGCTCCACGATCGGCGGCACCTGGTCACGCGATACGACCGTGCTCAAGATCGGCACCTACTCACAGAAGATCGCGAACGGCGTCACGAGCGCGAACGCGGAGACCACGCGGCTCTACACCGGCACCTGCACACCGTACACGACGGCCGCACTCCGGCATTCGGCGAGCGTCTGGTACTACTGCGAGACCGTGAGCGCGGCGCTCCAGCGATACGTGCGCGTCCGGATCATGAAGCCGGATCTCACCGTGAGCTACGCCGACGGGGACTACGTGGACCCGGAGGAGATCGTGGGGGCGTGGACCCGCCTCAGCGTCAGCAACGTGGACCTCTCGGGCGCAACCGCGGGGGTGGTGGTGCTGTGCGAGGTCTCGGTCAACAACGACCCGAACGGCTACGCCTACCACACGTCCTACTTCGGGCCGTTCACGCTCTCGGAAAGCGATGTCCCGATTGACGATGTGCTCTTCTCGGGCGCGATCCCGATGTGGCAACGGGCCAACACGCTCCTCAATACGATCTCCTCGCCCGTAGCGGGCTACACGGTACGGCTCGCGGACTTGGCGCGGATTGACGGCGGCCCGTGGTCGGCCGAAGTGCTGACGATCGGCGGGAATCTCGAGGTCAACGACACGGACCTTGCTGAGGTGACGACGCAGCGGGTGGTGGAACTGGAGCAGGACTTGCTGAACCCCGTCGCCGCAACCGTCGTTCTCCAGACGCCGGATACGCTCTTGACGCAGGCCATCGCGGGCGCGACGGGCGGCTCCATGATCTCCGGCGCGCCCTCTGGCGTCGTAACCGTCGTCGCCCCGGCCGCGCAGCCGACCACGATCCGGGAAGTGCTGGGGTCGGACGGGGATGTCTATACCAAGACGGAGATTAACGCGCTCCTCGACGCCAAGGCGACGATCGGGAGCGGCGGCCAAGGTGCGGGTGTTGCGCTGACCGTCGGTGGTGTGGCATACTCTGCGGCGGGGCCCTATCAAGCTATTCCTACGGGCGGCGCGGCAACGGGTTTCTACAACATGCCGACCTCAACGCTCGAACTCATCGAAGTTTTCGGCTTCAATCAAACATCTACCTCGGGTGAGTTCATTGATCTGCTCGCGCTTGATAACATCGGAGGTGCTAATCAATACGTCATCTTTTCGCTAGACATCAGTAGTGCCGCCCGCGCGCGCACGTACTCCGTCTCTGGTCAAATACTGCGTGTCGCATTCGCTGGCGCTGCGGGGAGTACATATTGGGTTGTTGTTGGTGTGCACAGGGGAACACTTAGCTAATGGCCATACTGCGCTTCCCAAATCTCGCCCCCACCGAAGATGCCCTTTTAGTAGCTGCAAAAACAATAGGGGCACTGCCACAGATCTCTGGCGCAGCTACTGGGTTCGGCTTGTTTGACCCAACGGCGAATTGCACATATATCCTCGCCATTCGCGTGCAAGATGTTGCTACAGGAGCGCCGGCCCACGCGACAATGGATCTCGTGACACTCACGACCGTTGGGACTTGGACACCGACTAAGATGCTTGCGAGCGTGACTAATGTCGGTACGTGTGTGACGACGTATAGCAAGAATGGCAGCACGTTCTACCTCGTCGTGGCTTCAGGCACTACTTGGTACGCGGATATTTTCATCATCCGTTTCCCCGCCTGAGGATTCCATCATGCGTGTTCTCACGATGTATCTGTTTGTTTTTGTCATCGGTGGCTGTGCATTCGGGCCGACGGCACCACGGGCCGAGGTGCCGTGCGACGAGGACGACGTGTTCTGTGACGGCGCCTCGGACAATCCAACGCCCATCCCGTCGCCCGTGAACGGACCGTGCAGCCTCCCGATCTTGGTGACGACGGTGGGTGGAGTGACGTACACGTTCTGGGCTCATTACACGGTTTGCCCAGTGTCAGGCGGCGGCTAACATGATCCCCCTCACGGTGGGCTGGGTCCAGCAGTTCGCGCAGACGAACGAACTGCGCTTTCTCGCGTGGGCGGCGACCTCGCTGTTGGCCTGTTCCGTTGCGTTGCTCGGGCTGGTCGGCCGGATGGTCTGGCGTCGGCTCGATCACATGCAGAACGATGTCCACATCATCCGGCGCGAGGTCACCGAGGCCATCGGGACATTGGAGACGAAGGCGGAGGAGCGGCACGAACGACTGATGGCGCAGGTAAACGCCCTCATGAGCAAGGCGCAGGCGGCGCTCTCGTATGCGCAGCTCAGCGAGGAGACGCCGCAGGCAAGAACCCCGAGGAGACCATGACACCTGAACACCGTCGCAAGGCGGACCGCATTACGCTCGGGACCGTGGTAAACGTCCTGCTCGGTCTCCTGTTCATCGTCGGTGGCGGCTGGTTCCTCTACTCGGAGATTGCGAGCCCGCCGGCGCACACTTGGCATGTGGCGATCGCGTTCATCTCAGCGGTGTTCGGTGCGCTGATGATCAACCCCGAGGCGGTGACGGACCGATTGCGGCGCCTCTCGTCGGTCGTGCGTGGGCTATTGCCGGGGGCGCGCGCCCGAGAGAGCACCGAGGTCAAGCGTGAGGAGGACTTGAGATGATCCTACGACGCATGCAGAACCTCCCGACCGCCACGCGCGGCGAGCTCCTCGAGGACGACGGTGCGCGCTTCTGCTTCACGCTGGAAGAGCCGTGGGTAGATGCGAACAAGGACGGGCTGGGCGATCGTTCGGTGAGTCGGATTCCGGCGGGCACATTCACCTGCTTCCGCCGCTACTCGCAGAGCCGGAAGAAGGAAGTATTTGAGGTGCGGAATGTGCCCGGTCGCTCGGCGATCCTCATTCACGCCGGCAATACGACGGCCGACACCGAGGGCTGCATCCTCTTGGGGTTCCGGGAAAGCACGCTCGAGGGTGAGCCGGCGGTGGTGGAGTCGAAGAAGGCGGTAGACGCCTTCATGTCGCGGATGGCTGGCGTCAACGAGTTCACGCTGACGGTGCGGGATGTTGTCTGACCGGATGCTGGCCCTGACGTGGCCGGAGGGCTGAGAGATGCTGCTTGACCTGCTCCTCGTGTGCTTCGTGCTCTGGCTCGCCTACGCCATCGCGATCTTCTGGCTCGTGTTCTGGCGGGGGCCATTCGCGGTGACGTACAGTCCGTTTGTTGCCTGGTGGCTGCGTCGGCTCAAGATGGAGGCCATCACCATCGGGGCGCGGGTCTATCTCCACCGGCAGAACGCGGTGCTGAGTCCATCCGGATTCACGCACGAAGAGTTTCACTTCACGCAGCAATGGCGGCGGCGACCGCTCTCGTTCCTGCCGCGTTACCTCTGGCTCCTCTGGCGCGTGGGATACGATCGCCACCCGGATGAGCAGGCCGCGCGCGCGGCGGCGGGGGAGCCGTTGCGCTAAGGCTTAGGCGGCGGAACGACTCGCTGCGGACGGGGGCTCGTCGCAGTAACGGCGAGCAGGAGTCGCCGCGCGCACTCGCTGAACAACTCATCCGGTAGTCGGTGGGCCTCTATCTGCCTGTGCTCTCCAGGGCTCAAGCGGAAGCCCACCGCTACCGTGCGCCGTCTAGGTCGCTTGGTCATGGTTCGTCTGTATGGGCTCCGGCACCAGTCCCTCGCTCGCGCGGATGTAGTCGAGGATCGCCTCCGACCATCCGTCAATGTGCGTCCACTTGCCGTAGCCGACCCCGTTCTGGTAGGACGCGACGTTGATGAAGTACCCCCGCGTGTTCGGGAGCGGGCCACTCACCGTCTGATGCGACTGCTCGTCCGTGATGACAATGCAGCGGTCGTAGCCCTGCGAAGCCGCCGCGCGAAGCGCCGTTTCGGTGTTGGTGCCGGAGTGCTCGGCCGACTGTCGCAGGACGTCTCGGAGCGCGAAGCCGCGGCGCGGGGGTACGGCATACGTGTTGACGGAAAACACGTAGACCGCGACCTGCGCACAGACTTCTCGCACGAGGATCGCCAAGGCAGACGCCGCGTCGAAGCGGTCGAGTTCCGACTTGGCCGATACCTTCGCGCCGAACATCGAGCCCGAGCCGTCCACGATGAGGGCCGTCTTGCCGGGCAACTTGTCGGCCCCGTCGAGGCAGCGAAACATCGCGGCTTCGAGCGCGTCTTCGAGGGACGGCGCGTACTTCGCCGCCGAGAGGAAGCGGAAGGGGAGTACGCGCTCGACCTTCACCGTGGCGAGGGCCGCCCGGATCGCCGCATCCTCGACCTTCGTCTGCTGCATGTTCCGGAGGTTCCGGAGAAGCGCGAGCGCCCCGAGCTTGCCCTCGGCCATCAGGCGCGTGAATGTCTCCCGCTTGTCGGCCCCACCCGAGAGGGCGACCTCCCACGTATCGGGGGCAGGGAGGGTACCGGCGACGAGTTGTTTCCACGTCGCCGCTTGTTCCTCATCCTTCGGCTTCGCGTGGCAGAGGAACAGGACGTCGCGGAGCTTGACGACTTCCTCACGGTTGTACTTGGCGAGCTGGTAGGCGTTGAACTTCCGGAACGCGGCGGCAAGCCCCCGCTTGACGGACGCGGCGAGCGGCTGGCGCTTGTCCTTCCAATAGAGTGCCAGAAACTCAGTGAGTTCGTCGGGGCGCTGGACGATCTGCGCCAAGAGGGGCGCGACGTTGACCGCCCGTGCCGCCAGAGTCCGGGCGAGGAGGAGTGGGACGTGGCGCAACTTCATCCGCGTCCGTGCCTCAACAGCAATCTGGGCGACTGTGACGGGCTCGACCTCGTTGCAGAGCGCGGCGATCCGGTCGGCGATCGCCACGCCAGACTCGTAGAACGTGTCCTCCCAGAGCAGACACGCCATCACGGAGCGCCGGAGTTCGGCGTCGGCCCCGATACGGGCCGCAGGGGCACCCTCGTGGGTACGCGGATGGGGGACGGCGGGGGCCTTCGTGTTTGTGCGCATCACTACACCTCGCGGTGAGAATGGGGGAGTGGCCGGGAACAAGCTGAGACGAGTGGCCTTTCGGCCTTCATTAGCAGTGAAGTACTCGACCCATTCACCACGACCACACCAGAGAAGCGTCGGGAACGAGCGGAATACGGCCGGGCTTTCGCCCTCATCTCCGAATGATGAAGCCGCGATCCTTCACCACGACGCGAACATGGGCGAACGTATGTCCACGGCCAGAATCTGTCAAGCCCCGTCCTGTTTCAGCGGCGGGAAAGCCGGTGCGCTAGGGGTTGCGTTTCTCGGGGGAAGGTCGTATTCGGTTGCGCACTCAGGCGACTTCGAGCCCTTGCGCTGAACGGTACCTGATCGTATCGTGATGTCAATGCGTGTCAGCACATGGAGAATCCTTGACCGGGGAAGTGTGCCCGAGGATGCTCGGACTATCCCGTGGGAATGCGCCTGCGGAACCGAGGCGTATATCCCGGTCAAGGGCCGTGTGCTCGCGATCATGGGTGATGACGACACGGGAGACAGCAGCATCGTGTTCGACAACGACGGCCCAGGTGCGCTCCCGCGCGTCATTCAGTGCCGTCGCTGTGGGCGAGTGCTTACCACAGCCCTCGAGGAGCACGCGAGTGTACGGTAAGTACTTCGCTTCGACGTTCACCGGCTCAATGCATGGCGCTGGCTGCGACGTGTTCGCGGTGTGGGGCTATGTCATCGCCAACACGGTGGCATCGCAAGTCGAACTCAATCCAGCCCATTTAGCCCCGATCTTAGGCGCGACTCCCGAGCGCGTCGCGGCGGCAATCGCGTTTCTCGCTGCTCCAGACGTGGAGAGCCGCAGCAAGATCAATCAAGGCCGCCGCTTGATACCCGAAGGCGCCTTCGCCTATCGCGTGCCAAACCACGAGCGCTATCGGCGCATTCGGGACGAGGCCGACCGCCGTGAGTATAACCGCGTCAAACAACGGGAACATCGCGCACGGCAACAACCTGCGAGCCGTCAACACACGTCAATACACGAGTCAGCGCTGTCAGCCCATACAGAAGCAGAAACAGAAACAGAAACAGAAACAGGTACTACAACTACACCTTCACTTCACAGCGCGCGATTTCTGAGCGATGCCCATCGCACCGCTTACGAGCGTGCCCGCGCGAACGCCATCAACCCCGTTGCGTTCGACGCGATGCTCGGCACGATCGCGGAGCCGATTGCGGGAGGACAGGCATACTCTTGGCTGGTCATCGGACAAGCGCTCGTCGAGTTGGCTACGGGGAACGGCCAGCCGAACGCCGCCGCGATCCGCGCGTTCTGTCGCCGCTTCGTCAGTGACGATACCCGATCCCTCACGCCGGAAGACGCCGCCGCGCGTCGGAGCGCCAAAACCCTCAAGGCGTTGGAGGAAGTCAGTGCTGACCCGTGAGCAGTTCAACCTGTGGTGGGACGCGCTCAATGCGGAGTTCCCCACCTACAAGTTGTCCGACGATCAACTGGCTGCGGTCGCCAAAAGCTGGTTTCGGGAGTTGCAGTTTCAGGATCTGCCGATCCTGACGGAAGCGACGCGCGAGTGGCGGCGGGCCACCGGCAAACGCCCGCATATATCTGACATCCTCGAGCGCTGCGGACGGTTGCACTGGGTCGAAGTCACCATCGCCAAGCGCAAGCATGAGGCCGAGTGGACAGACACGAACGTCTGCCCGTGCGGGTGCGGCGGGGTGCGGTGGGCGCTCGCGCTCCCGCATTCCCGCCCGCCTATGACGCGCGACCGGCTGAGTTGCTCGGCGTGGCGCGTGGACGTCCTCCCGCTCGCCGATGGGCACTTTATCGGCAACGACTACCGCGGCGTCCCGGTCTGGAGTCGTCATCCGGTGGCCGACGCTGACGCCTTTCTCTCGGCCTCATGGAGCGTCGCCCCGTGACCCTGACGAAAGACACAACGAAACATATCCGGAACGCCGAGATCGTGGCACTGGCCGCCAGCGGATCACTCACGCTTGACGAGATCGCCGCGCCGTATGGCATTACGCGCGAACGGGTCCGCCAATTGCTCACGCGGGCGGGTGTCACACCCAGCCACCTGCACACCGTGGATGTCGTCACCGTGATGCGTGCCCTCCGTGCGCCCACCACCCTGTCGCTGACCCGTGTCGCGCGTCTCGCGTCCGGATCGCCCGCGAATGTCCGGATCGCACTGGGCGAACTCGGGCTACTCGGGGTGGCGCTCCGGCTCTTCCGCCTCCGGAAATATCACCAGCGGCTCGGCGAACAGCGCAGATGGGTCGAGCAGTATCGCGCCCTTGCCGCGATGCTTGGACGTCGGCCGCAAGTCGGTGATTTGCGAAGGAACGGTTGGTTCAACAGTAATCCTCTGGGGAGCCCTTTCGGGCGCAATACGCTCGCCAAACTACGGATGGCTGCGGGCGATCCGATCAATCCGCGACGGTCACGGCGGTACGGACTCCGGGGAGCCCTGAGATCCGGGTTGCTCCGGTGGGCGCGCCGGCCGGCCGGCCTGCGGATCGCGGACTACGCGCGCGTCACACGGGGCAGCTACGGGAGCATTACTGTTACCGCGCAGAACCTCATGACAGAAGGCCGGTTACAGCGTGTGGCGCGCGGACACTACCGGAGTGCCGCGCCATGACGACCATGACCAAGGACTGGCGCATCCTCGTGGCTGGCGGCGTGCTGTTTCTGGGCGCCTACGGGGGCTGGGCCGCGCATCAGCAGTCGCTCGGGGCGGAGCGCGTGAAGCGTGCCCAGGCCGATTCGATTACCCGTGTCCGGACAGCCACGGCAGACAGTGCGGTCGCCGTGGCCGCTCAAGCCACCGAGGAGGCCGCACGGCTGCGGGAGGCATTCCGGCGCGAACAGGCGCGTGATCGCGTCTTGGCCGAGCGCGTGGACTCGGCGCAGCGGCACCTGGCGTCTGCGCGGGACGCCGCGCTGGCCCTGGCGGCCGATTCGGCGGCGACGGCGGGTGAGCTCCGGGCACAACTCAGCCGGTTGGTGGCGGTCAGCGATTCCAGCGAAGTCGCTCACGGAGCCGAACGCGCGGCACTCCGCGGGCAACTGGCCGCTGCCATCCGGGTGATCGAGGCCGACTCGACGGCGATCGAGAAGGGGATAGCGGCGCAGCACGCGCTCACCGCCCGAGCGCTGGCGGCCGAGTCGCAGGTAGCCTTGCTCCGGAAGGCGCGGCCCTCCCGAGTTGCGCGGTGGGGCGAGCGGATCGTGCTCGGTGGGGCGGCGGTCTACTTCGCTACGCGATGACTGTCCGCATCCTGGTCGGCGATGTGCTGGAACGCCTGCGTGAGCTGCCGGGCGAGTCGGCGCGCTGCTGCGTGACGAGCCCGCCCTACTGGCGACAGCGCGATTACGGGCGGCAGCCGGGGCAACTTGGGCTGGAGTCAACACCGGAGGAATACATCGCGCGACTCACAGAAGTCTTTCGTGAGGTTCGCCGAGTGCTCGCAGACGACGGCTCGCTCTGGCTGAACCTCGGTGACAAGTGGGCATCGGGCGGCAACGGTGGTGGTGGGTCGTTCATGCAAGAGCGTGCCGAAGCGTGGGCGCATGTCAGACAGAACAGGGGCTGGCGCAATCCACCGAGCGGCTACAAGGATAAGGATCTCATCGGCGTGCCGTGGATGGCGGCGTTCGCGCTCCGAGCGGATGGCTGGTTTCTCCGGCAAGCGAACGTATGGGCGAAGCCGAACGGGATGCCGGAGTCGGTGCGCGACCGCTCAACGATCTCCCACGAGTACGTGTTTCAGCTCTCGAGGCGGAACGATTACTACTACAACGCGGACGATGCGCGAACGCCCCTGCGACCGTCGAGTGAAACGCGGCTCGCGCAGAACCTAGAGACCCAGGATGGCAGCGAGCGCGCGAATGGCGGCGCGAAAACAAACGGCACCATGAAGGCCGTGAAGCGCGACAAGCAGCGCGGTCACTCACGTCGCCACGACGGATTCAACGACCGATGGGATTCGATGACGCGCGAGCAACAGACGGAGAACGGAAGCAACCTCCGTTCGGTCTGGTGGATCGCTCCGGCGCAGTACCGAGAGGCGCACTTCCCCGTCATGCCGAACGCGCTCGCGGAAATCTGCATCACCTGCGGCTCGGAGAAAGGCGACACGATCCTCGACCCCTTTGGCGGCGTAGGAACCACCGGACTCGTCGCTGACCGGCTCGGTCGCAATGCGGTGCTGATCGAACTCAATCCGCAGTACGCAGCGATGGCCGAGCGACGGATTCAGGCCGATGCCCCGCTCTTTGTAGAGACGGCGCTCGGCCCCTAGCGGCGCGCGAATAGCCGGAATCGCGCCTTCGATCCCCACCGACGCTTGAAATCGCGTTCGCGGCACTGTTCGCAGAACGGAGCGACGTGGAGACAAACACGTGCACCACAGCCTTCACATACGGCAATGCCCATCTCCCACGGCTCTGAGACGCGCGCCAAGGCGTCCGCGCACTGGATGGAGCAGGCGCGGCCCGACAGCTGGTCGAGGGTCTGGGGGCTAGGCATCGTGGCCGATGGTGTGGCGGATTGCATTACCTGAACGGTAGGCCGGTCGTGGCAGAATGCAAGCCGTGCGGGGCCAAACTTTCAGGGATTCCCTGACTGGCGCTTGCATATGCAAACCCCCACCATTCACCCGTGACACAGATCAAACACATCACGCTGGCCTTCCGGCTCACGTTTGCGGAGTACCGTGCGCTGCGCCGGTTGCGCCGGTCGAAGGATGAGACCAACACCCTGCTGCTCCGCCGTCTCGTGCTGGACGCGGTAGCCGCACACGCCCGCCCCGAGCGCCCAATCGAGGCCGCCCCGTCCGCGCCTGCGACGGAATCCGAGGAGACTGACCGATGACCGACACCCCGAAGCGCGACATAGCACGCGCAAAACTGGTCTCCGAAGCGACTGAGATGGCAGAGGCATTGCTTTGGGTACCAGCGCGGAAACCGCATCGCCCCACGTTGCAAAATGCCTCCGAACTTCTACAGCGTATCGCGGCATTTTTGAACAAGGAACCGTCCCGATGACCTCCACCCCGAAGCGCCCGAGTGATGCGGAAGTGGTTGCACTACTGCGCCGCGAAGCGGAGTACCTGCGGGCAATCCGGCTGGCCACCAAGCCGCGCACCAATGACGAACTGTCTGCCACCGCCGACGCCCTCGAAGCCGCCAGCGCCGAGCCGTTCGAGGCGAAGGTGGAACGGGCCTTCTCGGTCATAACGGAGTGGCTGGGACGCCGCGCGAAGAAGGTAACCGCGCGCAATGAGAAAGCTGAGGTACGCGCCCTAGTCGTCAGAATGCTCCGTGCCGCTGGCGGGGAGGACTGACCCGATGACGCTCGGTACGAAGCGCGCTCCGATTGTCCCGCTCCGGCGCTGTGTGCACTGTGCTGGCACAGGGGACGACCTCGGCACGCCGGTTGAGCCGGATGGGACGATGCGTCGCTGTCGCATCTGCGCGGGCCGTGGGTTCGTGCATACCCGGCCTCGGCGTCCTGTTCGTGTGCGACGGACGGTGCTCACTCCGATCTGTGTCGTCTGCGGTGATGTGATCTCGGCTGACGCCGAGGTCTACGAGGTCAACACCGTCGGTTCGACCTGTTCTCTCACCTGCGCTCGAGTGGCGCGGAAGGATTCATGAACACTCCGGTACAGACAGTGCCCGTCAAGCGCGGCGATTCGGTCGCGCTCATTCTCCGCACCGTCGAAGAGCACGAGCAGGAACTGATGGCCTTGGCCCCGCGCGGCTATGAGGCGC
>ERZ1292629.1509-Hain-H43-01um-R1-1509-length-22244-cov-6_pt1 | contig 22244 bp, 40 predicted proteins | sample MGYA00564399_ERZ1292629 | MGnify/ENA primary metagenome ERZ1292629 (study PRJEB36523, sample SAMEA6512636) | groundwater metagenome | collected 2019-01-08 | study: AquaDiva: Metagenomics assemblies of 32 groundwater samples | reverse complement strand
GAAAGATGAACTACCGCCAGTGATATTATCAAATACGCACCTTGAGGTTTTTCTATGATATAGTGAAAACTCTTTCACAGGAGACAAATTTCAAACTATATGTGAAGTGGAAGCCACCTTCGGGTGGTTTTTACTTACTTTAATAGATCCTCGTATTCTTTAATAAGCTTTTGGTAGAAAAGAATATCAGCTTTAACAGTCTTCTGTTTGTCTTGGAATAATCTATCAATGAAAGCTTGCCCTTCTCTTTCAACCATCCTCCGATAATAAACTGCACCGTTCCCCCCGGCATAACAATTACACCTCATACATTGCCACCTTAAATTTCTAATATCGTAACGAAGTAAGGCCCCGCAAGTTGAAGATGGAATAAAATGTCCAAGTTGTTTATTTGAACCAATAATGGAAGCCCCACAAGTATAACAAACAGCATTTGGATATTGTTGATCAGCAACTTTCCTGCAGAGTTCCCAGAGTTTCTTTTTTAATTGACTAATGGTTGGTTTTTGCGCCATTGATTCTTTTTACCGCTTCCCTTAAAAGGTTCGGTGTATTACTCATTACTTCCCACGAAAAGGCATCATATACAGAATCAAAGTCCTCTGTATATCCCTCTGCCACATAAATTTTGTAAAGATAATTTCGTATTTTTTGAGAGTTACGTCTTGGGTCTTTTGCTTTAATTATTTTTCCATTATCTTTCTGAATTGAAACTGTAATAGGTTCTACTTTATAGATAACATCAAACTCACCGTTTTCATTATCACACCTAGTTTCAGAAGTTATAGAGCAGTCAGCTTCTAACTTATAGTTATGTCCAATAGAAAGTTTTTCCGGTACGTTTGCTTTTCCTTGTATCTTAACAAAATAGATTTCATTTTCCATAAAGTAATTATATCAGACAAGCTTTACACAAGCAACAAACAAGTTATCCACACGCTACGCTTTGCTCGTAATTTTATTAGGAGTATAATTAGTTAAGGTCGATAAAAATTATTAGCTTTGTGTCCTGCCTTTTGCCACTACTCACAAAGCGGTGGCAAAATATAGGGACAATAACTTAAAAAATAAAATGAAATTGATAAAAGAAAATATTCCTTTTACAATGGTAGCAAATGAGGTTTTATATAATAAAAATCTTTCATTTAAAGCAAAAGGTCTTTATGCATATCTTTTTTCTAAACCGGATACTTGGGATTTTTCAGGTGATAGAATAATTATGGAAACAGTAGATGGGAGAAAAGCAATTTTTTCAGCCTTAAAAGAACTGGAAAAACAAGGATATTTATTTAGGAATAGATTACCAAGTGGAAAGATGGAATATAACTTAAAATATAGTGCTAATAACCCAATGCCCAAAACGGGCAACGGGATAGAAGAACCTACTGCCCAAAAAGGCTACGTGCCAAAACGGCTAAGTGGCGAAATGGGCAGTATAAGTAATATAGAAGAGAAAGTAATAAGTAAAGAAGAAAGTAATACTAGCGAGGAGACCTCGCAGGTTGTAGAAGTAATTGATTCTTTTAAAGTTGTAAATCCGTCTTATAGTAAATTGTTCGCTAACACAACGCAAAGGGCGGCTGCGAACAGGATGTTAAAAGCACACGGATTTGAGAAGGTTAAAAAGATGATTGCCTTATTACCTACCTCAAACTTAGATAAATATGCTCCAGTAATAACAACTCCACTTCAACTTGAAGATAAGATGGGTCAATTAGCAACATTTTGGCAGAAGAAAAAAAATAATCAACCAATAATACTTTAAATGATATGTTCTAAAAATAATCTTCAACCGTTAGAAAGAATTGAGAATATTAAAAAGGGTAATAAAATAATATTATGAAAAAATACTTTAAAGTTAAATATGGGTTCGGAACACTAGATAAAGTTTCTGTCGATGAAAAAGAATTAGAGAAAGCGATCTATGCTCAAATCACCGGAACCCCAATACAACTTGGGAACTCTTTTATAAATGGTAGGAATATTATTTCAATAACACCAGACTATCATAGATATACTGGGTGGTATGAATCTTATGAACCACAAAGCGGGGAAGATTGGATACAGATTAAAAGAGATTGTCCTGATTTTGAAGGGTCAATAGAACATTATAAAAAGAGAGTTAGTTTCCTAATTCAGATAAACAAAGTAAAAGAAATAGGTCAAAATATTCTTATACCTGAAATAGATGAAGTATATAAAGGACTAATTGAGAATAAATAGTTATCCACATCTAACACTTGACGAGTAGCTCGTAAATTGTATATACTGTCTGGGTAGGTAAGTCGGACTTACAATTTTATAATTTTAATTAAACAAATGATAAGCGAAAAACTACAAAAGAAATTAGCAGATCAGGCCGGGTTAATCTATTCCGGGAAGAATGAAGAAGGCGCTCTCGAGTTTATAGGTACTGAAGATAAATGGAAGAAGTTTGAAGAGTTGAAAGATGGAGTCTGTCCGTTTTGCGAGGGACTAGGAGAAATATTAGTTTTTGAGACAGATAAGGAAGGACATACTATGAACGGAGGTGAAACTAGAAAGTGTATCTGTCGTTTAGAAGAAATAGAATAATATGAAAAAGATAATCTATAGGAATTGGCCAAAAAAGATTAAAAAACAATTTGACCATAGACCACTCACAGAAAACGAAAGGTTAAAAATAATAAAAGAGATAATGGAAGGTTTTAATTGTGGTCTGGTAGGTAGAGAGGGAGATCAGGTGTCGTTTAATTTAATAGTAAATAGAATAACAAAAAAATAAGTATGAAATTGACTGATAATTGGGAGGGTAGAAATTATGTAAAGCAAAGTAGGGCTATGAAGTGGTATAACTTTAAACTGAGAGTAAAGAGCTTCCTTAAAAAACTTCTTTTCTGGACAGTAATTGGTTTAATTTTAGTAGGAACTTATCAATATCTTAGATGGGCATACCCAACTGAAATAATTAAGGAAGTGGTAAAAGAAGTCATTGTGAATCAAGATATTAAGTACCCGGTGTTGGATCGTATTGCAGTTTGTGAGAGTAATAATAAGCACTTTGATAAAAATGGTCAGGTACTTATGAGAGGTAATTCAAACAAGACGGTGGACGTAGGGATTTTCCAAATTAACAGTGTTTGGTTCTCAAAAGCTACAGAGTTGGGTTTAGATCTAACAAAAGAAGCTGATAATCGTGAGTTTGCAAAGTATCTTTATACTACAAGAGGAACGGAAGATTGGGTTTATTCGAAGAAGTGCTGGGCTAAATAATAATAAAATGACACCACACGAAATAACAATTGTAGTCTTTAGTTTCTTTTTTCTAGCAATCTTTATAGCGGGAGTAGCTAATCAAAAATAATATGATATATAAAAACTTTGAGGACTATCTACAGACTTTGTTTAATAGAAGGTTTACTGGGACTAAGGACCAAATAGAGGAAGCGTATGAAACCTGGTTTCAGAACCTAGGGGCAGATGAAATGATGGACTATGCCGATTTATACGGTGAGACAATAAAAAAACACTATGAAGAGAGATAATTTAAAGGTTCATATAACTAAGATACTAGCTGAATCTTCCGAGACACGGAATTGTGACATTAAATTGACTATCTACCTATGGAATAAATATTATCCAGCGCATATCAAAACTACATCTGCTGGTTCACAGGGTATCTATTTATCAAGTCTTTATACTTTACCAACACAGGAGAGTATCAAGAGAATCCGGGCAATCATTCAGAACGGAGAGCATAAGTATTTACCAACTGATTTAAGGGTTAGAAAACAAAGAAGGATCAGCGAAGAAGAATGGAGGGGTTGGATTAACAGCCAAAGTGAACATAAAAGAATATGATAAACCCAGAAATGTTCGAAGGTATAGCAGAATATGAGTTTGGTCTAAAATGCCCTCTGACCGCGTCTAATTTAAAAGATAAGGGAAAGCTTGAATTAGCACGTTTGGAGGCCTTAAAACTCAGAATTGAGGCTTGTAGAGGCCATAGGCCGATAGGGAACTACTTGCACTTTGCTTTAAATTGGGGTGACCCAGATGTTGGTTATGGATCTTACATAAATGAATAATCAAAAATACCACCCGGTTCACTACCCCCGGTATGGTATTTAAGAAGTGTATTGTCGCTTACATAACCGTAAAGCGGAATCAAGCGGGTAACTGTTTGGTTACTCCTATACTATAACATAAGTTAGATTAGGAATCAACAAGATATACACAGGTTGTCCCCATTAAAGAAGTGCGAGAAGCTTGGAACAAGTATATAATATAGGTAGGTCAGTTTTATAAATTAAGTTAAAAAATAATATGACAAAAGTATTGATCGAGTGGAGTGAGAATAAAAATAATGATTGGAAAGTTTGTACAATCAAAGAAGGTAATCAAACAATCACTGATGTTAGTGTAAATAGAACAAACAAAAAAGGTGAAGTGTTTCCCAACTTTGATGGTATAGCTCCTGGTTTTGAAGTTGAATGTGAAATTTGGAAATCACAAACCGGTAAAACTTATATGTTTGCTCCGAAAACGCAAACCGCCCCTAGGGCTGGTGGTGCAGGAATTAAAGCTGCAATGGTGGAAAAAGCAAAAGCTATTGAACATAGTCAGGATAGAAAAGATAACGCAATTCAACTTAGTAGCACGTTCAGAGATGCAACACTTCTTACCCAAGTAACTATTTCCGCACAACAAGGTGATTTTGATAGAGAAGATATTAAAAAGGTCTGGTTAGAATGGAGGTCTTGGCTTCTGGAACAATTTGGAGACGCTAGTGATATAACTGAAACTAAAAAACCATTTTAGTATGCCAACAGGAATTAAATAAATTAAAAGAGTTAGAGGATTACCAATTAAATATGATATTAAAGATTATATGAAAAAAACTATACTACGAAAACACTATGAAGCCATCGGGGCAAAGGGTGGTAAAACACTTTTAGCTAAACGTGGCCCAGAATATTTTAGAGAGTTGAATAAAAAGAGTATTGCTAAAAGAAGAAAAAAGAAAACAGAGAGAGTCGAGTTATAAGCACCTTAACAATTTCATATCCAATTCCTGCACTTACTTAACTAAAAACAAATGGCAAAAAATAACGAGGCAATGCCTCAAATTGAAAAAACCATTGATTTATCACTTTTTAAGAGATTAGAGGGTAATCGCCCTTACAATACATCTCACGTAAAAAGATTGATAGAAGCAATTGGTAAGAATGCAGAGAACACCAAATTCAATCCTATCCTAGTTAATGAACACTTTGAAGTAATTGATGGACAGCACAGATTAGAAGCAATGAAAGAATTAGATCTGCCAATATTTTATATTCAGGCGGAAGGTCTTTCACTTAAAGATGCTCAGGACTTAAACAAGTTGTCTAAACCCTGGACACCAACAGATTATGCTAAATCTTACGCTGAACTAGGAAGCAAAAGTTATAAAGCATATCTTGAATTAAAGAGTAAATATCACTTTAATCACGATATACTTATGCGCTATGTTTCCCTAGATAATCCAATTACCGGAGAAATGTTTAGAGCCGGAAGATTAAAAGCTTCTGACTTGGCCCGGACTGTTGATCTATGCGATAAATTGATGAGTATTAAGACTTATTACGATAGATATAACATCAGAGCCTTTGCCTTAGCTTTCAAAACTATGTGGGATTGTAAGCAATATAATCACGAGAGATTCTTATTAAAACTAGCTCAGAAGCCAAATGCCATAGTGGACAGGGCTTTACCAGTTGATTATCTACGAGACTTTGAAAACCTCTATAATCACGGACTAGAAGCAAATAAGAAGATTAGATTTTACGGATTAGACGAGTAATTATTAACCCGTAGGTGCAGGAATTGGGTATGAAATATAAAATTATGATCAAAGAACAATTTATCAAACAACACCTAGACTATGCTGAGCTTAGATGGAAGGAGTTAGAACTAGGTGAGCAGATTATCAACTTAACAGCTGAACAGAGAAAGGCACACAACGAAGTTAGACTTGCAAAGGAGCAATTAGAAGAATAGTCCCCACAGGCAACAGTTTATAAATAAGAGTGAAATAATAATAAAATATATGAAATACATATTAAAAAACAAAGAGATTGAGTTATCAAATGAAGAAGTAAAAGAAATTATAGACCAAGGTTCAAGACCGATAGAGGAAAAGAAAATTGGTATTGCAATTAAAAACCGTTGGACTGGTTCTATTATATTCCAAAGCACCAAAACTACTTACAAAGAAGCTATTATTGAAAAAGGTAATGCTAACCTCTGTAATGCTAACCTCTGTGGTGCTGACCTCCGTGGTGCTAACCTCTGTGGTGCTAACCTCTGTGAGGCTGACCTCCGTGGTGCTAACCTCTGTGAGGCTGACCTCTGTGGTGCTAACCTCCGTGGTGCTGACCTCTGTGGTGCTGAGTTAAATTCCGCCAAGTTCTACGGTCGTGGTGGCACTAAAGTAATCAAGAAAGCAAATCTTGCGGGATTTTTAAGGGCATTAGGCTTCGTGTTGGAAGAGTAGTTTATAAATAAAAGTGGAATAATAATGAGAAATACAAATGATAACTAAAGAAGAATTAAAAAAGAATATTGGTGAAAAATTATTCAATCAGTTATCAGAAAAACAAATAGAGTTTATGTTGAAAACGGCTGGAAGTATTGATTTTGGGCATCCAATTGATTTAAAACAAATTTTAAAAACAATTAGAAATGAAGATTAACAACTAACCCCCCCCCGCTCTCGTCCAGCGTTCTAATAAGGAAATAAAAAATGAAAGTAGATATAAATAAACTTGGAAAATTAGAGTATCGGGTAGTGTTTGGTTTCGGTAATCAATTTTTTACTCTTGAATATGTTGGAACAAAGACGGAGGCTAAATGGATGGCAAAAATGTTAAAAAAATGCTTTGAAAATTATAAATTAAGTTTAACTGAACAAAAATGAGTAACTATTATAAATCACTATGTTGTGGCTCTTCCCAAGTAGAAATTGTATCTCTGTCAAAAGGTTGTTTCCGTTGTAAGGAGTGCGGAAAAGGGTGTGTTGCAATTCCTATGATAGACAAGCCAGGAGGCGTGCCAAAGCCATCAGAAATGTTTGAAGGAGAAAATAGTTCTTTAAGAAAGGCTTATGATGAGGCTACTAAAATGCAAACAAACGAAGAAATTAAGAAGGAGTGGGAAGATTTAGTCAAAAAGGGGGATTTTGATTACTATGAGGATTCTTCTGATAGTTATGATGACGTATCAAATTTTCTTTCTTCTAAGGAGAATTTAATTTATAAAAGTTATATGTATCCTGAAAGTGAATCAGAACTAGATGCAGAACACGTCGCCGACTGGTGGCTTAATAAAATGTCAGAACAAAGAGAATTAAAGGTCGGTCAATTACGCCAATGGTTAAACGAAAAAGACCCAGAAAGATTAGTAACTAATGAAGATATAAAAATATGGCTAAAATAGATGAAATTAAGAAGGAGTTTATAGATAGGTGGTCTTCTTCTTTATACTTTACTGATTATGAATCACAAGATGAAGTAAAAGAAGATTTGATTTCTTTACTAGCTGAAAAACTAGCTGACCGTGAAGAAGAATTTGAAAAGAATCTAGAAACCTCCGCTTGGGCTAAGGCTTATAAACTGATGGTTTTAGCTGACAGGGAGAAAAAGATTTATGAGGAGGTGGAGAAGTTAAGAAAAGATAACACTTTACTAATAAAGAAAAATGGAGAGGTTATTGCTAACAAAACAGCTTGGGCTAAAAGAGGTTTTGAAATAGCAATAGATGAGGTTTTAGAGATAATAAAGAAATGAAAGAAGAAATACTAAAAATAGCCAGAGACCACTATTGGGATACATTTCAGGAAGATAAAGATATTATCTTAGCCCACCTTGAATCAATCTTAAATCTAGCAGATGATAAAAACCAATCCTTCATAGACACCACAGCTGAAGAGAATTATAAGAAAGGGTATGAGGAGGGCTATGAGATAGGTGTAAGTAACGAAAGGAAGATTTGGGAGATAACTAAGGGAGACGAGATTAAAAAGATTAAAAACAGATTCCGTTGTGGTGCTTGTGATGGTGCTAAATGTGAACACACACAGGGCTGTCAGGCTTTAGAGAAGGTATTAGAGTTAATTACAAAGAAATGATTTGTAAACTATGTAACAACAAAGGGATGGTATATGTGAACAATCTTCGAACTTATAAAAATGGTCAGATTAAGGATCTTGGGTATTATGATGTATGCGAATGTAGAAAGAAAATTCTGCAGAAGAAAGAGAAAAGTGTTAAAATTACTAGGTATAATCTTAATAATAATTATGCCCTCCAGAAGCGTAAAGGCCTATGCCCACAATTACAGTGAATTTCTTGAAAGCAAGACTTCTCTTGACCACCGGTCCCATAGATCAAAGAAAGGAAGAAAACCCCCTACCAAAGATTGGAATAGTATAATGCTCTACAAAGATAGACTTAATAGGTTAAAGGAAGAAGAACTAGAAGAAGAATTAGACTTTTAATATTTATAGTGGTATTATTATAATCAAATGGAAGGAGAAGCGTTTAAAACGGAAAAGAAAACCTACGATTGGCTGAAGCAATATCAGTTCCAGAAGGGTAACCCTGGTGGACCAGGTAGGCCTAAGGGAAAAAGCTTAAAAACCTTCGTAAAGGAAATGTTAGAAGCTATGTCAGATGAAGCTAAGGCAGAGTTCTTAAAGAAACTAGATCCTGAGATGATTTGGCAAATGGGTGAAGGAAGGCCAAAGCAAGATAATGTTATAGAGGGTGGAGATATTCCTTTAAACATCATAATTAAAAATGGAGGAAACAACTAATGCACTAGAGATAACTCTACACTCAAAGCAATTTGAAGCTTTTCAATTTGATAAGACACACCAGTATTGTGCTGCTATAGCCGGTGTGCGAGGAGGAAAGACTTTTGTAGGTGCTTTATGGGCTGGAACTCAGATACAGAACAGACCAGGTGATGGTATGATCTGCGCTCCAACATATAAAATACTTCAGCAAGCTACCCTCCCCACGTTCTTTAGACTGTTTCCGCAGCTAAGAAAGTACTACAAGGAACAAAAGAACATCATAGAATTACCTGAGAAGAATATTTATATTAGATCTATGGATGCTCCATTATCAGCTGAAGGTATTACTGCTGCTTGGGCTTGGGGAGATGAAGCTGGACAATACCCATTATTAGCTTGGACGGTACTTAGATCTCGTACGTCTCTAGTTCGTGGACCTATTTTCCTAACTACTACTCCCTATAATATGGGTTGGCTATACCAGGACTTCTATGAACCTGCGACTAAAGGTTTTGATAAGGATATGAAAGTTGTAACGTGGGCTTCAGCTGACAATCCTTATTTCCCGCAAGAATTTGCTGAAAAAGAGAAGATGCGCTTAAAGCCGGAAGAGTTTAAGAGACGTTATCTAGGAGAATTTAGCCGTATGTCCGGGCTTGTTTATGAGCTAAGTAATAGAAATAGGATAGAACCGATGAAGGTTAAGCCTGAACTGGTGCTTGGTGGAGTGGACTGGGGATTCACAAATCCGGCTGCCTTAACAGTTATTCAATACGCTGATGGAGAATTCTACGTGGTAGATGAGTGGTATGAGACAGGCAAAACAACTCAAGAGATCATTGATAAGATGATTGCTCTCACAGAGAAATGGGGTGTGAGGAGATGGTATGCGGACTCAGCAAACCCTGAGAAGATACTTGAAAGCCAAACGAAGACTGGTTTGAATGTTGTGCCTTATGATAAAGGCTCAGATGCGATCACCGCGGGTATAGGATATATTTATTCTCTGATTAAAGAGGGAAGATTTAAAGTTTTTAATACTCTGAAATCTACGCTGGCTGAATTTGAAAGCTATCACTACCCAGAACAAGAAGACGGTAGGCAACAAAAGGAACTGCCCGATCCAACCAATAACCACTTGATGGATGCCATTAGGTATGCGATACACGGTTATAAGCCAGCCTTTAGGACTTCTATGCCTAATATAAGAGAAATGTCTCCTATTGATGTTCTGTTAGCTAATAAATCACCTAAGAAACCAGGATTGGAAGAGTTAGACTATCAGTAATTCTGAAACATTTATATGTTTGTGATATTATTTAGGTATATTAAATAACTTCAAACTTAAATGAATAATAAGAATTTTAACATCTTTGCCCAACTACAGACTGAGCTAAATGACTACTTCACTAATAAAGTAAGTATCGGACAAGGAAATAAACAGGAGAAAAGAAATCCATATAAGTTTTCGCAGTTTGATACACTTGAAACTATTGATTATTATTGTGGCTCAAAGTTTGAAAAGACTAACAAAGATACCGATGGTACACCAAAAATCTTCCTTAACCTTGTCTCTTTCCGTGCTGAGACTGCTTCTAAGAATATCGACTTGGATGTAAAAGACTTTACCTTTATCCCGGAGAATGATGATTCTATTTATGGTGCCTTACTTCTAAGAAAGAAATTCCGCAGGTGGGCTAAGGAGAACTACTTTGGTGAAATGATCAACGAAATGGTTGATGACTTCCCTAAATACGGTACTGTCGTAGTTAAAAGAGTAGGCCAAGACCTTGAAAGAGTAAATCTCTGCACTCTAAGGAATCAACAGGATGCTAAATCTTTGGAGGATGCTTCCTATGTTATTGAAGAGCATAAGAATATGTCTTGGCACGAAATTGATGAGATGCCTGACTGGGATCAAACAGACTTGAAGGGCAAATGGGACTCTAAATTCAATGTCTTCGAAAGATACGGAAATGTTCCACTTGATTGGTATAAAGAATACAAAGGAGAGAAAGTAGAGGAGGGAGATGAAAAGAAAGGAATTGATGTTATGGCTATCCTTGCGCCTGATGCTGGCAGTAATGATCCAAAAGGAGCGATTCTATTCTGTGAGGAGTGTGATTGCAGGCCATATCAGGAGGTACATTACAAAACTATTGCTGGCCGATGGCTTGGAGAAGGTGAAGTCGAAAAGAACTTTGGAAACCAGGTAGCCCGAAATATGATCTTCAACCTCCGTAAGAAAGCCCTAGCTTGGTCCTCTAAGAATATCTTTCAGTCTATGTCAGAAGAAGCCGCTAATAACTTAGTTACTGAAGTTAGAGATGGAGATGTCCTTAAAATTGAGGCTAATGGAGCAATTACGCGTGTTGATACAGTAAATCGTTCGGCCGGAGATGCTACTGCGATTGATCAGGCTGTTGAAGAGAATGCTAATCAGCGCTCATTTACCTTCGAATCTGCTACTGGAGAGGCTATGCCATCCGGTACTTCATTCCGTCTAGGAGCAATGATAACAAATACTGTCCAATCATATTATAAGTTAAAGAGACAGAAACTTGGTCTATTCTTTACCCGCTTAGTTACTGAAGATCTTATTCCTATCTTTGAGAAGGATAATAAGAAAGCTGGTGAGGTAGGATTCTATGAAGGCGAAGAAGGTTTTGATATTTTACGTGGGGCCAAGAAGGAGTATATTAAAGGCCAAATCCTCGTAGATATGGTTTTGAATAACAAATTCGATAAACTAGGGACTATCTCTGCGATCACTGATTCTCTTCTAGCTACTAAAACCGCTGATTTCTGGGCATTCGATGAAGATTACTGGAAAAATCTAAAGTACCAAGTAGCTATAGAAGTCACTGGAGAGAGTACTGATGTAGTTAAAAAGATGGAAACTCTTACAACTCTATACCAAACTCTCGTACAGAAGGGTGATCCACGTGCTGATGATGTACTTAAAATGATACTAGTAATGACTGGTGAGAAATTAAAAGCTGGTTCAGTTGGACTACAATCACCAATGGCAGGAGGGATGATGCCACAACCTTCACCAACCCCAGCTACTGCCATTCCGTCCTCTATGGGTCAAGCTGAATCAATGGCAGGAATCAAATGATAAATACAGAACTAATTAAATTTATAGCTGAGAATGAACCATTAAAGAAAAATGTGGTTGCTTATATGCGCCAAGTACAGGATGAAATAGCAGACGTCCGGAACGGAACTTATTCAATAGAGACAAGATTACAGTCGGTCACTGTGATTGAAGAGTTTATTATTAAGAAGTTAAGTGTCCTTTCCAGAAAAAATAATGGCGAGGATGAAGAATAATGCCTAGATTATCATCAAGACAATCAATCGCTAAAAGACAAATGATGGATCAATCATCTTTTTGGTCAATGAAGGCTAATCCTAAAGGAGCCTCCGTAGGGAATTTAGTAAACAATATTAAAAGTACTCCAGCCTCCTTTAAAGAGCTAGGAACAGCTATCAAAACCCGGTCTGTCGGTAAGATGATGTACCGAGATATGAACCCGATGGGGAAAAAAGTAGTAGATTATCTTAGAAAGAAACGATAATTCTGCACTCTTTCAATTATCGTGATATTATTTATATATAACAGCTAGTCCAGTAAGCATAATCTGGACATAACAGCACGGAAGCTCTGCATAAACTTCCTAAAACAATGAGTGAAGAACTCAACCCGGTAGTTGATCCAGCCATAAATGGATCAGAACAAGAGCTGGAACTTGAACCAAATCCAAATGAGGAAAAGGTAGAACCTCAAAATGATGAGACTGTGCCTAAAAGCCAGTATAATCAAGTATTTGCTAGAACAAGAGCAGCCGAAGAGAAGGCGAAAGTCCTCCAAGCTGAACTAGAAAAGTACAAGAAACCAACTTTAACCGAGAAGCCAGATGATATTACCTCAACCGTTAAACGTCTTGAGTTGGCAGAAACAAAGCGCCAATATGGATATGAACACGGACTTTCCCCGGAAGAAACTGATTTTGTTTTTAAGATTAGTCCTAAACCTAGCAAAGAGACTCTTGATGATGTAGCCATAAAAGGCGCATTACAAGCTATCAGAGCTAAAAAGAAAGTATCAGATAATACTCCGAAAGCTTCACGTTCAGCCGGATTCCAATTCCAAGCCAAAAAAGGTGAATTGACTGCTGGTGAAAAACAAGCAGAATATGAAAAGAGAATTAAGGAACGATTGAACTAATCTAAAACAAAACAATGGCCTTTGATAATCCTACAGCCGCTTATACAGCCGCTGATATGGTAGCAGTCATCGGTGAAGTATGGTCCGACTTAGTGTTGATGCCAAACTTCGCAAATGCTTGCGCCTCAAACTTCTTTACTGATCTTAGCTCTTACGCTTCTGACGGTGGAGATTATATTCACGTACCAAACATCTATACTAACGTGTTTACTGCTTCAACCCAGTCCACACAGGGTAATGGTGTTGTAGACCAGTCCCCAACTCAAGTAGACGTTACTCTAAACATCACTACTCACAAGTATGTTGCTTGGATAATCGGAGATCTTGAGATGGTTCAAATGTTCAAGAAATACGCTATCAACGAGAAATACATTCAAGTTGCTACATCAGTTTTGATTGATGCCCTTGAAGCTTCTCTCTTTAGCTTGTGGTCAGGTCTTACAACTAACGTAGTTGGAGATACTGCTACCGTATTAACTGACAACGAAATTGTCGGTTCGATTGAGAAACTTGATACTCTAAACTATGATGTAATGAATAAGGCTGCCTTCTTCTTCCATCCTTTCGTTTACTGGAGACAAGTAGCTACAATCTCAAAGTACTACACCTATAACACCTCACAGCTTCCAATCATCCGAACCGGTAACTTTGGTTCAATGGATAGCTCACGTGGTCTTAGAGGACAGTTGTATGGAATCCCAATCTACACTTCAACAAACGTAGTTAAGGGTCTATCAACTTACCGAAACTTGTTAGCAATGCCAGAAGCTTTTGCTTTTGCAATGCAGACTCGCGGTGGTGGTAAAGTGCGAACTCAAGTACAGTATTTGTTACAGAATCTTGGTACACTAGCAGTCGTAGATATGATCTACGGTACTTGTGAACTACGAGATGCAGCAGCTGTGTTGATAAACGCTAACGATACTGACGTAACTTCATAGACATCACAAGTTGATTAGACATTCTAATTTAACTGTGTTCTAAAACAAACTGGCTTGCAAATTGACTTGCAGGCCTTTTTGTATAGTTGTATAATATCTAGTATGGAAATGGGAAGCACTATTTTAGATAATAAAACTGTTCAAGCACCTCCAACGAAAATTGAGAAAACTTGGTTCTTAGAGAGGGAAGATAATTCTATTATTGCTGTTGGTGAAGTAGAAGCTTATTCTCTTTTACACCCTACTCAAATGGGCGCTAAGAGATACAAGATTGTAGGTGTCTCCGATGGTCGCGTTTATGTAGAAGTTATGAAGAATGCCGGAAAGGAAAAATCTGCCCTTGAAACTAGAGTAAGAACTCTATCAACTGACATCACCCGGTATTTGAATACACTTGATAAGTTTAAATTTGAAGAACTCCTAGAAGATACTGATCCGAAAGTTATTCGTGTGAAAGAAATTATGTCTAAACTGCAAGCAGAGATTGATATTGCAAATGAAGGTTTGGCTAACATCCAAAAGTTAGTGGTTGATAAAGCCTTCAATGCAGAATTAGTAGTAGCAAAAGGTAAAATAGAACAGCCCCGGAACTTTGATGTTTTCACTCCCGGAGGAAATTCTGATAAGGTTTTACGGGCATTAAATAGATAAATATGAAAATAAAGAAATTTACACCAGAAGTTTTAAAAGAGCTTCAGAGAATACAGATGAGTATTCCAAAAGAATTAACTGATAAGCTAATAATTAGAGTTAAGCCAGCTAAGGAAATACTAGAGGTTTATGCCAAAGCTTTGCTTGACCCAGAAGTGAAGGAAGAGACAAAAAGAAAGATACAACTAATCCTTGACTCAGGTATGCTTGATAAAGAGGAGGATAAAGCTGATCCCGCAATAGAAGCAAGAATTAACTTATTTATCGAAGAAGAGATTGAGAAGTCAGTTAAACGTGGAGTGTTGCCAAAAGGGAAGAAATTCCGCAATTTAAAAGATAAGATTAAAAAGGAAAAATTATAATGAAAGAAATATTTGAACAAGACATTGTGGCGGTAGACAGAGAGATTGAAAAGGGTAAGGCTCATATTGCCCTATTTGAATGGATAGCTAGTAAGGAAGCTGATAAGAAAAAGAAAGCTGAAGTCCTATTGAAAGTTGAGGCTTTAAAGGATGGTATTAAAAAGAATGAAGCTTATAATAAGATGTTAAGAGAGTTCCTAACTGGTCAAGGTATCAAGTCCCCATTTATATGATCACTGGCTACTGCATAACAACTGCAGGGGAGGCTAAAAGATATTTACGAGATACTTTAGTATGTTTAAGTAAATTGTGTGATGAAGTTGTTATTGTTTGTAATAAGGTTGGTCCGGAAGAGATTAGAATGATTAAGGAGTTTGGGTTTGAAACTCTTACTGACAATCGGGAATGGGGCAAGAATCAAGATAAGATAAAAGAGAATCTGATGCACCATCTTGGTAAGAAGTCTAGAGATTTGATGGTTTGTCTTGACTCAGATGAGGTACTTGAAATAACAAAGAAGGAACTACAGGAATTAAAAGGTGATGCCTGGTATGTATATGTAATGAACTTCTGGGGCGATGGTTGGAAACGTAAATGGTCTTTCTGGAATATTAGAATTTGGAGGTGGAATAGGATCATAGAGTTTCAGCACACACCACTTCATTGTGGTCTTGCACCTAAATGGTGTTACGAAGTTGGACATTATATCCCGGTTATCCTTCAGCACTATGGTTTAATGCTTCAGAGTGACCGTTTAGCTAAAGTCGCAAGGTATGAGAAGTATGATCCAACGGCTAAATATAAAGATAAAGCCTACTATGATGCTCTGAAAGATGACACTTTTGATAGAATCAATTATGAAAGTATTTATCAGGCCTTACACAAAGAAGTTGGTGTGTATAAGGAAAAAAAGAGAATAATTATTAAACCAATGAAATATATATTTTTAAAGAATAAACACGGTCACATTGTAGATGTACCTGAAGATCAAGTTAAGGAAACTATAGCTAGAGGAGGTTTTACTTATGTTGGAGAAGTCTCAACCGATAACTCAAAGGAAGTTGCCCCTGTGCAAACTCTGCCAGAAGTTAAACTAGATCCACCAGTAGTAGAAGCGCCTGTTGTGCCAGTTGGACCGGTGAAGTCAGAATTAGATTGTGAGATCTGTGGCTTTACAGCTAAATCAAGTAAAGGTTTGAAGATACATTCAAAAAAACATCAATAAAATGGATAGTGGTAAGAAAAAAATAATATATGTTGGGAATTTTAAGAAACCGTTTTGTACGGAAGTCCACATTAAAGCTTCTCTTGTTTCTCTTGGTCACGAAGTCATACCAGTTCAAGAAGATATGGGTGATTCAAGATGTATCTTACGCTTGATTGAAGAACAAAAACCGGACTTTCTCTTATACACTAAAACTTGGAGTAAAAGTTATGATTGGAAGTTTATCAAGAGTAAAATCTATACAGTTTCTTGGACGCTTGATCTTTACCACACACTGCAAAGAAAGACTGAGTTGAAGAATAATGCTTTCTTCCACACCCACTTAGTTCTCTCACCAGATGGTGGACACGATCAAGAGTTCAAAGATAACAAAGTAAATCATCGATACTTAAAGCCCGGTGTCTTTGATCAGGAGTGTTATATAGGTAAATACGATGCTGATTTTGATTATGATGTAGTCTTTGTCGGTTCTTACCTTACTTATCACGAAGAATGGCCTCACCGCAAAGCTTTAGTAGATTTTTTGATTAAAACTTATGGACCGCGCTTTACTTTCTTCCCAAAGGAGAGATCAATTAGGGGAGAAGATTTAAATAACTTATATGCTACAGCTAAAATAGTAGTAGGAGATTCTTTATACTCTCCTCACTATTGGTCTGACCGTATATATGAAACTACCGGACGAGGTGGATTTTTAATTCATCCTAAGGTGGAAGGAATAGAAGAAGAGTTTGAATACGGTAAACACATCATAGGTTACAACTACTGGGACTTTGAAGGACTTAAAAAGAAAATTGACTACTACCTGGAGTATCCGGAGGAGAGAGAAATTGTAAGAATGGCTGGGCATAATATGGTAAAAGAAAAATGCACTTATGTCGTACGGTGTGAAGAAATGCTTTCTATCGTCAATGAAGAAATTAAACTTTGGGAGCGGTAAAGATCCGCGCGAGGGCTATACTACGTTTGATTGTGTCGATATGCCAGGCATAGACATAGTTCATAATGCTAATGTCTTTCCTTATCCTATAAAGTCTGCTTTCTTTGATTACGTAGAAGCTAGAGATATTCTTGAACACTTGGATGATGTAGTAAAAGTGATGGAAGAGTTGTACCGAATATTAAAACCTGGTGGCGAGTTATTTATTAGAGTACCAGATGGCCGTATTCCCGAAGCCGTTTGGGCTGATCCAACTCACAAGAGAGGATTCGTTCCAGTCTCGTTTGATTACTTCTGTCCTGATACTGATAGTTACAAACGCTATGGTTTCTATACTAAAGCAAAATTTATCAAATTAAGTTGTGAATCTAAGAATAGGGGAATAGAATGGTTATTAAAAAAATGTTAATGCAAGAAATATTAGCTAGAAAAGCTCTCAAAGAACTTAATCGTAATGATGAAGTTGTTATAGACCACGCCACTCCTAGAACTATAATTGGAGGAAAGGAGTATCGGGTTATTTACCCTAAATATTATTTGAATTATCAGGCTCCAAAAACAGTTGAGATGTTATTCTCTGGGTCTATATCTCCAGAAAGAAAAGAGTTCCTTAAAAACTTTCCACAGGCTGTTGTCTTTAATACCAATATTGGTTGGGATGAAAGTAAAAAATATGATATAGACGAGGAATACTTTAACAAGTTAGTCAAAACAAAATTTGTTATCTCTCCTAATGGAGCTGGTATTAGACGAGGTGATATTGGAATGTATGGTGACCCGATTTATTCTTGGGGGTATCGTTTCTTTGATGCTTTATTTTTTAGAGCTATCCCCATAGTGGAAGAAGATTTAAATGTATATAAAGGATTTAAGTATTACAAAGTTGGTGATGAGTACGTTTACCGCGAAGACTGGGTGGAGTTTAACTTACAGAAAGCTAAAGAAGAAATAATGTTATGAAAAAAATAAGAGCATTTTGGGCTAATATGCCAGGCTACCCTAACTTCGGTGATCTTCTCACTGTTCATATTTTAAATAAGTATGGTTTGGAAGTTGAATACTGCAAAGATCCAAAAGATGCTGATTTGATAGGTTGTGGCTCTATTCTTGACGTAGTCCCGGATGACTTCAAAGGCTTTATAATGGGTTCTGGGATGATGCACGACCGAAATGATAAGTCCTTCGTTAAAGCACAAATAATCACGCTACGGGGCAAATTTACCGCAAAGAACGTGGGTGTAGGGACAGCTCGGCTTGGTGATGTAGGCCTTTTACTAGGTATAGGGGTTAAACCAGTTCAGAAGAAGTGGAGACTAGGTATAATTCCCCACTATATTGATAAGAATAATGAGCAAGTAGCTGAATGGGCAAAGGTACCAGGAGTTAAAATCATAGATGTCTTTTCTCCAATTGATCAAATCATAGATGAAGTTAATCATTGTGAAGGTATATGCTCATCTTCTCTACACGGACTTATAGTAGCGGATGCTTTAAAAGTTCCATCGAGGTGGGTAGAATTATCTGATAGAGTAAATGGAAAAGGTTTTAAATTCCGGGATTACTATTCGTGCTATAATTTAAGTATCGAACCCAAAAAGTATATCGGCTTTGTTGATGAGATGTTTGATCGGCCGAACATTGATTTAATTATTAACGGTGTAGAAAGAGCAATTAACAACTTTATAAAACAATGAAAATATTAGTCCTTAGCGATTTGTGGGTTCCCTTTCCTGGTGGAGCAGAAAAGATGATGTATAACATTTCTCTTGGTTTAAAAAACCTCGGGAATGAAGTAGTTATTCTATCTGGTTACAATCGTAGTAGTGATAGTATCAAACACACTATGCCTTATGTTGAAGAAGGTGAAATGAAAGTTTTGATGCGCTCTGTCCCCGTGAATAAAGAAGTTGATAAAGGCTGGGAGATTCTAAAAGAAGATATTTTAAGAGAAAGACCTCACGTTATGATTGTTCACGCTTTCTTCTGTAATCAATTTCTCTCTCGACTAAAAGTATTTAATTTCCCGATTATTAGAGTAGTTCATAATGGAGCAAGAGGGGATGTTGATTTAGCTATATATAATTCACAGTTTACTTATAATCATAGTAATGACAAAAAAGACGGTGATTTAGTTTTAATTCCTCCTGTCTTTGATGATGTCGTGGCAAATAAAAGAGGAGATAAGATAGGTTTTATCAAACCAATTCCTCATAAAGGAGTGGAGTTTGTTTATAAACTAGCCCAAGCAATGCCTGATCGCCAATTCTTAATCTTACGAGGTGAGTGGCCAACAGTAGAAACTATTAAAGAATTTCCTAATATACAATTTTTACAACCAGTAAATGATATTAAAGATTATTATTCACAGATTAGAATTTTACTCACACCATCAACTTATGAAGATGCTGGCATTGTTCCAATGGAAGCCGCTAAAAATGGTATTCCTTGTATCTCATCTAATGTAATGGGGTTAAACGAAACTAATAAAGCTGGAATTGTTTTACCACTTGAAATACCTTTATGGGTAGAAGCAATTAAAAAACTAGATGACCCTATTTATTATAATGATATTGCTACTAGAGAAATTGGTGATGTTAATAGTATTGATTGGTTAGGACAGATTAAAGCACTGAATGATAAATTACTTGATATTAAGTTCATTAAACACTACCAGAATTATAATATGATAGGGACTAAAGTCTTTGATGTTTATCCAACCCAGAAAGCCCGGGCTACTTTTCTTTATGAAAACGCTCAAGGTATTATTTTAGATGTCGGTTGTAATGACTGTGGTATCTGGTATCAATATGATAAAAAAGAAAATGTATATGGAGTAGATTTATCGCAAGATGCTGTAAATAATGCTAGGTCAAAAGGCTTTAATGCTATTGTTAGTAGAGCTGAAAAACTGCCTTTTGCTAGTAAGTCTTTTAATACTGTTTGTCTTTCAGAGATTATAGAACACGTAGCTGATCCGATTGTGGTCTTAAAAGAGGCACAAAGAGTAGGCAAGTTAATTATTGGAACTGTACCAAGTAAAGAAGGAGGTTGGGGAGAAAACAAATTTGATTCAGATCATATTAGATTTTGGGCTATTCAGGGACTAACTGTCCTTCTTTCGAAATATGGTAAAGCTGAAGTAAAGCAACTGAATAATGATTTTCTAAGTTTTAAAATAATATGCGAATAGGAGTTATTGGCCGCTCGGATTTAGGTGGATTAGGAATAGAAACCCGCTATTTTACTAAATGGATGAAGCCAACTAAGATAATGATAGTAAAAATAGGGCAGTATAAACACTTCCCGGAGGTCTTTCCTGGCTGTAAGGTGGTAGAGTTTGCGCCAACTGATGCTGAAATAAGAGAGTTTTGTAAGGATATAGATGTTCTATTTGCCTTTGAAACTCCTTATAACTGGAATGCTTTTAAGATTGCTAGAGAAATGGGGGTAAAGACTGGTATGTTCATAGACTATGAATGGCAACCAGATCCTTTTCCAGTAGAACCAGATGTGATTATCAACCCTTCTGATTATCTTATGGAAAAACTGCCAAAGAAATCGGTACATATAACATTTCCGGTGGACAGAGAAGTACATCCTTTTAGATTAAGGACTAAAGCTATGAAGTTTTTGCATATTGTAGGACACGGTGGAGGCTATGGACGAAATGGAACTAAGGAGTTTTTAGAAGCAATACCCTTAGTAAAGAATCAGAACATCAAGTTTATCATCCACTCTCAGATAAACACTGACAAAATCAATGATCCACGTGTTGAATACCGTATAGGAAACTACTTAAACGAAGGTGAGATGTTCAAAGATGCAGATGTTTTAGTGTCTCCTAGACGTTACGCTGCCCTATCTTTGCCATTAAATGAGGCTATGTCTCACGGTTTGGCAATCATAATGTCTGATATGAATCCACAGAATAAGTTTCTACCAAAGGAATTATTGATCCCGGTCTATCAAAAAACGACTATTAAAATCTGCAGAGAAATTGAACTTGGTTTTATTTCACCACAGGCTATAGCTCAAAGGATAGATGAATTAGCTGAAAAGGATATAACAAAGTATTCAGAGTATAGTAATAAGTGGGCGGAATCTATATCTTGGAAAGTCTTGAAGCCTCAAATTCTGAATTTATTTACATAATATGATATTATTTTAGTATATAAATTAACTAAAAATATAAACAAATGCAATTTTCAGCTACAGGATCAGGAATAGTTGAGCAGACCAGAACATTTATAGGTGTAGATGCTAATAAATGGCCTACTGCAAACATAGTAAACAGCTGTAATAACTGGTTAGATTCAGTGACTGGCTATGCTATTGGTGCTGATAGGCGCTTCAAATGGGATGATACGAACCATACTAAACTTCCTATCGGAACGACTGATTTAACCGCTAATCAAAGAGAGTATTCCTTCTTAACCGATGAGCAAGGTAATCGAATATTAACTTTAACTAGGATAGATTGGAAAGATTCTACTGGTCAGTGGTATCAGTTAAAGGAATTGACTGACGAAAAGATTTCACCCCAAGCCTTAGATGAATTTGAAGACACTTCTAGTCGTCCAATTTATTATACAAAGGTAAGTGATAATATTGTTAAATTATACCCAGCTTCTGATACTACCGTTACTGGCGGTCTCAAGTTTTATTTTCAGCGCTCCCCTTCATATTTTACAACTTCTGATACAACAAAAGAGCCGGGCGTAGCCTCAACTCTCCATCGGGGATTTGTTGTTGCTTCTGCTTATGATGGTGCTTTAACTCTAGGCTTACCAACTTTGCAACCATTATCGGTTGAATTGGCGAGGGAAGAAAAGAAGATGAAAGATTATTTTGACAATAGGAACAAGGACGTACGAGCAAATATTTCAGCCAAAATAGATATAGCTAATTATCAATAACTATGATTAACGGATCTAAACCAACAACAAGTTTAACTAATACAGCTCAACCAGATAAAGGTATTACTTGGGCTACTATTAGTACAACTTGGTCTACAGAGACAGAAACTTGGGGTGAAGTAAGTACATTGTTTACGAATGCGGTTACGGGAGCAAC
>ERZ1292629.1506-Hain-H43-01um-R1-1506-length-22279-cov-7_pt1 | contig 22279 bp, 25 predicted proteins | sample MGYA00564399_ERZ1292629 | MGnify/ENA primary metagenome ERZ1292629 (study PRJEB36523, sample SAMEA6512636) | groundwater metagenome | collected 2019-01-08 | study: AquaDiva: Metagenomics assemblies of 32 groundwater samples | reverse complement strand
TGGAGATAACTGCTGCCCTACAGGATGTGATTCTGGTACTGATGTTGATTGCAGTGCTTCTGGAACTTGTGGAAATAGTGTCTTAGAAGGAACTGAGACTTGTGACTGGGGACCAAATGCAGCTCAACTTTCTTGCACAGCTGGACAACCTTGCGGACCTAGTCCTGTTGATACAGGATGTCCTTTATCTGACCAGCAGTGTGTAAACTGCCAGTGTGAACTTTGTACAGAATGCAATTATCCTATTTGTGGTAATGGATTTTTAGAAACTGGAGAGTTATGTGATACAAAAAGAACAAGTCCTTGTGTAGAACCTTACACAAGTTATTATTTTGATGATTATAATGGAATAGAAATATGCTTAGGTAATTATGCTTGCAGAAATGATTGTTTAGGATGCATAGACCAAAATACATGCACAACCCCACCATAATCACTAACTTTAAAAATCAGAGAAACTTATAATTAAAATAAAAAAGAACAAAAGCAAATGAAAAATATTTGCAAAAAATACTGAGTGAAGAGAATAATAAATTATCAAAAAATAATAAGAGATAAAAATATTAATAATCATAAATTATAAAACTTAGGAGGAGAGAAGCTAAAAAGTGAAGAGAATATCAGAACATAAATAATTAAATAAAAAAGAGGAAAAGAAAACAAAAATGAGAAATAAAAAAGCAATAAGCCCAATCATATCAACTGTGCTGTTGATTATGCTTGTAATGATTCTTGCTGCAATTATAGTTTTATGGTACAAAGGTATTTTTAAAACAGAACATATAATTAAATTTGACAGGCCTATCGAACAAAATTGTCAGGATATTACTTTAGAAACATTTGTTGATGAAGGAAGTGGAATTTTTTCTGCAACAAACACTGGAAATGTTCCTATATACAAAATAAAATTAAAAACAACAAGCAGCGGAAGCTCTGATGTTAGTGAAATAAAGAAAGACACAGGTTCTGTTCTGCCTGTTGGCGGCAGCTATGTTTTTACTGATTATATTTATTCTAATTATGAAAAAGTTACAATCATTCCTATATTGCTTGGAAAAGATAATAACGGAAATGTAAAAGAAAAAATGTGCGACAACACAGAATTTTTAATCTAATTCTCAATACTTCAATATAAATAAACAGATTTATAAATTAAGAAATAGTTTATAAATTATGAAAAAAAAGAGAAGTCAGTCAGAGCTAATTACAAGTATACTTTTAATACTGCTTGCTATTGCTTTAATAAGCATTATTTTTGCAGTAGTTATTCCTATGGTTAGAAATAATCTAAACAAGTCAAAAGAGTGCTATGAGCTTACAGGAAAAATTTCTTTTGACAATTCATTAGGATTAATATGCTATGATAGAACAAACAAAAAATTAGATGTAACTGTGCATTATGGAGATGCTATGGAAGAAAAAATAAAAGGCTTTGTGATAAGTGTTATGAGTAATGGCTCGAGCAAAGCATTTAGAATAGATTCTGCAAGTGTAGAAGATGTTTTCATGTATGGAGGCATAGGAATTTTTGGAAATGCCAGTTTAACTTTTCCTGGAAACAATGAAGAGAAAACATATTCAATGAACATGAGCAAATATAGTGAACCGCAAATCATTGAACTGTATGCTGTAGCAAAATCAGGAAATCTATGCGAAGGAAAATTAAACACAATGCTTATTGAAAGATGCTAAAATGAAAAATAGATAAGAGTATAAAAGTATTATAAAATAATCATAAACAAATGAGAGCTAACAAGAGAAGAGCAGAGTGAATAGAATCTAAAGAGCGAAGAGATTACTAAAATTAAATATCAAAATAAAAAGAGATGAAAAACAAAAAAGCACAGATATGGATTGAAACTGTTATTTACACCTTGATAGGATTGACTATAATAGGAATTATTTTAGGAGTTTTAAGCCCAAAAATAACAGAAATAAAAGACAGGGGAGTTATTGAGCAGACAATAAGTGCAATGAACACTTTAGATGAAGCTATCTCATATGTGCAGGCAGTTGATGGAAGAATAAAAACAACAACTTTTATGGTTAAAAGAGGAACAATAAAAATAGATTCTGAAAATGATTCTATTGCTTATGTTTTAGAGGACTTAAAAAAACCATACAGTGAAGTTGACCAAGTTGTTAGAAATGGAAAATTAAATATTCTAACAAGCAAATATGGCTCAAAATATAAAATAAGCATATATATAAGTTATGATAATCTCAACCTAACTTTTGAAGAAAAAAACGAGTTAAAGACACTAAGCCAGGCTTCAACTGCTTACAAGATAGCTATTGAAAATACAGGAAGTGTTTCAAATGATAAATTAAACATAGATTTTAGAATAATATAAAATGGAAAAAATAGAAATTAACCTAAATCCAACAATGCCCCATCTTCCAAAAGTAGATGACAAAACAAAAATAAATGTAAGATATACTTTAATTGCTCCTTATGCAAGTGTTCATATTTATTTTGACAAAAAAGCTGGAGAATTAATGTATGAGATTGAAGAGCCTATATTAAACACAGATGAAAAAGATATTTTAGAAAGACTTGAAATCAGCTTAGGAGAATTGATTAATGTAAATGTTTTGATTGAAAAGTCAATTGAATCAAGAATAGATTATCTTGATAAAACAACAAGACTTTTGATAGAAGAACTTGGAATAAATTTAAATGAAACTTCTTATAAAAACATTTTTTATTATTTATTCAGAGATTTTATTGGATTAAATAAAATTGAACCTTTGATAAAAGACTATTTTATCGAGGATATTGAGTGCAATGGAGTTGACACCCCTGTTTATATTGTCCATAGACTTTACAGAAATATAAAAACAAATATAGTGTATAAGTCTATTGATGAGCTTTCAAGTTTTGTTGAAAAACTTGCGCAAAGATGCGGAAAATATATTTCTTATGCAAATCCTTTATTAGATGGAACACTTACTGATGGAAGCAGGGTAAATGCAACATATACAGAAGATGTATCAAGCAGAGGGCCAACTTTCACAATAAGAAAATTTACAAAAACTCCTTTTACACCTACGCAACTATTAACCCTTAGAACTCTAAGCCCTGAAATGCTTGCTTATTTATGGATTTTAATTGAATACAAAACAAATATTTTAATTTCAGGAGGAACTGCTTCTGGAAAAACCACTTTATTAAATGCAATTTCATTTTTTATTCCTCCTGAAGCAAGAGTAGTAAGCATAGAAGATACCAGAGAATTAAACCTTCCAAGAGAAAACTGGTTGCCAAGTGTTGCAAGAACTTCTTTAGGAGTTGGTGATGTAGGAGAAGTTGATTTGTTTTCATTATTAAAAAATTCTTTTAGGCAAAATCCTGATTATGTTATTGTTGGAGAGGTAAGAGGCAAAGAAGCATTTGTTTTGTTTCAGGGAATGGCATCTGGGCATTCTTCTTTGAGCACAATGCATGCAGATTCTGTAGACACTTTAGTAAAAAGACTGGAAACTCCCCCTATTAATCTGTCTCCTACTCTGCTTAACACACTTGATGTTGTTGCTGTAATGACTCATGCGCTTGTAAACAAACAAGAGATAAGAAAACTAAGGGAAATTGTCGAGATAATTGATGTAAATCCTCAAGGAATTGCTATGACAAACACTCCATTTATGTGGAATCCCAGAGAGGACCAGTTTTATTTTAAAAAAGACAGCAAAGTTTTTGAAAAAATTACAAAAAGGCATGGAATATCTAAAGAAGAGCTAAGCAGAGAGTTTGAGATGAGAACAAAACTTTTATTTGAGCTGCAAAAAAGAAATATTTTTGAGTTTAATCAGGTTCAAAAGATAATAAATGAGTATCATAAAAATTCAAAAACAGTTTTAGAAGCTTTTGATATTATACAGCAAAAATAAAAAGGAGGAAAGATGGAATTAGAAAAAATACATCTTCTCGCACAGCTTATTGACAATATTGAGAAGATGGCTTTAAAAATTGAAAAAGCTTACAGAGAAAATAATAGCGAAGATTTTATTAAATCTAAAAAAGCTATGCTTGATTTTCAGGAAAAAATTTCAAATATATTAAAATGAGCTTTGAAGCCTTAATAAACAATATAGAAAATGAAAAAGAGATGATAAGAGAGCTTTATGTTTTTTCAAATCATTTTAACATGATAAACAATTTGGAATCAAACAGGAATATTATAATAGAAAATGAAGAAAAAAAGCTTTTAAAAGATGCTTTAGATTCTCTGATTGTTCAGCTGAAAATAATAAATGATTCTATTCCAGCATTGGTTGAAAACATAGGATTTTTCAAGGAGCTTGGTTATAAATATGAAAGGCCTTTGGCTAAGGAAAATAAGGATTTAATTGTAATGAAATATGAACCTGAAAAAGGCAAGGGAAAGGTTTCTATAACAATAAACAAAGCAGACAGGGATGTTTTTCTGCAGAATTTGAGCAAAAGCAACCTTTCTATAAACAGACTAAAGAAAAAATATTCTATTGAAAAAGCACCTGTGACAGAATTTGGAAGAGCAAACCAGTATGCAAGATTTGCAAACAAATATTTTAGAAATCTCTCAGATAAATTTGTGCAAAAGGGCCATCTAAGAAGCCTTGATTATGATTTAAGAAAAATAAATTCTCCTTATGTCGTCAGAACTTATCTTTCAATGATTTTTTTAAGCATGAGCATTGCTGCAATTTTTGCATTTTTGCTTCTCATTGTTCTAATATTTTTCAAGATTGGAATTGATTTTCCATTTTTCACATCTGCAGGAGAGTCTGCTTTTTTGAGGTTTGTTAAATTTTTCTGGATTATTTTTGTAATTCCATTAATAACAGGAGTGATTATTTACATGTATCCTGGAAGTGAAAGAAAAAATATAGGAAATAGGATAAACCAGGAGCTTCCTTTTGTAACAATACATATATCTGCTATTGCAACATCTGGAATCGAGCCTTTGACTGTATTTAAAATAATCTCAAAATCAGATGAATACAAATATACAAGGCCTGAAATAATAAAACTTCTGAATCTTGTTAATTTTCATGGCTATGACTTAGTGACTGCTTTGAAAAAATCCTCAAAAATAACACCTTCTCTGAAACTTGCTGCTTTATTTGATGGATTTGCAGTTGCAATCTCATCAGGAGGAGACCTTAATCAGTTCTTGGAAAAAAGAGCAGAAAGTTTACTTTTTGATTATAAATTAGAAAGAGAAAAATATACAAAAACATCTGAAACTTTTTTAGATATTTATATAAGCATTGCGATTGCAGCACCTATGATAATGCTGATATTGTTTGTCATACTTGCAACAACATCAATAAGCATTATGGGATTGAGCATTAATGCTCTTACTATTTTAATGCTCTTAGGAGTTGTGCTTTTGAATTTAGGATTTTTAGTATTTTTAAAACTTAAACAACCTTTATTTTAAAATGAAAAACAAAATATTAGAAAAATTAAATCTGAAAAAACCCCAGTTAGTAGGATTGATAATAGCTTTTCTTACAATAATATTATCTGTTATTTTTCTAAGAAGCAACAAAATTTTCTATTTTATGCTTGGAATTGCATTTGTTATAGGAGCACTGCCTTTTGTTATTTATATTATAATTGAGGGAAGAGGTGAAAAAGAAAAAGAAATGATGTTTTTGGAATTTGCAAAAAACTTAGTTGAAAGTGTTAAAGCAGGAACTCCTATAAGCAGGAGCATTTTAAATATAAGAACAAAAGATTATGGGAGTTTAAATCCTCATATAGACAAACTAGCTAATCAGATTTCAATAGGAATACCTATTAAAAGCGCTCTTGAAACTTTTGCAAGAGATGTTAATAATTCTACAATTACAAAAGCTGTTGCAATTATTTCTGAATCTGAAAAAGCAGGAGGAAAAATAGATGCTATATTAGAGTCTGTTGTCAAGTCTGTCAGCCAGACAGAAAAACTGAAAAAAGAAAGAGAAGCTGCAATGTATACTTTGGTTGTTCAGGGTTATATAATATACATGATTTTTATTGCAATCATGCTTGTCATGCAATTCAAAGTTCTGCCTATTGCATCTGAAATAGGCAGCGGAGGTTCATTGCTTTCAGGAGGAACAGGAGGTATATCTGGAATTGGCTTAGGCATCCAGACTACGGGCGAAATTGCAACTGCTGAGCAAATGGCAAGGCCATTTTTTTATTTATTGGTAATACAGGGATTGTTTGTTGGGTTAGTTATTGGAAAAATTGCAGAAGGAAAAATAAAATCAGGAATAAAACACTCGTTTATATTAATGATACTATCTGTATTAATATCAACAGGAGCAAATGCTTTTGCATAAAGTTAAAAAATGCAAAAGCATACAATATAGATAGCTAAAATAATAAGAACTCCAATACGAGTAAATAATAGAAGCTGAAGAATGAAGAGTTTTAAGAGATTACTAAATGAATATAAAAAAATGGAAAAAAGAGAAAATAAAAAAGCACAGGCTCACTTGGAAACAGTTCTTTCATTTGTAATTTTCATAGGATTTTTGTTGTTTATCTTTATTTATATAAATCCTTTTGCAAATTTAAACCAGAAAAAAGAAGTTATGAGAAATATTGAAAATTCTATTATGAAAAATATAACGCAGGACATTCCAACAATCTCATGCGTGCCGAAACAAAGAACCACAACTAATAAAGGGCCATGTGATCTTTGCGGTTTTGATGATTTGAGTTATAATTATTATGCTATAAGAGAAGATGGAGAAAAATATGTTGCATATTATTCTGATATGTTTTCAAATACCCCTATAAAATGCATAGATCCTGCAGAGTATAATTATATTTATGAATTAGGTGTTTTAGCAAATAAAACTGTTATTTTTGAAGAATCTATTAAATATTTAAAATCAAGATATGAAAACAGCGAAAGCAGTTATAATCAATTAAGGCAAGAGCTTGGAATTGTTTATGATTTTAGTTTTAAAGTTCAGGATTTAGATAAAAATGAAATTGGTGGGTTAAGTGTTACAAAACAAACTTTAAGCAAAGATGTTGATGCAAAAAACATTCCAATAAGAACAATTAATGCAACTGGAGATGTTAAAGAATTAATATTAAATTTAAGAGCATGGTAAAAATAAAATAAATCAATAACAAAAAATAGATATCAAAGTATCAATAACATTATAGAATACAATAAGAGAGCAAAGAATAAATCTTAATCAACAGCAGAGCCGAGTAAACATAGTAATAAGAAACTAAATAAAAAAGAAATTAATAATAAGAAATAAATACATCAGTAACCTTAAAATCTAATACTCTAAAACAAGAGAAGTTAAAGAGTGCAGAGTGTAACAAGTTAATAAAGATATTATCAGAAAAATCATAAGAAAATGAAAAAAGACACAAAAGCATGGATAAAAATTGCAGAAGCTTTTTTAGCAATAGTTGTAGTTTTAGCTGCATTTTTAATTATAATGAACAATCAAACAAAAAGTGTTGATGACAGCGAAGATATTTATAAAATGCAAAGAGCAATTTTAGAGATTATAAGCAAAAATGATACATTAAGAGCAGATATTTTGTTAGGAACTTGTTTTATAGGAGATTTATGCGGTGATACAACAAGAGTAAATGAAACAATCAAGAAAATGATTCCTGGTTCATGGAAATTTGAAACAAAAATATGTTCTTTTTCAGAAATCTGCGGAAGAGATATCTGGGTTGAGAATTTGTATGTTGATGAAATCATGATAACTGCAAATTTAACAGATTATTCTCCGAGAAAGCTTAAATTATTTGTTTGGTTTGAGTAACAAAAAGTTTAGAGGATTCTGATAAGCTTTAGTATTTTAAAATTAATAGGAGTAATATTAATAAACAAGAAAAAGTTTATATAATTATGAAATTCAAATTCCTCTCACATACTGCAGATGCAAAATTCCAGAGTTTTGGAAAAACAATTGAAGCTGCGTTTTCAAATGCAGCTTATGCTATGGTTTCTTTAATTGTTGATAAAAAGGTAAAATCTGCAATAAACAAAAAAATAAAAATAAAAGGAAGAGATAAAGAGGCTTTGCTGTATAATTTTCTTGAAGAACTTTTATTTTTATTTGATGGCCAACAATTTATTTTAGCAGAAATCACAAAAATAAAAATTAAACAAGATGAAGATAATCAATATGATTTAGAAGCTGAACTAATAGGCGATAATGCTGAAAAATATCAAAAAATAGGAAATGTCAAAGCAATAACTTATAACAGCATGTTTGTGAAGAAAGAAAAAGGAAAATTTGTCTGTCAAGTTGTGCTGGATATGTAAATAAATATAAAAACCTGGAATTCTGAGTAAAATGGAAATAGGTTGGAAAGTAAGAATAGAAAGATTTATAAACTAATTATTCTTACATTCTTACATGGTAAGCATAACGAAAATAAGCTCAAAGGGGCAGGTTGTCATCCCCTGGGATGTAAGAGAAAAAATGAATTTAAGTGAAGGAGATGTACTCATAGTTTTAAGCAATAATGATAACATCTGCTTGAAAAAAGTTGAGCTTCCGAAAATAAAAAGTTGGGAAGAAGCAACAAAGCCATTTAGAGAAGCTACAAAAAAATCTGGGTTTACAAAAGAAGAATTGGACAAAATTATTGAAGAAAGAAGACTAATAAAGAGAGGATAAACTAAATGATAATTGTTCTTGATACAAATGTCTGGCTCTCTGCAATATTTTGGAAAGGAGAGGCTAACAAAATAATTGAATCCTGCATAGATAAAAAAATTGAAATAATAGTAAGCGAAGATATTCTTTTAGAAATAGCTGAAGTTTTGAACAAAGAAGAAAAATTTCAGAAGTTTATTGAAAACAGAAAAGAAAAAATAGAGGATTTGATAAGGACAATTTTATCATTTTCTAAGTTAATTAAAACAAAAACTAAAATAAGCTTGATAGAGGCGCATCCTCAAGATAATATCATTTTAGAAGCTGCATTTGATGGAAAAGCTGATTATATTATTTCCTATGACAAGCATATTTTAAACATGCTTGAATTTAGAGGGATAAAGATATTAAATCCTGGGGGATTTTTAGAGTTGATAAAAAAATAACTATCAAAACTTATTTAAATGAGAAAAAAAGTAGAGTAAAATGGCAGAAGTAAAGATAAAGAAAATAGCTGAAAACATTTATGAGATTCCTAAACAAGGAAAGATGAATGTTCCTGCGATTATACTGGCAAGTGAAAAACTGTTAAAGGATATGAAAAGTGATGAAACTTTCCAGCAAGCAATGAATACTGCTACACTCCCAGGACTAATTAAAAATGTTGTTTTGTGCCCTGACGCTCACATGGGATATGGCCTGCCCATAGGAGGAGTTGCTACTTTTGACATGGATTCTGGGATTATAACTCCGGGCGGTGTGGGATTCGACATAAACTGCTCGGTAAGATTGTTAAAAACAAATCTTAATGAAAAAGATATTGAAAAAAAGAAAAAAGAAATAATTGATAAACTCTATAGAGATGTTCCGAGTGGAGTTGGAGAAAAAGGAAGAATAAAACTTACAAAAGAAGAGCTTCGAGAAGTTTTGATAAATGGAGCACAGTGGGCTGTTAAACAAGGGTATGGTGTTGAATCAGATTGGAAACATACAGAAGAAGAAGGAAAAATGCAAGGTGCAAAACCTGAATATGTTTCAGAAAGGGCTGTTGCAAGAGGAGTTCCTCAGCTAGGAAGCTTAGGAGCTGGAAATCATTTTTTAGAAGTTCAGAAAGTTGACAAGATTTATGATAAAGAAATTGCAAAAGCATTTGGAATTGAGAAGGAAGGACAAGTAACAATTATGATACATTGTGGCTCGAGAGGATTAGGACATCAAGTTGCAAGTGATTATATTAAAAAAATGGAAGATGAATATGGATTTGCTAATTTGCCTGACAGAGAGTTGATTAATGCACCTATTAATAGCAAGCTTGGAAAAGAGTATTATGGAGCAATGGCTTGTGCTGCAAATTTTGCATTTGCAAACAAGCAACTTATTACTCATTGGGTTAGAGATACTATGACAAGAATTTTTCCTGAATTTAAAGCAGATGTTGTATATGATGTTTGCCATAATATTGCAAAATTTGAAAAACATAACATAGATGGAAAGGAAAAATTAGTCTGCGTCCACCGGAAAGGGGCCACACGCAGCTTCGGGCCTGGAAGAGAAGAAATTCCTATTGCTTATAGAAATGTTGGACAGCCTGTTTTAATTCCAGGAACAATGGGAACAGCAAGTTATGTTTTAGTTGGAACTAAAAAAGCAGAAGAGCTGACATTTGGAAGCACTGCTCATGGTGCAGGAAGAGTTATGTCAAGGCATGGTGCTTTGCATGAATTAAGAGGAGAAGATGTCAAGAAACAATTAGCTGAAAAAAATATTGAAATAAAAGCAGGAAGCTGGAAATCAATTGCAGAAGAAGCTCCTCAAGTTTACAAAGATGTTGATGAAGTTGTAAAAGTTTCTCATGAGCTTGGTATCGGCAATCTAGTTGCAAGATTAGTTCCGTTGGGAGTTATGAAAGGGTGATATTACAGTCTATAAGCTTCTCTCTCAAAATCAGCCATATTCTTGTAAATTTTTCCTTCTAATTTACCATCTTGATCGTATCTTACTTCTACACTACCGTCTGGACTTTCAACAGCAATAATTTTTCTTAATGAGGGATGTATAAATCTAGTATGTGCTTTTATCCCTTCAAAAGTTTCTAGTTTGTCAAACTCTGATTTTTTTATTGGCATTTTTTCTCATTGATTTTATTTTTTCTCAAAGTAATCTTTAGATGAATTTAGAAAACAAGGCCAGTAGCATTGACAATTTGTTTTTTTTCTGGTTTCATGCCATAGTTGATAATATTTTTGCCACCAATCAATTGGGCTTGCTATATCTTCTTGTGCTAGATTTAATCTATCAGAAATTTCCCCGCGGATATCATTGCACAACATCACTGAACCATCAGCATCAATCCTTAGTTCTGTTGGCTGTTTACACTTCCAAGATCCGCCCTCTAATCCATATAAATGCATGTTTTCTAGATAGTTATTTGTATTTAATATCAAGGCTCCCTCTTCTTTCATATTAATTAAAGTGTGCATTATTTGTTTTACTTTTTCTCTATCTACCTCCTTCAATTTAAAAGGGGTGTCTCTAGTCCTTGATTCATAGTTTGTATTGCACTCTCCACAAATAATTGGGAATAGATAACTAGGAATTCCATCAGACGATAAACTTGTCGCAATAGATACTAATTCATCTAAATTTTTGGAAGAAACAATAATATCTGCATAAACTTTTCCGACTTTTCCTTTTATTGTAATTAATTTTTGGTAAGCTGCTTGGGATTTTAAAAAATCTTTAATATCTAGTGACCCTTCTGGTTTAAATGTATTAAGTGATGAGGCATATACATCAAGACCACTAGAACATAATCTGTCAATCAATGAATTATCCCATAATGAATTAGAAGCGAGAGTCACATTAGAGGCAGATTCTTGTTTTATATAGTTAATTAAATTAAATACATCCTCAGCTCTTGTCATTGGTTCCCCACCCAAGATTTTAAAGTAGTCAATCCCTAATTTTTTGGTGTTACTTACAACTTTTTTCCACCCATTTAAATTAATCTCTGATACATGACCATGCGTAAGACCACAATAACTGCAATCATTATTGCATTTTCTTGTTATCAATAATTGAGCCTCTTTAATTTTTATCATTTTTATCCCACCCTAAATAATTTTTTTGTGGACTTAATAATGAAATGTTTTTACAAGTTTCAAGAATTTTATTATACGAAGTATCTGAATCCGTTGTAAAGTCACAAAATCTGCTAATATGTTCTTTTATTGCTTCCCCACAGTCAAAAGTATCGGATTTGTGTTCTAGATTGTCATAAGCGCACGAACCAGGAATTGGAATAAATGGAGAAGCATTTGATAATTCAACGAGGTTTCTTCCATTTGGCCCTTTACCATTTCCATATTCAGCAATTCTTGCTGCTAAGTCATGTGTCCTCTGTATAGTTTCTTCTGTTTCACCTGGACTTCCCAAGATATAGCTTGCAAAAATTCCAATTCCATTATCAATCAATCTTCTTGCTGAATCCCAATTTTGTTTAGCAGTTGTACCTTTCCTTAAGTTTTGCAAAATTTTATTATCCCCAGATTCAAAACCCACAAAAACATACTTTACATTTAATTTTTGTAGAAGACCTGCCATCTCATCATCTATGTCTCTAGCAGAACCATATACCATTAACATCATATCTGATAATTCGGTTGGTCTTGCCTTTAGGAAGGACCTTATCCATTTAGCATCTGCGGTTATGGTATCTCCATAATCTTTAACTATCTCTATCTCATATAACTCCTTAAATCTCTTAAAATCTTGCCATACTTTTTCTGGGCTCTGGAAAACCAATTTAGGCTCTGGACTTGCACAAAAAATACATCCCTTATTCCTTGCTCTCCAATCACATCCAATATGAGTAAAATAGAGTATTGCTTTTTCTGGTAAAAATGGAAATTGTTCTTTGTGATTTTTTTGATATTGAGCCATATCAATCAAAGAAAAGTCAATTTCAAGATTTTGCGATAAATGTTCTAGAACTAAAGCATTTGAAACAATCTCATCCCCATTTCTATAAACTAGATTTTGTATTTCTGAAAAAGGTTTGTTATGCAACAAATCATTAAATGCCCTTTCACCATCATACCTAATAACTGCGTCTATATCTGGCTGGTTTTTAAGAATTTGTTCCGCAACTGCAGATGCATGAGGCCCACCCATATAAACCTTTTTTTCTAGACTTTTGGCCAATCTTACTATTTCCAAACCATTTTGATAGTTAAAAGAATTACAGCTAATTCCTATAATCCTGGCGTTAGAATCTTGTATTTTTTTCTTAAGGTTCTCTTTTGGAGTTATTTCTCCGTCAATTATCTCAATATCCAGATAGGGGTCTTTTTGATGGCAATAGGAAGCTATGCTCAACAACCCTTGCGGCCACCAAGTTGCGGCATTAAAACTTCTTCCGACATCTTGATTTGGAGTTATTAACTGGACTTTCATTTTTCTCCCTATATTATTGTTACTTTATAGTAATAATACTGATAATTATTCTTTTAAATGTTTGTTGTACATTTATGTACAATAATAGAATACTTTAAAAACTTCAAAAACTGATTATATTTATGATAAACAAGGAAATTATAAAGCAGATTGGTTTAAGTGAAAATGAAGCAGAGGTATATTTAATTGTATTAAAGCTAAATGAAGCTTTAGCTGGTGATATAGCCAAACAATCAAAGATATCTAGACCACATATTTATGATAATCTAAACAAATTAGCAGAAAAAGGATTAATTACCTATGTGGTAAAAAATAACAGGAAATATTTTAAAGCTGTGGAGCCAACAAAATTGCTAGATTATCTTAAAGAAAAAGAAGAGAACTTAACAGGAATATTACCAGAATTATTAGAATTATACAAGCCTTTAAAAGAAAAACTAAGAATAGAAATATATGAGGGACCAGAAGGAATAAAAACAATTCTGAATGATATAATCAAAACTAAAAAAGAAATTGTTGCTTTTGGAGCTTCAGACAGAATAAGAGAGTATGTTCCTGATTTTATTATTGATAGATACTTGAAAGAGAGGGAAAAGAAAAAAATAATTGCAAGGCAATTATTTACAGAAGGAAGTAAAGTAGTAAAAACAAAAACATCTATATTTAGGCCTCTGCCAAAAGAATTCGCCAGTCCTACAACAACTGTAATTTATGGTAATAGAGTAACTATCTGGATATGGCTAAAAATACCAACAATAATTTTAATTGAAAATCCATATTTGGCTAATTCTTATAGAACTCACTTTGAGCTTATGTGGAAATCTGCAAAAATGAGTTAGGAATAGGCAATCTAGTTGCAAGATTAGTTCCGTTGGGTGTTATGAAAGGTTAAAACCTACTATAGAAGGTATAAATTTGATAAATTTATAGGATTTTATTCTTTAGAGAAGATTTAGAATAAATTAGGAGGAAAAATATGGGGAAAAGTGCTCGTCCCGTTAATGATGACCTTGTAGATAAAACATTAGAAGAAATCCGGATAATGAAATTAATGAATGAATTTTGTGGTATCAAAGATACTGCACTTCCTACAATGGAGATTTCTGAGACAAAAGACAATCTAAATAAAGGGAGAGAGGGGTATTATAAAAGTGTTGCTTATAGTAAAAGAAAAAGAGAAGAAAGTAGAGATGACCTCTCGTGGTTTTATATGATGATGATACCCACATTCTGTGGTTGATATTTGTAAATAATTTAAAAGAAAACCTACTATAGAAGGTTTTATAAATTTTGATTTTTTAGTAGATTTATGTGGGTATTAAAAATAAAGCTTAAAGATGAAAATTGTATCTGGGCCCCTAATTGCAAAAAGTTTGGGGTTTATGACTATCAATATCCTTTAGGATTTTACAAGGTCAAGCAAGGACTAGCTTTAATGATACATCATATCTTAGAAGGAAATGAAAAAAATATTAAAGATTATATAAAACAAGCAAAAAAAGATAAAAGAGTAAAGAAACTAGAAATAAGAAAAAATTTCATGTTTTCTCTTTCTGTTGAAACAAGAACAAAGAAAGAGCTTAAAGCTTTTGAAGCTTTTTATAATCCAAAACTAGTCTGGATTAAGCCAGATATAAACTCTCCTGATGGATATGAAATTTCAGAAATAGGAAGTTTTGACAGAGAAGATTTAACTAAACTAGCTGGATTTCTTGAAAAATACTATCAAGGACAAATACTTTTTTTAAAAGAAATTAAGGCTCCTAAAATATTTACTCCTGAGATAATGCCTGAACTCACAGACAAACAATATCAGGCATTTAAAACAGCTTCTCAGCAAGGATATTATGAGTTTCCAAGAACAACTAATCTTCACAAGCTAGCAAAAATCTCAAAAATCTCTAGACCAACATTTGAAGAGCATCTGAGAAAAGCTGAAATCAAGCTTCTCAAATATTTTAAAGAGTTAATTCTAAAATAAGGTTGAATAATAAAAAATACTATTCGTCTGCGTTCATAGAAGCTCCGCAAGCATACAAAGATGTTGATGAAGTTGTAAAAGTTTCTCATGAGCTTGGTATCGGCAATCTAGTTGCAAGATTAGTTCCGTTGGGAGTTATGAAAGGTTAACCTTTCATAGAGTTTTTAATTTTATTAATTTTAATCCAATATAACAAGAGAGCAGAAGTTCAGCTATGATATGCTAGTAACATATAAAAAAGTTGTGTTAAATTTTTAGATTAAGCTATAATTAGTTTTATTTTTTCCTTATGGAAAAATAATAAAAAGCAAATAAAATTCCTGCTACAACAATAAAATTAAACCATGTGAAAAATGGAAGTGTTGTTATTTCTGTGCAAGCCATTGTTCTGTTTCCATTAATACATTCTTGGGTAGGATCTGCGTTTCCTTCCCATTCTGCTGTCCATGAATAAAATATAACTCCATCTGTATCGCATTTATCTTCCCATGTTCCGACATTAAAATTGCAAGCACCGATTTTAGTTATATCAGTATTATCATACTGATCAGTACAATTCATATAAAGAGGTGCATAAGCAAAACAACCTTTTTGTACATTATATTTGCATTGGCAATAAGTTATATTAAAGCAATCTTTTGAATTATAAGAATAAAATTCAGAAGGCTCATAGCAATAATCAGCATCTGAGTTGCCTAATATTCCTTCTTCAACACTTAAGGTTCCGACAGCTTTATCCTCTTCAGAGTTAGTATTAGGACATGTATCTGTTGTGTTAAAATCCCAGCAATATTTTGCAACATAAGCAAGCTGACATGTTGATTTTACAACATTAGGAAAATAAGTACTATCTCCTCCAGTAGGAACACAATTATAACCTGTTGGACAACAATATTTATTAGTTCCATTAGAGCACTCACTAATTGAAGAATTTTGTGTAGTAATTCCTTTAAATGTTAAACTCCAGTTATATCCTGAATCAGTACATGAAGAAGTTATAGTGCAAGAAACATTATTATTACAAGCACTAGTTTCAGTACAATCAATTTGAGAATTACAATTATTATCTACACCATCATTGCAGACTTCTGTTGCTTCTGGTTTAATACTTGCATCAGCGTCATTACAATCATCACTATTATCTACATATCCGCTGATACAACTTGTACTACTAGAATCAGTTACTGCTGCATTTCCATAACCATCACTATCAGAATCTTCATAACAAGTTATAGGATTTCCTATTGATTGCAAAAATATTCTTCCAGTAGTTGCAGAAAATGCTGTTGTAGATGGAGCAGTTCCGACATAAAATATTTTTAATGTTCCTGCATAATTTTTTGAATCAGAACTATCTAATGAATTAATAACAGCATTATTTTCTATTATTACTGTTTGGGATTTTAATAAAATTCCTCCTCCTGCGCCTGCTCCTCCATCTCCGCCATCTCCACCTTTTCCACTTTTAACACAATTAGGACAACCACTACAACTAGATTTTCCTCCGCTTCCACCTGAACCAAGCTGATTAATGGTTGTTCTTCCTCCATTACCACCAGCATATCCATTTCCTTGATTATCCTTAGGCCCTGTTCCTGCTCCTCCATCTCCGCCTTTCATTGCGTTTGCATAAATTTTTCCTGTTGATTTTATTATAATAGTATTTGTAGCATAAAGTTTGATAGAACCTCCTCCTGTTCCACCTGCTCCTCCTCCGCCACCACTTCCACTTCTCCAACAAGATCTACTACCTGCTCCGCCACCTCCTGCTCCGCCACCTCCTGATCCCATTGATAAAGATTCATCTGTAGAAGTATCACATTGAGAAGTTATACCATTACAATATTTACCACTATTTCCATTTGTTCCATCATTTCCAGGATAAGATTTAGTACTTCCAGGGTCTTGTCCACCTGCTCCTGCGCTTCCTTTTGTTCCTTTATAAGTTCCTGCTCCATCTCCACCTGCTCCTCCTGATGCACCACTGTATGGACCTTCTTTTCCTCTTGTTCCGGCTATTCCATTAGATCCCCCTGATCTTCCAGCTCCACCTGTTCCTCCAGTACCGCCTGTGTATGAAGTGGAAGTCCCGCCTCCTGCTCCGCCTGCTCCGCCTCCGCCTCCATATCCAGCGCCCCAGGCATTTAGAGTTCCTGCAATTTCAATTTCATTTGCATTAATATTAACCCAACCATAATTTGTTCCATCATAATTTTTTACATTAACAACTGCACCAGCAGGAATTGTTAGTTTTCCTGTAACAATAATATTTCCTGCAACAACATCTCCATTTGCAAGCGTTTTATCTCCTGTTATTGTTCCACCAATATATTCTGCAGCAGAAACAAAACTAAGACATAAAATAATAATTAATATGCCAACAAATAAACCTCTCTTTTTCATAACATATAAACCAATCTGCGATTTATAAATATTTAGTTTCTTGTGATAAAAAAGCATAGAGATAAACATCTAAAATTGTTAAAGCATATTTAATAGGTTACTAGCAATATTAAAATTACATAATCGTTTCTTTTTATTAATATTAAATATTATTACTCTTCTCTTCTGTTGATATTTATTGCTAACAGCTGTTCTTATAAATATTCTCAATCCTAAGGAATATTTATAAAGTATTTTTATCTTTATTAAGCATGAAAAGAGAAGTGAAATTGTTTATTAGCTTGAGTTTTGTTTGTATGTTTGCTTTTATACTTATTAGTATAAGTTTTATTTCTGCAAGCTTTAGCTTTGTTAATAGCTCTTCTAACATACAGACAAAATATGGGCCTGGAGAAATATTAAAAGGAAGTTTAAACATAAGCTTTACAAATGAGAACATAAACTCATTGATAACTGCATTTGACAGCAGCAAAAAACTTGTTGATTTTTTAAATGTGAACAATGTAAATTATAACTGCACTCCAATTGATTGCGAGACAGGATATATAACTTCTGGTTCTGAAAAATCTAAAACTTTTTCTCTTGGATTTAATGAAAGCAAGGTTATTGGATTTAAAATTACAGGAGGTGATGTTAGCATATCAAGTTTTTCTCTTAATATAACAAGCAATGCAGCAGAATCTGTAGCAAGCCAGTTAAAAATTGATTTGTTGAATGATAATGAAAATGAGTGGACATCTAATAAAAGTTCTGGAATTTATTATCCTGTTCCTGGAAGTTATGGATGCTTTGAACCTAGTGCTACTCTGACTGCAGTTTATATAACAAATGCAAATCCTTATTGTGAAAAAATCACGCTTCCTGCTTTTCCAAGTTTAAAACTTGGTGCTGATATACTAAAAGATTCTGGAGCTGGAGCAGGCAGTGTTCAATTTAAATTTGATATTTATGATTATGAATATACTGATACAAGTTTAGGCTCTTGCACTGCAAGTGCAAGTGCAAGCGGGCAAATAAACTGCATTGCTAATTTTTCATCATTAGATGAAAAAGATTTTTTAGTTTGCATAAGCACAAGTGCTGCTGCTGATAATAGCAAATATAAAATTAATTCAGAATCTCATACTTCTTGCGGATTTGCAAAAAGCAATCCTGAACTTTTTTATGATTTTCAGATTTTTGCAAATCCTGGAAAGTACAAAGCCTTTAGTAGTTTTGTTTTAAATAATATTGATGCAGATTATTTGCAAGCTTATATCGATGAAAGATATGAAGGAGACTGCACCTCTGGATGCGTTATTCCTGCAAAAATTTATTCTGGAAAAGCTCAATCAATAACTCTTTATGATTTAAAGCTTGGATATGAATCTCCTCTTGCTCAATTAGAAGATAATATTTATGATACTTCAGAACAATCTGCTACTTTAAGCATGAAACATAAAATTCTTGATTTGAGCAAAGCAAATCTAGCTGTTCCAACAAGTGTTGGAAACAAAACACTTCAATTAAAATTAAATGATGTTTTAATAACTTCAAAATCAATAAATGTATTAAATGTTCCTCAGATCGTTTCAATAGCACCTACACAAACAGGTGCTTTAGTTGAAACTAATTTTTATGCAATTATTGGAGCAGGTGCTGGAAACATAAGCTCTTATATCTGGAATTTTAATGGAACAACAAGAACAACTAGCATAAATCTTGTAAAATACAGTTTTCCTGATACAGGAACATATAACCTTAAATTAACAGTTGTTAATAATGCAGGAAATTCAACAAAAACACAGACAATAAGTGTTGTAAGCCCTAGAGCTTATTTAAATTCTTCAATAACAAGTGCAAGAACTAAAGTTATAAAAATAAATAATTTTACAAGTAAATTACCTGTTTTTACTAAAGATTACATAAACCAGATGCTTGACATTAATAACCTAACATCTGAATTAAATTCATTAGAAACAAGAAGTCATGGAAGTGTTTCTGACAGCGAAGCACTTGCAATAATGAGTGATTTAAATGCATTAGACATTCCTGATTCTGTTGCAGTTACACAAAATATTTCTAATTTTAAGTTTATTCCTGATGTTAGTCAATTAGACATAAATGACTTAAAGCTTACAGGAGCATTTGCAACTTATAACAGAACTGCTGATGAATATAATAATGCAGTTCTAAACTGGATGAAAGATGTGAATATAAAAATATCTTCAACAACTTATTCTGCTATATATTCTAGTGATGATGTTGTTGGATTAGCAAGTTATATCAAGCTTTCTATCAGCAGTCCTGATGCTGTTGATTTGTTTTTTGTTGTAAATGAAAACATAAATGATGTAAGATTTAAAGATACAACTAATGCAAAAAGCCTTGTTTCTGATTCAACAGGATTTTCTATTACAGGAGTTACAACTAAGACTGTTGAATTAATTATTCCTGGAATAATTTCAATAGATTCTATGCCGATTTACATTTCCCCTAGTTTAAGCAAGCTTGAATTTAGTATGACACCTGTATGCAATAATAATAATGAATGCGATGAAGGAGAAAATATTTTTAACTGCAGAAAAGACTGCAAACCAACTAAAAAAATGATAATTTACATGATTTTATTGCTATTTGCTTTTTTTGTTGTTTATATAATAATGCAGGAGTGGTACAAAAGGCATTATGAAAAACATCTTTTTCCTAACAGAAATGACTTGTATAATGTAATAAGTTATATGGCAACTGCATATAATCAGGGTGTTAATAAAAATGAGTTTTTTAGCCAATTAGGAAACCAAAAATGGACTAGAGAGCAGATTTCGTATTCTTGGAATAAATTCAGAGGAAAGAGAACAGGAATGTGGGAAATTCCTATTTTCAAGTTTGTAGAAAACAGAAAAGTAAGGCAGGAACTTGAGAAAAAACATGTTGCTATGCCAAGAAATTTTTATAACTCGCGATTATAGAAATATTAATAAATGTTGTTTTAATTAGAAAATTGAAAGATGGTAATAAAAATATTCAGGGATTTTACAAAAAGGATTTTTGCTGCAATTTTTAGGCGAAAATCAAACATAAAACTTGGTTTTTACGGACCTCCTAATGCAGGAAAGACAAGCCTGGCTAATAAATTATGCAAAGACTGGACAGGAGAAGAAATTGGAAAAGTAAGTGCTATTCCTCATGAAACAAGAAATGTGCAGTTCAAAGAAGAAGTTAATATAAGCTACAAAGGAAAAAATCTAAAATTCAAGCTAATAGACACTCCAGGAATTGCAACTAAGATTGATTATGAAGATTTTACAAACAAATTCAAGATGAAGAAAAAACAAGCTCAGCAAAGAGCAAAAGAAGCTACAAAAGGAGTTGTTGAAGCTATTAAATGGCTTGATGACATGGATGCTGTTATTGTTGTCTTAGATGCAACTAAAAATCCTTATTCACAAGTAAATATTACTATAGTAGGAAATCTGCTTGCTAGAAATATTCCTGTCTTGATTGTTGGAAATAAAATAGACTTGAGAAAAGCTGATTTGAAAAAAGTAGAGTCTGCTTTTCCTGAATATGATGTTGTTGGAATATCTGCAAAATATGGCAAAAACATAGATGAGTTTTACGAGTCTTTGTTTAAACTTGCTAAAAAAGCATAATTTATAAACAATAAAAAAATATTATAATATAATAAAAGATGAAAAAGAGAATGAAAAAGAGCGTGATGAAAGGCTTGACTATACAGTTTGTGCCTTTTAGTGAAATATCTAGATTAGACAGTGTTGAAAGAATAAAAAAACTTCTAAAGGTTATTTTAAGCAATAAAGTAATTGTTCTGCAAGGAAGATTAAAGCCAGAAGAAGAAACAAGATTGATTGAAGATACAATGATTATGATTGATAATATAAAGGGATTTAAAGGAGTTGAGCTTGCTGTGATTTCTGCTGACAAGAGCGAGGCTGCTTTCATACAAAAAATAAAGTTAGGAATTGCAAATGCCCTTGTAGGGCATCAGGATGACTTGACAATAATAGGGCCTGCAACAATTGTAAAAGAGATGAAAAGAGACCCTAAGAAATTAGAAATCATGATGAGATGATTATTTTTTATAATTTTTAGGATTATTTAATATTTTTGAGCAAGCTCGGCCTAATTCTATTATGGCTGCATCTGGATCATAGTTTGGATCTAAAACATTGTCCTCAGAAGAAGAAAAGGGGTATGAAAATATTTCATAAAGTAAGTCATCTAACTCTTTATTGCTAGGTGCTATGCTTGAAAGTCTCATGTAAATATAAGCATTATAAAGTTTAAAAGGTTTATTATATTATAATAAACTAAATAAACCCTGCTTTCTTGTGTAAATTATGCCTCACCAGTGTGTCCATTGCGGAAAATTATATGAAGATGCTGCAAAAGAGCTCTTAGAAGGATGCTCATGCGGACATAGATTTTTCTATTACATAAAACAGGAAAAACTTGACCAGCTTCAGAACAAAGTTATTGAGCTGAAATTAGACCAGGTTGACAAAACACAGATTGAGAGCGATATAAGAGAGATAACAGGACTTGATGAAGAACCTGAAACTCCTGTAATACTTGATTTAGAATCAATAAATGTTGTAAAACCAGGACTTTTTGAAATTGATATTGTTAATTTATTTTCTAAAAAAAGGCCATTGATTTATAAGTTAGAAGAAGGCAAATATATAATTGACTTGGCAAGCACATTTAAATCAAATCTTAAGGGTTTAGATATCGATAATCCTTTTGATGAAAAGAAAAAATCTTAAGATTTATTAACCTGATTTCTTTATTTTATTTATGAAAATCAGA
>ERZ1292629.1505-Hain-H43-01um-R1-1505-length-22283-cov-10_pt1 | contig 22283 bp, 26 predicted proteins | sample MGYA00564399_ERZ1292629 | MGnify/ENA primary metagenome ERZ1292629 (study PRJEB36523, sample SAMEA6512636) | groundwater metagenome | collected 2019-01-08 | study: AquaDiva: Metagenomics assemblies of 32 groundwater samples | reverse complement strand
AACTGGCAGGGCTTGAGGCTGTACCTGTAGACTATCAGGATTATGAGAATGAAGCCTCCGAGTATGCAGACTTAGTAGCAGATAACAGGCTATCAGAACTATCAGATATTGACAGACCGATGCTGAAGGACTTGCTGGAGGAGCTAGACACAGGGGCGCTGGATATGGAGCTAACAGGTTTCACGGAGGATGCGCTGGCGAGTTTGATGAGCGAGTTTCATGTACCGGATAGCGAACCGGAGTTCGATGAGTCTATTGCTGATGGAATAAAGACGGCGGTATGCCCTGAGTGTGGTCATGAATTCCCAGTTTAAGATAGTTAGCACATTTTCAGGATGTGGCGGTTCGTCGCTTGGCTATCAACTGGCAGGCGGAAAGATACTGCTTGCAGTCGAATGGGATAACAATGCAGTTGAAACGTATAAGCTGAACTTCCCTGATACACCGATATATCATGGAGATATTGCCAAGTTATCAGTAGAGGATTGTCTTGAAAGAATAGGACTCAAACCAAAAGAGCTTGATATATTAGACGGTTCACCGCCTTGCCAGGGATTCAGTACAGCAGGCAAGCGTGAAATATCTGACCCTAGAAACCAGCTATTCAGAGAATACGTCCGGTTGCTTAGAGGATTACAGCCTAAAGTTTTTGTAATGGAAAACGTATCAGGCATGATCAAGGGTAAGATGAAAGTTATCTTTGCTGAGATACTTCGAGAACTCAAGGCAAGCGGCTATCAGGTAAAAGCCAGGCTGATGAATGCTATGTATTACGGCGTACCTCAGTCAAGGCAACGTATGATATTCATTGGCGTTAGGGATGATTTGAGAATTGAACCGAGTCATCCGAAACCACAGACAAAGCCAACAACACTTAGAGAAGCATTGGCGGATTGTCCTATTGAGGATGCACCTCGATTGAGTCCTAAACTTGCCTTAATCATTACGAAGATACCTGTTTGGGGTGATGGAGGAGATGTTGGGGATGGCAAAGCATACTTTTCAACAAAGAGATTAGCTTGGGATATGCCTTCAAGAACAATATGCAAGGGCAATGTTGGTAGTAGAGCATGTTATGTGCATCCCGATGGTAAGCGAGCTATAACCGGAGCCGAGATAAAACGTATTGCTACATTCCCCGATGATTTTCAGTTTATCCGGGGCTATAAGATGCTGGTGGAGAGAATCGGCAACTCAGTACCACCGCTATTCATGAAGGCAATCGCAGAACATATCCGAGACAACATACTGATACGGTGATTGACAATGGCAGGACGACCGACAAAACTAACACCTGAGATACAGGATATAGAAGGTTCACGAGGAACCTAATGGATGAAGTCATCATACAACCCGGAAGAGACGCCAAGGCTCGCTGCAATCTATGCGCGAGACGGCTTGATCGACAAGGAGATTGCCGCTAAATTAGGTATTGCAACAGGTACAATCTACGAATGGAAGAAACGCTATCCTGAGTTTGCCGAGGCCTTAAAAAGAACTAAAGAGATAGTAGACGCTGAGGTTGTGGATAGCCTGTATAAGCGGGCTATGGGGATAACCTACGAAGAGCGGAAGGTTACGGGCGTTGAGGTTAGCGGTAAGCTAAACGTTCAAAGGGTTGAGGTAACAAAGAAGTTTATACCACCTAGCGAAGTGGCTTGCATATTCTGGCTTAAGAACCGTCAGAAGGAATACTGGCGAGACCGACCTTTAGAGCCGGTGCGCGATCCTGCTGACAACTTGACAGAATATACCAAAGCACTTGAGAACGCGGCCGCCGATGTGTGGCAAGGCATCGAATTACCTAACGAGCAGCTTGACGAAATAGATGCAGAAGCGAAATGCGATGTGGAGGTATGAGCAACGCCGTAGCATTCCGGTTCCAGCCGTTCTCACCTAAGCAGTTAAAGCTGCTGACCTGGTGGATGCCACAGAGTCCATACAATGATTGGGATATGGTTATCGCGGACGGCTCCATTCGAGCAGGCAAAACTGTGGGGATGTTAGATGGATTCTTGTCATGGAGCCTGACCAGTTTTCAGAACGAAAGTTTCATTCTTGCATCGAAGAGCATGGGTGCTTTGAAGCGCAATGTACTGAGACCGATGTTCGCTATCCTGACCACGAAGGGCATTGGCTACAGCTATAACCGGTCTGAGAATTATATTGAGATTGGCAGCAATACATATTACTGTTTCGGAGCAAATAACGAGGCAAGCCAGGACGTGCTCCAGGGCTTGACCGCGGCGGGCGGTTTATCCGATGAAGCGGCGCTGTTTCCGCAATCGTTTTTAGAACAGATGCAAGCGCGCTGTTCCGTATCAGGCGCTAAACTCTGGTATAACTGCAACCCTGAGAATCCGAGGCATCATCTCAAAACAGAGTTGATTGACAAGAATATTGAGAAGCACATATTACATCTGCACTTCACGCTCGAGGATAACCTGACACTATCGCAGTCTGTAAAAGAGCGGTATGCGCGGATGTTCTCCGGCGTGTGGTACAAGCGGTTCATACTCGGTTTATGGGTAGCAGCCGAAGGTATTATTTATGATATGTTCGATGATTCACGGCATATTGTAGATAGGCTCCCGACAATGACAAAATATTGGGTTGGCATGGATTACGGAACGACTAACCCAACTGTATTCCTGCTGATCGGGCTGGGCGCGGATGAATGCTTATACGTCGTAGACGAATGGCGTTACGACTCGGTTAAAGCCGCAAAGCCGATGACTGATGTTCAGTATTCTCAGGCTTATCGTCAGTGGATAGCGACTCATAATATCGCACCGGCTTGGATATTCATCGATCCGTCATCAGCGAGCTTCATAGCCCAGCTGTACAACGATAAAGTCAAGCATTTAGTGCACGCTGATAACAACGTCCTTGACGGTATACGCAGAATATCTAGTCTGCTCGGCGCTGATCGGCTCAAAGTGCATAGACGGTGCATAGGTTTACTAGACGAGATGGTCAGTTATGTATGGGATCCGAAAGCATCAGAGCGCGGCTTGGATATACCGGTCAAGCAGAACGACCATAGCGCGGACGCCGCTAGATATGTAATGAATGGTATAATAAATGTGTATAAAACATGGATCAGAGAGGCAGCCTAATGCCATTACCAAACGCTAATATCACATGGCCGCCGGTAGAGTGGGCAAACGCGTATGACCAATATTACGAGCATGCGGCCTGGTACTCAGGCAACCCGGCGCAGCTATCGCTCTATTATCAGAGCCGCTTGGAACGGTTGTTCTGGGCGCAGGAGGTTGTGGAACAAGAACGCAAAACTATGCTACACGTTCCGGTTGCAGGCGATATTTCAAATGTGTCGGCTAATATGCTATTCTCTGAGCATCCTGAGTTTAGGATTCCTACTGAGACTAATACGGTAACAGCAGACCGGCTTCAGGAGATGATAGAGCAGGGCGCGGTTTACAATAGGCTACTCGAAGGCGCTGAGCTATGTTCTGCGCTGGGCGGGATATTCTTGAAGGTCAATTGGGATCGGGTGCTCGTTCCATATCCGATATTATCGGTAACGGATGCTGACAACGCCATACCGGAGTTCCGTCATGGGATACTAGTAGCAGCTACGTTTTGGAAGGTCGTTGACAGAGGTATTTACAACACAAATGAGCAGGTTCGCTGGCTGGAACGGCATGAGCCAGGTGTGATATATAATGCGCTCTATAAGGGCAATCTCACGAATATCGGCAATCAGATGCCGATGGACTCACTGGAATCGACACGAGGAATACCGGATGTAATCCCTACGCAGATTCCGGGGCTGGCATGTAGATATATCCCGAATATGATGCCGAACCGCTATCTCAGGTCAGACCCGCAGGGTCAGCAGCTAGGGCGGTCTGATTACGCAGGCTGTACGGGCATTTTCGACAGCATCGATCGGGTTTGGTCTAGTCTAATGCGTGATATAGAGCTTGGGTTGGGACGTATCATCGCTCCAGCCGATTATTTCCAGAAGGACACGACAACCGGTAAATTCCGGTTCGATCCTCTCCAGGAGAGCTACCTTCACGTTGACGCTGTAGGCTCGTCGGAGATGAAAGATAATATCACGCTCAGCCAGTTCGAGATACGCACGGAACAGCATTTAACGGCGCTCAAGGATTTATACGCTCAAGCCTACTCATCCGCAGGCTACTCGCCACAGACGTTCGGGCTGGATATACAAGGTAAAGCGGAATCAGGTACGGCATTACGAGTAAGAGAAGCAAAGAGCTTCAAAACAGCCGCAAAGAAGGGCGAATATTGGCGGTCAGCGTTAGCCGATATACTGGAGATAATGCTGATGGTGGATCGGTTGCATTTAGGCAATACGAAGATCACGCCAGAAAAGCCGCAAGTTGAATTACAAGACGGCGTGCAGCAAGACCCTAACGAGGTCGCGACATCAGTGGAGATGCTGAACCGCGCGGTTGCGATTTCTACATATCAAAAGGTTTCGGCGATCCATCCAGACTGGAAGGCGGATACGATACAAGCAGAGGTTGACGCTATTTTGAAGGAAACCGGCATGAGCGTGCCACCGCCTGAGATGGTTTAATGGTTGACAAAGCCAAACTACTCGCGGAGTTAGAGGGTTTACCGGACAACCAGGCTTATGTGTTATTGCCGGTTGACTTAGCTAAGAAATGGTTTGTGAAGTGCGTTGGTTGTGGTAAATGCGGCATGAAATTGTCTTGCAGGGAATACGCAAACTTATATGATCTCACGGGCGGCTATCATGCCTGACATTATCGAGAGCTCTTATGTGAACTCTATCCGCCAAGCATATGCAGAAGCCGAGCAGATCGTTATCAGCAAACTCGCCAAGAAACTTGCAGGCGGCATAGATGATTTCGGCTGGGCGGAGAAGAAGCTCGCAGAGATACGCGCGTTCCGCAAATCCATCGGCGATACGGTAGCAGACCTGAAGGCGCTTAATCCGATGATCGAGCAAATGGTAGAGGATGCAGCGCAGGGTGGCGCTAAAGACGCGATAACCCAACTTAAGCGGGCTAACCTGATGGATATTGAAGGCAACGTCCAGTATACGAGCAAGGGCGCTATCCGTGAGCTTGTCAAGGAAACCGTCAATGCAGTCGAATCGACTCACACTCGGATACTCAGGAGCACGGAGGATGCTTATCGGCAGGTGATAGCTGATACAACTAGGCAGACGGCGATAGGCAGTCAGACATACAGAGAAGCCGCTCAAGCCGCATTGAACCGGTTCGCCGATATGGGGATAACAGGATTTATCGACTCGGCGGGGCGGGCGTGGAACCTGACTAGTTATGTTGAGATGGCTACACGCACAGCTACCGCTAATGCCTACAGAACCGCGCATACCGAGAAGCTACTCGCAAACGGCAAAGATTTAGTAATCGTTAGTGATAGTCCTGAAGAATGTGAATTGTGCAGACCGTGGGAAGGCAAGGTGTTATCACTAATCGGCGATACAAAGGGCTATCCGACGGTAGACTATGCCCGTGGCGAAGGCTTATATCACGCCGCATGCACTCATCGTAATTTTCTCTATACTCCGGGTTTAACCCGTCCGATGGAGAACACAGAGAACCCGGGTGGTTACGAGGAGCGCCAAGAACAGCGGCACAATGAGCGGATGATACGGAGATGGAAGAACAGGCAAGCTACGGCGATAACCGACAAGGAGAAGCGCATAGCCGAGAAGAAGCTCACAGAGTGGAAAGCTAGGCAGAAGGCATTTATCAAGGAGACGGGCAGACGGCGGGATTATGTGAAGGAGCAGGTACGGGCTGGTGGGGCGAATGTAACACTGGAGAAAAATGCCTTATCGGAAACCCTACAGAATCTTAAAGCAGACTATGGCGGCGAGGCAAGTAAGACGGCGGCGAGGGAAAAGTTAAAGGATAAGTATTTGGATGATAAAGAATTCAAGGAATTATCTGACGCTTTGTCTGCATTTACTACGTTTACCTTGTCTCAAGAAGGTGTCTTTTGATGGAAATACTCACTCCGAGAGAAAAGAAAGAAAAGATTTGGGTCAAAGAAGTTTTTGCAGCGCCGTTAGCAGACATAAAAAATGAAGCCGATCAAGCCAACGTTTCTCGATTAGGAGAGGGCGTACAGGATTAATAATGACAAGCATTACTAAGAGCTGTCGCTCGTTGGAAGGGTCAGTTTCAAGACAATTATAGCAGATAATGCGGAAATGTCAAGAGGGCTGGAAAATATTTTTATGGCAGAGAATCTACTGTAAAACAAACATGAAACCGGAGAAATCTAATGGCAAATTATAAGGTAACTAGTGAATACTCAGATAAAACTAAAAGAATGCTTGAGACCTCTGATGGCAAGATGGCTATGATGGAGGTCGGTAACATGATGCACGAGGAAGATATGGATAAGATGGTCATGCTGGAGAAGGACGGCGAAGTCATACACAAAGAGAAGGTTAAGGCGAACAAGCCTGAGGGCATGGCGAAGGGGTAGGAGGCAAAATAGGAGGCAAAAATGGTAGAGATACTAGCCCGACCGATGATGTTATGCGTGGGAGCTTTTATATTCTTGGTATTCGGATTTGCGCTAGGATGCAAGTTCTGTTTGCTTGGGATAAAAGGCATCATTGAACGAGATGTGCTGGCAAAAATCAAGGTATGCAAATCAGTCGTTATAGAAGACATCCGATGGGATGAAACCACTAGTACACTTTACAAGAAAGTAGACGGCGTGGAACAGGTTGTATTTCGGGCAATGACTAATATTTCTGGATAGCAAACACGCACAATTTTACAAGCCTTCGGTGTTATCACTGAGGGCTTTTTATATGCCCGACGGGGATTATAAACGGATTACAGCCGACAGGCTTAAAATGGAGAACTTAATGAAGCTAGGATTAGACAGATTCAACACAGTTTTGATGGAAGCAAACTCAGGCGCGGGGAGCGGTCAGCCGGTGACAACGCCGACATTACAGGCAGCGACACCGCAGACGCCATTAGCGCCAGCAACCGACCCGAACGCAGGCGGGACTCCTGTGGCAGAACCGAACGGTACGGCACAAAACATACCGGATAACCTACCGAAGACTCAAGCCGACCTGGATAGAATTATCCAGCGCGAGAAGGCGAAGGCGCAGAAGCAGGCAAAAGAGGAGCTAGAAACGGCAGCGCGGCAGGCTCAGATGACAGAAGCAGAACGGCTTAAAGCCGAGAAGGACGCGGCTGTCAAGGAGACCGAAGCGCTCAAGACGAGCACTAATAACCTGCTGATCGTAGCTGAAGCACGAGTACAGGCAATGAGTCTAGGGGCGCGCGCTGAGACGCTCGACTACATTATCAAAATGGCAGACTTGGAAGGCATCGAAGTTACCGATGGCAAAGCCAATGCGGTTGCTATCCAGGCGGTAATAGCCAAGATCAAAACCGACGTGCCTACGCTATTTGGCATGCCAGGTCAGCCGAATGCAGGTGTGAACTTTCAGGGCGGCGGCGCGGATACATCACTGGAGGCGCAGATCAACGAAGCGATCGGTAAGAAAGATTGGTCTAAAGTGACTGACCTCCAACTGAAAAAATACGACAGAGACAAATTGAAAACATAACATTACTATTTGGAGGATATAGATTATGGCAAACGAAAGTGGAGTTGGGACTGTATGGTCGTGTCCTAACTTTGTTGGGCAATTGATAACACTCGGCGCATATCAAACGCCGTTCCTTAACGACATCGGCGGGATACAGGGCGGCGGCAAGGTCGTTCAGTCTGAGGAGTACGCGCTGAACCAGCAGTTCAGTTTAGAATCCGCTTCACAGCCCGCTATCACTGAAACGGCGTCTTTAACAGCGCCTACAGCAATAACCTACGTTCGCACTCAGGACGTTAATACAACCCAGATATTCCAGAAGGCAGTGAATATCTCATATCGGAAACTCTCGAACGCTCAGGCGTTAGAGGCAAGCAGCATCGCCGTAACGGGTCAGTTGCAGCCAGTGCAGGATGAGCGAACAACTCAGATCAATGCGGTAATCAAGCAGATCGCCTGGGATGTAGATTATACGTTCCTGAACGGGGTTTACCAGAAGGCTACTAACGCCGCAACAGCCGCAAAAACACGTGGCATGTTCGCAGCGATCAGTACAAACGCCGTCGCAGCAGGCACGACTGCACTATCTGCCAGCTTAATCAATCAGCTTGCGAAGAAGATCGTGGACTCCGGTTCACCGTTGGGGCGGATGGTTTGCTATGTAAATAGCTTCCAAAAGCAGGCACTCTCCGCTATCTACGGTTACGCGCCGGAAGATAGGCGAACCGGTGGCGTCAATATAGAGCGGATCGAAACTGATTTCTTCGTGATGGAAGTTCGGTTTGCGCCGAATGTGCCTGCTGCAAATCTACTGATAGCAGACATATCCGTATGTGCGCCCGTGTTCTCGCCGGTACCTAGCAAAGGTGTATTCTTCTATGAAGAGCTTGCCAAAGTCGGTGCGGCAGAGCAGGGTCAGATATATGGGCAAATCGGACTTGACTATGTAGCAGAGGAATTTCACGGTGAAATAACCGGACTAACTACATCTTAAATTTCTCATGGTAGTGAGAGCTAGGAACGAATGAGCGGCTTGGCTTAGAGCATTAAATTATAAGCACGGAAGCCAAGCCGCTCTACTAGAAAGGATTATAAATATTATGGCAGAATCAAGTATAGACTTTAGCAGACTCAGAAATCCGACGATCAAGGACGTCGTCGGAGACGCATTCAATACGACAACCGGACATACTCATGATGGCACGGACTCGGCATTAGTATCAGGATTGACAGCGACCATTGACGATGGTGCGGTCACTACTGCGAAGATTGCAAACCTCGCGGTTACAGAAGGGAAGATCAATACCGGCGCGGTCACAGCCGGTAAGATTGGCTCTGATGCGGTAACCACCGTAAAGATCTTGGATGCGAATGTTACAACTGGCAAATTGGCAGACGATGCAGTAACAACGGCAAAGATTGCAACTGATGCTGTAACTGCTGACGGAATAGCTGGCGGTGCAGTAGGAACAAGTGAACTTGCAGACGAAGCCGTTACTGCCGGTAAGATCGCCGATGGCGCTATTACAGCCGCCAAAATATCTGACCTCTCAATAGCTAATGCAGATATCTCGGCTACTGCTGCTATTGCATATAGCAAATTGGCGGCGTTAACATCAGCGCATATCCTTGTCGGCTCAGCCGGCGGAGTGGCTACTGACGTGGCGGTGAGCGGCGATGTTACGATGAGCAATGCTGGAGCGGTAGCGATCGCATCGGATGTGATAATTGACGCTGACGTGAAATCTGACGCGGCAATCTCTGGCTCAAAGCTTCAGGCATTGAGCCTCGGTGTAAATGCCGGAGTGCTACCGATAACCGGCGTAGCGGACGGTCATGTCGCGGCTGCTGCTGCAATCGCATGGTCGAAATTGGCGGCGCTCGCAGACGCGCATATCCTGGTAGGCTCTGCTGGGAACGTGGCAACCGACGTGGCAGTTACCGGAGACGTTACGATCAGCAACGCCGGCGTGACTGTTATAGGTTCGAGCAAGGTTACTAATGCGATGGTAAAGGCAGCCGTAAAGGTGAACCATGCCAAAGCATATGCCAAACTCGATTTATCGGCGGCAGCAGCGTCGGATGTTGTGATACTGCATCCAACTCAGGCATGCACAATAACGAAGCTCACGGCGCTATACACTGAAGCCGCAAGCGCTGATGCCGGAGTGGTAATCAGAGTCGGCAAAGAAACTGATAATGACTTTTACTATACCGGCACGTCAGAAGCTGATGTAGCGGCTTGGTATGAGCGCGATTGTACGTTACTACAAACCGCTGTTGCAGCGGGCGATACGCTAATTTGTGGTACAGTCGGCACTAAGGTCGGCACTGGCGAAGTGCTGTTCTGCGCCGAATATACTGTAGACGATGCGGCGTAGAACGTTTAGGCATTCGGGCGGGCTTACAACCCGCCATTGCCTTTGAAAGGACACAAAATATCATGCCTAAACAATTACAAACGATTGAGGCAACAAGCGGCAAGCCGGACGATCTCAAGAGCGATGCCGGGACGCTGAGAGTCAATATTGACGGATCGTCTATGGGCAATACGGCTGTGGCGAAGGGCAATATAACCTTCGGAGCCGTTGACCTGACTGTAGAGATACTGACAGCTGCTATAGCATTACCGGCGGGATTTGTACGTGGCAGACGCGATTTATTCCAGGTTCAAATTGAGACTCCAGCGCTCCCTAACAACGACCTAACGATCCTGGTTTATAATGTAAGCAGCATTAATGCTACTGCCAGGGACTGCCAAATCCACAGTTTTGTGGTACCAGCAGGCGGGGCATACAGGGTTTCCAATGTTGAGGCGATGTTTATCGGCGATGGTACAGCGAAACTCGGCGCTAAATGGGCAGCAGATACAGCCGATACTCCGGTTGTTTATTGGCGAATCGTGCGAGTATAGAGGCTATTATGACGAGCAGAATATATCCTCCAGCAGGAAGCTTCATAGCGCCGACTATCTATCCGAAGTCGAAGCCTAATGATTGCGTCTTTTTCCTGGATATGATGGAATCCGGCGGCGCTAAACTCTTCGACCAGGTCAAGGGCAAAGTTGGCGTTATCACGCAGACAACCGCGATTGCAGAACGGCATGGTCTGGTACGGTATTTCGATGGTACAAGCGACCAGATCAGCTTCGGCAACGTTACTGATGCTGATTATGGGACGGCTGTTAGCTTTACTCACTGCTTCTGGATCAAACAGAACGTCGGAGCAGGGACATACAAGTATATCTTCAGTAAAACTGGTCGAGATGAGCTTGATAGCGTTAATATCGGCTGGTTTTGGATGGTAACGACGGCTGGCGTGATACGCTTTACCATGATGCTTGACACAAGCAGGACTGACCTGTCTACGGCGGCAGTTACGGCAGGCGTATGGTGTCACATGGCGGTTTCAGTTAATAGGGCTGGCGGCGCTACCGGCGCAGTCTTATATCTCAATGGGGCGGCTGTGGCTACCGGTAATGGACTTGGCACGACAAATCTGACGCCTGCTAATACGCCTAACCTGCTCATAAGTAAAAATGACACTACGCAGTTATTGACTGGCTCGGTCGGCGGTTCGTTTATGATGTTCAAGCGAGCGTTGGTTGCTTCTGAAATTAAGGTGATTTACGAATCCGAGGCCGCCTGGTATGGAAAGGTTACAGGCTATTAAATTGGCTAATATAAGTACGAATACCTATAATTGCTGGCATCGGCTCAAGCAAGACGCTATCACGCCAGTCAGTTCCGCAGAGTGGGCGCAGTCAGATTATGTGATCGTCTTGGCGAAATGGCTTCCATACTTGGATTTACCAGCAATGCGAGCGGCAAACCCTGGCGTCAAGATATTCGTTTATTATCCACTCAATTTTGCGGCTATGAACGATACAGAGCATTATCCGTTATCGCTGGCGTATCTCAATGAGCATGATCTGTGGCTCTACACGGGCGATGATACTCCGGTTGTCGTGACCGGTGCGGGCAGTGAGCAGTACATCCAGCCGATAGTCGCGACTGAATACGTGGCTGCGGTGATTGCCAAGATAGAACAATATGCTCTTGACGGCGTCGTGCTAGACCAGTGGATACCGAGGCTCTATGCGCCTGAAGGTTACACACCGGCGACCTGGTGGTTTCCGACATCGGGCTATTGGCTCACGCACGAGCCTGTTACCGCGTATCCTGACAATGAGACATGGGGCGTGGCTTGGCATGCGTTCTATCAGGAGATATGCGATGCCGTCCATAATGCCGGTTATATCGCGATTGGTAACGAAGCCGGAAATTACAACACCGCAGACACCGAACTGCTGCTCCAACGCGAATATCTAGACGGCACTGTTTACGAGAAGTTTTTCGTTAGCAATTCTAATGGGGACTGGCTATTGCCTGCGGAGGTCAACACGCGGATAGAGGCATTCGCCGCAGACCCGCTAATTGCGATGACTGCTGATATAGGGTTAACCTCTACACTGCCGGACTTCGCCGCAAAGGTGGCAGGCGCGTTGGCCATGTATCTACTCGCTATACCGCCCGCAGGGCAGGCTGGCAGATCGTTTCATTACTACAAAGATGCCTATTGGTTCCACGATGACGCTTGGGACGTTGATTACGGCGAACCGGTTGATTCCACACAGATGATAGATTTCGGCGATGGGTCGTATTCTTGGATTCGGGACTTTACTAACTGTTCAGTAGAGTTGAGTTACGATCCTACTGCAGAACCAAAATATATGGCGATTATCCTGATTACAACACAGATGGTTTCCACAATGAGCGCGAGTTTTCGGAGGGTGTTTACGATGGCATACGCAGACCAGGCGACATTAAACGATTTCCTACCGGCGACATTGGCGGTAAGCGACACAATAGAGGCGAACCGGCTCTTGGAACGCGCTACCGAGTTGATAGATTATCACACGCTTGGCAATATCGACATCACGGATATTGATCACATAGCGGCAGCAGAGAAGGCTACATGCGCTCAGGTGGAATACTGGTTAGGTCCAGCAGGTGAGGATGTAGACCTGCAAGGCGGGATACGGTCAATAAGCAGAAGTAAAGCCTCGACCACATTTGTGAGTAGTAATCCAGAACTAGCGCCGCGCGCGAAGCGGATATTGACGCTGGCAGGGCTTCTTTCTAAAGCGGGCGGTGGTTTGAAATGAGGATCGGCAGGTCTGAACTTAGAGATAAAATAGAGGTCAGACGCAAAAGCGGCAATGGCACTTATGGCGCGATTTATTCAGGCATCGAGATCGTTCCATGCCTGATGGAGCAGGGTTTCCGACGAATAACCGATGCTCAGGGTAGAGAGGTTATATCGTCAGCGTTCTTATTCGTCATGGCTGGGGCTAACGTCACAATCGGAGACAAGATAATCTCTGAGACAGGTCAGTATTATGAGGTTATCCAGGTACAGCCGCAGCGGGAGCATCATACGGAGGTTTACCTGACTAGCATAGGATCTTTGCAATGAGCGAGCCTAGAGTAACCGTCAAGTGGTTTGGCCAGCAGATATATGGCAACGTTCATAAAGCTGCCGAAGCTGCGCTATTCGAAGGCGCTGAACATATTCTCGAAGAGTCCGGCAGGCTTGTACCGCATGATACCGGTATGCTCCAGGACTCCGGCGAAACCGATATAGACGCTCGAAAGCTCGAAGCTACCATCAGCTACGATACGCCATATGCGGTTAAGCAACACGAAGATACAACTTTGAATCATCCAAATGGCAGGCAGGCGAAGTACCTGGAAACGGCGTTCAATCAGCGCGAGGATGAAGTTCAGAAGCAAATCGCCAAAGCGATAGAAGACGCGCATAAGTAGGAGTTATAATATGGCTACAATATACGAAGCAGGAACGATAACACTAGACGTAAAGTCGAACTGGAAGAACGCGCTTGACCTGGGCGATGCGCCGGAACGGTTACATCAGACTTTTACCCAGCAATATACGAACGGCACAGGTGTAAATCAGGTACAGATACAGTGGCACGACCGGCGGACTCTTCTATTCGGCGAAGTAGAAACGCTAGACTTGCAGGCTTTGTCAGGTACGCCATTTGGCACGGCAACGTTTACGAAGGTCAAGGAATTGATAATCATAAATCTTGCAACGATCACGGCATATACGCTACTCATCGGCGGCGCTGCTACCAACGAATTCACCGATATTGTGTCGGCTGCAGGCGATAAGATCAAAGTGCGCATGAGCGGCGGGCTTAGGATGTGGTCACCGGGCGCGGGGTTCACGGTCGACGGCACGCACAAGAACCTCAAAATCACCAACGATGCCGTAGGCGATATTACATATGACATTATCCTGATCGGATTAGGAACAATAGCATAAATCAATCTCATGGAGGCATATTATGGCAACTAGTTACGTTAGTGGTAATATAAGAACTATTATCACATCAAACTGGCAGAATGCGCTTGACTTATCAAGCGTCGCAGATAATCTGGCGCTGACTCTGCAAGACACCTACGCCAATGGCACGGGTGCGAACCAGGTACAGGCGCAGTTCCACGACCAGCGTACTCTGGCTACCACAACCGGAGAGACGCTTGACTTGAGAGCGCTCACCTGCGCATTCGGAACGCTCACATTTGCGAAGGTCAAAACCATCATAATCAAGCTCACGACTGCTACAACCGGCTATCGACTTGAGGTCGGAGACGACCAAGCTACGGCTAATAAATGGACTGCTCCATTCAAAGCCGCAACGGATACCGTGAGAGTTGAGGCAGGCGGGATTTGGCACGCTGGGAGTCCGGTCGATGGGATGACCGTCGATGCTACCCATAAATATCTGTATATCTACAATCCGAGTGGCGGCAATGCTGTATATGATATTATTATCATAGGAACAGGTACGGTAGCCTAGTGCTTGCGGCTGAGTTAGGACAATACCTGCACGACCAGAACGTAGGTGTGAAGGACGATAACGGCAGCACGGGCACTATTTTTGTGGATAATATGCCGGATTCGCCGGATGAGGCTATCGCGATTATGACAACCTCGTCCGGCAATTCGCCGTTCCACCAGCCGTATGATTACAAGAATCTACAGGTATTGGTGCGAGGAACGTCTGACCCGCGAGTATCAGAATCGAAGGCTCAGACTATCTACGATCTGTTACAAGGGTTCACAAACGGGCGATTTGTGGCTACAACCGGCGCATGGGTCGTTATCTGCAAAGCAATGAACACGCCGGTTAATATCGGCAAAGATGAGAATGGCAGAGTACGCTATTCTGTCAATTTCCAACTCTACATATACAATCAGAATAGAATTAGTTAAATTGGAGGCTAAATTATGTCGTCATATTACGAAATACCGGCGCACGATTGGACGCTGGAATTAGATCATGTCCTGGACTCAGACGGCGAGCAGGTGGCTAAAAATCTACTGCTCGATGATCTGGATAGTTTCGAGTTCTCAGGCAGTAAAAAGGACGCTGACACCGGCACGTTCGACGATGCTGGCAGAGATTCGCACATGGTAATGACTCGCGGGAACAGCATGAAGATCGCTGGTAAGTACAACGAAGACACGGTTCTCAATTCTGTACGCGCTTCTTGGAACGCGCTTGACGACCTTGCTCAAGGCATCGGGCGTGCGAGTCTAGGCAGCTTCATCCTCACCTCTCCGGCTGGCAAGACCAGGACGTTTTACGCTTCGGTTGTCATGGATAATCTAGGCGGCGGACGCGATGACGTAACGCTATGGGGTGCAACGCTGACCAGTTCCGGCGCGATGACAAAGGCATAAATACATGAGCGATAAGTACATGGATTTCGACGCGGCTTGGGCAGAACTCAAAGAACAACCCGCTGCTACGTTTACAGTCAAGGGCAAAATCTTCACGCTACCGCCAGAAGTTCCGGCGGGCGCTATCCTTGAAGCGATGGCGATGAGCGATAAGAACAGCGCGGTAGCTGGCTCGTCGGTTCGTAAAATGCTAAGCTCATTGCTGGGAGATGAGCAGTTTGACGCCTTGCTTCAGACCGGCATAAGCTTGCCTAAGCTAGAAGATATACTCTCGTGGGCGTTGGCACAATATCAGGGTCAGGAGCCAGAACCGCTTGAAAAAAAAGAGCCAGAGCCGGTACAAAACGTGACCGGCGAAGGAAACGGGAACCTAACCAACTCCTCAAGCATTTCGGACTCCTTGAAGCCGATTTCCAGCGAGAATATCGAATCGACTTGATAAAGGCGCTTAGGGATAATATCTCATGGCGCCGCTTCTTTGCCTTGGTTTGCGGGTTGAGCGCTGATAGTCTGTACCGGTATGCGGCGACAGACCGCAGTAGAACCGGCAAACCTGTAATAACCGACCCGGAGGCGCAAGAACGCGCACTGGCAGCAGCAGGATGGTAATAAAATGTCCTTACGAGTAGGCGAACTACATGCTCTGTTGAGACTGGATGACAAGGGCTATTATTCCGGGCTTAATAAAGCTGAAGGCGCGTTTATGGCGCTGGCTAAACACCTTGCAGTAATAGCGGCAGCGGCTGGGGCGGCTATTATAGCGGCAGGCACAGCGGCGGGTGTAGCAGGCGTAAAGCTTGCGGCGGACTGGGAGCAGGCGAATATCGCCTTTACTACGATGTTAGGTTCTGGCGAGCGTGCACAAGCGTTCATGGAAGAGCTACAGGCATTTGCGGCTAAGACTCCGTTTGAGCTTCCGGGCTTGATAGACGCTTCGCGCAAGCTCTTGGCATTCGGGTTTAGTTCCGAGAAGATCCTGCCAATGTTGACTTCTATCGGTGACGCTGTATCAGCAATGGGCGGCGGCGCGTTCGAGATCGATCGCGTTACCCGCGCAATCGGTCAGATGCAGGCAAAGGGCAAAGTCAGCGCCGAGGAGATGAACCAATTAGCTGAACTCGGTATCAACGGCTGGGCAGCACTTGCTGAGAAGTTCGGCAAAACACAGGGCGAAGTCATGAAACTGGCGGAGCAGGGTCAGATTGACGCCAAGACCGGCATACAAGCGCTCCTGGATTTCATGGATAGCAAATTCACCGGCTCGATGGAGGCGCAGTCCCAAACTATTATCGGGCTGTACTCAACACTTAAGGACACTATCTCAGCGCGGCTCAGGGAGATCGGCGATGAGATAGTCAAGACCTTCGACCTTAAAGCGAAGATCGGCAAAGCGATCGAATGGCTCGAATCAAACAAACAACGGTTTATCGACTGGGGCAAGCGGATCGTGGCGGCGATGAGTCTGGCTTGGGAAGGAACGCAACGCTTTATTTCGAAGCTTCTAGGCTTCAAGGATGCTACAACCGGCGTTATCGGGATTGGCGATAAGCTGGTAAATATCATAGAGAAGATCGCTGGTTGGTGGGATAAGAACGCTTCAGGCGTCGCTGAGCTAACCTCAAAAATCCTGAAGCTCACTCCAGCTATTTTGGCATTAGCCGTCGCGCTCAAGGTTATCGGCATTACGAGTACAATTGTCGCTGCCTTGTCTGGCCCTGCTGGCTGGGTCGCCATCCTTGCGGGCGTCGCCGCAGTAATCCTTGCAATCGCTGGAATTAAAAAAACCCTCGCGGATGCGCAAGGCGAGAGCACGGGTACGAAGGACGAGACAGACCCTGGCAAGGCGCTTGATAAATGGAATAAGGCTTACGAACATGCCATAAAGGTCAAGGGTCGATATAATAAAATAATATCCGAGAAGGTGCAACCGCTCAGAGACATTGGAACTTATGCAGCCAATTTCCTTGCTGGAACAATCGAAAAACGTGCGCGACAAATCGTAATCGACGCGCAAGCTGAATCAGAGCGGCTGGGACGTATCTATCAGGACATAACGGCAAATCGAAATACTGCGTTAGCCAATACCCGCCCAACCGTTACGGAGACTACTCCACCTCCTACTGAGAAGTCTCCCATTGAAGTGGCTAAAGCGCCTGAAGGCAGTAAGTTCAGCGATTATATCGAAAAAATTATTGCTTTGACTGCTGCCCGGAAAGAAGCTTGGAATAATGAGGTTACAGCATATAAGCATAGCCGTGAATTATACCTCGCTATCACCGGCAAAACCTACGATGCCGAACGACTGGCGGCTAAACACGCCTATGAGGAAGAGATAGCGCAGATCAATGCTACAGCGAATCTTGGGATTAGCACAAGACAACGATCATATGAAGCGTATGCTAAATACTACCAGTCTATCACTGATATAGATGAGAAATCGGCACGCAAAAAATTAGCATTAGAAGAGCAGGTATACAACTTTGCCAAGCCGTTATATTTACGGATGGTCGAATTGGTCAAGGGCGAGTCGGCGTCTAAGATCGCCGCTATTGAGATGGAGCGCCGAGAACGCAGACGAGAAGCCGAGGGCATCATCAGTGAGAAGCAGCGGCTAGCCGAAACGCTCCAGCAGATCGATATAGACGCTCAAGCGCAGACTAATAGTATTATCCAGGGGCTGCTGAACGATCAGGCAAAAGTAGAATCTGATATGTTGGATAAGCGCCGTTCCGAATATGACGCCTGGGTTTCGGAACAGCGAAGCAAGGTGCAATGGCTGTCTTCAGGCGTCGATATATTCCGTAATTTTGCTGTCAATGCGGCTCGCTCGCAGATAGGCAGTCCTAAGCTCGCAGCCAGTAGGATAGGCGAAACGCAGGTAGACGAACTACGCGGCATAAGACGTGAGCTATCCGAGATTTATAAAATTCTGAACAATCCAAAGCAACCATTGATGGGATATTAATATGAGTTTCAAAGAGATTCCCGAATCGGGAAGCCTTCGGAGAACCAAGCGCTCATATTCAGCGCGGCGAATGTTTCAGTGCGATGAATATGAAAATGCGGAGGCCTTGGCTCCAGCGATTGGCGAGGCGTATCCTGGCAAGCCGGAGTTGACGGTGGATAGCGTCGAGATACAGCCGCATGGCGCGGTTGTGATTGACCCCACAAACCCAGGGCGGCTTTACACCCATGCGCGGATTATAGTCGATTACGTCAATCCCTGGCTTGAAGCGGGTCCTCAGGAAATCAGCAATATAAATACGTATCCAATGATATTTCAAATCTCGGATGGCTTGATATATGGCAGCGACTCAGAGGCGATAACGACGCCGATAAACATAACAGTACATTGCTCTGACGTGGAGATATTCCAACGACGCCCTCAAATCCCGTGGGCTGAGATATTGGCTTGCCAAAATAAAATCAATACATATGCCTGGAAAGGTTGTACTCCTGGAACGGTATTATTTAACGGTTGTGATGCTAACCATGAGTTTGATCCAGCGATCGGCACAGTATATCATCTCACCTTTAAGTTCTCATGGTTACCAATAGGATGGAATTCAGTACCCAGAGGAGCGGCTTGGGACACCGCTCAGTTATACGATTATGAGTCCTTCCAAATATTGGCGCTCGGTGATTAGGATGAAAAAGCTTGACAGAACGGTCAACCGCCAACCATCGCAGCGTGATTATAACGAGCTTATCGATGTTGTCAACAAACTAATTGAAGAGCGCGTTGCTTATGTCAGTCCTGGTCTTGTGATGCGCAAAAGCCAGAGTGGCACTGTCATTGGCTTACAGGGTACAGTCAGTGAGGTCAACGGGGATCCTGCCGAACCTAGAAAAGTTTTAGCCGCGGTTCAGGCTACTCAAGATACCGACCTCTGGGACATATCCATTGACGGAGCGCTGAGACCTTCCGGCACTGCTCAAGGCGCAGACGTGCAGATAATCACTGACTGTCAATATTCAGCGACAACTCATAAATTCACATATCGGACACGAACCTTGAAATTTGATACCCACGGATTGTTAGTGTATATCGGCGCTGAAGGCAGCTTGGTAGAGGTATTCGAGGCTGTAGATTGCACCACGTAAAATAGAGGTATAAATGGCTATCCCAGCAGTAGCAACATACTCAATGAGCCGATGTGTTACCGGTAGGTCTCGCACTCCAGGCGACCGATGTAACGTTACGGTTAGGTCAGTCTGCAAAGCAAAGACAACCGGGACCCCGCCACTTGGCGGATCGTATGCTTCTGGGTATGCACGGATTTATCTGCAGGGCGTTGGCTTAATAACGGTAAGCGCTGTTTGTACTGCCGAGAGCATTGCCAGTAATACGCTCATAACGAATCACGGGAGTGATAGTTCAGATCCGACGATCCAGTATTATATTGATAATGCGGGGATATTCCCGGATGATGAGCATATCGTCATCCGGTATCTAATCACGCTGCCGACAACTGGCCCATTGGGAGATAAGACATATTATTATATTCTATCGTCGCCGATTTCAAGCTCTCAGTTAGTAGAGGGCTTCCCATTCGATATATGGTATCCAGCTAACTCATGGAACGGCTCGTTCAGCGTATCCGCGGCAACTCACTGGCCTGCGAAGGAAAAGGTCACTATCCAGCAGATAACATCGGCGGGCGGTTGGACTTGGCATACCGGGCAGCCTAACGAGAATATAGGCAAGCTCAAGGCTACATTCGAGGACGTTGCAAATCTGCCTACAATCGAAGCAGAGCCAATACTATACAACATTCTTACGGTCAACGGCATATCAGTTCCGATAACAAATCCTGGCGCGATAACCTTTACAGAGGATTCCGGCTGGCATATACACGGTGGAGTCGAAACCTGGATATACTGGTTTCCCGACAGCGCGACTGAGTTAGCCGCTGCATGGGAGCCTGGCGGGATCGATAATGTTGCAGAATTATATCGCGGGTCGATAGGCACAAGCGAAGGGCAATGCTATCTACCAGCCGGAATCACATATCATGGATGGCTTGGATTAGCGGACGGGACTGAATATCATGGGTATGGCGAAGGTTCAGAAGTTTGGTTTGCGTCCAACCGTGCGACAGCGATAGCGCCGGCCCCTCCCGATCTTAATTATAATACCTATGTAGATTGTGTATGGACTCGGCTCGGCGGCGCATATCAGTTTCAAGGCACTCTTGAAAATATGGATGGAAGCGCTCCTGCCGTAACGCCTGAATGGAAAGACATATCACCGGGCGGGGCGGGTGATACATGGACTGGCAATACAAGTCCGCTCTATACCTATTCCGGCACGTGGGGATTAACCGTAGATTCGAGTTTGGATGAACTTGCTGCTATGACATGGGAACATTCCCCGGAGACCGATTACACCGGCGGGGGCACTAATGCAAGCTGGTCGAGAACCGATGACAATGCACCTACCGAGTTTTGCTTGGAATTGAATAATCCGACTGCCTATAATCTGGCTGCGAATGATAAGCGGGTGTGGATTCTGTATCCGAGAAGCAAAGCATTATGTACCTGGGCGCTCAATAACAATATCCTGATAGATAGCATGAGTACTGCTGATTGGGTAGGCACTAACTGTACGGTATCAATTGTTGGCGGGAATGTGGTCGTTACAGATATTCTAGCGGGCGGTAAGATTACCCTGGCTAACGTCAATAAGCACTGGCCGCCTCACCGATTCACAACGATCGAGGTAGACGTTGAGGATGATATTTAATGGCTACAACCTGGTTTGCGCAAAATTCTAGTGTAAATATTGATTCAGTAAATGAGTGGAACGATGTTGCGAACGGTTCTGGAAACTGGTTGACTTGGGCGAACCTTGCAGCAGATGATATTCTGGCTGCGAACGGGAAAACCGCTATCGCTATTAATGTCGCTGTGACTTGCCTTCGTATATCGACCGCTACTGAAGGTGGCACCGCCGGCGGACAGTTTACAATCGCCGGCGCTCAAACGATTACGGCAAATATTCTCTCAGGCACAACGCTCTGCTTAAATGCGAGCGGCTCTGGTTATACAATAACGATTACGGGCAATGTAACCGGCGGCACGAGCGCGAATGCTCGCGGAGTTTATAGCAACTCCGCGATTACTATTCTTGTCAGTGGAACAATTTTAGGCGGGTCGGCGGACTCGGCGTTTGGGTTATATAATGGCTCTACTGGAGCGGTTACCGCCGGAAATGTAACCGGTGGTTCTGGGGCGTCTTGTCACGGGATAGTAAATAATACCTCTGGCGCTATTACGGTCACGGGGCTAGTAACGGGTGGAAGCGGATCGAGTACCTATGCGCGTGGGATCGCCGCTAATGCGACGGGGACCCTCACGCTCAATAATGTGATAGGTGGCTCAGGCGTAGGTTGTAATGGTGTCTATCTGTCGTCAAGTTGCACCGTCACGATTTCAGGCACGGTAACTGGGGGAAGTGCTGCTACTGGTCTGGTTGCGGCCCTGGCTGCTACCGTGACCATTGCAAATGTAATTGGCGGGTCTGCGGCAGGTATTTATGGAGTGACTAATGTTACCACTGGGGTCATAAATATTACTAATGTTACTGCTGGGAGTGCTGCGCTCACGCCTGGCATATATAATGCGTCAACGGGAGTTGTTACGATTACTGGCAATATTATCAATAATACGTCATCATCGGCAGTTCATGGTCAGATTCTTTATCACCCAGCATCTGGCGCATATATCCAATATCCCAAAACAACCGGCGGGGCAGGAACTTATAAATACCCGCAGCAATTATCCATTGACAAAGTCAAATCCGGCACGGTACATGGCGACCTAACCGGCGATGTCGTGATACCGGCGATAACAAATGTGCGAACCGGCATAACCTATGATTCGACTTCGGTAGGGCAGAAGACCGGTGACGTTGTTCTGCCCG
>ERZ1292629.1504-Hain-H43-01um-R1-1504-length-22295-cov-9_pt1 | contig 22295 bp, 25 predicted proteins | sample MGYA00564399_ERZ1292629 | MGnify/ENA primary metagenome ERZ1292629 (study PRJEB36523, sample SAMEA6512636) | groundwater metagenome | collected 2019-01-08 | study: AquaDiva: Metagenomics assemblies of 32 groundwater samples | reverse complement strand
TATTGGATTCTCGGCGCCAGCGTTTTCGGCGGCGTGCTTTCTTTAATCGGCGGGTTTCTGTTGTTGTTTAAAGAAAATTTTGCCCGCCGGGCCTCTCTTTATTTGGTCAGTTTCGCAGTTGGCGCGCTTTTGGGAGCGGCTTTTTTTGATTTAATTCCCGAGGCCTTGGAATTAGCGAGTTTGGAGAAAGGCAGTTTAATTTTCGGCGCGGTTCTCTTCGGTTTTTTAACGCTTTTTACTTTTGAAAAACTTCTCCGCTGGCATCATTGCCACGACGAAAAAGAATGCGAGTTTTACTCCATCGGTCCTTTGGTGATTTTCGGCGACGCGATTCACAACTTCATTGACGGCGTTATTATCGCTTTAAGTTTTCTTGTTTCTCTGCCATTGGGCATAGCCGCTTCTTTGGCAGTATTTTTTCATGAAGTTCCGCAGGAAATCGGCGATTTCGGCGTTTTAATCCACGCTGGATATTCCCGCGCCAAAGTCATTCTCGTAAACATTCTTTCCAGTTTGACCGCCCCTTTGGGCGCAGTCATCACCTATTTTATTTCGCCGATTTTTATCGAGCGGTTGCCTTATTTTTTGTCTTTTGCCGCCGGCTTATTTATTTATATCGCGGCAACAGACCTTTTGCCGCACATTCACCGCCACACCAAGCCGTCAAATCTTTTCCATCTTTTTATCATTGTTTTGGGAATTCTTTCAATTTTAGGCGTAGGTATTCTATTGCCGGAATAAATCCCCACACTTAGAGGTTGGCTTTTAAACGTGAGGGTAAATCTGTATAATAAAGATAATGAAAATCACTTTTTTCGAAATTGAGCCGTGGGAAATTGATTACATCAAGCCGAAATTTTCCGACGTTGAATTGGTTTTCAGCGCGGAAAAATTAAACAAGGACAATTTGCCTCAGCAAAAAGATGCGGAAGCAATTTCCGTTTTCGTCGGTTCGGCGGTTGATAAAGAAACAATAAACGCGCTGCCGAATCTCAAACTTATTACCACCCGCTCTACCGGTTTTGACCATATTGATTTAAATACAGCAAAAGAAAAAGGAATTAAACTCGGTTTTGTCCCGGGCTACGGCGACAATACTGTGGCGGAATTCGCTTTCGGCTTAATTCTCAATCTTTCACGTAAAATGTACGCCGCTGTTGACCGCGTCAAAGAAGACGAAAGTTTTTCTCTAGAGGGCTTGCGCGGCTTTGATTTGAACGGCAAAACTATCGGCATTGTCGGCACCGGCAGAATCGGCTGCCATATGATAAAAATCGCCAACGGATTCGGAATGAATGTTATTGCTTACGACGCTTTTCCGAAACCGGAACTTTGCGAAAAATTGGGTTTTAAATACGTTCCCCTTGACGAACTCTTGTCGCAATCCGACATTATTTCTCTTCACGTACCTTATCTTCCTACCACGCATCATCTAATCAACTCGCAAAACATCGGGAAAATAAAAAAAGGCGCTTTATTAATCAATACTTCCCGCGGGGCAGTTGTTGAAACCGAGGCCTTGGTCAAAGCGCTCAATGAAGGAATTTTAGGCGGCGCGGGCTTGGATGTTTTGGAAGAAGAGGGGGCGGTTCAGGACGAAAAATCTCTGCTTTTATACGGCCATCCGGAAGAGCATAATTTGAAAACCATCTTGGCGAATCACGTTTTAATAGATATGCCGAATGTCATTATCACCCCCCACAACGCCTTCAACACCCAAGAAGCGCTTCAGCGAATTTTGGACACGGATATTGAAAATATAAAAAGTTTTATTGAAAAAGGGGAGGTAAAATATCCGGTGCCGGTAAAATAAAATAGGGCTGATTAAACTGTCAGCCCTATTTTATTTTTTATTTCCTTAATTTTTTTCTCGGCTTTTTGGCTGGCTTTTTTATTGCCGCGGACAAGAATCGATTTGATTTTGGAATGTTCGCGGCTTAGTTGTTTCTTTTTTTTCTGAAAAGGCGCGAGATATTTAATGACAACTTCCGCCAAGTCATTTTTAAATTCGCCGTAGCCCTTGTTTTTAAATTTAGTTTCGATTTCTTTAATTGTTTTTTCGCCCATTGCTTCGTAAATTTTCATCAAATTGGAAATCGCCGGCTTGTGTTTGGGGTCGTATTTTACTTCCCTGCCGGAGTCGGTGACGGCTCTTTTGATTTTTTCGCGGATGGCTTTCGCCGAATCATCTAAAAACAAACAGCCGGCCAGCCGCGATTTTGACATTTTCTTTGTCGGGTTGTCCAAGCTCATCAAGCGCGGTACATCGGTTAAAAGCGGTTTTGGTTCAATAAAAACTTTACCGAATCTGGCGTTGAATTTTCTCGCCAAGGTACGGGTAAATTCCAAATGCTGGACCTGGTCTTCGCCTACCGGCACAACTGTGGCGTCGTAAAGCAGGATGTCGGCGGCCTGAAGCACCGGATAATCAAAAAGCCCGATATTGATGTTTTGTTTATGGTTTTCGGATTTTTCCTTAAATTGCGTCATTCGCGAAAGCTCGCCCATCGGTGCAATCGTATTTAAAATCCAAGCAAGTTCGCTATGCGCCGGTATTTGCGACTGGATGAAAATTGTTGATTTTTGGGGATTGATGCCGGCCGCAAGAAAATCTAAAACCAAATTCGCAACCTGACGCGGTTTCTCTTTAGGGCTGAAATCTTCTGTTAAAGAATGTAAATCAGCGATAAAAAAATAACATTCGTATTTGCCGGAACCTGCCTTGCCGGCAGGCAGGTTTTGGAGCGCGACGAAGTTCTTGAGCGCGCCTAAATAATTCCCGATATGAAGTTTTCCAGTCGGCTGAACGCCGGAAATGAGAATTGGCTTCATACTTCAATAATAACCGGTAAAATCATGGGTCGACGCTTGGTTTTATTGTACAAAAATCGTCCCACTTGGTCACGCATCAGCGATTTGACGTAATCCGGCTCAACGGTTTGATGGCGGGGAATGCGGCTGATAAGCCCTTTAATTTTTTTCCTCACTTCTTCAACCAACTCCTTGTTTTCCCGAAGATAAATGAACCCGCGGGAAATGATGTCGGGATTTTTAAGAAAGCGGCCGCTGTGGCGGTCTAAAGTGGCAATCACCACCACCATTCCTTCCTGCGCCAGAACTCGGCGGTCGCGTATCACCACCTCGCCTACGTCACCGACTCCCAAGCCGTCAACCATTACGTAATAAGCCGGCACCGTGTGCTCGGTCATCTTCACTCTGTCTTTATAAATTTCCACCACCTGCCCGTTGTCAATGAGAAAAATGTTTTTCTTGTCAATGCCGACTTCCTGAGCCAGTTCGGCGTTTAGCGCCCGCATAAAATAATGGCCGTGAATCGGGAGCAAAAATTTCGGCTTCACCAGTTTCATAATCACCTTGAGTTCTTCCTGGGGTGCGTGCCCGGAGGAGTGAAGGTCAACGAGTTTTGAATGATGCACTTTGGCGCCTTGGCGAGCAAGGTTGTCTTTGAGAGTTTGGACCGCCCGTTCGTTTCCAGGAATTACCGATGAAGAAAAAATTACCGCATCGCCCGGCTTAATGGCGATATGCCGATTTTCGCCGTTGGCGATTCTCACCAAACTGGCGTTCGGTTCTCCTTGCGCTCCGGTGGAAAGCACCAGAATTTTTTCGTCCGGATATTTATGAATTTCTTCAAGGGAAATAATGACGCCTTTCTTAATCTTAATGTAACCGAGATTTTGGGCGATTTGGACGTTAGTTTTCATCGACAAACCGCTTAAAGCGATTTTCCGGTCGTATTTTTCAGCAATTTTTATTATTTCCGCCATTCGGGTAAGTAAAGAAGCAAAAATACCGATAATAATCCGGCCCTCGGCTTTTTTGATAAGGTCTTCAAGATTTTTTTCCACCACTCTTTCGGAAATGGAGTAGCCCGGCTCTTCGGCATTGGTACTGTCAAGAAATAGGGTGTGGATTCCCATTTTGCCGATGCGCTCAAACTCGTCCAATCCCTGCGGCTTGCCGCTTCTGTCGTAATCAAATTTCATTTCGGCGAAGTGGACCATGTTGCCGACCGGTGTTCTCAGGATAACGCCGGTGGTGTCGGGAATCGTATGAGAGACGCCGAAAAATTCCGCTTCAAAATATCTGGAAAGTTTTACTTTATCGCGGTTTTTTACGATTTCAACGTTGAGTTTCGGCGCATTGACGAATTCTCCCTGGCGCTTGACGATGATTTCTTTGGTAAGCGCCGTAGTATAAATCGGCGGATTGCCGAGTTTTTCAATTAAGTAAGGGATGGCGCCGATGTGGTCATAATGGGCATGGGTGAGAATAACGGCTTTGATGTTTTGTTTTTTTGACTCCAAGCAATTGACATTGGGAATAATATAGTCAATCCCCGGCGTGTCTTCTTCGGGAAACTGAAGTCCCATATCAATAACAATGATTTCATCTTTGTACTCAAAAAACATCATGTTGCGGCCGACTTCCTCCAGCCCCCCAAGCGCGACAAAACGAACCAATTCGTCCTTGGTGTCTCCGGTTATTTTCCTACGATGTTTAATTGTTCTTGTGAGCATACTTAATAAATGTGGGCAGGGGGGGACTTGAACCCCCAAGGTCTCGCGACCATAGGCTCCTGAAGCCTACGTGTTTGCCAATTTCACCACCTGCCCGCGGCCCTTCATTTCTTAAACTAACTCTATAGGGAACGGATACCTGTCGTGCGGAATGTCTCGGAGCCCGACAAGATTGGTCTCGAGCGAAGCGAGAGTTGTCGGGCGAGAGTCAAGCGGCGGCGAGCCGCTGGAGCGAGCCGACCGCGGTTCCGTCAGACAGGTATCCGCTCCGCTCACTTTCCCCGGCCTTCATATTTTTCAAAAATCGTCCAGAAACTCAAGACTCCCTTTCCTTTATTGTGGACTTTATGAAAGTCGCCGGCTGGCACAAGCGCGACATCGCCGGCTTTTACATTCAATGTTTTTTGCCCCATCTCCATCATCCCTTCACCGTCAATAAAAACATAAACTTCATCCGCGCCTTCGTGCGAATGGCCGGTTGTTGATTTTTGCGGATAAAGTTCGGTCAGGGAAAGATTTAAGTCCTTTAGTTCGGCTAAGTCGTAAACTTTATAGATTTCATTGTCCCGAATGAGTTTGGCGAGTTGTTTATATTGTCCAATATCCATAGGAAAATTGCAAGATTGAAAAATTGAAAATTGAAAAATTAATCTTTCAATCAGCAATCTTTCAATTTATTTAAATACCCTTGCTGTTTTTATATACCATTTCTCAATATTGTCAAAGCGGTCGCTGGGAATGGCGATAAAATTAACATCGTTAAATCCCTTAAGCCGATTTTGGGCAATGTAAAAATAATCGGGAGAATAAAGGAAAATCGCCGGCTGGTCTTCAACGATTCGCGACTGCGCCTCTCTTAATTTCTGATTGCGCCTTTGTTCGTTTAAGTCCTTTCTGATTGCTTCAATCAAAATATCAACGTCTTTGTTTTCATAAAGAGACAAGTTTAAGCCCGGATAAAATCTTTCCGAAGAATGCCAGAAAGACATAAGGTCGGGGCTTCTGCCCAAATTATTGCCGAATAGAATCATTTCGTAATTGCGAGTTTTTATAATTTCCTGACTGATTTCGTCCAAGGGGAAAATTTTAATTTCCGTTTCCACGCCGATTTTCGCCCAATTTTCTTTAAGGAGCTTAGCAGTTTCTTTTAAAAAATATGTGTCCGGCGCCGTAAGAGAGAATTGTAATTTTTGCGTTTCTTTGTCCGCGGTTTTTTCTCTCGTTCCGCTGCCCGACCGCTGCCATCCCGCGGCGTCAAGCAGTTTATTCGCGTCATCAAAAGAAAAATTTTCTTTGGAATTGCTCGGAGAAATAAAACCTTCAATCCCGAGAACGAGCGGGCCCTCAACGCTCAATGCCCGTTGAGCAAAAACTTTATTGATAATGTCTTTTTTGTCAACGGCATAATCCAAAGCCAGTCGGACATTTTTATCCTGAAGCGGCCGGGAGGCGCTGGCGTTGAAAAACACGGCGTAATATCTCGGCATTATTAAATTGAAAACCTGATGACTGATTTTGACATTTTTTAAGTTTAGGGAATCAATCGCGCCGAAACCGCTGATTCTCCCCGAGTTAAAAGCGGCAATTAATTTCAGTTCATCGGAAAAAAACTTAAAATTGAATCGCCTAAGATAAGGTTTTTGATTTACGTAATTTTCATTTCTCTCCAAACGATAATCGGTGATAAAGCCGGAACGCTGCTTTTCCGCTGAAACGAATTTAAACTTGCCGTTGCCGACCGGCTCAAAATTATAGCTTGATAATTTTAAGTTGGCGGCCGGAACATCGACAAAAATGTGCTTCGGAACAGGATAAAAATCTTTTAACACGCTCTCAAAAAAAGCGTAGGAAATCGGCAGAATAAACTTGACCTCTCTTTCGCTGAGCCGCTCGGCAACAATGCCCTGCCAGTTGTTAAATAACGGCGAATTGGCATCGGGATTCTGAATGGTTTTTACGGTAAAAATCACATCATCGCTGGTAATTTTTTCTCCGTCGTGCCAAAAGGCATTCTCTTTAAGGCGGACGTTCCAACTTTTCCCGTCATCGGCTGTTTTATAACTTTCAGCCAAGTCAAAAAGATTGGCGAATAAAAGTTTTACTAAATCGCGGTCATTCTCGCCGCCGGCCAAGACCGGATTAATGAAGCTTAGCTGACCGACGACTCCTTCGGTATACTCGCCGCCAACCACCGGCACGAGAACGGTTTTCTGAGTAATAAATTGAATCGTTAAAAAAAGACCGGCTGCCAAAAAAATCAAAACCGACGCCGTGAAAATCAGACGCTCAAGACGATTGAAGGTTTTAAAAATCAAAACAGGTCCCTGAAACACCTTAATTAAATTATAAGTCTAATTATCGATAAGGCGGCGAAAATGACCGCCAAGACAACGGTGGCGATAAAGACGATTTTTTCCAGTCCCCGCCGCGTCTGATAGTATTGGGTTTCCCCGCCGCCCAAAACGCCGGAAAGACCCGAAGAACGCTCCTGAAGAAGAATCAGAACTATCAGAATAATGGAAATAATAATTTGAGCGATAGAGATGTACATCTTTTAGTCCATTCTTTTGGCAGTAAAGTGGATTATGATATTAACCGCGCTGACGATGAGCGTCGCGTAAAACAAGGGGATTAGTCCTTCAATACTAATCTGAGTTAAGGAAATGTCAAGAAGGTAGAGAGTAAAGGCATTGACCAAAATAATTCCCAGACCAAGAGTTAAAAGAATAATCGGACTTAAAATCATCTTGATAATCGGCCGTATGAAAATGTTGATTAAAGTAAAAACCGCGGTGACCAAGAGAAAACTTTCAATTTCCGGCGCGATTTCAAATCCTTTTACGAAATAAACCGCCGCCAGAAGAGCCGCTAAATTTGATAAAAAAGAAATGATTAAACGACTGATTAACTTCATTTTGTCTATTATAACCGAAATTATCGCTAATTCAAAAAGGTTATCCACAGCAAGAGGTGGACTATTCCTTGAAGTCAGATATAATAAGAATATAGGAAGTTATCCTTAAAGGTCGACAAATAATAAAATATCCAAATTATGACAGTTCAAAGTTGGACAGATGTGATTGTCAGTTCGCTCCAGAACGTCTGGGGGGGCGTCATCGGTTTTTTGCCTTCTCTTATCGGAGCTTTAATTGTTCTTATCATCGGTTTGATTGTCGCCGCTGGTTTGGGTTCACTGGTGGAAAGAGTGATTAGCACCCTCAAAATAGATTCGTTGCTGCGCAAGCTTGGGCTGGGAATCTATTTTGAAAGAGCCGGTCTCTCAATAAATTCCGGCAAATTCCTCGGCGCTTTAGTTTACTGGTTTCTGGTAGTTGTCTTTATCCTGGCCGCCTCCGATATTTTGGGACTCTGGGGTCTTTCAACCTTCCTGCGCGAAGTGGTAACTTACATTCCGAACATTATTATCTCCGTCTTAATATTGCTCGCGGCGGTGGTGGTTGCCAATTTCTTGAGCAAATTGGTCAAGGCCTCGGTGGTCAGCGCCCGGCTTCATGCTTCAAATTTCCTGGCGACTATAACCAATTGGGTAGTAATCATTTTCGGCATCCTGGCGGCTTTAATACAGTTGGGAGTTGCCGGCGTCTTGCTTAATACTATTGTTACCGGCTTAATTGCAATGCTCGCCATTGCCGGCGGCCTTGCTTTCGGGTTAGGAGGCAAAGATTACGCAGCTCACCTGATTGAAAAATTAAGAGAGAAAGTTGAAGAAAGATAGTTCCGAACCCTTAACATTTATACAACAAAATCCCGTTTCCAACGGGATTTTGTTGTATTATAATTAACCGATATGGATTTAAAAAATCTTAAAAAAAGCGACCCCCGGCTTTATAAATTGATTGCTTTCGAAACCCAAAGACAGAGAGAAACAATAGATTTAATTGCTTCGGAAAATTTCGTTTCAGCGGCGATTTTGGAAGTTCTGGGCTCAGCTTTGACCAATAAATATTCCGAGGGTTATCCCGGGAAGCGCTATTATCCGGGCAATTTTTACTACGATGAAATAGAAAAACTGGCGCAAAAACGCGCCCTAAAAGCTTTCAATCTAAGCCCTGAAAAGTGGTCGGTCAATGTCCAGCCCTATTCCGGCTCGCCGGCGAATTTGGCCATTTATTCCGCTTTAATGAAGCGGGGCGATATTTTAATGGGAATGTCTTTATCAAGCGGCGGGCATTTAACCCACGGCCACAAAGCCAGTATTTCCGGACAATTATATAAAGCGGTTCAATACGGCGTTTACCCGAAAACCGGCTTGCTGGATTACGACGAAATAAGAAAGTTGGCTAAAAAATATAAACCGAGAATAATTATTTCCGGCGCGTCCGCTTATCCTCGGAAAATAGATTTCAAGAAATTCGGTGAAATCGCCAAAAGCGTCGGCGCTTATCATCTGGCGGATATTTCCCACATCGCCGGCTTAATCGCCGCCGGACTTCATCCATCGCCTTTTCCGAACAGCGACATTGTAATGACAACCACGCATAAGACATTGCGGGGTCCTCGAGCCGCCGTAATTTTTTCAAGAAACTCAAAACTCAAAACTCAAAACTCAAAACTATCAATCGCCGAAGCGATTGATCGCGCCGTCTTCCCCGGAATGCAAGGCGGGCCGCACAACAACGTCATCGCGGCCATTGCTTTGGCTTTTTTTGAAGCGACAAAGCCGGGTTTTAAAAAATACCAGAAACAAGTTGTCGCAAACGCTAAAGCGCTGGCGGAGTCGTTGAAAAAATTCGGCTTCAAATTACTGACTGGCGGCACGGACAATCATTTACTAATTATTGACTTACGAAGTCAATATATTGATGCTTCGACTATCTCGGCATCAACCCTGAGCATTGCCGAACGGGTTGACGGATTGATGGCGGAGAAAAAATTGGAAGCCGCTGGAATTTTAACCAGCCGCAGCGCCTTGCCGGGCGATAAATCGCCTTATAAACCTTCGGGCTTGCGCCTCGGCACGCCGGCGGCGACCACTCAAGGGGTGGAAGAAAAAGAAATGAAAAAAATAGCGGAATGGATTTATCGGGTTTTGCTTAAAAAAGAAAGTTTGAGTTTAATCAAAAAAGAGATAAAAGCGCTCTACGAAAAGTTCCCTATTTGTTAATTCTTGGTCTTATAGATGGGACCAAAGTAATATCCGTATGGTTAAAAAAATTGACGGCCGAAAAATCGCCGATGGAATTATTGAGAGACTGAAAGCCGATTCTGTGCCGGATAAAATTTTCGCCGCAGTCCTCGTTGGCGAAAACCCTGTCTTAACCAGTTTCCTAAAACAAAAAGAAAAAGTCGCCAAAGAATTGGGGGTGGATTTTCGGATTTATAGATTTCCGGCGGAAATAAAAAACGACGACTTGCGCAAAGAAGTCGGTAAAATCGCTTTACTCAAAAAGGTCGGGGGCGTAATTGTGCAATTGCCATTACCCGAGCATCTCAATAAACACTATATCCTTAACGTCATTCCCCGTGAAAAAGACGTTGATGTTCTGGGGGAGCGCGCGCTCGGAGCGTTTTATGCCGGCAGAAATCCGGTTTTGCCGCCATCCGTCGGTGTGGTTGAAGAAATTCTTAAATCTTACGACTTAAATCTTAAATCTTTAAAGGTGGCTGTTGTTGGCGCGGGATTTCTCATCGGCAAACCAATCGCTATCTGGCTGATGGATAAAGTTAAAGAATTAAGCGTTTTTAAAAAAGGCAGCGATTTATCGGGATTAAAAAACTTTGATTTGGTGATTTCCGGCGTCGGCCAAGCCGGACTCATCAAACCGGAAATGATAAAACAAGACGCCGGAGTTATTGATTTTGGCTATTCTGTTGATGGTGAAGGTAAAATCCGCGGCGATTTCGACACCCAATTACCAATTACCAATTACCAATTACTGCGTTTTTATACGCCGACCCCTAACGGCACCGGTCCCATTCTGATTTCAAAATTATTTGAAAACTTCTACAAACTAAACGCGCCGATTTAAGTCAACCAGGGAATGATTCCGAAATAAAGAATCAACGCCCAGACAACGGAAAATACAATAAGAATGAGTCCTTCACGACGATGCTCTTTTTCAACCACTAAAGCAATCCCGAAAATTAAGCCGGCAGCGGCATTGAAGAAAGCCACGACAATTCCGATTCCAAACCACTTTCTGCCTATCTTAAATCTATCGGCTACGGTGTTGATCGGTGGCGTTTGAAAAGTATCCATAATACATAAAATTTGTTTATCTTATCGACCTTAATAGTTAATTATCTCGGCAACACCTCTTTTATTACCGGTACAAAGCCCACGCCGACAATCGCCTGAAACATTCGGTTGCCGTCTAAGCCGTAGCCGGTCAAGGTGTAGGTGGTGGTTTTGTCAGGCCGGACATTTTGGGTTCCGGAACAATTGACATCGCCGATGCCCTGATTGATATAGGCGCTGTCGCAGTATTGACAATTCCAGGAAAGAGTGGAGAACTGGGGCAGAATGATGTTTTCCGGTTCAGAGGTAAAGACACAGCGGGGAACTTGGATGACGTCGGCGTAAGTGCTGTCTGAAGCTGTACCGCCAGGGCCAGAACAGGAAAGATAGAAATTATATTTGCCTCGGTCAGCAAAACTGGTTGTTCCTTTGATGGTTTCCGAACCGGAAGTTGATTTGTCTCCGCTCCAATCACCAGAGGCAGAACAAGAATCAGCGTTAGAGGAGGTCCAACTCACCCGGAGAGGATCGGGAATTTCGACAATAATGGGCGGACCTAAACTGACGTGGGGAGGGGGTGGCGGAGGGGGAGACCACCAACCGCCGCCATTGCCATTGCCATCACCACCATTGCCACCATTTTGCCTTTGTGCCCCGTCACCATCCGGACCGCCACTACTACAGCGCCAAATAATCTCAATCCTGCAAGAATTGTAATCAACAATCGCCCAAACAATAGGATCCGGAAGTAAAAGCGCTGGCAGAATCACCGGCGCAAAAACCACATTAGCAATTTTCTTAACAGCTCTACTTAACCAGCTTGCTTCCGCGGTATTTGAAAAAAACACGGAAATAACCGCAATGATTACAAATAAAATAAAAAGCTTGTTTCGGAATGAATTCATTATTTATATTCTATAATAATACCACGACAAAAACAATATTGCCTGTGCATAACTAATATAAATAGGGCTTACCGCAATAAATGCGATAAGCCCCCTGAATCTCGAATTCTATTTCAGCCAAGCAGCTATCTGGTTGGCTACTTCTTGGCTTTTTATGAGATCGAGATGGCTGAGCGGGTAAACTACCGAATCCTTCAGTGTCTCCGGAGGCACTGAAAGCACTGATTCGACATCTACTGCGCCGTCATTTGGTGATTTAAGGTACCATTTTTCAGTACCTTTCTCACCAGCGATAACGTAAAGTGGAGTGCCTGACGGCGTCACGCTGAAGACAAAACCCGGCACTACCCAGTAGCCGCCATTGGGCGTGCCGATTGTGATGATTTTTTTGATTCTGAGTTCAGAATACCGGCCAGCCAACTCCCGAGCAATCAAACCGCCAAACGAGAAACCAATGAGTGTGATTTCCTGATGAGCGAGCCCTTTGTCTTTAATTTGAGAAAGAACATCGTCAGCTGCCTCGTAAATAGGCATCATTCGCGCCGGTTTAATTACTATTGAATCCGGAAGGTTTTCTTTAAGAAACGAAAGTTGTTCCGTCTCTCCGCCCCAGCCGGGAATCAGAATTGCAAGTTCGCCGGCAATCGATAGATTAGCGACAACTAAAAAAATTAATACCAAAGCTATTATTATCTGTTTTTTCATCTCAGACTCCTTTCTTATAAACAGAGATGTTCTGTTATTTGTTTAAGACCTATTGTTTAATATCTCACTTTAATCTGTCCTTATTATACCCGCCTCCCCGCAAAAAGTCAAATCTACCGGTAGCCAAGATAAATAACACACCCGATTTTTAAACCAGTTTTATTATATCATTTATTATCTCATCAAGCTGCCACTTATCTTTTTTGTAATATTTCTTGGATAATTTGTTGACAATTCTTTTATGCTCTGGATACCCCATTGATTTAGCTTTAAAAACTTTAAACCATTTAGGAGAATTCTGAACAATCTCATTAAAAATCTCCGAAACATGCCAAATAAAAAAATCATATTTATAACTTTTGTATTTTGGAAACTTTTTGTGAATATAACCATAAAAAATAAAATGCAACATCTCGTGGGCTATAACAACGGGAATGAAATTTTTCTTTTTATGGCGATACGGGAATTGAAAAGTTTTATCCTTTAGATATCTCGGGTACATTCCCCAAATTGTTGGATAAGCGATGTATTTCCCTTTTGGCCAAGGATAATTTTTGAAAATTTCTATAAACTGAACCAACCATTAAATCAATTAAATCAATAAGACTGGGCAAAACAAAAAAACCCTACAAAAACACCAACCGCTATGCTATAGCATAGCGGTATGATATAATTATTTTATGGATAAGGAAAAATCAATAATCCTTCCGCCAATTAGCAATTATGCTTCCCGTAAAGAATGGGAAACTGCTTGCTGGCGGAAAATATTGGAATCTAAAGAGTTACTGCCGTTGCTTATTACTTCTCATGAACGCCGCGATTTAATCATGCGCGCCGCGGCTATGGAGGGGCTAATTTCCGGCAAAAGTTATCGGAAAATCGGCAAAGAATTGTGGGTTTCGCCCCAAACTATCAGCGTTATTAAAAAAGCCATAGATGAAAAGGCTTATCGCAGTTATTTGGAACGTAGCCACAAGGAAAGAAAAAGGAGAAAATATAGCCCGAGTCCAATACCTGAAAAATCAAAGAGTAAACCCTACGGCAGACCCCGCCGCACAAAATACGGAACGATTTATATGCCCTACTGAATTGATAAAAGGTTGGTGCTATGCTATAGCATAGCAGCATATGAATAATTTATTTATAATTATTTATATTGTTTTTATTAGGTGCTATGCTATAGCATAGCACTACAGAGGGATTGCCTCCCCCAATACATAAAATCTAAGAGATTAAAGATTGAAAAAATAAAAAAATCATAGCAAAAATTTTTGAGAATTTTTATAAGCTAAACTACTAAGGCCTCCAGCGTTTTCTTTTTGATTTCTTCCAAGAGTTTTTTGTCTTCTTTCAGTTTTTCTTTGGTTGCTTCTAAGCCGACGCCGAGTTTTTCGTTTTCAAAAGAATAAGTGTTGCCGGTTTTTTTGACTGCGCCGGCTTTAACAGCCATATTCAAAACATCGCCTTCGTAGGAAATTCCTTGGCCGTAGATAATGTCAAATTCCGCCACTCTGAAAGGCGGAGCGACTTTATTTTTCACCACTTTCGCCTTGGTCCGGTTCCCGACAACTTCCTCGCCCTTTTTAATTTGGGCGATTCGGCGCAAGTCAATCCTCACCGAAGCGTAAAATTTCAAAGCCCGGCCGCCGGGAGTGGTAGTGGGCTCGCCGTAGCCCATCATTCCGATTTTCTCCCTTAACTGGTTGATAAAAATTATCAAAGTTTTAGTGCGGTCAGCCAAAGCCGTAATTTTTCTTAACGCTTGGCTCATCATTCTCGCCTGAAGCCCGATAAATTGCGCTCCCATCTCGCCTTCAATTTCTGCCTGCGGGGTCAGGGCTGCCACCGAATCCACAACTATTACGCTGAGCATTCCTGAACGCACCAAACTTTCCATAATATTTAACGCCTCTTCGCCGCTGTCCGGCTGAGAAATTAAAAGTTCATCCACTTTCACGCCCAATCTTTTAGCATATTCCGGGTCCATCGCGTGTTCGGCGTCAATATAAGCGGCTTTGCCGCCTTGTTTCTGGACCTCGGCAATGGCGTGAAGCGCCAAAGTGGATTTGCCGCCCATTTCCGGTCCGAAAATTTCCACGATTCTACCGCGAGGAAAACCGCCGACTCCCAGAGCCAAATCCAAAGAAAACGAACCGGTCGGAACAACCGCCACGTCAACTTTTTTCACGTCGCCCATTTTCATTATCGCGCCCTCGCCGAACTTATCCTGAAGCGACTCCAATAATTTATTGAAATCGTTATTTTTCTCTTCATCCTTCTTCATGGTTGATATATAACTTGTTTTATAATTTTTGTTTCCTTACCCAATAATCGTTTAACCTTAAATTCAATTGTATTGATTCCCGGCTGAAGCGCAAATTCTTTTTCAAAACGGCCATCTTCTCCAATCGCAATCTCTTCGCTGTTGATGGTTAATTTATTTTGGGAATTTGTTTCACCTTCTAATTTAATTGAAGGAGTATTGATGATTAAGTTATCAGCCGCCGGCGCGTCAATTTTTAAACCCGGCGTTCCTAAAATTCCCAAAAAATCATTAAGCTTCCATGCTAAAGCCACCGCAATAATAATCAGAACAATCCCTGCCGCTATCTTTCTTTTGTTCAACGGCCGGATAGCAAAGCGGTTAATTGGCATCTTGTCTTCAGCGCCGGAAGTTCTGAATAAATTCTCTTTTTTGTAGGTTTGCCACAGAAGATTGCTGTCTATGTCCAAGACGCCGGCGATTTTCATTAAATATCCTCTGACATAAGGCGCCGGCGGCAAGTTCCGAAAATCGCCGTCGCGAAGAGCGTTCAAAAACCTTTTAGGAATATTCGTCAGTTCCGCCAATCTTTCCAGATTCAAACCGCGTAAATCCAAGACCTCGTTAAAAATCTCCGACAGAGTTTTATAGTCGTTATTTATGGAATTCTTCATTGTAAAAATCCTTGCCCATCGTCGAATCCCTCCTTGCCTTTAATATAAACTTCCCTTGGCTTGGCGCCTTCGCCGGGCCCAATAATGCCCTTAGCTTCCATAATATCCAGAAGTCGGGCCGCTCGGGCATAGCCGAGTTTCAACCGGCGCTGAAGCAGAGAAGCCGACGCTTTTTTGGCTTCGGTTACCACCCTTATCGCTTCTTCCAGTAATTCGTCATCGTCTCCGGACTCAAGATATTCGCCAAGCCCCGCGGTTTTTTCTTCTCCTTCTTCAAATTTCATCGCTTCTTCTTCAATTAAATCTTTATTGTGTTTTTTGATAAAATCAACAACGCGGCTGATTTCCTCTTCGGAAAGATAAGCGCCCTGAATTCTTTTTGGTTTGGAAATTTTAGCGGAAATGTAAAGCATGTCTCCGCCACCGAGCAATTTCTCCGCGCCCGCGCTGTCCAAAATCGTGCGCGAATCAACCTGGCTGGGCAACTGCAAAGCCACCCGGGAAGTGATGTTGGCTTTAATCAAGCCGGTCACCACTTCAACCGAGGGCCGTTGCGTGGAAACGATTAAATGAAGTCCGGTGGCGCGCGCCATCTGCGCCAAACGCACAATATAACCTTCAACTTCCCGGCCGTAAGAAGCCATCAAGTCAGCCAATTCGTCAATCACGATTAAAAGATACGACAGCGGTTCAGTTGAATGTTTCTTATTGTAGCTGACAATGTCGCGGCTGCCGTTCTGAAGCAATATCTCATAACGCCTTTCCATTTCCTTTATTGCCCAACGAAAAACCACCATGCTTTTTTTGGATTCGGTAATCACTTTTCCGATTATGTGAGGCAGGCCTTCATAAATAGATAATTCCACCCGTTTGGGGTCAACTAAAATAAATTTCAAAGTGTCCGGAGAATTTTTATAAAGCAAAGAAACAATCAGCGAATGGAGCGCTATGCTTTTCCCGGCGCCCGTACTGCCGGCAATCAAAAGATGCGGCATTTTTTCAATATCCGCGAAAAGCGGCTCGCCGGAAACGTCCCGGCCCAAGCAAAATCCCAAAAGGCCCGAGCCGACAAACTCAGGATAACTCATCAAACTTCCCAAGCGCACCACGGCCGCGGCTTTGTTCGGCACCTCAATACCGACCAAAGATTTTCCCGGAATCGGCGCTTCGATTCTAATCGGATGAGCGGCCAAAGCCAAAGATAAGTCTTGATTTAAGGCGGTAATTCGCGAAAGTTTTACGCCTTCAGCCGGCTTTAAAGTGTAGCGGGTAACTTTAGGACCGATGTTGATTTCTCCCATTTCTACCGGAATGCCGAAACCCTCTAAGGTTTTTTTAATGATGTTGGCATTGGCTTGCAAATCGCCGGCAGTCGGTTTTTCAATAGACGAACGAAGCAAATCCAAAGGGGGAGCGATGTATCCCCGGGCTTTAAGTTTAAAGGTCTGGGCTTTAAGAGTTGGAGCCGGCTTCCCCAAGGCCGTTTCTTTCGCCTTTTCTACTTGCCCGCCGAAGCCTTGGCGAAGGCGGGATTTCTCCTCTATGCTTGTTTCGGCCATTGCTTCCACGCCGCTCACTTTAAGCGGTTCAATTTCTTCTTCCTCTTCTTCCTCTTCTTCTCTTCTTATTCGCAAAGGCAAATTAAGAGTGATAATAATGGAAATGATAACAGCCGCGATAAGAATAATAATGGAAGCAGTGGAGCCGAAAGGAACTTCCAGCAAGCCGACCATTCTCCCTAACAATCCGCCTTTCCCCGGAAAAATAACGTCGATCAAGCCAAGACCTGAAAGAACGAAAAGCCCTGCGCCTACAAAAGTAATTTGATAAATTCTCCGGCGCTCGGAAGCTAAAAAAACGCCGGCCATAAGCAAAAAGACCAGCGGCAAAAGATAATATCCCCAGCCGAACAAGGCGTTAAAAAGATTGTAAAGAAAACCGCCGATTGGCCCGGCTTTCTGGAAACTCGCCAGAAACAAAACAACGGCGATTCCTAAAAAAATTATCGCCCAGACGCTTTTTTTGGTATCCGGATGCAGCCGCGTTTCCAACTTTCTTTCTTTCGACGAGTCTTTGGCTTTTTCTTTTTTGTTCCCCAAAAAAACTTTCAAACGAGGCTTCGGCTTTTTTGTTTTTTTCTTTTTTTTGCGGGACATATTTTTAATCTTTACTCGACAAGCGCTTTTTTAGAGGCATTAAAAATCTTTCCGGCGATTGAAACCGCTTCCTCGGCCTGCTCTTTGACAAAAATTTCCGACGGAATAGCCGGTTCTGGCACGGCATCGGGATAACGAGTCGAAAGATAATAATGGTCCAGCGTTGTCGCTTGTTTAATAAAATCCAAAAATTCGGGGCGCTTCCTTGATACCTCTTTTATAAGCTCTGTTATGGAATGGATATTTATAAATCTCGCTCCGTCAAAATATAAAACGGCTTTTAACGCCTTTTGCGATGTCTGTTCCGCCAAAAAACAAGCAAGACTATAACTTTCTTCCCGGCAATTTTGTTCCGCTCGATTAAGGGTGTATTCCGCTTCCTTAATCCAGCGTTGGGCATTTTGTTTAAAGTTTCTCATAGAGAATTTTGGCGCTTTCCATAGCGCTCATAATAAAAGGATTTTCGTTTTCCGTCATTTGTTCAAATTCCTCGGGCGTATAAACAAAACAATCGGTTCCCACCGGCAGAATTTTCAGTAAAATCGGGTCAACGAGGCGTTCGACAAAACGCTTTTCCGTCTTCTTGACGAGAATCAAATCCAAATCGCTGTATTCGTCGATATCGCCTCTGGCTTGAGAGCCGAAAAGAATGATTTTTTCCGGTTCATATTCTTTGACGATTTCCCGCGTCAATTCGTCAATATCTATTTTTTCTTTAACCGAGGGATTCATATTGCAAGGCATTTGGGCTTAATTTTAGAATAAATTTATTCGGGAAGCAAATCGGTTATAATTAAACTTATGAATCCTGCCATCTTCCGCGCCTACGACATCCGCGGAAAGTATCCAAAAGAAATAAACGAAAGGGTGGTCTCTGAAATTGTCCAATCAATTGGACAGCGTTTATTTTTTAATTCTTATACCTTAAACCTTAAACCTAAAGTGGTGGTGGGCCACGATGCCCGGTTAAGTTCGCCAAAGCTTTATCGCGCGGCGATGAAAGCATTACAAGATTGCAAGATTGAAAGATTGAAAATTATTGAAGCGGGAATGATTACCACGCCGATGCTTTCATTTTTGGTGAATCATTACAAAGCCGACCTCGGCATAATGATTACCGCCTCGCATAATCCGAAGAATTACAGCGGCTTAAAAATCGTCGGCAAAAACGCGGTGCCTATCAGCGGCAAAGAAATTTTGAAAATTATTTCCGGCGCCGGCCGTGGAAGGCGCGGTGGATTTCTTTGAGCTCTTTGTTGGTCAGATGAGTGTAAATCTGCGTGGTGGAAACGCTGGCATGGCCCAGAAGTTCCTGCACCGAACGCAAATCCGCGCCGCCGATTAAAAGGTCCGTGGCAAATCCGTGTCGCAACATATGCGGATGCACTTTCTCTCCAATGCCGGCTTTGCGGCTGTAGAAATCAACGAGCCGTTGGACCGCTCGGGGGATAATTCTAGCGATAACCTTAGGCGATTTTGATTTCGTCAAACTGACAAAAAGCGCCTCATCGGTGTCAGGCCTTTTATCCAGATATTCCTTAATCGCTTTTTTGGCGCGGTCGGAAAAGAAAACCACCCGCAGTTTATTGCCTTTGCCCCGCACCGTGATTTCTCCGCGCTCCAAATCAAGATAGCGGTTTAGCGAGCAAAGCTCGGAAACGCGAAGGCCTGTTGAAAATAAAGTTTCCAGAATCGCTTTGTCGCGCAAAGTCCGCAAATCATTGCCTTGCGGCGCGTCCAGCAATCTTTCCAAATCCTTGTAATCAAGTGTTTCTATTTGGCGGGTCGGAATTTTCGGCAGTTCTATTTTGTCGGGGGAGAGGACACTATAATCGTTTTTTATAAGATACTTCAGAAAATTCCGCAAAGCGATAATATAGTACGATTGCGTGGTTTTTTTGTATTCTTCGCCTTTAGGAGTTGAAAGCCGCGCCAGGCGCAGACGAAATTCCCGCACCTTGTCCAAAGTAATCTCGCTTTCGTTTTTGATTTTTCCGAAACTTATAAACGCCTTAAGATACCGCTCGTAATTTTCCCTGGTCTTCGGCGAGCGGTTTTTCTCAATTTCCAGATAATCAAGATAGTTTTTGAGAAGAGAATTGATGTCGGGCATTTATATAATTTTAACTCTAAATCGGATTTGTCGCAAAATAAAGCGCGAAGGGTCAGTTCTTCGCGCTAATTTTTGACAGAATCTTGAGAATTTTCAGATGGCTGCTTTTAACATGATTCTGCCACTTCCTCGAGAGAAAGTGGCCATAAATCCTGATTTTCACTCCCCACCAATCTCTTTTCAGAAGTTTTTTGACGACCTGCTGCCAGGAGTAAAATCTGGCGCTGGCTTTCATCGCTTCAATCTGAAGGCGGTCAGCCAAAATATTCTCGGGCCGAAAAACCACATAGTGTCCGTCGTATTTGTCCCATCCGATTCCGGGAAGCAATCTGTTTTCCGATTTTAATTCAGAATAAGTCGCTGTGCCGGGCAAGGGAGTAAGTATGGCAATCTGAATCAAATCAATCTCTTCTTTTTTGACAAATTTCACGGTCTGCCTGATTGTCTTTATGGTATCGCTGTCAAATCCGGCGACAAACATCCCATAAACCCTGATTTTGTGCCGGTGGAACATTCTGACGCTGGCGATAATATCCTCCACTGTCTGCGCTTTTTTGCTTTCTTTCAGCGATTCCGGATTAATGGACTCCATTCCGATACAGACCGTAAAACATCCGGCTTTTTTCATTAAACTCACCAACTCTTCGTCTTTGGCAGCATCCACTCTGATTTGACAGCTCCACTCAATATTAAGCTTCTCCTCAATTATTCTTTTGAGGAGATTTTTGGCTCTTTCTTTGTTGGCGGTAAAATTGTCATCGCAGAAAAAGATGTGCCGGCAAGGGAGATTCGCTTTTATTTCTTCAATCACCCTTTCTGTTGTTTTGTATCTCATTTTCCTGCCAAAGGTCGCCGTTACCGAACAAAACTTACAACCAAAAGGACAACCCCTGGAGGTCTGGATGGAAACAATATTTTTCCCTGTCCAGCCGTCAACCAAGGAAAAATCCGGCGCCGGATAATCGTCTAAATCGCACCAAGAGGACACGGGCGAGTTATGAATTATTTTTCCAAAAAGCTTATAAGAAAGCCCTTTGATGTTTTCAAATCCCTTGCCTGTTTCTATGGCTTTCACAAGAGGCAAAACAACTTCTTCGCCTTCTCCCCTGACAGCAAAATCAGCGTACTTTAATGCCTCGTCAGGCAGGGCGGTCGGATGCGGTCCCCCCAATACCACCGGAATCCCTCTGTCTGAAATTCGTTTCGCGCAATAATAAGCTCCGGGCGCGGTTGAGGTGATGGTTGAAAGCATCACTACATCAGCGCTAAACACTTTATCCCAATCTATTTTTGAAACCGCTTCAATAAAAACATTCGCTTTATGGCCTGCCTGTTTCAAAATTGTTGCCAGAAGCACAGAACCGAGGCGCGGAATATACGCCGACCATCGGCTGAAAATATGGAGACCGGACGGTTTCGGCTCAATAAAAACTATCTTCATCTTCCCCTCCTTTTTGCTTTTCCGTTTAGATTACGCCTTTTACAATCGCCCCGCGCTGGCGGGGCTCATATTGGCGAAGCGATTACCTTTTATTTTTATAATCCGCGGTATCGCTTAATATTTTAAAGACCCTCTGCGCTAAGTTTATTATAGTCCGCGAAAATTTGCCATTAACTCGGGCTTGCTTTTTATCTCTAAATTCTATATTCTATATTCTAAATTCTTATTAAGAATGCTCACCCCCCGTCAAAAACAAAACATAATGAAAGAATTCAAGCTCCATGAAACCGACACCGGCTCGGTTGAGGTTCAAGTTTCTTTACTCACCAAGCAAATCACCGAACTCGCCGACCACCTCAAAAAACATCCCAAAGACAACCACTCGCGCCGGGGGCTTTTAAAAATGGTCGGCAAAAGAAAGCGGCTTTTGGACTATCTTTCAAAAAGCGACCAAAAAAGCTACGCTGCTCTGGCGCGAAAATTAGGATTAAAAAAATAAAATGCCTCACAAAAATCAAAGAATCGGTATCTTTATCGATGTTCAAAATCTTTATCATTCCGCAAAGCATCTTTATCAAGCCCGGGTCAATTACCGGGAATTGATAAAAGCGCTTGTTGCCGGCCGCCAATTAATCAGAGCAATCGGCTACGTGGTGAAAAGCGAGGCGCCGCTTGAGGCGGCTTTTTTTGAGGCCCTGGAAAAAGCCGGCATTGAAATAAGAGTCAAAGACCTTCAGGTTTTTCCCGGCGGGCTGAAAAAAGCGGACTGGGACGTGGGAATGGCGGTTGACGCCATCAGAATGGCGAGTTTTCTGGACGCGGTGATACTGGTGACCGGCGACGGCGACTTTCTGCCCTTGGTTGAATATCTGAAATGGGGACTGGGCCGGGAAGTGGAGGTGGCGGCTTTCGGCAGAAGCGCTTCGGGAAAGATGAAAGAAGCCGCGGACTTTTTTATTGATTTGGAAAAGGCGCCGAAGGTGATACTGAAAAAATGAAATTAAATAAACAGGAATTTAAAATTGATTTCGCCGGACAGCCGCTCAGTTTAACGATTTCTAATTTAGCGGAACAAGCCACAGCCGCGGTTCTTGGCCAGTACGGCGACACCTCGGTTTTAGTGACCGCGGTGATGGGAAACAAAGACCGCGAAGGAATTGACTATTTCCCCCTGGTGGTTGATTACGAGGAAAAATTCTACGCTGCCGGAAAAATCATCGGCAGCCGTTTTATCAGGCGTGAGGGCCGGCCCTCGGAAGACGCGATTTTATCCGGTCGGCTCATTGACCGAACTCTTC
>ERZ1292629.1010-Hain-H43-01um-R1-1010-length-29597-cov-10_pt1 | contig 22319 bp, 33 predicted proteins | sample MGYA00564399_ERZ1292629 | MGnify/ENA primary metagenome ERZ1292629 (study PRJEB36523, sample SAMEA6512636) | groundwater metagenome | collected 2019-01-08 | study: AquaDiva: Metagenomics assemblies of 32 groundwater samples | reverse complement strand
TCCAGTCGAGGTTTTGCGGCAACTGCCATGGGCCTGGCGTCCCGGCTACAGCTGGTGTCCCGGCTGTGGCCGGTGTCCCAGGTACGGCCGGTGTCCCAGGTACGGACGGTGTCCCCGGTACGGCTGGTGTCCCCTGTTGCCCTTGCGTCCCACCACTGTTGAACCAGTTAACGAACGCCTTCTCCCTGCTTGGCGTTCCCGTCATCGCCCCGAACGCCGCCTTTGGTTGGAGTTGTGAGTAGGTGGCGACATCGCGCGTGCCGCTCTTGGCCATGAGCATGTTAGCGATGTCCTTCCAGTTCTGAGCATCGAACTGCTGCTGCCACTGCTGGTTGCTCTGATTCCACTGCTCGCGGGTGAACGAGGGTACTCCAGAGGGCAGGTACCCCGACTGGCCAGTCAGCCACTGCTGATTCGCCTGATTCCACTGCTCACGGACGAAACTGGGCGATGCCCCCGGTGTGCCGGCCGGTACACCCTTGGGGCCGTTCGGTCCCATCGCGTACCAGCCGGTCATAGCGCCATAGTCGGCGTCTAGTTTGGCGAGGGCAGCTTGTCGCTCGTTCTGCATCATAGGGATTTCGACCAGGTTCAGCCGGTCGCGGAGGTACTGCTGCTGGTCGGCCTGGAGACCCTGCTGCATGTAGGATGTCCACTGGTCGAGACCACCGGCCATAGTCGGGCCAGCCTTGGTGGCACCCGTGCCACTTGCTAACCGCTGATACTCGGCAGTCACGGCGGCATCAGATGCTGTAGCCCATCGAGAATCGTGCGCTGCGAGCTCGCCACGCATCTGCGCGACCGTCTTAGCACCACCCGTTGCTGCCGATTGCGCCGTGTAACTGGCGCCACTCCCTGGCAACTGGTTGATTGGGGCTGACCGTGTCAAGCCAAGTTGCTCCAGACTGCCCTTAGTGAAATTACCTTGACCGTCGGTGCTCCATGTCTCCAGTGTATTGGGATCAGTGTAGTCTCGCCAGGCCATCTTACTAACCTCCCATGGCTTTGCGTGCCCATTCTGCCGCTACCGTCGGGTCGATCTGATAGGGTTGCGGCCTGGCCATGTTCGGGTCGTATCCGAACCCGCCCATCTGCGCTACTCTGGATGCGAGTCCGCCCGGCTCGCCTCCGAGGAAATACTGCTGGCCCGGTAACATCGCGCTTGGCGCCGCCTTCGCCCACGTGTCGAGCAGGTTGGTGGTGAACTGCGTAGTGTTCGTCAGGCGGTTGCGAGCATCGGTACGGGCCTGCTCTTCCACGAACTGCTTGTAGGCGGCGGCGGCGGTCTCTTTCTTTGCGGCCTGCTCCATTGCAAACTTCTCTGGCTCCCATTGTTGTTCCCATGCAAGGCGGTTGGCAGCGGTAGGATCACGGTCACTGCCAGCCGCCGCCTTCGCGGCCAGCGCCTTGTAGTACTCTGTCTGCGCCCGCTTGTACTCTATGTCAAGCGGGTCTTTAGGCACGGCCTGCTTCGGCAGATATGCTTTCATTTGGCCGAGCAGGTTGTTCACCTGTCGATCAGCCTGGGTGGCCCGTACCAACGCGGGGTGATTGGGATAACGTTGTGCGGGAGCGATAGCGTACCAGTCTCTCCATGCTGCCCGCTGGTCAGCAATTGCCGCGTTGTACTGGGCTGCCAACCATTGCACCACCCCTGACGCCTCCTGCGGATAGGGGCCGGCAGGATACCCGGTATCGCCACCATCTGGGGGTGGCGCATTCGAGGAGGGAGACGGCGACAGGCCTGCCATATAGGCAGCGATCGCTGCCTTTTCGTCATCGGTTAGCGTTGGTGTTCCTTCGATCTCGTCCGGGTCCATGCGTATCCTCCTACGGTGCGGCTGCGCCTGTCAATTCGCGTGGCTCCATGCCCAAGGGTTGCTGTGATCCGAAGAACTGGCGCAAAGCAGCGTGCGTCTGCATGTACTGTTTGCGTTCCTGGGTCGTTGGTCCGCTCTTGGCTCTCATCGCCAGCTCCATCCCGCGTGGTCCGAACATCTTGTTGAGCAGTTCACCGGGATTCGCCGGCATCCCTCTTGTGGTCCGCGCTTCAGCCATCAGGTAATCGAACACCGCCGCGGCCTTGTCCGCGGTCCGTGCTTCGTCTACAGTCAAGCCGTAATACTTCGGGATTTTCAGGTATTCGCGCAATTCAGTCTGCGCTTGCACGTACAATGGGTCGCGGTTGCGGTTGATGTCCTCCATGCTGCGCTGGACAACATCAACGGGGTATCGTTCCTTTAACGTCTCACGTGCCTTCGCTAACTCTACGGGGTCAAGTTTTCCTGTACGAGGATCGGCCATCCGGTCGGTCAGCCCATAGTATTGTTCCTCGAACTGACTCACCGGCCCCGTCCGCTCTGGTAGGTTGATGCCTTCCTTCTTGGCCCATGCCTGCCATTCCTCTGGCTTGAGAGGCACGTCCTTGTATCGGGTGGTCTCTTTCAATCGTTCTGGCACGCGCGCAATTTCCCGCTCCAGAACAAGCACGGCATCCCGGTACTCGCGTCCCGACAACTTACCGGCGTGCAGGTCATCGGTCAGTGCAGCCATCTGGGCTTTAGGCTGAGCGCGCATTCGCTCAATATCCTGGCTGAACTGATGTATCACAGAGCCACGCTGGGCGTATGTCTCGGTGGCCTCTTGGCGCAATCGGCTGACTTCTGGGTTCTGCTGCTGCAGCTTGTGCATCTGATCGACATCGAGATCGTCCCATCTCTTGCCAAAGGCTGCCTGGGCGGCAGCGTCCATCGCCTTATCCCGCCGCTCGGCAGGCGAAAACGGGATGGCACGCAGGCCGGTGACTTCGGGAATCAAACTCGCCCATTCCGGCCTCTGCTTCTGCTGGCCCGGCACAAACTCCTGTAGCCACATCGGCACCGGCTTCTCTGCCGCCCACGACATCCACTGTCCAGGGGTTTCCAAGGGTTCGCCAAGCATATCATGCCGCTGTACGATGTCCCAAGCCATACCAGTAGCCGGGCTGGCACGATTGGCCCACCAGCGAGTAATCGGATTCTCCTGCCGGTCTCCGACCTCAAGGAATTGGTCGGGCTTTGTTTGTGCCGTCTTGATACTCCGGGCGAGCAGATCGACCATTGATCGGTATGTAGTGCCGTAGCCCACCTTCCGCCCGAATAACTCCACGCTCATGAACTCCGGGTCGCCCGGAGTGAAGAAGTGTTCGTCAAGTGGTTGGCCCAAAGCGGTACGCAGGCCACCGACAACGAATAGGTTTGCTACAGCTAGGCCGGCGAGCGCCTTGCGTGCCTCATTGGCCTTTAACCCGGTGAGACTTGGCTCTAAGGCATCGCCTACCAGGGCAAAGGCGCTCCGCGTCATGCGCGGGGAGAAGAATAGCAGGGTGCTTTCCACTGCCCGTTGGACAGCCCCAATACCTGTTGCTAGGGAGGATCGTGTCCCCGTCACATTGTTGAGGAATGTCACCAGGTCTTCCAGCTTGCCTGCCCGCTCGAATTGGGGTAGCAGCGCCTTGGCTAGCTCCATCTTTGCGGTATTGAGTGGGGCAAGAAACGCCATCTCGGCGCGTTCTTGCAGCCCTACTTTACCCAGTACACGCCCTAGAGGAGTCCCCTTGCCTAGTCCTGCTCCTAATTCTAGCCCCTCGATGTTCAGTCCCTTGGGCACCAGTTTCTTGAGCACGTCCTGATAGTCCGCCTGTGCCATCCGGGCATGGTAAATCTCGGGGACGATTGATGCCTTGAACATCATGGCCGCTTGCCCCGCCCAGATGCGCGGGTGCGCCACCATAAGCGGCAGTGCGTTGATGTGCATTACACCATAATCATATCCCGCCTTCAGGGCACGGAGGACATCGTTACCGGTCTGTATCCCACGCAAGAAGCGGCTGGCCTCAGCGCCAAACTGGCCGTTCAGATAGTCGGCCACGTCTCGGGGAAACAACTTACCGGAAGCCCATGACTGGCGAATGTGCCCGGTGGCGATGGTTGGCTCCGGGCGTCCAAACTTGGCTCCTTCCACGAACGGCTCACGGGACGTCAACTGTTCCATCGCCCGCGCCCGCGCCTTCTTGGCCCCTTGATACGCTCCCGCTGACTGCGCTCGTAGGGTATCCACCTCGGCAATTAAGGTGTTGAGGCTCTGGGTCCTGTTCGTGCCTTTCAGCTTGGCGGCATCGGTCAGCCTCTGCTTACTACCCGGTAGTAGCGTCTCCATCTGGTTCACAGATACCGCGACCACCTGTCGAGGCTGTCCCCCGATCAGCTGGACATTGTAAGGGGATCGCCCGCGCTTAACATTGGTCAACAGTGTCCGGTACTGCGAGACTGTGCGGAGCGTCTTAAGAGTGTCGGCGGCCCGCTGCTGAACCGCGGCATCGATCAACTGGCTCGGCTTACGTCCCATCGTCCCGACTAACTTGGACATTCTGGCTCCGATGATCTTGCGCATATGGCTGCTGAATATGGCGTCCGCTGTGGCAAGTGGGTCGTCGTAACTAACACCCTTCTGAATACCCGCCTCCATCGAATCGTAGGCACGTGGCATGTCCGGGTTGGCCTTTAGCCGATTCTCTGCGCCCCGCACTTCCGTGACCAACCGGCCAGCATAGTGCCCCTGTACCGTCTCATCTGTGCCATTGGCAAGCGTCACGTTCCGGTCGAAGCTACGCGCCTTGATTGGCGTCCCTTCTGCTCTACGCATGGCGGCAAACTCATCATTCAGACGATGCCATTCTGCTATCCATGCCCTCGTCTCAGCAGGCATGTCGTACATCGCCGGGCTCTCGAACACATCCGATTGAGCGAGGCTGACTGCCATATCGCCCTGTTCAGTGTGCATAATGGCGCCCTGATACTTCGGTTTCACCGTCACACCCTTGACGAAACGGTTATCCTTGATTGTGACATCGCCCATCGGTAGGCCGCGCAGGCGGGTCAGTGCTGCTCGGACGATATTCGCGCCGGTATCCTCCATCTTGCGAAAGACGATCGGTGCCTCCTCAGCCAAACCTGCCGCTACCCATGTCGGGTCAATGGCCCCTAGCAAACCTTTGACGCCGGGAATGGGTGGTAGTTTAGCCGTGATCCCGAAGCGCGGGCCGTGAGCTGACTGGGCGAGATCGGCTGCGGCCTGCCCAATGCGGCGCATGACACCGCCGGCCCTGGTGCGGGATAGAAAGTCATCGGTGCCGGGTAGCCACCCCAGAACACGATTAGGTTCTGGCGGTTGGGGTGCCACAGCAGGGGTACCGGCCATCTCCGGCGGCTCCGGTGGGCGGCGCGCCTCGACGGGCGTGGGGTTCTCCGGTATGGCACGGGCTGGTGGCTGCTCGGCCTGGCGGCTTGGTGGCGGTTGTGGGCGCGGTTGCTCAGCAGCAGGAGATGGCATCTCCGCCCGTACTGCTGGCTGCTCTGGTAGTGTAGCTGCTGCCTCTGGTGCGGCCGCTTCCAGTGGTGGTGCAACCTCTGCCACAGGCACTTTTGGGGGCTCTACTGGAGGCGTCGGTGCAGCAACCTCGGCAGGCTTGCCGTACTTGGCGGCAAGATCGGGGTAGTCTGCCAGCACTTCGGGCGAGACGGGTTTGCCGGCTTTCAGCGCTTGCTCGACCCCATAACGGTGCATCGCGGGAGAACGCACATGTCCATCAACATACTCTGCCTTAGTCTGTTCCCACGGCAACTTAGTCGCCTCTGCGGGTAGGGGGGCTGTGGCGGGGACAGTCTCAACCCCTTGCCTTGATGGACCCAGGCGCTTCAATTCCCCATCTATCGAGTTACGTAAGGCAACCTCTGTACGAATCCGCTCAGCATAGCGCTTAGTCTCTGCTTTGTTGGCATTCACAAGAGAGTATGGGTTCTTGTCACGTCCGCGCAACGCATCTATCGTGCTTTGTGTGCCTTGCCGCCTTTCGAGGAGCCATGCCCTAAGTTCTTCTGGTGGTACATCTTGTGCGCCCCTAAACTCAAACGAGCCATCGGGACGGGGGACTATCATAACCCTTTCGCCCACGGACACTGTTTCAGGCACCCCAGCAGCGGCAGAGGGAGCGGGCACCTCGGCAGGCGGATGCGGTGTAGGTAGCTCAGGGGTAGAGCCAACAGGCTCCGGTCGCTTACCGAGCCAAGTTACCTCGTTCCGCCCGATCATAAACTGGCGATCAGCAGTCTCAGCGGCGTTACTAATCGTATGGGCAGCACCTTGGTCAAGTCCATACTGACTCATCAGCCACGCATCAAGATCACTCTTGCGAGCCATGCCGCCAGCCTTGACGGTTAGATACTGCCAGTCAATCGCCTTACCGACAAGCGATTGATATTCAGTATCCGACATGCCCTGAAGCGTGCGCAGGGGCTGCTCTTGAGGCGGCGCCCCGAACATCTCCCCTTGCCCTCGCGCTATCTCCTGGCCCTTCAAATACTGCGCCCGCGCTGCCTCGCTCTCGAACTGCGGGCCGCCGAGCAGATCACCTTCGCTCGCTATCCCCGCCGGCTTCGCTCCCCGTGCAAACTCCGGCCGCATTCCCGGCTCGGTAGCACCAAACATCGCCCCCTGCGTGCCCTTTGGTGGTATAATAGTCTCACCCACGGGAGGAGTACCCAATGGACGAAGTAGCGTTTCGGGAGCGGTGCCAGCGCTCGGCCCAGGTGGGCCGGGAGTTACAGGCGAAACTTGAGCAGGGACGGGCTGAGATTGCGGCGCTTCGGGCACAGCAGGCTTCTCAAACGCCGCCTGATAACCCGCCTCATACTGAGCAGTCAGACGGTCTTGCTCAGCAGTAAGCGCCTGATGCTCCTTCTCCAGTGCTGCCAGGTCGCCCTGCACCGGTCGCCCTACCTTTCCACTCCGTTGGCCTGGCCCTAACTCCTTCAGTGATTCGGGGTCAAGTCGGTCGTACCATGCCGTCTCGTACGGGTTCAGCCCGTGCGCCCTCGCTACCTGTTCGATCTGGGCATTGCTGAGACTGCCGACGTTGGGCGGTCGGACGATCCCGCCTGCCTCAGCGGCAATTCCTCGCCGAGCATACAGGTCCTGCATTTGCGGCTCGATCTGGTTCAGACGGGCTTGGATCGCCTCATGGCGAGCAGCAATGTCCTCTAGGTACCGGCTGGCATCCCCTACCGTCCCTCGCTCGCCCGCCCGCAATGCCTGCCCCAACGCCTGGCGCACCTCCGGCGACTGCACGGCTCTCCTGCCTATCGCCATGCCAGTGAAACCCGCCGCCGCCCGCAGACTCATGTTCCTGGCATTCTCCTCCGGTGTGGCGTTCGGATCGTAGCCAGTCGCCCCGGCCACCAGTCCGGTTGCCACTTCTGGCGGGCTCCCCATCGGCGTCCCGCTGATCGCGTTCCGCGTCTCATACGCCGCTTGTTGCTCTAGTAACCGCAACTGCTCTGGCCCCAACGTGCCCCTTGCCTCCGGGTCACGCCGATAGTACTGTTCCATCCACTGATCTACAGTCTGGGGCTGGAGCGTTGCTAGATCATGACTCACATCCTCACGCTGAGGGTGTGGTGGCTCTGGCGGGCGCGTCCCATAGGTGGTCAATGGCCTTGTAGCATCCGATGCCTTGATCAAAGCAAGCTCGTTCGCCACCTCAATCTTACGCGCCTCGGGAACCCGGGCATCCGCTAGTAGTCCGTATAACTCCCATTTGCGCTGATCGCGTGCCGCGCCCTGGAGGGAGTAATAAATACTCTGTGGCACTACTCTGTCCAACTTCTCTGATCTCTGCACCGCTCTATCGATAAGGGCGGTTGAGCTCTCATCAATGTGCTGCTGCCAGCGGGCCATCGCTGGACTCTTGGTAATGTCCTCAATCGCTGCCTGTCGCCCCAGTTGCAGCGCGCCCGTCTCCTCGCCCGGTAGCCTGCGTAGCGCACGGCCCGCTACTCGCGCCTCCTCCTTCGCCCCAGTCCCGATCACCCCTGCGACCCTACGCCCTGGCACGAAATTCAGGACCGTCTCCGTAGGAACGGTCAATTCACCAGCCCGCTTTGCCACCCACTGAGGGACGGTCTCTTCTGGAGTCTCAGTCCATCGCTCCCGTGCCTGTTGCCATGCTGGCTCTATGCCACCGGCCAGAGACTCACCTAGGAATCGGCCCACGCCCTGTCGTGCGGACTCCAGTAACGGACCGGCAGGACCGATAGCAAGCGATGCGAGGGGCACCTGACCCCGCACTAAGGCACCGAGCCCGACTTCTGCCTGGGGCGGTATTTCCTGACCATACCGCTCCATTCCCTGAATCGCTTTCTGTGCGATGGCCGGCCCGAGCGGGTTGTAGTCAGTCTGCTTTGTGCCCCACATCGGCCTTGCTGGCGGCACGGTCATAGTTGCCATTGACAGGCGCCGTCGCGGGTCCCACGGTGGCAGAGTGCCCGGCCCCAGTTCTTCCATGTTGATTGGAGGAGCAGGCGGCGTGCGGAACGGCCCGACCATTTCAGGGTTGACCGGGCCGGGCTTCATCAGCCCAAATGGATAGTCGATCGTCTCTCTCACCTGACCTGCCAGTTGCCCCAACCGCTCCGGTATGTTCTGCCACCATTCAGGTTGTGAAGGGGCAGGCGGAACAACGGGTGGTGCCTGAAACGCTGGAGTCGCTGGCGGGCTCTGAAACGTCGGCTCGATCCCCCAATCCGGTGCCGGGGCAGGCGGTGGCGGCGGCTGTGCAATCTGCTGCGCCGCCTGCTGCCAGGCAGTATCGGGCACGGATGGCGCAGTCCTGTTAGCCGCCTGCTCGCGCTTGCGTCGTAGCCAAGCCTCGTAATCGGAATCTTCTACGAAGGCCAACTCAACCCGCTCCCGTCTGATACCCGTCCCTGATCATCTGCTGCTCCTCTGGACTTAGCGAACCCCATAGTTGTTGCTTCTGCTCGACCGGCGCGTCCCGGTAAAAGTCGAGCAGTTGCTTGCCCGTCAGTTCGCGCCTGCCAGGGGGATTCTTGCCCCCCATGACAATGGGCGTGGCTTTCTCGACAATCGCGTTGATGCGGGTTGTGGCCCGCCGTGCGACTTCCTCGTAGAAGTTACTGTCCGACATTCATTGGCCCTATCTGCCGGCCAAAGGAACCGCCCGGCTGCGTTTCTGGTCCCGGCCCCGGCAAGACAGCACCCGGCACTGGCGGTACGCCCTGTCGCGTAACCATCTCCGGGCTAAGTGGCATGCCTATCCCTGGAGTCACTGGCCCCCCTGCTGCCGGGTTCGGGAGATTGTTCTGCGGTTGGAGTGGCTGGCCGTCCGGGCCATAGATCACCGGTGGCGCAGGCGGTTGTGTTGGAGGTGCCACAGGTATTAACCCCGCGTTTTTCCCGATCTTGGCGTCCATCATCGCCTGAACCTGGGGGCTGCTCATCACCCGCTCCACCGCGAGGCGAATATCCTCCTCCTCCGGGCTCTGCAGCTTCAAGAACTTCTCGCGGTGTGTGTACATCGAGATGGCCCCGGCCTGCGCCTGCATCAAGCCAAACTGCCCTTCGAGGATAAAGTTGCTCGGTAGCATTGGCTCTAGCTTCGCCTCGGTCTCATAGATGCCATCAAGGTGCTTACTGGCCAACTCCAGCCATGCCTTAGCCTTCTCGTCTCCCTCGCCCCAGACCGCGACCGGATGCCTCGCCAGTTTGTCTACGCCATATAGCATAAACTCGGCGCCATCGTGCAGCAGGAACCTCGCATTGTCGGTGATCGGGTCATAGGCCAACCTCGCGGCAGTCATCAACTGGTTAGCCAGGTAGCCCGAGGCATCGCTGCCCGGTGACTCGCCACGCATCACCGGCCCAATGCCGGCGGTGTCGATCATGCCCATGACCAACTGAATCATCGCCTTGAGATCGGCGTTGACGCCCGGCGGCGTGGCGAAAGCGAAATCCTCACCAGGGTACAGCGTCAGCAGGCTACTGATGTCACTCAGGTTGCTGGCAAATCGTGCGATCCTGTCCTGCTCGGCCTGTGGCAGCAACGACCGCATCTGGTCGAGCCGCTCCTGTGACAGTTTCAGCACGCCGCGAGGAAACGCATGCAGGTACAAGCTATTCGCGAGCATCGTCAGCAAGCGGTCCAGGAATGGGATAAGTTCAGAGAAGGCGAATGCGACCGGCAGATACGCCCGCTCCGGCGCCCGCTCGTGCGTTGCCAGGGCCGCCATGTCGAAGAACGAGAGTCGGCCCCAGTTGTGCTTGACGACTTTCGCCGGCTCGCGGTCGAGGGTATAGGTGACCGAATCTTTTCTCCAATGTTGGATGAGCTCGATGGTCTCACTACTGAACTGGCTCGACTCCGCCACCGCCTGCCCCGGCGTGTAGCGCTCCCATTTCTTTTCACTACTGTTGCGCCGAACGCCGAGCGCTCGTGCGGTCGGTGCCAGTGGTACTTGCTCGATCAGGACGACCTCGCGCTCGCCGTTGTAGCTGTCCCAGAAGTAGTAGAACAAGGGGTCGATGTCCTTCCAGCCGAACGGGAACGCGCTCTGTCGGACGTGCTTGCCCACCCGCTTTAGGTAGGGGTCGGCATCTTCGGTGTAGTCACCCTGCTCGTCGGCTTTGCGCTTCGGGAAGGGACTCCACGCCGTCGGGTTCCAACTGTACTGGCAAACGCCCATGCCGTCGGCAATCGCGCTGTCCATCAGCATGCGGAACGTGCGGCGCCTTGCCTGCTGCTCCATCTTGAGATGCCCGGCCAGCAGCCACTTCTCGATGAGCGAACTGTCCGTCTTGTCGCGCTCTCGCTCACCCATCAGACCGCGCGTCCAGGTCGGGTAGTTGACGGTGAGTGTGGCGACGACACGCTGAATCATGTCCGCGAGGATCGGTGTCCTTACGACCTTGCTGGTAGTCTCGTAGTCCTTGGGGACCTCGACCTTATGCAGCAACGCCCGGAGTGCGCGCATGGCGCGGATCATCGCCTTTTGCTTGGCAAAGTGGGTGTCCCTGAGGAACTCTGCTAGTTCTCGGATGTACTGGCCGCTGTCGTCTTGTGCCAACGTTCACCGCCAAATAAAAAGCGGCCCCGGATTTACCGGAGCCGCCTGTGTGTACGCAGGTAGGCTAGTTTGCTACGCTAATGATACGCCAGTCAGGTTGCCCTGTAAAGGGCTCGCGTTACCGCAAGCTACGCAGTGACTAACTCCCGCCGCGTCCTGTTCGGTTGCCTGCATGTCTTGGTCAACCGGTCGGCAAAGTCCAGTAGCGGACAGTCGGCGCAGATGCCCTTCTCATCGTACATGCCGCACGCCTCGCAGGTATCATGCATGAGTGCGGCAATCCGCGACCATTGCACCGGGGCATCTCTGCAATCAGCTAACTCGCCTAGCAGGTCACACCGCTGCCTGATCTGATCGACAGCGACGACGTGCTCCCCCTGCCCTGTTGCAGGCTTGACAACACGGCGGCGGGAGGCACTGATTCCCATGCGGGCGCTCGCCAACTCCTCAAGGTGCTCATATCGGCGCTGCCACGCCTCAGCTTCTTTCAGCGCACGGGCTAGCACCTGTTGGCGCGTTGTCGGTTGGGCTAGCGCCGTCTCAATGCTGACAAAACGTGCCTCCTTAGTCTCATCCTCCAACTCCACGCGGACATTGACAAATGCCCGCGTTTCGCTGCTCCCTGTGGGGGTTTCGTTGACAAGGACCACGGAACGTATAATCTCTGCCGCCTGCCGCGCTCGCCACTGGGATCCAGCTATGCTATCATCCCAGTCAATCATCGGGTGCAGGACACTGTTTTCGTGTTGCGCTTCTTCCAGAAAAGCGCCCACCGTGATGCCGCGCTCCTGCTCAATGCGCTTCAGTTCCGCTACCACTGGATCGATCGGAATGTGATACTGTGAGCCGAATCGCCACCTGTAAGCCATGTTATCCCCCTGTCACCGTGATAGGCCCTGCCGAGCCATGTCGTGCCTCGCCCTGCCACGCCTCGCCTGCCACGCCTTGTCGAGCCAAGCCACTCCGGGCCTTGCCATGCCTGCCTTGCCGAACCGGGCCGGGTCACGCCACGCCACGCCTAGCCCCGCCTGCCTTGCCGTACCTTGCCACACGTCGCCGCGCCTTGCCGCGCCCCACCGTGCCTTGCCCCGCCTCGCCTGCCGAGCCAAGCCCCACCCGGTCATGCCGTGCCGCACCTCACCTTGCCTGCTACGCCTAGCCTCGTCGTGCCACGCATGGCCTGGCCTCGCCTAGCCTGCCATGCCTAGCCTAGCCTAGCCTAGCCAGGCCTGCTACGCTTCGCCAGCCACGTCGAACAACCCCCATCCCATGCCCGCGCTGCTGCGCGAGTCCGGGCGCCCCTCGCCGATGCCTACCTGCAACCCGACACGCACCAGCAGGTTAGTGACGTCCTGCAAGCTGAACTGGTCAAGATCGAACCGAATGCGCACGGTCGCTGCCCATTCGCGCCACATCGGGCGCACCCGAATATCGGCAACGCCTGTCTCGTTGCGGACGGCCATTTCCATCTTCTCCGGCGTGCCCTCGATCTTGATGAGCGGCGTACCGTCCACGCGGTCGAACCCATCTGCTTCAACAAACACGGCCAGCTTCGCCAGCGTCATCTTGAAGCCGACAAGGCGGCAAGCGGAGATGAGCGCAGCGCGGAAAGCACTGGCGGGCATGCCGTTCCATTCCTCGCTGCTGATGTGCTGCGCCTGCTCGTAGTCGTCATTGAAGTCGCGCGGCTTGCGCGGCGTTCCCTTCTTGGCCTGCGTGCCAGCAAGCATCTTGTCCCGCATCTTGTCCAGCGCCTTAGCGCTGAACCGCGCCTGGACGTAAGGTACGGTGCCACGAATCCTAAAGTGCGCCGTCCGCATCCTCGGTGCTGGGACCCTAATCGGGGTTGCGGCGCTAGCTGTGTCATTTGTTGGTCTTACGTCTGGCCTTGCCAGCACTGCCCCATCGACCTTGCTCATGCCATTTCCCTCCACTATTGCTACCATCTGGGCAGGCTCACCGTTTCCTGTCTCACTTGCACCATACCACACTCAGCGCAGACTCGCTCCTGGACCAGCATATAGCCCTCCAGCATCCAGTTCTCTGGCGTGTTGGGTAGTGCAACGTGCTTCCGCCGCATTTCGTCGCGCCTCACTTCGCCCCACTTGCTCCATTTATGCCGCAGGAAGCACATCAGCCCGCCTTCCTCCCCAACCAGTTCTCAATGACCGGCGGTTTGACTTCACCAGCCTGCCCACAGTGGAAATGCACGACACCGCTGTGCATCCGGTTTATCTCCTCCTCGAATTCGCACACCAGCGCCACGATCAGTGCGGCTCGCCCCGTCAGGTGGTGCTTCGTGCCAATGTCGACGATGGCAACGGGTGGTTTCACGGCATGCGCCCTGTTTGCTTCCAAACGCCATACATTCCGCTGATTCGGCTGTAACAAGAGACACACATCGGAAAGCCACCAAATCTCTTTGTCGACTCGGCCTTATAACACTCGATGCACAGCGGCCTCGGCCGCCTCCAGACCCGATGCCAGAGCCATGCCATAAAACGTTGCGACAGGGGACACCCGCATTCCGTATGCGGGTGGTGAATGCCGCCGTCCTCCTTCCTCCTACTTGACAGAGTAGCCTATACTTGGTACAATCTCAGCATGAAGTTGATTGCTCAAGTGAAACTCCAGCCGACAGAGGAACAACACGCTGCGCTCAAGCAGACGCTTGAGACTGCCAACGCTGCCTGTAACTATGTCTCTGCCGTTGCCTGGGAAACGAAGACCTTTGGGCAATTCGCCTTGCACAAACTCTGCTACAGAGATGTACGGACCCGGTTTGGGATGGGTGCCGATGCCACCGTGCGCGTGTTCGCTAAGGTAGCCGACTCCTATAAGCTGGATAAGCGATCCAAGCGCACATTCAATTCGCTGGGGGCGTTCCCGTTCAATGACCGCCTTGTCTCCTACAAACTCAGCAAATGCCTTGTCTCCGTCTGGACAGTAGACGGACGCCAGAAGATGCCATTCGTTTGCGGCGAGCTTCAGGCCAAGCTGCTTGAGGGCCTGCGTGGTGAGTGTGACTTGGTTTATCGCAATGGCGCCTTTTATCTTCATCAGTGCTGCGATGTGCATGAGCCAGCGACAGAAAACGTCGATAGCTTTCTCGGCATAGACTTGGGGATTGCCAACGTGGCAGTCGATTCGGATGGTCGGTTCTACCAGGGAAAGACGGTCAAGGGTGTTCGTTGTCGACACCGCAGGTTGAGAGCAAAGCTTCAGGCCAAGGGAACCAGGTCGGCCAAGCGCTGTCTCAAGAAGTTGTCGGGCAAGGAACGATGTTTTGCCACTGACGTGAATCACTGTATCTCTAAGCAGATCGTACAAACCGCGCAGGGCACCGGCCGCGGTATAGCGTTGGAAAACCTGACGTACATACGTGACCGGGTAACGGCAAGACGCGGCCAGAGAGCGCTTCTGCATTCGTGGGCCTTTGCCCAACTGCGGCAGTTTGTCACCTACAAAGCCAGGCGCACTGGAATACCGATTGTAGCGGTTGATCCGCGCAACACTTCCAGGACTTGCCCGGCATGCGGTTGTGTTGATAAGCGCAATCGTCCTTCTCAAGATACCTTCCTCTGTGTGACGTGCGGTGTCTCTGGCCGTGCCGACCACTTCGCTGCGATCACTATTGGTCGTAGGGCGCTTGTCAGTGCGCCGAACGTAGCGATCCTCGCGGGTTAGCTACAAGCTCCCACCTTCAGGCGGGAGCATCTGACCAACGTCCCCCTGCCCCTCTGGCGCTCCCTGTTGCACGCCCGTCATGGTGATTCTGCCATCCGTTAGCATCTGCAACAGCATTCCCTCATCACGGGTAAGGTTTTCATGCAATGTCTCGCGCTTGACGATGGCACGAGTAAGGGGGTCCAGGCCCGACAGCATCTGTGCCTTCTGCTCAAGTGCTGTCTTTTGCGTCACTTGCTTAGCATCCTCTCTGCACTTACGCCCCCACGTCCGTAGATCAAACTCATTCAGGGCGTAGTCTTCCGTCCATGTTCGGACCGAGGGCGGTAGCCCTAAGCCAATTGCCTGCGGGTTATCACCACGACCATGCAATGCAGTGACACAGATGCCGCATGCGTCAAATGTGCCCAGTATTGCGGTCTCGTCCAAGGTCTTGGCACATAGTGTGATCGCAAGGACACGACCGTCGGGACCCTTCTCTATTCTGACTTCCACGCCAACCCCCTCATCGGCAGTCTACCAACGGATAGTACCGGACAGTCACGACATCACCGCTGTACTGATATGCCACTGCCTGGCAGCACACCCCCTGCAAGAAATGCAGCACCGCCGGCCCCTCGAACGTCTCGCCTGACAGATCATCCACGATTGTGATACTGGGTACGAAAATAACACTGTAGGTGCTCACCATCTCGCCTCCACCTCAAGGAACCTCCGTCTTGGAGTCCAGGTCACGCAGAGCATCTCGTAGCGCATCTAACCTGGTGGTGTCTGCCCACTGAATTACGATTCTTGCCCACTTGCATACCCGTTTCATTGCGGCGACCTCGGCCTCCAGATAATGCACTCGCTCATGTGCGACTTCCATCTGACGGAACAGCTTTCGGCCTACCCAGATGAATGGACTATCGCTGGTGTCGCCAATCGCTTTACTGGTGCTATCATTGGGCGACTCATCACTCATACTACTATCCCACTCCCGTCGATGTGTTGTACGTGCCCTGTCCGCACTTTTCACACGGCAGCCAGCCCTCAATGGGATACGACACTGGCCCCCACACTGTAACATGCGTCTGCCGCGCATGGTCAGCCTCGTCCAACAGGTATCTGAGGTCCTGATAGACCATGGCCGGCTGGTCATGGTAGTTGACGGTAAAGCGCTCGCGGATGGCGGCAAGCTCATCAGGCACCGGGCACATCCATGCTCATTTGATCCTCGTCCATCAGTTGATCCACATAGGCAATTATCTGAGGGTCTCTCTGCTCCTCAAATGTAAGCCCTGCTCGTAGAATAGCCTCTGCGCGCTGCATCAGTTGCTTTGGCGTGCGCTTGGTGACCAGAACTGCCCGCAATCGCTCGACCTCGGCTATCAGCCACCTAATATCCTTGTCGATCCTATCTATGGTTTCGGCATCCCCCCTGAAGAACGAACGATAGTGTTCAAAACTGTGCTCTAAGCTTTCCCACAGATCACGCCCCTCTGGATACCGCGCTTCGATCTCGGCCAGTCGGTCAGTGGTGTTGCTCAATCCCTCGCCACCCCCTTCGCGCAACAAGAGTAGGGTGCGTTCTCGCTCGGCGCGTTCGAGAGTCTGGCGAGCGATCCGCAGCGCCTCCGCACGCGAGATTGGATGCCCCAGTGGTGTGGGTCGATCAGGCTCACTCACCGCCGTGTAGCCTCACTGCACCCAAAGTTGGATTTGGTCCACAGCATCGCATCCTGATAGCCACGTGTGGTCTCTCTCTGAGCGAGCATAGCCTCTCCAGGTCCCTGCCTGTAGCAGTGTCCGTACTGAGCCTCGAACGGACGACTCCAATGTGCACAGTCACGGCAGCGCATAACCTGTCCGGCTATGATGTTGATGCCCACTCCGTCACTACTTAAGGTCTCCATCATGACCGCCACATCGCCGGCACCTACCAGGGTGGTGTCCGTGCCGGAAATCCAGTAGCGCGGGCGCTCCTCGCTCATGGCCCCCTCCACAATGGCACTGTGGGCACGTTTAGACGCATAGTGGTGTCTGAAACGCTCCCCAGCCGCCCGACCTCGCCTATCAGCCAGGCTATGTCCTGCCAGGCCACAGCTGGCAGGGTGTGGTAGTTAGCAGTGAAACGCTCGCGGATCTCGGCCAGTCGGTCAGTGTCGTTCATCCCCTCGCCTCCCCCTGCACCCAACAAGAGTATTGGCTGTCCCAGTGGTACCGGTCGATCAGTCATGATCTCCACCTCGCTGCGACCGAAATCGGCAGCATTTGCCCCGCCTGGACGTGCTGCCGCATCTGGAGCGCAATCATGTGTGCCAGGACGCGGTCGTCGTGACAGCCCCCCTGGTGCCCCGTCTTACCGTCACCGTGCCGCACGTACGACAGACACTCGTCCCAGAACCCCGCATCGTAGTTGACCAGTGAGCCTGATTTGATCCACGCCGCGATCTCCTGCTCGGCTAGCGGCTTAGTTTTTGCTGTCGTCGGCCAGCCGGCCTTGTACGTGCGAGCACCGTGTTTATCCCGCAGCGGGTCTGTCTCGTCGTGGCGGTAGACGTTATCGTACCGCAGCGCATCATTGTGCAGCAAGTGCTCGAGCACCGCATGGCCGTGGTTGTTGCGCTCGACACCGAGCAAAGCATGGTTGTACTGGGTGGCGAGCTCGCGCAGCAATCGAGCATACTGATCCAGCGGCCACTGGCCGTGCAGGCTCGCTACGTGTACGCCAGTCTGCCGCTCGAGGACGACCGCGGCATCGTAGTCATAGCGATCATTACCGGCGTCCGTACCCTCGGCCACGTCAGCGCCGACCACGTACTGGCAGCTGGGCCGTGGCCTCTGCCAGACCTGGAGGGCGCCATTGTCGGCGGTACTCAGTGGCGACCGGGCCATCGCCTGCAGCTCTTGTAGCGAGGCCAAATCAAACAGACAGGCGCCGGAACTCACGAATGCCTCAGTCGAGGTTAGGGGATATTCCTGAGCCAGCAAGTAGGGCATCGCCCCATACTCGGCCTGCTGGCGTGCCCACCAGTCGCCGTCTCTGCCCGGCCTCAGCGTCCACGGGAGGAACACCGGCGTAAACCCATTCGCAGGTGCGCCGCTCCACATCTGGTGATACCAGTTGCCGCGCCCGTTGGCGGTGGAGACAATGATGAGTTTGCCACCAGCATCCACGGTAGGTTTGTATGCGCTGTAGTTGGCCTCGGCAGCCGGATGGAACGCTGCCTCATCTACAATGACTAGTGATGCCGACTCTGAGCGCCCTGCATCCTCGGTCGCCGGCAACGCTGTGATTTTCGATCCTCGCCTCTCGAATTGCAGAGTCGTCTCGTTCCGCTTGCCAACCTTCGGCTGTAGCCACGCCGGCAGTTGCATGAAGATGTGCTCGCACTTGTCTAGCAACGTCACCGCCTCGTCGAGGCGCTTGGAGAGCATGAGCACGTTTGCCCCATCCTGAAACATCGCTACCCACAGGGCATAGCCAGCCATCAGCCATGAGACGCCGAGCTGCCGCGCTTTCAGGACAATCACTCGCTGCTCGCCGTTCAGAGTGTCCAGCAGATCGCGCTGGAAGTCCCAGAGATGGAACGGCATGATCCCCGCCTGCGGGTCGCTGATGCGTGCGTAGTGGTCGAGGAAGTACGCCACCGAGTCAAAGCAGGCATTGTACTCGATAGACAATTCGCTTGTGTCAGTCAGTGGGGGGCTTGCTGCGGGCACGCTTACTAGCCTCATGCAACTGATCGGCCGTCACGATAACGACCGGGTTATCAGGGTCGCCACTGATCTGCCGCTTCTCGGTCAGGACGCCAAGGCCGGCGAGCATAGCCTTCGCGGCGGTGATGCGCGTCTGGTGATCCGGTTTGCCGCGATCGGTAGCCTGCATACCCTCTGCCAACACTACGGCCGCCTCGCCTAGGTGATGTCGGAGAATGTCGCGGGCGAGTTCAATACCGTCATCCCCTAGTGCCTCGTAACGTGCCTTGAACTCTGGGTCAGTCTGCTTCCAATCACGCACCGTCCGCCCGGCCACGCCGACCCGGTCTGCCGCCTCTTCGTCCGTCTTGGCAATGAGGCGCCGAGCGAGGAATCGTAGCTGGTTGACTGCGAGCGCCATTTTAGAGGCACCTTTCGGCAACTGGCGGCATCACGTCGCCAGTCTCACCGTAACCTCGATTAACTGTCCGCGCCAGCCGAGGAGCGCGAGTACTGCCTCAGTCTGGCTATCGTCGAAATCGAGTTTGAGCCGGCCGCCGCCATCGCCGCTGATCTGCAGCGCGGACTGCAATGGCGGTATTGAGGCCAGAAACTGCACTGATCCAACCATCACGATCTCGACAACTCCATGCACCAATCTATCGAGCCATCGGCATGGATATGTGTCGCAGTCGGGATATGACTCGCCTTCGCGCAGTGCCCGACTCCACGGCCAGTCGCCGACCACTCCGGGCAACCATCACACATCGACCCGGGTAGCAATACCCAATCCGGCTCGGGCACCGACTCAGGCATCAGTCGCTCACCCGCTCGACGCGCCGCCAGTACTCGGCGACGTACGCCGCCACGTCGACACTCGCCCGATGCGCCCGAGGATCCCCGTCATCGGAGACTCTCTGATATGGCTCGCAATCGCAGTCGGCACCAGCGGCGTGCTGCTCATAGTGCCGGAGCAACAGGCAGCCGTCCTTAATGCAGAGGGAGTCTGCCTCGATCACGTCGGCTTTGCCACTATCACGATAGACCCGGTACACCGCCATGCTATCCCCCCTTCTTGCCCTTGGCTGGTTGCTTATTCGCGGTTGTCCGCTTGCTTTTGCTTTTTTGTTTGCGCCCTTTGCCCACTATATTACCTCTCTCGCAGGAACATCCAGTCTGCCCACTCGGGCCAGCAGGTGTTACTCACCCACCCGATGCAGCGATAGCCTGGCACAGTCGGCTCCTCGCGGGCTCGGATCACGAGCACCTCCTCGGAGTGAGCCTGCTGCTCCGTCACCATCTCACGTACCAATGTGGCACCCGATTATCCGCCGTTGTGGTGTGGGGGATCAGATAGGCGTCGTGCGGCGCCGGCTGCCCGCACCGGCAGCAGTAGCGCCGGCCGGCGCTGTCGATGCGGCAAAAATGGTGCGGGCAGGAGTAGATCATGCCACCCTCGCTCGCCGGGCCAATCCGTCGGCGCAATCGCAGATGTCGGGATGATAGCGGCGCTCGCACAGACTACAGCGGAGGCATAGGCCGTGAGAGTCAGCGAGAGGGGGGCGACCATCCTCGGTCTGGATGACCGTGTCACACCACGCGCAGACCAACCGCATACCCTTCCTCGCTATGACCGATTGCTACTACAATAGCACATCTACGAGCGGCTGTCCAGCGTCCTCGTTTCGGCGGCTCACCCTACCACAAAAGGTAGGGTGAGAACTCGCCAAACATGGGGATTGACAACAGTTTGCGGGGCGTGTATATTTGCACTATCGAGATTATAGCCAGCCGGGGCCAATCCGGCAGGAGGAGATGAGGAGATGGCAGGTTACACGACCAGCGGGAAAATCCGTGGAGAGTGTGGTCACACACACAGGACGCTACGGGCAGCGCTCGATTGCACGGAGCGCGACCGGAGAGGGTGCCGGATGCAGGGCGGCTACTCGGACAGGTACGTTTACGGCACGGATGACAAGGGCCGCCTGACCGACGAGGTCGTCCCCCAGTACGCAGACGAGCTGGTCTAGGCCAGCCGGGGCGACCGGCAGAAGGAGAGGACGATGGACAAACTAGAGCGACTGGTCGACAGCGCCACCGCCGCCAACCAGCGCCCGCGGCAACTGCGGATCTCGATCAGGGCCGATCTGCATGTCGCGATGAGGACCTACTGTGCGGCCCACGAGATGACCGCACGGCAGGTGGTGGAAGTGGCGCTGGAGCAATTCCTGGCCAAGCATTAGCCGGCGACAGGGCCGGCGCAACAAAAGGGGAGGGTAGGGACATGTCACAGCAAGCCGAGCGTACAATCCTAGACCTGGCGACTAACCCCCACGGACTATGCGAGATCAGTTATCTACGGATTGAGGCGGGCTGCATCAGGGCGACGCTGTACCACAGTCGGACCAGGCATGAGATCATAGGGGCCTACGGCAATAACAAGGTGGACGCCCTGATGCGCGTCGCGTATGCGCTCGGCGCATACGTCGAGGCCATGCGGATGGCCAACAGCCCAGTTTCATAGGCCAGCCGGGGCGACCGGCAGAAGGAGGGGACGATGGCAGGGCAGGCAACCCCGATCTGGACAGGCAAACGGCGTGCTGTCGAGCCCGGCACGGACGGTGCTCCTCGCGTGTACTACCACGTTGCACCGCCGTCCTACAATCCAGGCGAGGATCTATGCTCCGCCATCGAACTCGACTGCATCGAGGAGAGCCGGGAGCGCTGGGGCCTCTCAGAGGACAGGCTGATGGACGACTGGGATGCTATCAGCCTGCACGACAATCTGTCCGAGGCAGAGGACTACGCCCACGATTACGGGCAGCCGGGCGGGTATTTGTTAAGGGTTTTCTTTGCCCGGTACCTGATCGAGGGCAACAACCTACGGGTCTATGTCAACGACGAGGGTTATCCATGCGTGTGGGACCGCATCCCCGGATGCCTGGTGCATGTGGTGCGGAGATTATAGCCAGCCGGGGCCAATCCGGCAGGAGGAGATGAGGAGATGGCAGATATGATTGACGAGTTGATCGCCCGCGAGGATGCTGAGGACCCGGAAGCGGCGAGTTTCACATTCCGGAGCGGTCGTCGTCGCCGAGTACTCCGCGCAACTAGCCTCGAGGGCGGGTGGCGGGCACTGGGGATAGCGGTCGGCGAGGAACAGGCTGACCGCTGGAGCCTGGTCGAGATCGATGGGCAGATGGTGCCGCAGGACTAGTCGCTCGGCCGGGGCCGATCCGGCAGAGGGAGAGGGTTAGATGGCAATCCAGCAGATGTATGTGGCACCAGGCAGTTACGGCATCTGGCCGACGCAACACGACAACGGAAAGCGGGCCGACGGCCAACTAGAAGGTACGCCTATCCAAATCTGGTTCTGCGGCCGTGAGCGGAGGGACACGTACAGCCGGCAGACCACAGTGCCATGCGCGCACAGGACTCGCCAAGAGGCACGGGACTGTGCGAGATAACGCCAGCCGGGGCGACCGGCAGAAGGAGAGGACGATGGCAGGCAAAACGTTTTGGTTTCGCGATCCCTTCGCGGGGGACGAATCGGCCCCCGGCAACTCCATCGAGGACGCGATAGAGGGCGCATATGCCCATATTGCCCCGGAGGAGCGGCCAGCCTACGTCACGTACAGGGGGCGGCAAATCGCTGTCCCTGGCGGGACCTGTGTCCCGCTACAGTAGCGGCCAGCCGGGGCCAATCCGGCAGAAGGAGAGGACGATGGAAATCAAAGACGCCGTGGCGAGGCACAATGCCGCTCTGGAGGTTGTGGCACAGTGCCACAACGGCCCGTGCAGCCGTCGGGCACAGGAGTTAGCCTGGCAAAATGCCGTGGCTACGCTGTGGCAGTTGCGGCATGCAGTTGATGCCGCCAGTCCCCACGGTGGGGGCTGCACAGGCGGCTAGCACCCCCGCCCGGTGTCGCCTGATCCGTGGCGCCGGGCGCCGAGTTGACCAGCTGGGGCCGATCCGGCCGGAGGAGAGATGAG
>ERZ1292629.1502-Hain-H43-01um-R1-1502-length-22323-cov-5_pt1 | contig 22323 bp, 26 predicted proteins | sample MGYA00564399_ERZ1292629 | MGnify/ENA primary metagenome ERZ1292629 (study PRJEB36523, sample SAMEA6512636) | groundwater metagenome | collected 2019-01-08 | study: AquaDiva: Metagenomics assemblies of 32 groundwater samples | reverse complement strand
TAGAAACAATAACGAGTAGCCCTGTGAAAGTAAAATCTTGTTCATTTTTAGTGGGGGCTATAAGAGTAATAAGCGCCGCTAAGGAACAAACAAGGATGATCCATAAACCTACCTGGTATCTCTTCATTAATTCCTTGGGTTTGCTAAACCAGTCCCAGTAAACAATATTCATTTTAACCCTCCGGTTAATGGTTAGTTTTCAAGTTTGTCAGATTATTTTATACTCCGAGTTTTTAAATAAGTCAATAAAAAAATGCCCCGATACATAGATCGAGGCATTGGCCGCTACTGCCGTTCGCGTGGAGCGAAATCTTGGCCAGCAGTATACGACTTTTTCTTAACCTTTGCCGCCGCCGGAGAATGGAAGTTGAAAAATGGTATAGCCATTTTCAACTCGACTGGCTGGGGGATTTCTCCACCCATTCACATCAATCGCAAGTAAATTGGTTACTACCGAGGTGCCTCCCCAAGAATAGTTAACCACGGCCCGAATACGAAGATTTTCCTCGGAATATCCGCCGGTCAGAAACTTCGAGGTAACCGACCACGGGTTTGAAGAGTTTATATCGTATCTTACGGCCGTCCGATAAGTATTAAAATACGAGGAGACGATCAGTAGGGGCTGCCAGAGTGTTTGCCCGTCTGAAGTCGCGATGAGGTGATCGACGGTAATAGTGACCGGGCCGCCAAAATCATAGGAATACGTGTTGCTCGCCGCAATATAGATGGGATAGAGATAATCCCTAGTGTTGGAATACAAACTGGTATTTCCGGCCGCATCTATAGAAATGACGATCGAGCCGTCAGACGCGAATTGATAGGGCGATTGTTCGTTAATGAACGCCCAATGACTCACATCTTGGGACGGAGAAAAAGTATTCGCCCTCTCTGAAAATCCGAGGTAGGAAACCCGGATAGAATAGGTATTTTTCTTTCCGTATTCGGGGACTTCGACAGCTACGCTGTCGTGGAAAATGTAATAAACACCGGCGTCGCTTGCGGTTGGCTTAGGATTTTCCAGTGTGTAGCTGGAAATTTTTCCGTCCACGGAAGTCACGCTCACGACAAGCTGATTTTTTTCAACGTTAATGTCGTAGGTAGACGGGGTGACGAAAGTGATTTTGAGAAAAGCCGTGTTGGAACTTTCCTCGGGAGCAACTGTGTTGCTTGATCTATCGCAACCGAAAAAGAAGACGGCAGCGACAAAGATAACCAGAATACTGAAGAGCTGTTTCACTTTTTTTCCTTTCTGAAATTTAAGTGATTACCCCCTAGTTTTTGTGAGCGGGTTAAATCCTTTTAACCTACATTGGTTTACCTCCTTCTTTGGGCAAAGGTTTATTTAGATTTCAAGTTACTACTTATTAACAAAAATACCTGACTTAAAGCTGGGTATTTTGAGGCCTAAATTGTATTCTTTTTTCTGCTTTTTGTCAAGGGTGAATTTACTATGTTTGAGGATTATTAAATTCACAATTATCGGATACTTTAATTGCGAAACCCCTAAAAACCATCTCGTCCGTAAACTTACTTTGCAAATAAGATTGCCAATCCCCATTTTCGCCGTCATAAAGATATAGTTTTTCAACAGTACAGTTGCCTTTAAAATCATCGATACTTCTACCCTCATTTGATACCATCCATTGATCAATGTATTTTAGATTCCATCCTTTGAAGAGTTTGACCCGGTGATAGGGAGAAGCGCTAATATATGAATTATTTACCCCTTTATATTTAGATGCTGTAAACGTGCCAGATTTTTTGAAATAAACAAACGAGGCATTATTACTAGTATAAAATTCGGCGTCCACGCCTAATTGATTCTTTAGTTCAGCCATTTTTTTCTGGTCTTTTTTAGAAATATCTTTATCTCCACGAATATATTTGTTTAAAGGATTTAACCAATTATAACGAACTAATATGTCGTCTTTGCTAATATCGCCTTCTTTAGTTGTATTTTCTGGATTATAGGGATAAGGATTAAAGTCAGTATTAATAAGTAGATTCCACCCTTTAGTGATCTTAATATTATGCCCAACTAAATATGGTTGTTTTATATCTTCGGCGTTAGCTGAATAAAATAGTGTAAAAACGGAAAAGGCGGTAACAAAAAACAGTACGATAAATTTGAGGTGATTCTTTTTGAATTTCATCATTTCTTCTTAGTTAGGAAATGCAGGGGGGGTAGGTAGGGAGAACGCCCTGAAAATTATAATTCCTACAATAATTATTAAAATAAATGCAATAGTTAAAATTAATTTTTTACTCATTTATTTTTTAATTTTAAGGGTGCTTAAGATTTGGTTCATAATATCCGCAGATACGGGTCCGCTTAAAATATAGACCGTACCTGATTTTTGGACTGCTACCAAAATTTCCTCAACTATTACTTCTTTTATTTCTTTACCGCTGCCATCAAAATGCTGCTGAGTGCCAATAACCATAGTGGCTGGCAAACCAAGTAAAGTTATATTTTTTTCCTCTTTGATAGAATTAAATCCTGTTTTGAAGTTTTTTAAATCGTCAGAAGAACCTGTTCCGGCGATAAAAACATTTTTACCCGAATTATCACTAAACATTACTGTCAAAGCTGATTGATTTGGCGTATCTGCATCGAGGGTAATCACCCAATTACTAGGATATCGAAATTCAAAACCGTATTTTTCGTTTTTGTAGGTTTGCCAGTTAGCGGTTTCGCTAGCGATCTGATGATTTCCTTGGGTTTCACTGAAATCATCTTCCCATACCTGACTAGTTGAAGTTGAATTTTGGTTCGCACTTGGGGCGGAAGATTTATTTTTGAAGACCAGATAACCCGCGACAACGACTATGGCCACGACCACGATGATTAAGATTACAACTATATTAGCTACTCCTTTTTTGTTCATTATTTAGATTTTATTTATTTTTCGTTATTTTCTGAATTGACTAATAAGTTGATGAAGTTCGCCTCTTAATTTCGTAGATAAAAACTTTCTTTTGACTAATCATAACTTCATAAGTGATTCTATAGTTCCCAATTCGACGTCGCCAGACATTTTCTTCACCTTCAAGTTTTTGAATATCGCCAGCGAATGGATTTATTTCTAGATTATCGATGGTTTTATTGATCCTAGCAAGATCAAAAACAGGAATTTTTCTAGCTTGTTTTCTTGCGTGATCGGTTAGATAAATTTTCCAGTTCATTTTTAACTGCGCCCCAAGGAGTATATTTGCCTTTAGCAACTTCCCGACGACCGCGGGCAATGACCTTAAGTTCGCCACGGGTGGGTTTGAAAAAAGGCAGGATTGATTTGAGCTTTAAAAGTTTCTCGTATTCTTCTCGAGGAATAATCACTAGGTCTTTGGAGGAGAATTTTTTGGGGATAGTAACTACATTCATGTTTTTATACTAACTTAAAAAACGCAGGAAGTAAATTTTCCCGCGGGACAATTTAATTTTCAGATTTTTTGATTTCGTGTATACCCCCGCACTTAAATATTAAAGAAGCTACTAACAACTCCCCTACTTTGGTATAAGAATGTCTTTTTTATTCAAAAAACTTTAGAGTTGATAAGATTTGTCTTACTAAATCAACCGTCTCCTCTCCTTCACTAAGCCCAGTAGTTCCAAACTCAAAAACATTATCGTCTTTTACAAAGAAAACATGGATTGAGCTTTTGCCGCTTGGAGTTAAATTTAAATACTCCTTTGCTGGCAAATTATCTACATGAACATTTCTGAGATCTCCTTTGATCCAGTTAAATCCTCCACTTGTCAAATAACTTTCAAGATTAACTGGTGGCCTACCGAAAACTTTAGGATACATGGTTAAAAATATAATAGATTGGCCTGTTCTTTCCTTAAAATCGAAGTGAAAAGTACCGCCATCGCCGATACCCATATTTGGATTAGCGGGGCCTACAAGCTCTTCGGGAGATTTAATTTCGAACTTATAGATATCATTGCGATAGGATTGCCAGTAGGCGGTTTCGTCTTGAACGCCGTTTACGTTATCGGGTATGCCGCCACTAGTGGAGGTGGAGTTTTGATCGGAATTGGGCGCAGAAGATTTTTTGCTTAATACTAAATAACCACCAACAATCACGACGGCCACGATGATTAATATTACAGCTAGATTGGCTGATCCTTTTTTGTTCATAATTTTGCGAAAAATAAATTAGATATCGATTATTTTACCAGAGCTAGTTCTCTAGCTTTTTTGGCGAGATCGGGCAGGGATTTTTTGAAATGCCGAGAGGCCTTTAAGATTTCAAAACCCAAAATGTTTCCCTTACTATCAAATTCAACGGAGACGCCGGGGGCAATTTCTTCGAAACTTTCTTCTTTGCCTTTTTTGATAGCCAGAAGCAAACTGTCGGAGGCAGGGTCGTAGTTAACGATTAAATTTTGAGAATTATTTTTTGCCATCTTTTTGAACGGATACGATTTTCTTCTTGATTTTTCTTAATTGGATGAATGGTGATTAAAAAGATTGTATCATTTTTGACTTCAAAAGCAAGCGCGTATTTCTTTTTGTTTTTGCCCCGACCAACAGCTTTTACCGCTATGAAAAGATTGGTTTCAATATCAAAGTAATAATTGTCGGAGTTTTTGTAAATTTGGAGGGGTAGTCCTCTGGGAATTCTGCGGATATTAATTCTTGAAAGAAGATGGGTGGTATAAATTATTTTCTTTGACACAGTGGGATTATAAGATTTTGTTGAAAATTGAACTAATTTTTTTAGGAAAAACGGATTTTTAAAATGGAAATTATGAAGATTTATTAATTTCATCATAAATATTTAAAACAGCGGTGATGGCGTCGCCGGCGGAGATGTTGTTCTGGCGGTAGAGGGCATCGGTAACATCGCCAACGGCCCAGATGCCGGAAAGAGAGGCGCGCTTGGTGCGGGGATCGGAGATGATCTCCTTGCGCTCGTTTAACGCCACCAAATCTTTTACAAAATCGGAGTTTGGGACAATGCCTATTTCGACAAATACCCCCTGAATAGCGATGGTTTTTTCTTCGTTGGATTTCAGGTCTTGGTATTTAAGACCGCTAACATTTTCTTCACCTAAAATTTCCAATGTTTGGGCGCTTAAAATAATTTCAACCTTGGGATTTTGTTTAATCTTATCTAAAGTAATTGGGTCGCCTTTAGGAGAATCACCACGGACTAAAAGAAAGATTTTTTTAGCGTAGGGTAAAAGATCAACCACAGCTTCAAGACCGGCGTTGCCGCCGCCTACAACCACCACCTCCTTATCATTAAAAAGCGGCGCGTCGCAAATGGAACAATAAGCTACGCCTTTACCCTCATGTTTATTTTCGCCAGGGACGCTAAGACGCTTCCGGCGGCTGCCGGAGACAATTAGAAGATACTTGGTTTCGAAAGTTTTACCGGATGAAGTTTCAACTTTGAAAGAATCGCCAGCTTTTTCAACTTTAACGGCTTTCTCGCCGGCAAAAATATCAATTCCCTCTTGATCTCGCAGATGACTCTCTAGGTTTTGAGCCAAATCAAAACCAGAGATGGATTTAGTGCCGATCCAATTTTTGACATCAGCCGAAACCAAAGATTGGCCGCCGAACTCTTCGGCAATTAAAGCAGTTTTGATTTTTTTTCTGGCAGCGTAAACGCCCGCAGCCACGCCGCCCGGACCACCGCCAATGATGATTAGTTGATATTTCATAAAATGCAGTAATACAATGGTAATATGCTGGAGATATGATGGCAATACATATAGAAATTACCAATTATCAATGACCAATTTACAATAAAATATCAAGGATTGAATTATCAAAAAATTCAACTCAATTTAGAAGATAGACACTTGATTTTTAATTTGAGACGATTAGAATCAAGGATAAATAATTTTAGCACCTCGACAATTTGAATATCGGATTTAAGTTATTTCTAAAAGGAGCATCAGTGAGCGAATCTAGACGAATTGTTGGAAGGAGAAATCAGGGGGGTTTATAAGAAGCAGACACCTGACTTTAATCAGGAAACAGTTGCCGAAAGTAGTTGCTTGGAGACAAAAGGGATATTATTTCAGGCAGCGGCTTCGGAAACAGCAGAAATTCCAGCGTCCTTGACAATTTTTGGGGGTATGCTATAATTGAATTAGAACCTGAAGAATACCTTATTTTTCAGGAAAACAACAATTAAATAAGGCGAGGGTCAATCCTAACCGAAAGGAGGTGAGACAAGATATGATTGGTTTGAACATTATCCACTCCGCGATGAATCGCGCGAAATTAATTAGTTCCGTCGTCACCAAGAGCTGATCCCGGCCGGTCGACCTCCGATTCAAACAATCATCATAAATGGTTAGAGATCGGAGGAAACCAAAGGAGAAAAAGTGAGAAGATATTTTTTCCGGGACTCTGATTCATATTACTAGTTGGATCGTAGTCCCTCCTTTCTAAATTTCACTCACTGTCTCTTTGGCCAACAAGGAGACGCGAACCGCAATCTATGGAACATGCTACCCAAAATAGCAAGGAGGACATGGATGCCGACATCTGAACCACCGGGTAAGTTTTTCTGGACTAAAGTAGAAGTTTAAAAAGAAAAAACGTAGCGGCAAGTCCAGCGCTGCGACTGTTATTTGGAAGCCAGAATTTTTGAGAGGGAAATTCTCTAAAATTTGGATTCGCTCTCACCCGGACTGTAAAGTCCAATATAACTGGCAAAATATTTTGGAGCACAATGTGAGCCCGCTATCGAAACACTTCGAAAATGCGGACTCTTTTTTTACCCCGTAGGAAATTGCCGGAAAAGCGTTTTTAAATATTAATATATGTTTTTTTGAAAGTTAAAGATTACCCAAACTTTTTAAGTTATTAATATCTTTGACGGCAAACGCTTTATTTCCTACGGGGTTTACCACTATATTAATCAGAGGTTTTTACATTATAAAAGATTAATCTGATATAATGTAAAAAAAATTAGGCGAGATTTAAAACTTTTTTAATCCCCTCTTTGTTAAAACCAATAAAAGCGTCACGGCCAATCATAATTAAAGGCGTGCCGATCTCGCCGAATTCGCGATGAAGCGCGGCTTGTAATTTAGGATTATTTTCAAGATTGTGTTCATCATAAGGAATTTGATACTGGTTAAAAAAAGATTTAGCCACTTGGGAATATTTACAATTAGGATAGGTGTAGAGAAGGACGAGCATGGAGTAGATAAGGTGTTAGGTGTTAGGGGCGGGTTCGCGGCCGAAGACCAACCAGACATTAATTAGAAAAATCGCAGTGCCTAAAATTACACTGCTCCATTTCATCGGCGAAGCGCCACTAAAACCAAGCAGCCAAGGAGAAATTATTATCCAAAGGCCAAGACCAATTTGAATTTTATTTTGAAGCACAGAAGAAATTATTGTTTGGAATCAGCGGAAGGGCTAATTTTAGAAAGCTCCGCATCGATAACCTGTTTAAAGGTGGCGTATGGATAGGCGCCTTCGATCATTTGATTATTAATAAAAACCGTGGGCGTGGATTTAACTTTGCCGGAAGCGGAGGCGTCTTTATAATCTTTCTCAACTTTCGCGGCGTATTTTTTGGAATCAAAACAATCTATAAAAGCGGCGGTATCCATTTTGAAATCGCCGGCAATTTTTACGAAAAGTTCCTTGGTTAAATTGCCGTTGTTTTCAAATGCGCCGGGATGGGCAATTTGGTCTTGAATTTCAGTGTCGTAAATAGCGCCTTCATAAGACCAGAATTTGCCTTGATCTTTGGCGCACTCGACAGCTTCGGCGGCAGCGGGCGATTCAGGACCCAAAAAAGGAAAGTGGCGATAAATCATTTTAACTTTGCTGGTGTTAACATATTCTTTAACCAAAAGAGGAATGGTTTCGGAATGAAGTTTGGCGCAGAATGGGCACTGAAAATCGGCGTATTCTATTAAAGTTACTGGGGCTTTGGGGTCGCCTAGAATGACTTCGTCTTCGGCAATATTTAGATTTAAAGAAGAAACTGAAGCGGTTTCGCTTCCAGAGTTCTGATTTTGGTCGGGTGATTTACGGCTGCCGACAACATAAAAAATTGAACCGGAAATCATAATAGCAGCAATAAGAATGCTGACCGGGAGAAGGAATTCGTTTTTCTTAGATGAAGTTTCCATTGTTATATAATAAAAGAAGTATAAAGTTAGAGTTTTTAGGAGTCAAGGTGTTATTTCAAAAACAAAGCGATTATGGGTCTTGTAAGTAATTCTCTTCCTAGCCAAAAGACCTAAGTCAAAAAATTACTCACAAAACCCCTGTGATGAATAACCAAGGTTTCTAAACGGAGTCAGGTGTTGGCAAAAACAGGATTTTTGTAATAAGCTAACAAAAATATATGGTCTATAATCCGAATTGCCTTTTGGATAATAAATTTAAAAATCAAATAAACAATGAAGATAACTATTAAAAATCTGCCTTTTTTGGTGATTGACGCCGCGGCTTTTTATCTGGCGCTTTTTTTGGCGCTCGGCGTGAGGGCAGGGTTTAATTTCAATTCGGTTAATTTTAAAGACCATTTCGGGCCTTTTTCAGTAATGTTTTTTTGTTTGGTGATTATTTTTTTCGTGCTCGGTCTCTATGACCTGCATAATCTTTCTAAACTTTTTAAATACATAAAGTCGCTTTTGCTAGGAATAGGGGTATTTTTTTTGGTGGCCACTTTTTATTTCTACTTCCAACCGACAATTAATGTGAGCACGAAAACAATTTTAATTATTTTCATGATAATTTTCGGCGGTGTTGATTTTGGGCTAAGAGAAATCTTGCGAGGTTATCTTATACAATCTCAGCCGCTTTCAAACGTGCTTTTGATCGCGAAGGGGCAGGATGCCGAAGAATTGGCGGCTTATCTTGATGAGAATCGCCAGTTAGGATATAAAATCAACACTTGGATTAAAGAATATAACATTCAGAAAATTGATGAAGCCATAGAAAAAAATCAAAATCAGGTGATTGTGATACCTTCTCAGATGGAAAGTGACAGATTTTTTGGCAGCAAAATTTATGAAAAAATTCTCCAAGGCACGAACGTGGTTCTTTTTTCGGAATTTTATGAAAATATTTTGGGTAAAGTTTCGATGGACGAGCTTAAAGAGAATTGGTTTGTGGATAAAATTAAAATTAAGGACGGTTTATACGATATTGCCAAAAGATTCATAGACGCGGCGCTGGCTTTAGCGGTGCTTTTAATAACAGTGATTTTTTGGCCGATTATCACCATGCTAATAAATTTAAGTTCCAAAGGGCCGACATTTTTTATAAAGGAGCGGGTGGGACTTAAAGAAAAAAAATTCTGGCTTTATAAATTTAGGACTATGCATAATGGCAACGAAGAGAATAATAAAGTTAAGGAAAATTTTTCCGAAGAAAGGGGTGATGAGAAGCGAGTGTTTGGAGTCGGCAAAATTATGAGGAAATTAAGAATTGACGAGTGGCCGCAAGTTTTGAATATTTTGAAAGGCGAATTATCTTTTGTGGGGCCGCGAGCGGATTTTGTGGATTACTATCAACTTTTAAAAGAGAAGATTCCTTATTACCAAATAAGAACGATTACCACGCCGGGGCTGTCAGGTTGGGCACAAATCCACGATAAATTCGGGGATTCGGTGGAAAATGCCCGAGAGAGATTAGCGTACGACATCTACTACATTAAAAACCGGTCTTTTGCGATGGATTTGGCGATTATTCTAAAAACCTTGAAAACGGTTTTGGCCTTCTCGGGGGCGTAGAACGCTGCGCTAATGTAATGCCAATCTACAAATTTCATGCGAATGCTGCAAATTGCAAATGTTTGAAGTAGAGATGGATAATCCGTCTTTACCTAAAGCTTAGGCGAGTAAGAATAGGTTATAGGTTATTAGTGTAATTCTGGTATTTGCCTTTCAAGGCGAGGAAGGCGTCGAAGCCGCTATAATAGTATTCAAAACCAAAACGGGTGATTTTAGAGCCGTCAACAACAATAGGATAAGCGTAAGAGTTGATAACATAAGGAGGAGTAGGAATTTTCCCGAGAGTTAAATACCAAACTAAAGAAAAAAACACGCTGGTTAGAAATTTAGGAATTCGGAGGGGAATTTTTCCCAGAAGTTTAGCGATTTCGCGAAAAGTCAGGTGGCCAGAGGGAGCCAAATTTAACACAGAAAATTTTTCTTCGATTTCTGATTTTTTTTGGATACAAAAATTGATGGCGGCAACAATATCGTCTTCGTGGACAAACTGCCGGGCAGAACTGGAACCGACAACCGGAATAAACGGCAGAAGGCCGCGAAAGAAACTCTGAAGGCCTTTTTTATGCAAAATATTTTTGCCGAAAGGACCAGAGACAGAACCAATCCTCAAAATAAACACATTAGTTTCGGGATGATATTTTTTAAAGATTTCTTCGAGTTTAGTTTCGATGTTTTTTTTGTCTCGGCCGTAAGCAATCTGATCTTCTCTTAGAGGAGAGGATTCCTGAAAGGGTTCATCGAGTTGATTTTCGGGCCTAGCGCCATAGATGGCAACAGATGAAAAATGAATCAGAGTGGGGATTTGATTTCTGAAAGTAAACTTAAAAACATTTTCCGCGCCCAAAAAATTGGATCTTTCTTGATAATTCAAGTCCTTTTTAAAAAACGGGGTGCGAATCAGATAAGCGGCGTGAGCAACAACATCAATTGGAAAAAAATCCTCGAGGATTTCATCGAGATTTAAATCCGCCAGGTTGCCTTGGATGAAGTGAATTTTAGGATGGTCTTTGGTAAAAATAAACTGGGGATCTTTTAGATCAATCGTAATAATTTTTTCGACCTCGGGATTATTAAGCCAGGAATCGACCAAGAGCGAACCGAGATAGCCTGAGGCGCCGGTTAATAAAATTTTCATGAAGAGTTAATAGGTTTTTAAAACTTCGGCTGAAATTTTTTGTAGTTTTAAACCGTAGGCGTAAACCGCATGTTTGGTAAAAAGCCAACGATGAAATTGTTCTAAGGTTTTGATTTTCTGGCGCATAATAAAAATCTTCTTGATACTCTTTTTTTCTTTCCTGATTCTATTTCGAATTAAGCCGAGGTTTAGGCCAGCATCTCGGACCGATACAAAACCAAGAGAATATTTATGCTTCCGCGGAGTAAGACTATAAATCCATTCAAAGATAGCTTTAGCCCTAGGCAGGTGATAGTCAGAAGTGATGATTAAAATTTTTTTAAAGCCAAATGGATCGGCGAAAAAAATTCTGGAAAAATAACCGTTGCCAATTGTATCGTCTGAAAATTTATCTACTAGAATTCTTTTTTTAGGAAGACCTCGGCTAACTAAATAATCGGCTGAAGCAACACATTCTTTAATTTGAAAACCTTTTTTATTAAGGATAGGGGGGGCATAAGGAGTGCCTGAGCCAAGTGGAATAATGTATTCTTTTCCTGTTTCAATTTCCAAAACTTTGTCTAATCGGCGCTTAGCCCATTCATGTGGAACGCCATTCTTTTTAAGTCCGCCAGAAGGAATAAAGATGGCGTCAAAATTTGATTTTTTCATAAAAGGTGATAACTTAAGAAAGATTATACTCTTAAACTTAATTTCATGAAAATTATCGTAACCGGCGGGGCGGGGTTTATTGGCTCGCATGTAGTTGACCGATTAATTAAGGAGGGTCACCAAATTTTGTCGCTTGACAATTTTACTTTAGGTACCAAAAAGCATTTTGAACATCATTTAAATAATCCGAATTTTAAATTTATTGAAATTGATGTTTCGGAGACGGAAAAAGTTAATCAAATTTTTGAAGATTTTAAACCGGACTGCGTTTTTCATTTAGCGGCTAATTCTGACATTGAAGCCGGCTCTTACAAGGCAGAAGTGGATTTGAAAAATACATTTCAAACAACAACCGCGGTTTTGGAATCAATGAAGAAAAACGGGGTGAAACAAATTGTTTTTGCTTCAACCTCGGCAATTTACGGCGAGACCAGAGGCAAAATTGCGGAAAATTTTGGGCCGCTCGCGCCTCAATCAAATTACGGCGCGGCGAAACTGGCGGCCGAGGGATTTATTTTTGCTTTCGCCCACGTTAATAATTCTAAGGTTTGGATTTTTAGATTCCCAAATGTCTGTGGCCCCAGAGGAACGCACGGGGTATTTATTAATTTTTTGAGATTTTTGAAAAAAGACCCGACGCAAATTACCGTGGCTCAAGACGGCAAACAAGCCAAACCCTACATTTATGTTTTAGATTTAGTGGATGCTATGCTGCTCGGCTGGCAGAAGGCGCAAGAGCAGTATAATGTTTTTAATATTGGCAACACGCCGCTGGTATCAGTTAATGAAATCTTAGCTTCGCTTTTAAAAGAGAAGGGCCTTAAAGACTTAAAAGTTAATTATACTTATGGTCCGGCTTGGCCGGGAGATGTGGCGACTTATGAATTTGATGATTCTAAAATTCGGACGCTCGGTTATAATCCAAAGTTCAATTCAAAAGAAGCGACGGAAAAAACAGCGCAAGAATTAGTACATAACAAGGAGGCGTATATCGCAGTATATAAAGATTAGGAAATAGAATTTAGAATACAGAATTTAGAATTTAGGAGGTAGGAGGTAGGAATTAAGAGTTTTTTGATTTTTTAGGATGAGAGTTGAAACTATTTTTAACTGCGAGATAGCGATTGAGCAACCAGGAGCTGGATTGGACTTTGCCGCCATGGCCAACGTTATAGACAATTTCGATATTTAAATCCTTACATAAAACCGCTTCGGGATTCTGGGAAGAATTGGGATTTTGCGCGTCTTCTTTGTTTCTGTCTCCACCTTGCGCGAAAATATGGGGCTTGATTTCGCCGAGTTCCAAACAAACGCTCATATCAGAGGGATTTAACCCGTGCTGGGTTAAAACAACTTCATCCACACCCTCCAAGGCCTCAATAATTTCTTTGCGCTCGTCTTGGGGCATAAAGACATGGCCTTTCTTTTTTTGAATCCAGTGGTCGTTATTTAAAATAACGACTAATTTATCGCCGAGCGCTTTGGCGTGCTTAAAGAGACGGATGTGGCCGATGTGAATCGGGTCAAAGCCGCCGCTCACCGCGACAATTATTTTTTCTTTATTTTTATCCATGACTTTCTTTCAGAAGCGGAATTGATTAGGATTAAAGAACATACTACATTAAATGCTAAATAAAATAAAGTCCTTGCTGTTTCAAAACAAAACCACGGGGCAAACGGTGGCTAAAAATGCTTTCTGGCTGGGAGTAAGTAATTTGGGGGGTAGATTGATTAAGGCCGTAATTATTATTTATTCGGCGAGAATACTGGGTGCCCATGAATGGGGTCTTTTTTCTTACGCGGTTAGTTTTGCGGCCTTGATAACTATTTTTACTGACTTTGGAATAGGTCCGATTCTAACCAAAGAGGCCTCTCGGACGGATGACCCGACCAAAAAAGCCCAGATTATTTCAACGGCTTTTTTCATGAAAGCGGCGCTGCTTTTGATCGCTGTTTTGATTGTAATTTTTATTGCTCCTTCGCTTTCAACGATTAAAGAGGCCACATTTTTATTTCCAATTATTTCATTAATTATTGTTTTTGATACTTTTCAAGGATTAGGATTTTCTCTGATTCGGGCGCTTGAGAAAATGGAGTGGGAGGCAGGATTTTATCTCTTGACTAATATTTTAATTGTTATTTTTGGATTTTTAACTTTACGTTTTTATCCTAATGTTCAATTTTTTTCTTACGCTTACGCGGCAGGAATTGGAATCGGAGCAATAGCGACTTTATTTTCTTTACGACATTACTTTAAAAAAATTTTTTCAAATTTCAAATTAAAATTAGTCCGCTCGATTTTGGGAGCATCTTGGCCTTTTGTAATATCTTCGGTTTTGGGTAGTTTAATGATTAACACCGACATTCTTTTGATTGGGTATTTTTTATCAGCAAAAGAAGTAGGGCTGTATTCGGCAGCAGACAGAATAGTTCAATTTTTATATTTATTGCCGGCCATACTCGCCACCAGCGTCTTTCCAACTTTATCCAGATTAGCAAACAAGAATCAGGAAAGGATAAAAGGGGTGGTGGAAAAAATATTAAGCATGGCTTATTTGATTTCTTTGCCGATTGTTCTAGGGGGAATAGTTTTAGGGGGCGACATGATTCGAGTAATTTTTGGCGGAGCTTACGCGGGTTCAGTTTTGCCGCTTAGAATTCTTTTTGCAACGCTCAGTATTAACTTCGCGGCAGTGATTATGTCAAATATTATTTTTGCTTATGATAGACAAAGAGACCTGGTAAAATTTGCGGCCTTAGGAGGATTGTCCAATGTTGTTTTTGATTTGATTTTAATTCCAAGATTTGGGATTAGCGGATCGGCAGTCGCAACTTTTTTCGCTCAAGTTATCGCTAATATTTATATTTGGAATAAAGCCAGAAAGCTGGTTGATTTTTCGGTTTTACCGAAATTAAAGAAAATAGTTATGGCATCGGCAGTAATGGCAATAATAATTTTTGGATTACACCGAGTAGGTTTAAATTTATTTGTAAATATTGGAGTTGGGATGACTCTATATTTTGGTCTGCTTTACCTAATGAAAGAATCTTTACTTAAAAATTTAAGAGCTATCCTACGAGGAAACGTTTTAGACGAGCCAATAAATAATGAACCGGTTGCTTGATAAAATTAGGCAGGAAAGCGTAAAGGTATTGAATCCAGTTTAAAATCAGAGCTGAAAAGTAGTGAGGGTAATTATTTTTATAGCGGCGCATGATTTTAAGCGAGGCCTTAAGATGAGGGCGCATCTGCGCAATCGAAGTGTTTAGTCCGGACATTGTGTAATAAGAAAAATACTCGGGGAAGTTATAGAGCTTGCCAGTCGTGCCCATTTTGAGCCAAAAGTCGCGGTCGCCAGAGTAGCGCGTGGTTTCATCATACCAGCCAACTTTCTCGCCAGATGCGCGGCGGAAAAGAGTGGTGGAGTTGGCCATGGGGTTGCCGAAGAGCATGCGGTTTCTGATTTGCTTGTCGGTTTCGGGCTTTAAATAACGATAAAGTTCTTGGTGATTTAAATTAACGATAATCATTCCCCCGCCGCAACCGATATATTCTTTATTTTCATCCAAAAATTTAATTTGTTTTTCGAGTTTTTTAGGGTCACACCAAGGGTCATCGTCGTCAATCATGGCGATGTATTCCCCTTTTGCGAGCTTCAAACCAGAGTTGTAGTTTTTAGAGATACCTTGATTTATTTTATTCTGAACATAAATCAAGCGGGGTAGTTTTTTTTGCCACACTTTGATAACCTCGGAGGTATTGTCGGTTGAACCGTCATCGGGAACAATTAATTCCCAGTCCTTAAAGGTTTGACTAAGTAAACTCTCAATGGTTTTGCCGATCAAGTGGGCCCGATTGTAGGTGGCCATTAAAATTGTGACTTTGGGGTTAGACATAATAGAGTTTGCCCAATTTCACACGAAAACACGCTATCAATTTTCCCAGCGAGAAAATTGCGCTTGTTCTCGGTCTCGCTCTCTCATTACATTCGAACCCTGCCCGCTTCGACCTGCGAAACAGTTTTCTTAATGAAATTGGGCTTATAAACATTTAAAATTATATGACTAAAACTGATTGATATTTTAGGATAACAGAGATAAATAGGCTTTGACAAATTGACTGGGAAAATTTAGAATGTAGTCCCGAATCAAAGATTACTTTGAGACGGGCAATCCCGCCAAAATTTTCTTTTAGAAAACTTAGCGGGCAAGTGCTTTTTGAAAACAGAAAATTAGAAAGAAACGATAGAAATTTAACAGAAGAGGAGAGAAGAGATGTACAAGAAATTTAATGAGGAGGTTCGGCAAGAATTTCTTAAGATGCTGCCGTTATATCTTGACCGTTCGAGTGGGGATAAGATTCGATTAAAAGAGGATAAAACTCCGGTTTCCAATCTTGATCTCTATGCCAGAGACGTCTTGGCCAGAATAATTAAGAAACATTTCCCTAATGTTACCATCATTGCCGAGGAAGATAGAAACAGTCCGGAGGCGATGAGCAGATTCCTGGCTGATCAAAATCAGATTTATGCCACCATCGATGGTTTGGATGGCACTGGTAACAGAGCCATGGAACTATATTCTTTTGGCGCCATGCTTTCATTCCGCAAGGGAAATGAAATTCTTTTGGCGATTATCTTTATTCCGTCAAGAGAGAAAATTCATAGTGATGGATTTTTCTACGCCGAAAACAGCAAAGGTGTTTATGTGTGGCGCGGAGAACAAAGTGCATTCGAGAAACTGTCCGCAGCCCGACCAAAAGAATTAAAGCGGATTATGATTATGCCAGAAGGAAGGGCTACAAAATTTGGTGTTCCGCCGGTTGCGGATGTGATAAAAACCTTTACAACAAGACCGAGCCATTCTAGTTCAGTGGCGGCAATCACTTTTGTTCTGGGCAAAACAAGCGCCATTATAACCAAAGGCAATCAACCGTGGGATAACTGGCCGATTTTGCTCTTTGCCCAAGAAGCGACACGAGAAACTGATGGCGGAGTAGTGAAATTTGACGGCACCCCAGCCACGCCAGATGATTGCGCTGATATATTGGCTTTTGCCAATCCTGAAGACGGAGGGGAAATATTAGCGGTTTTATCAACGTCAGCTAAACTTCTCGACTTATTGGAAAGAAAAAAACCTTAAGGAGGTGGAAGTGAAAAAACCAAAGACTATGATAAAGATTGTCCCCGGCGGCATGCAAATTGCTTATGGCGGGACAAGGACTGAAGTTAAACTAAAAAGGCCGTGGCAACCAAGAGTTAGAGTCGATCCATCAAAATGTCCGTTTGAAAAGGAAGATGATCTTTATAATCGGACAATTACGAGAAAGGGAGAATTGAGAGTAATCTCAAACAAGTTCACACCTTTTTTATCTCACCAGCTGATCATATCGGATAAATGTTGGAGGATTGACCGACTTTGGAGATTAGGCGGCCCTTCAATCATTACTGACGTACTGACCATAAATTCTATGCTGATAGAAGAATTCAAAGAAGAGGAATTAATCTTAAGCGCCCATATTGGTTATCTGGCAGGACAGAATTTTCCTCACCTTCATTTTCATAGGATTAAGTATGGATTTGAGGGCTATGAGCCGGAACTTATGTGGGGCGTTGGCGGCAGGAATAGCATACGTACGCCGGGTCTACAAAGCGGAGCGCTTATTGAAAAGGAGATAAGAACCGCTTTAATTTCTCCTCGAGAATTTACGATCGCTGCTGATAGCGACTTCGCGGTCGTGGCAGGAGGTCATAGGGCTGGACAATGTTTTATTGTTCCCCGCAATACAAACTTTGAGATGACAGAAAGCAATATAAGCAACCTCGCCTCTGCGATCTCAATGATAGTTAATCTTTACAACACGAAATTCAGAAGTGAAGATAAGGGTTTGCGACCGGATTACATGGTGGCCCTCAAATTCTTAAAAGGGAATTTCAGCTATGGATTTTACTTGCCGATTTTGAATCATTGGGGCGCCACGGAATATTTGGCCCTCTTAGGAGATGGGCGCATTATTCTCCCGTGGCCGCATGAGACAACAGTCGAGTATCTTCTGGCTTAATCACTTTTTAAAAACAACAAACCATCATTTCGGAGGAAGTGGTGGTTTTTTATTTTATAAAAATTCTTTACAAAATCATTTGAATAATTTATGATATGGTGCACTTTTGACAATTGAAAAAATGAAAGATTGAAATAAAGGAGAGAAAGATGAACTTATTAGGATGCTTTTTGGCTGGAACTTGCTTTGGACTCTGGCCTCTGATTATGAGGAAGAGCAACTTACCTGACATTAACCAGTCGCTTATGCTGGCTTTGCCGACTACCGCCATCATCCTTGCGGCTTACTTTACAGGAGTTATGAGTGGGGTGATATTTAACACTTTTCTTGCAGCCACACTGGCTCTAGGAATCGGAGTGGGCCTGGGATTAATACCATTGACTGTTTATCCAATCGCCATAATTGCGGGGATGCTAAACGGACTGGGCACTATCAAGCTTTTGGGGAACTTACGCGCTGCTCAGCAAGAAAAAGCTTCTACCGTGATTTTAGTAATCGTTCTGACTCAGATCGCGGTGAATGAGCTCTGTGGGATAACAATGCTGGGAGCAGATTTTTCTATTCGGAAGGCGCTTGGGTTTGTGGTGGCGCTGGGAGCGGTATATCTAATTGCGACGAAATAAAGATTTTAAGAAAGGAGTTTATGTGAACAATCAAGCAACTCTAGGAATTGCCTTTGATTTAGAGGGAACGGTGGTGGATTTAGAAAAATTTCATTGGCAAGGACACATTCTGGCGGCCGAAAAAGCGGGAGTTAAAATTGGGGATTTTGATGAAATGTTTAGAGTTCTGCCTCATTCGATCGGAGGACCCGATAGAAGGGTAGCGGAGGAAATCTTTGAGTTAAGCGACAAGAATCTTTCTGTCAAAGATATCGAAGATTTTGACGTTGCGGGCTATCGGGAAAGTTTGTTTGCAATTCCCGAAATTCAACCTCGTCCGGGATTTCTGGATATTTTCCATAAATTGGAACATATGGGGTTGGGATTAGCGATTGGTTCTCTTACACGGGAAGATGAAGCTAATTTTATCCTTAAAAAGGCAGGGTTGACTAAAATATTCCGGCCCGCCAACATAATACTTCATAGTCACGTCAAAGAATTAAAGCCGCACCCGGAGGTTTTTCTCTTAACAGCCGAGAGAATGGGTATACCTTCAAAACAACAGCTTGTTTTTGAAGATTCTCCTAGGGGCGTGCAAGCTGCGATAGCGGCTGAATCGAGAGCGGTCGGAATGCCGGTTAATTACAAGGGGGAAACGGTGGCAAAACTCGTTGATGCGGGAGCGATGCCGATATTTACCAGTTGGAAACAAATCGGGATTGAGAATTTACTCAAATCATTTGAAGGGGAAAGTTAACTGGAACTGACCCAATTCGAATTCAATGGGGCCGATGAGTGAAAACACATATCGGCCTTTTTATTTTAAATTTTTCAGATAATTTTCAACAAAATGGTAGCGATCGGCAGTGCCAATGTCTTTTCGGAATTCATCGCTTTTTAATTTATAAGCGTAATATTTAAAGCCACGAGCTAAGAGATCCGGCACAAGATTATGATCAATTTCGTAATATTTATTTTCTGGAATATATTCCAGAATTTTTTTGGAAAAGATATAGGGAGCAGAAGTGCCATAAAAACTTTTTTCGGGGAGTTTTTTATGCGGTTTAATTAGAAATTCTTTGACTTCGTTGTTTTCTCCGACGATAGCCAAATCAGAATCCTCGGGGTGATCGGTGATTCTCACAGTGCCTAAACCAATCGGGTTTTCAAGTGAAAAATAAAGGTCGGCAATGCGATTATAATTGATTTGATAAAAGGTGTCGGCGTAGATGACAAAAAAATTATCAGCGAGCTGGTTTTCTCCGCCAGAGGCGGATCCGCCTTCAGCGGAGAAACCTTTGATACCGCCCGCGGTACCCATGATTTCTGGTTCGAAATTGTATTGAATTTTAACTCCCCATTTAGAGCCGTCGCCAAAATAATTTTTAATAACTTCGGGGAGATAATGAAGATTGATGAAAAAATCACTCACGCCGTATTTTTTGAAAGCCTCAAGGTGCCACTCCAAAAGCGGCTTACCAAGAAGCGGGACCATAACTTTTGGAATTTCGCCTTTGGTAATATCACGGAGACGAGTGCCTAGGCCGGCGGAGAGAAGGATGGCTTGATTAATGAGTGATGAATTATGAATCATGAGTGACGAATTATGAATTACGAAATAGGAATTAAGAATTACGTTTGATAATTTTTACAGCTTCAAAAAGATTCTTGGCTGTGAAATCGGGCTTTATGTCGTGGTAGCCATCTTTGCCAGCGTAGCCAGTTTTAACTAAAATGGTTTTGAGGCTAGCGCGATGGCCGGTTAAAATGTCGCGGGTGTGGTCGCCGACCATAAAACTTTTTTTAAAATTAATTTTGAACTTTTTGGCGGCTTTTAAAATCATACCAAGATTCGGTTTGCGGCAGCGACATTTAACGCGATATTTTTTAAAATTAGCTTCGGGATGGTGCGGGCAGTAATAGATAGCATCAATTTTGGCGCCTTTTTTTGCCAGGCGCTTTATTAAAACAGCGTGAATTTCATCCACGCCTTTTTCAGTTAGCCAGCCGCGGGCCACCACAGCTTGATTAGTAATCACAACCACCAGAAAACCAAGTTGGTTGATTTTCCTGATGGCTTCGGCGGCTTTGGGAAGGATTTTCAGCTGTTTTAGATTTCTTAGGAGGTTAACTTCCTTATTAATAGTCCCGTCACGATCTAAGAAAACTGCTTTCATTAGTTTTCTGACTTGGCTACTATGTGATCGAAATAATCTTTGAAATATTTAGTCATGAGATGCAGGATAATCCCGTGAACGCCTTCAACAATTTCATATTCCCCTTTTTCAGCCGGGACATGAATCTTGACGGTGGCGAGTTGATTTAACTGATTATCAGAGCCAAAACCAGAAATCCCAATAACAGGAACTTTGCGACTTCGGGCAAGCTCGACAGCTTTAATAACATTCGGGGAAGCGCCGGAGCTAGAGATGGCAATTACGACATCCGGATCTTGCAAGTAGTTTTCAAGGGGGCCGGCAAAAACCATATCAAAACCAGCATCGTTGGCCCAAGCGGTTAATTCTTCCTCGGTGGTCGGCACGCGAATAGCTTGAAAGCGACGATGATGCTTATCTAAATGATGGCTGAAAACGGTTTTATTAAAATCGCTCACCCAATGGGTGGCGATGGCCAAAGAGCCGCCGTTGCCAAAAACATAGATGCGGCCATCCCGTTCATAAACAGCTTCCAGAATATTCAAGGCCTTGGCAATTTCTTCGGTGGGCAGGGCTTTTAAAGCCAGATCAACTTTGTTTTTAAAATCTTCGATGTGAGTTTTCATAATTTTACGAAAAATGAGAATGGAAATGATCACCGTTATATAAAACTTCGGCGCCACTTTGAACAAATTCAACTGGAATCTCGCGAAAACCGACAAGATTATTTTTTTCGGCCACGGTTTTGACTGCTTCGCGAATAGAATCTTTTTTATCCTGAGGGCTTAAAAATAGAATACAGCCACCGCCGCCAGCGCCCAAAATCTTGCCGCCATAAGCGCCAGAGGAAATTCCAGAATTATAAAGATCATCAATTAAAGAATTAGATAAATTAGACGCTAAGCTTTTTTTCTTTAACCAACCCTGATGAAGCATGGCACCCATAGCCGGAATATCGCCTTCAAGAACAAGGTTGCTAAATTCCGGAACCGAATCCGCCATCTCAGAGAGAGTCCCAAACTTACTGTCGATATTGGCTTTTTGCTCGGTTAGAACCGAAGAAGTAGAGCGAGTGATGCCCGTAAAAAACAAAAGGATGCTACTCTCTAAAGCCAAACGTTTTTTATAATCAATTAAAACCGGGGAGACATCAACTGATTCATCGGGATTAAACTGAATCACATTAAAACCGCCTAAGGAAGCAGCGTATTGATCTTGTTTGCCAATAGGCTCACCTACCAATTCAATCTCAAGACGACTAGCAGCTTCAGCGGCTTCGCGAGCATCAATTTTTTTACCTTGAAAAGCGTTTAGGGCCTTGATTAAAGCCACTGAAAAACTGGAGGAGGAACCAAGACCAGTTTTAGAGGGCATGGTGGCGAAAGAAGAAATTTCAATATTTTTGTGAATGCCCAAATCCGTTAGAGCAGCTTTGATGCGGGTGTGCTCGAGTTCGCTGGGGTGGCTGACTGATTCAGTAATAGAATAACGCGCCACGACTTTATCGATCATGGGGGTACGATTGACTACCACATAGACAAACTTGTCGATGGCGGTTGAAATAACGCGGCCAGGACGCTGATGATAAAAATCGGGGAGGTCGGTGCCGCCGCCAACAAAGCTAATTCTTAAGGGAGCGCGAACAACAATCATGTTTAGGTAGATTAAAACAAGCCGACCAATAAGTCAATAAAATTAGCTTATTATTTTATGCCTTCTTGGAGTTTAACGAGGTCTTGAGAATGAAGTTTTTTATCGAAACCATTATCAGTAAACCACTCAAGATAAGTTTTAATTGAATAATCAATTCCACGTCGGGGAGACCAGCCCAATTTTTTTATTTTAGAGATATCAGAGACGGCGTGGCGAGTATCAGTACGACGGAAAGAGCCGACTAGAATCGACGAAGAGGAGCGGCTAATTTTTTTAATAAGTTTGGCAAAATCAATCACTCGATAGCCGCGACCACCGCCAACATTCAATATCTG
>ERZ1292629.1499-Hain-H43-01um-R1-1499-length-22364-cov-5_pt1 | contig 22364 bp, 23 predicted proteins | sample MGYA00564399_ERZ1292629 | MGnify/ENA primary metagenome ERZ1292629 (study PRJEB36523, sample SAMEA6512636) | groundwater metagenome | collected 2019-01-08 | study: AquaDiva: Metagenomics assemblies of 32 groundwater samples | reverse complement strand
CGCATGTGTTGCTTGAGGCGATGGCAATGGGTGTACCAATAGTTGCGTCAGACGTTGGTGGCGTGCTTGAAATTATACCGCCCGAAGTACGGGAATATGTTATTGAACGAAATACAGAAAAGTTCGTTAGCTTAATTCAAAAGTTACTTACTGATCAAAAAGCATGGGAGAATATTTCACGTGCAGAACAGCAATGGGTAGTTAAATATTCTATCGAAGAGGCTATAAAGATTTTTAAAAATCTTATTGAGGCAAAGAAGATTTAATATTTGCAATATCTAATTCTACTGATTTTGCTTTTCGTATTATATTTTCAATTGCAAATAGCATAAATAAAGGACTGCCAATGACTACAAAATATGCGAGTAGTGGATGAAAAAGAACGTCACGCCGAGTTAGTACTTCAGTAATAATTATTATGGCAGTTATTGAGATGATAATAAAAAAGTCTTGCAATTGATGAATTGCTCGTATGGCAATTCGTACAATGCCTTGTGTGTGATTTCGTTTGATGATATCGTCCATTTTTTGCGGAAGATTAAATTTTTCTGCTTGCTTGAGATATTTTTTTGCGAATATTTGAGATGCAAGACTATGAATGACCCGATTTGCCATAAGGGCGAGTGCGCCCAGTGCGCCGATGATTATTAAAAAACGTCTGTCTGCATAAATTGAAATATTAGAGATGCCCCAGGCGAGTGAAATCCAAAAAAGAGGCGGGATAATAAGATGACCAATTTCATCCCAATAGATTCCTGCAAGAGAATAGGTTTTGCGGTAGCGTGCGAGTTCGCCGTCAACTTTGTCAGCAAGAATGCTCGCATACAGAAGAAAAACGCCGATTAGCTTATAATGCCAATCGAGACTTAATATATCCCAACAACCTGCAAGCCCAATTAAAATTCCAGCGATGGTGACTTGATTTGGAGTAATTCGAGTTGGAATTAAATATCGTGTTATATAAATTGATGGGCCGCGCTGAAATGTTTTATAACCCCATGGACGGCGCCAGCCGAGTGGGTTTACTTTTTCTTCTTGCAGCATAATGCGTAGCTCAGAGATTGTTTCCATTAGTGTCCTTTGATACTTCCGAGTGGGCGAATATACGCCACTGGTTTTATGATATCTTCTTTTTCGAATTGTTGCACGACGTTTATAAGTCCTTCACTTGTCATGTGTTCTTTTGTGATTAAATCTGGATTTTTGCGTTTTGAAATATACGATACATGTTTTTCAGGATCTAGATGCGATTTGCAATCTTTTATGTATTGTTCGATAACTTGTGTAGCGCTTGGTGTTACTGACCAAAGTGTTTTTTCAGCACCAAGCGAGCCCACACCAATATACCCGAGTGTATTGTTTTGTCCCATAATCATGACGGGCATGTCGGGGAATACACGCATCGCATCTTGTCTATGCACAATAACGCTTTTTCCTTGATAATCCTCTTCCGTAATAGAGTTGTGAGCGGCATCTCTTAAAAATGTGGCAGATCCTTTTGGCCCGCCTTGCGTCGAGGCAGGAAGAGCATCATTGATGCGAGCCAGAAGTGCTACACGAAAAGCATATCCATAATTTAAGCCTATTTTAATTGATTGAAATAGGCGAGTGCCTTCTGGTGTATCAACATGAGTTTCGGGAAATGGTGCGCGCGAGAAATATGCATGCCATCGGGCGCGGAAATTTTTAATTCCTTCCAATGACGTGAAATGAAAAAGAAATTTTAAAATAAAGAGAATTGCTTTTTCTCGTGTGGTATTTTTTTCGCGTCGTGCAAAATAACGACCTAAATGATACGAGGCGTGGCCACCTCCCCCGTGGTAAAAGAGCAATATTTGACCCTCATGAAGATTCCACGCTTTTGCAATTTCAGGATTTTCAATGTGTTCAATATAATGAAATTCCAAAAAGTGATTTCCGCCGAAATTGTAACCAAGCTCGTGGCGCGCGGTTACATACGAGGAGCGAGGTACAAGTCTTTTAAGATCAATCTTTGTGCGTTCTTCATCGCTTAATACATCGCCACAATATTCAATATGTTCGAGTTCATGTTTTGGTAGATTATATTTTTTGATAGCCGCTTTTGCACCGTTTAAAAAAAAGTCTTCAAGCTCGCTTCGTGATAAGTCATATTTTGAAAGTGGTCTTTTATATAAACCAATCCAGCCTAAAAAACTTTGCCACGGTTTTATGCGCGGCGCGATTTGATTACGCAAATGTACGGCAAATTCTTTCAAGAATTCAGGTGAAAAATCTTTGCGATCAAGTGTGGTTGTAAATAAACTGGTGCCGCAATTCATTGCGGGGGCTGTAAGCATCGGTACGATCGTGCCATGGGTGGCGGCTACAAATTGCGGAGGGGATTCTAATTTATCTTTTCGATGAATATTTGGTAGGCAAAAAGTCGCCACAAGGCTTGGAATCTTTGCAATCCTATCAAGTTTTGTTCGCAGAGTCGGTTCTTCGATTACATCACATGTAAATGCCATAAAGTGCTTGTATTATAACAGAATTCGAAGTGCACGCGGTTATTGACAAATACGAATGAAACTTGTATAATACGTCACAGTTCTTTAAACATCTACTTGCGTGCTCTGTCATAGCAAAAAGTGTCTTTTCTAAAGGACATTTCTTGCTGTGGCAACTACCATCTCTGGAAAGCAAAAATTCCCACGTGGGAGCAGTAAAATGGAAGGATGACACTATGACCCAGAAAGACATTGAGACCCAAGAAGATGAGCTCGATGAGATTGATGACGAAATCCTTCGCAAGCGCGCGGAGTATTTCTCCACCTTCGACGACTCGCAGTACTACGAGCTCGGTACGGGTAAGTTCGCCCGCAGCCACGACCGCTTCTGGGATGACTACAGGGAGTTTGTGTGGTGTTCCGCAAGAAGCACTTAGTTCTCGCTCACCTCGCTGAAGCTTAGCGAGGCGGGAAATCATCAAGCGCTTGGGAGATATGCGCAGAACTCCGACCCTGTATCCATCGTGGATACAGGGTTTTTATTTTTTTATCCTTTAAACATCTCAAGCTGGCAGAGATAAATTATATGATCTCGCACACACTATTTTAATACGATATATCGTACTAAATACAGATTTACTCTGATTTTGATTCGTGTTTTTATTGTATTAGTATCCTCGATTTTGTTTGCGTTTATATGGAAAGAGTCGTTTTGCCTGCACGGGGCTCATGGGTGGCATGCCTGCCAAGAGAGTACGCTCAAGCAAATTCCAAAATTCTTCTCGCGCCTTTTCATTTTTGATTTGTTTTGAGATGGTTGGATACGAGTGTCTTTTTGTTTCTTTCCAAAATCGGGCAACGGTGGAAGGGCTTACATGTAATGTGCGCCAGATTATCTCAAAGCCATAGTCTTTTTTCAGCATAAAAATAATCGCGAGGCGCTTTGTAAGCATAATGCGCTCTTGTCGGTGTCAGGAGCTCGCCAAGAAATGTTTTAATCTCACTTTTCGATCGCAGGCTCGCGATAAGTACGGTAAGGTCTTTTGAGATGTGTTTAAACGTTTTTCGTTGGAGAGTTTTCTTCGATATATGAGGCATATTTTAATACGATATATCGTATTAAATGAATAGTCAAGAAAAGACAATAAAAGAAAATAGTGATAAGAGATCTGAATTATTTTATCCTTTAAAAACTGCAAGCGGGCGGAGGCGGGCGACGGGGCGAATGATTGCGGCGTCGTGAAGTTTTTGTACTACAAGGTCAATGCCCTCGTTGGTGATATGGTGGACGATTTTTTTGTAAGGCGTTTTAGTCTGGTAGATGTGTGTTGTATAGTTTTTTGGATGCGCGGATGTTAATCCTTCGGCCTCCATTTTTTTTATTGTGACGCCGGCACCATGATCGGACGCAAATAAATGTTCTTCGGCTCCCGGGAGGCCAACGCATAAATAAGAATTTGTTGTATTAAAACCAGAGACAAATGCAGGTTTATTTTCAAACACACGATTCGCAGTATGGCGATGCACAATAACTTCTTTGCCATCAATTGTTTCGGGCATGATTGCATTGTGAATAGAATCCCACACGAGCGAAATCTTTGGTTTTTTCTTTGGTATGGAGGCCATAATGCTATCGGTAACACGGCGGACAATCGCCATACGAAAACCATAACTATAGTTGAGAGATGCTTTAGTGGCGCGCATTAAGCGTTCTCCTTCGGGCGAGTCAGCAGGGATTTCCATAAAAGGCTTTGGAATAAAATAATATTGAAAGCGACGCGCTGCATATTTCCAATCTCGTGGGTTTCCAAAATGAAAAAGCGTTTTTAATATTGAAAGAAGTATTTTTTGGCTGGGTGTATTTTTTTTGCGGTTGCCGAAGTAGCGGCCGATGTGATACGAGACAGCGCCACCGCCGCCGTGATACATGATTACAATTTGATTTTCACGCAAGCCCCAGGCGGTGGCTTTCTCTGGGTCAATTATTTCTTCTACATACTGAATTTCAAGAAAATGGTTGCCTTTGAAACCATACCCAAGGTCGTGTCGACCCGAGCGGTACGATACTCGAGGTAGTATTTTTTTTAAATTAAGCGAGCTCTGTTCTACTTTCGAAAACATTGATCCGTTGTATTCAACATGATCAAGTATCTCCATGGGAAGTTTGTATTTTTCTATTGTTGATATAGCACCTCGTCGAATCAGATCTTCAAATTCAGCGACAGAGAGATCGTAGGTGTTATGAGGACGGCGAATAAAACCAAACCACGAAAGGGCATTTCGAAAATGCCCATAGCGCGGGCCGAGGTTTTTTCGCATCTCGCCATAAAACCGTTCAAAAAAATCGCGGTCCACATCTTTTGTGGTGAGTGAGGTGGTGAGCAATCCCATACCACAACCAACTGATGGTGCGGTCAATTCTGGCACAATAGTATTATCAGTCGCCGCAGCAAATGAGCACGGGCCTTCGGTCAGTTCTTTTAAGTGAAGGTCTGGAAGGCACACGACAGGAAACGCGAGACTTTTTAAAGATGTTATACGATCAAGAATGTTTCGTGTTCGATCGTCGGTGAGATCACATCCGAACGCGTGAATTTTATCAGATGGCATGGTAGCATTAGTATACTTCATTTACTCTTATTTTCAACGATGCGCATTCGATATTTTACTACACTTCAATACCCGTCAACCTTCGCAAATCGTACGCAGGTGATGAAAATGTCAGAAGCGTTTTCAAATGTTTCTGATTTTGTTTTATATATCGATGATACACGAGTAGCTCTTCCAGAGCTTTTTCAATTGTATGGTGTTCGAAAACCTTTTGAAATAAAGGTATTAAAATTTACAAAAAATAAGCCGCGAGCTTTTTGCGCAGCACTCGCATATCGTACTGTTATTAAAGAAAATCCTGCAGAGACGATATTCTATGTGCGGGAGGGATTGCTCGCTTTTTTTCTTATACTTATGTCACGTCGATTCCGCAATAATTTTTTCTATGAGATGCATTCCTTTGTGCGGCATTCAAAATTTATTTATAAGACCATTTTTTATTTCGCGCATGGAATTATAAGCACTTCGGAGTCGAAGGCAGAGGTATTGGTGGATAGTTTTAAAGTTTCGCGTGATCATATTCTTGTGGCCCCCAATGTGCTTGACCCTGCTGATTTTGAAAATATGCCGTCACGAGACAATGCCCGAAAAGTTCTCGGCATATCAAACGATAAGCCGGTCGTTATGTTCACCGGAAAACCGGAAGCTCTTCGAGGAATTGATTTAATTCTAGAGCTTGCAGGTCGGATGGGGGGGAAAGTTGCTTTTATTTGTGTTGGCGGAACACAAGAAGAAATAGATGCGTTGCAAAATAGAAGTGGATTTGAAAAGGTACGATTTGTGCCGTTTGTGCCTCATAGAGACGTTGTTCATTACATGGCGGCTGCCGATATTTTAATCGCACCGCAGTCTGCGCGCCCAGAGTTTGAGAAGGTAAGTAAATACTCTTCGCCGCTAAAAATTTTAGAATATATGGCGACTGGCATCCCGGCTATCTTTTCGCGCATTCCAGCAATAGAAAAAATTGTTGGCGTGGATGATAATTTTTTTGCAAAATCCGATTCTGTAGAAGATTGGGTGAGAAAAATTGAGAATACGATGGAACAGTATATCGAAGTGCAAAAAAAAGCTGCCGTACTTCGCACAAGAGCTCTTGAGAACACATGGCAGAATCGAGCAAAGGCAGTTTTAGATTTTATACACGATTAAGTGGTTTCTTTATGAGGGTGGAATTATTAACTACAAGACAGCTGTTCAATATTTTTTTATGGGTTTCAATTATTCTCGGTGGATTTCATGCGATTGCTAGTCGCAATGCAATAAACCCAGACGGAGTATCGTATATTGAGATTGCCCAGAAATATCTGCAAGGCGATTTGCATTCAGCTTTGAGTGCATATTGGAGCCCGTTGTATGCGTGGCTTACGGCTATTGTATTTTGGATTTTTCAGCCATCGTTATCTTGGGAGTTAAGTGTTGCGCATGGTTTAAATTATATAATTTTTCTTTGTAGTTTTTTAACGTTCCACTTTTTATTGAATGAGCTCGAGAAAACATCGTATTCACAAGAAACTAAAGTTCCTTTTAGAATGGTGCGTCTTGTTGGATACTGTATTTTTTTAGTCTCATCGCTTGGATTGATTAGAATAGCGCTTGTGACTCCTGATATGCTTGTTTCGGCATGTGTGTATTTGAGTGTTGCTTTTGCTCTAAGGTTTAACCGTGTTGAAAATTTTTCTTCCGCAGTTTTATTAGGAGTATTACTTGCATTTGGGTACTTTGCGAAAACGATATTATTTCCTCTGGCTTTTATAATTTTGATTTCCGTTGTATTAAGTAAGCGATTTAAGTGGCATCGCATTTTTAAAATCGGTTTAGCTTTTTTTGTATTTTTAAGTATCTCGTTGTTGTTTATTATTCCGCTTTCACGCGACCGTGGTTATTTTACGATCGGGGATAGCGGTAAGCTCGTGTACGATTGGCAAGTTAATAGAGTTAATGGGTTTGTCCATTGGCAGGGTGATGCATTGAGTGGAGTACCAACGCACACAACACGAAAAGTAATGGATAGACCTGCTATCTTTGAATTTCGATCTCCGATCGGAGGCACGTATGCGCCATGGTTTGATCCCGCGTATTTGAACCAAGGAATGCAAGTTTTTTTCAATTGGAAGAGTCAATTTCAAACACTTTCTAGAAATATTTCTGGTTTATATTCACTTGTTATATATAATTTTTCCCCCGTCGTTTTATTGTTGTTTGTTTTTGCTTGGCTGAATAATTTTTCTTTTGCGCAATTTATTAAAAAAATATTTCATAATTTTGTATTAATCATTCCAGCGCTTGCAGGCCTCTCGATTTATTCTTTAGTTTCGGTTGAGGGGAGATACATCGCGCCATTTTTGGCACTGTTATTGATTGGAGTTCTTGCGGAGCTTCCGGTGCCAAAAGATTTTAATCAAAAATTTAGCCAGCCCTTTATGGTGGGCGTTGCGGCGATGCTAGGTCTTTTTATTATTCTTTTTAGCTCGAATGATGTTGGGGATAGCATCGCTGTGATCGTAGGACGTTCAAACGATAAAACCACGCAGTGGCAAATAGCCGAAGAGCTTCATGCGCTGGGAGTCAAGCCCGGAGATGAAGTTGGAATTATTAGCCAGTACGTAGCAGGATTTGAGTCGTATTGGGCGCATTTGGCTGGTGTACGAATTGTGGCAGAACTTCCGTCGAATGAAATTAATACGTATTGGTTTTCAGACGACAATACAAAAAAAAGTGTTTTAAAAACATTTGAGAAGGTTGGAGTGAGAGCTGTTGTCATGGAAAATATGCAAAATCCACAACCGATGGCAGGTTGGAAGAAGATTGGGGGTACTGAATATTATATATATTCGTTTTTGCGCTAGATATTAACGCGCTTTGACGCTCCAGAGATCGCCCCATGCGTGTGGATCGAAGCGTTTGTCGTCTTTAAGCGATTCTTGAGTTGTTGCGGTTGATGCACAAAGAAGTATCGTATTATTTTCAAGTGATACCCAACCGTTCGCGTATCCTGGTGGAATGACGACGATATTGGGTTTACGTTGTGAGCTTACAAATGTATATTTTTGTTCCGGCTTTTCCGGGTTGAGGGCGACAAACTTTGCCATGCCTTGCACGATCGTAAAATATTTCCATTCACGCTCATGAAAATGAAATCCGCGGATGACGCCCGGGGAGTGGTTGACGACATAATATACGCGCCGCACGGGCACGTCCGCGTTATCGAGAAACGGAGCAAAGTGCCCTCGGTCATCAGCAAAAAGGGTGCCTTCTTTTGTATGAGGAATATTATTTTCCATAAATGTGAGTATAGCGGCTTTATTAAAAATTTCAACTCTACGAAAAAAGAAAATCCGCCACAGGTATGCCCGTGGCGGATGGAATGTTTCTCCTCGCTTGCTACTTGCGAGGGTATTTCGCGATGTCTCCTTTCTCAGAGTAATCGAAGATGCGCTTGATCTCGCCCAGAATAACAGCCATGTCGTATGAGAAATCCGAGAACGGCACCCCTGTGATTCCGTACTTAAATCGATGTGGTAAGCGCATGGCTGCAATACGCTCAAGACGGGGTATGTGATAGCTTGTGCTTACGAAAGTAAAAATGCTCTCATCTGGTAAGAATAGATCGTTGGCGACCAGATCGAATTGGGTCAGGCTGTTGCCGATTCCAATTGCGCCGTTGTCGAGCAGCCGGATCTTATCAGGTGGGATTCCTTCTTTGAGAGCCATCTGTTTGAGGTACGGAAGAGCGGCCGAAAGACCATTTAGAAAGAAGAATGGTCGACCTCCACATCGCCGCCATATTTCAGCGGCGTATCTCGTTCTCGCAATGTTTTCCCAGTTTGTCGCCTTGATTTCGATGCTTTCGGTGCCTGCATGGTCAAAAAAATCTAGTACAACGATCGCATCAGTTTTGTAAGAGAAAGAGCCTCCCAGTAGAGCTCTTCGGAACTCTTTAAAGAGGTTATTCAGCATTAAGATGCCATTTACAGCATTCATCGCGAGCCTCCCTTCAAGGACTGTTTTCCGAAAACTACTATACCACTATATCTTACTTTTGGCAACATGTTTAATGTTGCTGTAGAGATCATTCTCTAGGTCTTTAATACGTCCGCTTGAAAGAAGCGCTGCTACTTGCCGAATGCCGAATATGACATTTTTTTTATTATTTATAGAAATCACTTTATCTTTTTCCGCTTTCTTGACAGTTACCCAGTAGTGACGATTATCCTCAAATCGATTGCCGGTGTTTTGTATTTTGCACCGTGTTTCTTTTTGTACGAGATGCGCAATCTCATTAACTTCGAAGTTGCCACTCGCAATATTGTAGACGCCAGTTTTTGTTGTGTGGGTATTATGAACCAAGGTTTGGGCGATATTTTGAACATGGATAAGAGGGCGGCGTTGAGATCCGCCGAAAACCGTAATGACTCCTTTTTGTATAGCTGCGGCAGTGAGCGTGTTAACGAGCAAATCTACTCGCAGACGGGAATATGTATCGGAAACTCCAAACGCGGTGCCAAGGCGAAGCATGATAGCGTTTGGATGATTTTTGAGATGACGTTCAGCATTAATTTTTGTTGTTGCGTACAGCGAGAGAGGATTGAGAGGGGACTCTTCATGAAGTAATTCAGAATTGGATCCATATGTTGAACACGAAGATGTAAAAATAATACGACCGCGATAATTTTTTGAGAGCCATGCGACCGCTTTTTCGTTTATTTCAACGGAAGCGAGTGGGTGTAAATAACAGGCACCATCTCCTACGATTGCCGCAAGCCAAATTACGTCTGTATAATTTTTTAAAACTTTTTTTAGTTTGTTGGCATCACGAACATCGCCAAAAATAAAATCTCCGCCCGGTTTCAAATAGCGGTCTTCATAAAGAAGATTGTCATATACAGCGTAGGGGATTTTTTTCTCTTTCAAAATATCAGTAACTGCGCCACCCACAAAACCGGCGCCACCAACAACGAGAACTTTTTTCTTTATCATAATAATCGCTATCGTATCAAATAATACTCGTTCTGTATAGATTATGAAATAATTGTTTTTTGAATTCCTTCATGAAGGAGTGTGGTTGGTTTCCAATCAAGCTCACGAGCTGATTTTGAAATATCAAGTCGAAGTGTATGAGGGAGACCTCCGGGCTTTCCAGATAATTGCACGTGAACGTTTTTCTCAAGAGCTTGTGATAAACATGCGCCGATTTCAACGAGTGTTTTTGCTTCAGATCCGCTGACATTATAAATATGAAGACCTGGTTTTTTGAGGTCGACAGCTTTTTTAATAATGGAGACGACATCGTCAATAAATATGGGTTCTCGTATTTGTGAGCCATCGCCGTCAACGTTTATAGCTAAATTTGCAATAGCATCTTTTATAAAGTACGACATCATTCCGTGATCGCTTCCCGCTCCATAAATATTATTGCATCTAAAAATTGTTGCGCTCTCGATTATATTATTATGAATTGCGCGCTCAATAATGCGTTCTGCCGCGAGTTTTGAAGTGCCGTAGGGCGTCATAGGTGAGACAAGATCACTTTCTTTGGCTGGCTCTGAAACATTGCCATAAATTGCCGCTCCAGAAAGATAGATGAGATGTGGAATGCTAGACGCTTTTATGGAGTCGAGTACATCGAGTGTGGAAAGAACGTTCCCAGAGATACATTCTTCGAGGGTGCCGCCTGCAGTACCCGCTGCATGAATAACAACATCGGTCTCGCGAGGAAATATCTTAAACGACGTTGTTTTCCAGCCCGCTTCTGTAAATTTTTTTTCTGCCTCAAGGTCTCGTATTACGAGAGTGGTTGTGTTTTTGTCGAGGGTATTGAGAATATGATTACCGATGAATCCGGTTGCGCCCGTGAGTAGTATTCTCATGATTTTTTTATTGGAGGTATACGACGGAGTGCAAAGCCAAACATGCTCACCATAGGTTTAAATGCTTGGCGGAGGTTCATTTTTTTTCCTTCGGCATACCAGCGGGGATTATATGAAATTGGAACGTCCATAATTTTGAATCCAAGTTTTGAAAGCAAGATTTGAATTTCTGGTTCAAATGCAACGCCGTCTGAAGTGAGATATGGGAGAAATGCATCGAGAGTTTCTCGAGTGTACATTTTATATCCTGTCCACATGTCAGTTGTATGATATCCAGAAAGAATATTGCAGACGATTGTATAGAATCGATTCATTAAATAATGAATATTCATAATAAGCGCTTTTGGAATATATTTACCCATGAATCGCGATCCAAACACGACATCAGCTTTGTGGTCGAGCAGTGGTTGTAAAAGAGCACTGAAATCATCTGGGTCTTGTTCGAGGTCGGCATCTTGTACAATAATAAAATCTCCGTGTGACAGTTTGAAGCCGGCGCGCGTGGCGCCGCCTTTGCCGGTATTTTTTTGGTGCACAACAGTATAGTGATTTTCAAAAGGTGCGAGTGCTTCGCGCGTACCGTCGGTTGATCCGTCATTGATGATAATAATTTCACGATTAAAATTAGCAGGTAATACTGCATTTTCAACCCGTTCAATTACTTGAGCGATCGTATTTTTTTCGTTGAATACGGGGATGATAATGGAAAGTTTTGGCATGTGGGAATGTCGTAATTGCAATTGTGTTATAGTATATGGTATTGTGCGTTTTATGCAACGCCTTGGCTTTGTTGCCATTCTCGTTATTACTGTTGTTTTTGCAGTTTATAGTCCGCTTGGAAGCATTACAGCTACTCCAAAATTTTGGCGCGATGAGGCGATTCCATTTGAAATCTCACGCACTTTTATAGAGTTGGGGAAGCTCGATGTTGTTGTAGCTCCTGGAATTGTTGATGGCAGACCGTATTTAACGCATGCAACTGGATTTCCGCTTACAGTTCCACTCGCGGGCTTTATGTGGCTGTTTGGTATCGGCGTATTGCAGGCTCGCATTTTCATGATTTTTTGGATTTTATCCACTATTACTCTTCTTTGCTTCGTCTTACGAAAGTTTTTTAATTTGAATGCTGCTATAGTCGGCACTCTTTTGGTCTCAACATTTAGTTCATTCTATGCGAATGGAAGAACTATGACAGGAGAAATTCCGGGGCTATTTTTTTTGTTGCTTGCTCTATACTTTTTATATAAACGCGAAAACTATTATCTCGGAGGTTTTTTGCTGGGTTTATGTGCTGTTACAAAGCCATCGATGTATTTACTAGTTTTTCCTGCGGTTACTTTTGAATTTATATTTTTTCAGCGGCCACAACCGATAAAGCAATTATTTAAAGTTGCAATAGGCGCCTTGCCTATAATTCTTTTTTGGATTTGGATTATTGTGCCGCATCCATTTTGGCGGAGTAGTTGGGTTGAGTTATTTTATTTTTATGGGCACGCATTTAATGCAGATTCTGTATTAACACAGTTCCCAAAAAATTTAATTCCAATATTAATGCATTCAACAACACTCTATTTTTTGGTTTTAGTGGGCACCATTTTGTTTGCGTGGTATCGCGGCGCTTATAACTATTCTGTGAATCGATTGCTTTGGTTTACTTTTTTCTACGGAGTAGCCACCATTATTTATTTTTTACGAAGTCCAGGATGGTTCCGCTTTCTTCTGGCATCTGAAGTATTAGTTCTTGCTGTTCTGTATCCCGCACTTTTGTATTGGTCTCGAAAAATACGCTTGCCAGTGGTAACCATAGTATTCTTTCTTGCTATAGTGCAGATTATAAATTATTTCTTTTTATCAAATATTCCTTCCGGTACGAAAAGTATTGAGATGGGAACATTTGTTAATAACCGTCTGTTGGCTGGAAATGATGCGACGATCGGGTTTATTTATATGCCTACGGTTGCCCCGCTGGTTTCTTCGTATAGGCGATATCAAGTTGATAGTATTGGGGGAGATCAAGAGTATGGACGAAATCCACTCACATTGTCTGAAAAAGATCTTCCCACGTATATAATGAGTTATAATAATAAATACGGGGCGTATAAGGGAGTTCTTGATCGTAATTATATAAATATGGATTTGGCTACACCGACAGGAAATATTATATATAAAAGAAAATAAATTGCTATGAAAATTTCAATAATTATACCTGTTTACAATGAGGAAAAAACCATTGATCATGTTTTAAAAGAAGTTTTTCAGGCTTCTTTTGGTTGTGAGGCTGAACGAGAAGTAATTGTAATTAATGATGGTTCGGACGATCGAACGCCTGAATTATTAAAAAAACATTCAGATATCATTCTTGTAACACTTCCAAAAAATCAAGGGAAGGGAGCCGCCGTAAAAGAAGGTTTTTTGCGCGCGACTGGAGACTATGTATTGATTCAAGATTCAGATCTTGAGTATAGCCCTAGCGATTACAAAATACTTTTGAAGCCGATTCTTGAACAGAAGGCAGACGTCGTGTTTGGTACGCGATTTCGTGGGGAATATCAGCGGGTCCTCTATTATTGGCATTATATTGGTAATGCATTTTTAACAATGCTTTCCAATATGTTCACAAATTTAAATGTATCTGATATGGAGGTTGGGTACAAGGTATTTTCGCGCGAGGTTGTCCAAGCAATAGGTTCGAAACTTAAATCAAAACGATTTGGTATCGAACCCGAGCTTACAGCGCGCATTGCACGCGGAGATTGGAAAATTTATGAGGTTCCGATTCGTTACAGTGGGCGAACGTATGCGGAAGGTAAAAAAATAAATTGGCGTGATGGGTTTAAGGCTATTTTTGCAATTATTTATTTTAATATTTTTGATCGCTAAATCATGATTCCACGACGAGTAATTATTCTTGCATGTGCAGTAACGCTTGTAAGCGCTTTTTTTTCTTTTTATATTTATGATCATCCAAGGGTTGATGCTAAGGCATACGACAAGATTGGATGGAATTTTGCTCAAGGACGTGGATATGTGGAGGAAGAATCGCTTGCCGCGACTCCACGGTTGGATGATGCAATAATTCGTGTTGGTCCTGGGTATGAGTTTTTTCTCGCCGGCGTCTATTCGATAGTTGGTCATCGGTATTGGGTTGTTTGGTTGTTGCATGCCGTATTGCGTGGCGCAAGTGTGATTTTAATATATCTTATTGCTGAAATGCTCTTTGCTTCAGCAGGGGTGTCGTTTTTAGCAGCGATTTTTTTTGGTTTCTCTCCCGACTTGATTGTTATCAATTCATTTTTGCTCACAGAGACTCTATTTATTTTTTTAATTATAGCGGCCGTGTACGCAACGTTATTGTATAATGCAAAAAAGTATTCGAGTACGATAATCTTTTTCGTAGGTATTTTGTGGGCGCTTGCAATTCTTGTACGACCAATAGCTCTTCTTCCATTTTTTATAGTTTTTGGGAATTTACTATGGTATCGAACATGGAAGAATTTAGCGATTTTGTGTATTGCGCCAGTTCTGTTAATTGGATCATGGTCTACGTATGCGACATATCGATATGGTAGTTTTATTTTGACAACCACGGCTGGCGGATATGATTTGTGGGTTGGGAACAATATTGACGCAACGGGTGGGTTTGAAAAATCTCCTGAGATTCAGGCCTTGAGAAATACAATTCACAGCGTTGAGCTAGAAAAAATAAGTCGTAAAAAATATTTTGAATTTTTATTTGGGCATCCATTTAAATTTATTGAGCTCCAATTCAGGAAGCTCGCGATGTATATAGATATTCTAAGACCTGGCGGTGTTTGGTTTGGTTTATATAGTCATAAGTGGTTATTACTGTGTGTTATTACAGCATCGCTTGTAGGGACTACCATATTTTTTGTATTTGGATTAGCGGGGTTTGTTGTGTTGATACGTGGGCGTACCGATATATTATCTCGAATGTTTCTTGCGATTGCATTGGTCGCTCCGTTAGGTGTTGTTCCTATTATAGTCGAGACGCGTTATCGATATCCATTTTTTCCGTTTCTTGCTATTAGCGCTGCGTTTTTTTTGACGCAAAAATCTTTTGATAAAAAACTTATTAGCAAAATATTGCTCATTCTTATGGTGTTTGCAGGATATGATCTTTGGTCGAATTGGAATATTCTTATCGAAAAGTTGGTTAGAATATTAACTCTTTAAATTTTTATTTCAGTATGAATGTATTATATGTTACTCGTGCAAAACTATCGTTATCACGAGCGCATACTCAAAATATTTTAAAGACGGCAGAGTATCTTAATGAATATGATGAGTTGTCGGTAGTTGTCTTTTCGTCGGCGATTGAACCAAAAAATGTTCAAGAAATTTTTGATGCAAAAATGGTAAAGCAACCCTTCTTGCTTGATATTGCTTCAAAACGAAGATCTCTTTTTTTAATGATAGTACGTGATCGAAAGAATTTTGATTTACTTTATTTTCGTGATCCAATGCTATGGCCTCAGGCATTTTTTGTTCGTTTGATTCTCGGTAAAAAAGTAGTTTTTGAGGTACATGGAAGTCACGAGTGGCGTTTTGCGAAACTATGGTGGAAGTTTTCTCTTGCTTCAGCGCATGGACTCGTTTTTATTACTGATGGTTTAAAACAGTATTATCAAACAAAAAAAGAAAATGTTGTCGCTCATACAAATGGAGTTGAGCTTGAAAAATATGATGCATTTCTTGACATGCTCGCGTTGAGGAAGAATCTTAATTTACCAATTGATAAAAAAATAATTATGTATGTTGGAAGTTTTTTGTGGCATTCAATCGAACTTCTCGCTGATATTTCACGTACGTTGCCGGCAGATGCGGTTTTAGTGGTGGTTGGCTTGGCAAGACGTGAACGAGCTAATATACTTCCCCAGAGCGTTATATGTATTGAACGCGTTGAATCAAAAGAGGTGCCACGGTATTTGCTTGCGGCAGATATTTTAATCAATCCGCTTTCAATAGAATTTCCTGGCAGTATTTCATCAAAATTGTATGAATACCTTGCCGCCGGCAAACCCATTGTTTCGACAAAGGGAGGTGCGAATAACGAAATTTTGATAGACGGAGAAAATGCGCTCATTGTTGATGACATTACAGTAGAGTCGTTTGAGCGCGCTATTAAAAAAGTTTTAGAGAATTCAGATTTACGAAGAATTTTATCAGAAAATGCGTTAGTTTCAGCGCGAAAATATACGTGGCAGGCAAGAGCAAAAAAAATTGCGAGCCTATTAAAACAGTTATGAATAGTATTAAAAAAATTGGATTAACTTTATTGTGGGAATCTGGTATAGGACCTTTGTTTCGAGTTGTGCGGGAACCTAAAATATTAATTCTTGCTTACCATAGTATTCATAACGTATCGACAAATTCAGACTATGCGCATATTAGTATTTCAAAAGGTAATTTTGAAGCGCAAATTAGTTATATTGAGAGACGTGGATATCGATTTATACATTTTCGAGATTTATTAAAACACCCTCAAGAAAAAGTTGTGGCAATTTATTTTGATGATGGTTTTAAAGATGTGCTAGAAAATGCCTATCTCACACTCAAGAATCGTGGTATTCCGGCGACGCTTTTTGTGACAACAGATTATGCTGACCAAAAAAAAGAGGCAGGAAAGTATTTAACGTGGGAGCAAATTAAAACCATGTCAGATGTTTTCGAGTTCGGCTCACATTCGGTGAGTCATATAAAGCTCAATAAAGCTTCACTCGATGTCGCTCGAGATGAGTTAAGTATATCAAAGAAAATTATTGAAGAAAAAACTGGAGCGCACGTCGTTTCATTTTCTTATCCGTACGGAAGGTCTAGTAATGAACTTGAAAATATTGCAAAAGAGGTCGGATACGAGCTTACTACTGCAGATGCGCGGCTTCATAAAGCACGCCCTGATCTTGATGACGCTCCAGACGTGTTTAGATGGAAACTGTTACGGTTATGGTCATAAAGCAGACAAAACTTTTTTTTCGATCTGCTCGTTTTATTTTTGAAGACGAGGAGCTTAAAAGAGCTCTTAGAGAAAAGAAATATTCTTATATCACTGGGCTTTCTTATGACCGGTCTCTTGTGAGAAATGATAAAGTATCTAAAAAACAAAAAAAGACTCCCGTGATAAAACTTGAAGGGCAAGATCTTGAATCAATTTATAGAAAATTTAATGACACCACTCGCAATGAAATTCATAAGACAGAAAAGATGCAAGAGTTTCGGTTTTTGTTATCTAACAAAAATAATGCGAGTATTTATGGTTTGTATTCAGACTTTGAAAAACGTGGTGGTCGTCCAGTACGAAAAAAAGAATATTTTAAAGAGAGTATTTTTGCTGGGGCATATTTTCAAGATAAACTCATTGCCGCTATCATTGCGTATGATGCTAAACCGTACATTCGTATTAATGCTATTGTGTCGGCGGATAAACAAGTATTTTCTGAGCGTAAATATATTAGCTACGCAACTCGCAGGCTTGTTTGGGAGTTTGTTGGGTTTGGCAAAGAGAGGGGGTATCAATGGATTGATTTGGGTGGTGTGAATCTTATTGAGAAAGAAAAATCAGGAATTGCTGCGTTTAAAATGTCTTTCGGTGGTGAACTGGTCGATGAGTTTACGTATACATATAAAAGTAAGTTGTTTCGATTTTTTCGTAAATTTATTTCTTTAAGTTAGTTTGTCATGAATAATGTTATAGAAAACAATATCCGTATCTTTACAGAAGAGGCTTCGAAGTACAAGAGGGATTATTTTCGCGGTGATGAAAAATATATAGTGAGTCACTACTTTAGAGGCAAAAATACTCTTGTATTGGGTTGTGGAGCGGGGAGGACTTTATTCCCGATATACGACAGAGGTTTTGATGTCACTGGGATAGATATAACCCCTCAAATGGTTGAAGAGGCTCGAAAGAAGGTACGAGAGAGAGAGAGAGTAAAAGACCCCCAATAAAAATTTTCCTTATGGATGCTTGCGAATTACAATTTGAAGATAATACATTCGATAATGTTTTTTTCCCGTTCCACGGAATCGATTATATTTACCCAGATATTTATAAAGCAGTTGAAGAAGCAAAAAGGGTCATGAAACCGGATGGGGTTTTCGTATTTAGTTCTCATAACCGCTTTAATATTAAGGTTATTCAGCGATTCTTTGAGGGGAGATATGCCAATTATCATGGTCTAATAACTTATCGCACAACTCCATTAGATTGGTGGAGACTAAAAAAGTATTTTAAAAAAGTAAAAGTGATCCAGAGGGCAACAATTATGGTTGATTGGAAGCATGCAAATTGGAGAGACATGATTTATAAACTATTGCCTTTTTTAAATATGTCGACTTATTTTGTATGTTTAGGTAAGGGCGATAAATGAATATATTCTTTTTGACAAAGGGCGATAAATCGGTGGGTTCGTCGCGTCAACGAGTTTGGCTTGTAGCCGAAAAGCTAAAGTTAGCATACGGCTATACTTATATTATTTTATATCCGGAGCATTCTGATTTTAAAAATCGAAAGAAAATATCTCAATTAATGAGGCAGAGCGATATTCTTTTTGTTCATAAATCTCTTTTTGCTTGGCGTACCATATTACGAATTGTGCATGCGAAAATTTTTCTTCGCAAAAAACTGATATATGATCTCGACGATGCCGAATGGTATCATAGTTTTTTCAAAACGGTGATTTTAACGAAAATGGCAGATCAGGTGTTTTGTGGATCGCATGTAATTCTGACGTGGGTAGAAAAATATAATAAAAATTCGATTCTTGTTTCAACTGTTGTAGATCACGAACTCTATGCTCGATATCAAGTTGAACAGCGAGTACGCGATATATATACAATTGGCTGGGTTGGCATGGGCAAGGGGCATTTTCTCGATGATCATTTTGCCATGATTCGCCCGGCACTTGATGCGCTCTTTCAGTCTACCCCATTTCGTTTTGTTGTTGTCGGGTCGCAAAATTATCAACCCTTAAAAGATTATTTTAAAGATGCTCAGTTTGAAACAATTTTTATTGATACGCTTAATTGGGCGGATTCCAAGAGCGTACCGCGTATTATTAAAAAATACGAATTTGATATAGGTCTTATGCCAACAAGCGATACTCCGTTCAATCGCGCAAAATGCGCTTTTAAAGCGATTGAATACATGGCTTGTGGTGTGCCGGTTGTTGCAAGTTCTGTCGGGGAGAATTCAATTGTGGTAGAGGATGGTACAATGGGTTTTCTCGCGGAATCAACAATAGAATGGACAAAAGCAATGAGCCACTTACTTAAAAATACGGAATTACGAAAAGAAATGGGAGAACGAGGGCTCCATAGAGTGAAAGAAATATATTCTTATGAAGCTTTGGTTCCCGTTATACATACTGTGATCAGTAACCTTTGAGAAAAATTTGCTTATTATTTTTTAAATTTTGAATAAGTTGTATACAATCCTTCTGCGGCAAAAATAAAAATAAACGGTGTCATCGGATACTTATAGCGTTCTCTATAGCCTGCTGGGCCTGTAGTTACGATAAAATATAGTAGTATTGTCAGTAGAGCTAAAAAAGCAATTTTTTTATGTATATCGCTTCCAATCCATACTCCAACAATGCCTAGACACATAAACAGGGTTATTGCTAAAGAAAAAAGCAATCCCGCTATACCAGTGACGAGCCAAAGCAAGACTCTTTTATTAGAGGTGAGTGATTTATAAATTTTTTTTATATCGTGACCAAAAAATAGTTTTGTGAATCCCACTTCTTGAGGAGCGAGGTTTAATCTATTAAGAATAGGTCTCCAGCGATCTATTAATAATAATCCCACGGAGGCGCTTGTTATATGAAATGCTACATATTGTATTGGATGTGCAGAAATGATTTTCTCTGTTTCGTCGAACATAAATTTCTCTTTCGATAGGCCGCCCTCTCCAGTATAATGATACGCCGGGTCGTTTGGTTTTGGAGGGTTAATATTGCCTGCGGGCTTTTCAACAGTTTCTGTGCCCAACATATATGCAACCGTAGATTTTGCGTTCTGAAAATATGCGAAAGGCACTGCATCATAAAAATATAATGTACCAGCTCCAGCAGCACCCAGAGACCACGAATTGAAAAGTAGTTTATTGCGCAAAGACCATGGCGCGATCAAGCCAACAAAAATAATTAAGAATCCTAAAAAAGCAAACATTTTTTGTCTACTTATTTTTGATATGAAAACGTATACGAATAAAATCAGTGCGACAAGAAAAAATGGGAAGAAAAAAACAATCTGACGCACATAGGTTGCTAAAGCGAGAAATATGCTGGCGAAGATAGCGAGTCGCCAATATCGTGAGGGGTGGTTCTCAGAGATAAGAAGTTCTAAAAAAAACAGAATAAAAATAAGAAATAAAAAAAGAAACAGCGTCTCTGACCACAAGAAGTTCGATATATATGCATTTGTGGGCTCAATAGAAAATAACATTGCCGCTAAAAAACCTGTTCTTGCAGAAAAATATTTTTGCCCAAGATAAAAAATCAATATTGTAGAGCCAGAGGCGATGAGGATTTGTATAAAAACAGCAAAAATCCAAGTATGAGAAAATAGCCATAGAATAGATAGAAAGAAGGGATATCCGGGCGTGTGCCAACTTTCCGGCATCAGTCCAGAATATGAGAGAAAAGTGTGATTTTGCAGTAGATGAAATGCTAATTTTGTGTACGCTTGGATATCGTTTGGTTCTGTCCAAAAAATTTGTATGCCTCTGAAATAGGTAAAAAGTGAAAAGAATAACATATGCATTGATAAGGCAACACAAAAAACCCAAAGAACGTGTCGCTTGTTGTTATGCAAAAAAGCGTACAATTGACTAATATCAGGCATGTTTAATGAATTAGAAATACTGAGTTGCTCATATGATTTAAGTCTACTGATGTGAAGCAGATATTTAGCAATGACACCAAAAATCGCAAAGCCATATCGCAAACTTTTCGAAAAGCTGATGGACGATGCCTCTGGAAAATAGTATGTCCGGATGGGTATCTCTTGAATGCAAAATCTGGCAAGTTTCATTTGTACGATTATTTCTGTGTCAAAAACGAAGTCATCCGAATTTTTTTCAAAAGGAATTCGCTCAAGAACTTTTTTACTATACGCGCGGAATCCCGAGTGATATTCAGTAAGATGGACGCGGAAGAACAGATTTTCTATGAACGTTAAAAATATATTGGCAAAAAATTTCCAGTAGGGCATACCGCCGCGAAGTGCATTACTCTTAATCATCATCCGTGAACCAAAAACTGCATCCACTTTTTCTTCTAAAAGTGGTTGGACAAGGAGAGGGATTGTTTTCGGGTCGTATTGATGGTCAGGGTGAACCATGACCACAATATCAGCACCTGCTTTGAGTGCTTCTCGATAGCAAGTTTTTTGATTACCGCCGTACCCTTTATTGCGCGGATGCTCGAAGGTTCGTATTCCAAGCTTTCGCGCCAGAGCCACCGTCCCGTCGCTACTTTTATCATCAACAAGTATGATGTCATTAACCCATTCTTTTGGTATATCATCCAATGTTCGCTCAAGTGTTTTTTCTGCATTATACGCAGGCAGAATGACGATGACTTTTTTTGAACCATTTTTCATAATCCAGCTATATTAGTTCCGTAAAGTCGGACACATGCAACCAGATATGCATGGATAGCAAGAGTTTTCCAGATGAATTTTGTGTATTTTAAATTTTGAAAAGTATTTATTTTTTTAGAATAAAGAATCGGTGGTACGAGTTTTCGAACACTCGATAGGTTTTTTCTACAGTAAAACCACAGCCTTGCATATCGGTTACAATCCGTTTGAGAGGGAAGTCCTTTTTTCCTATTTCCCAATAGTGCCCGCTTTTTGTGAGCATATGTTTTTTCGGAAATAGCCTCGGGATAGTGATGACTTTTTGAAATTTGCTGTATGGGGGGGGGACAGGAAATGCAATGCAAGCGCATCGAGTTGAATCTGGCAAAGATATAATTGCATAAGAAGAAGAAACGCGATAAATCTCTTGTAATCCTTTGAGAGCATCTTCATACGGTATGTGTTCTAAAATTTCACAAGCCACTACTATATCGAAACTATTGTTTGAAAAGGGAAGTTTGGTTACAGACGCAGCATAATCAGGTTTTAAATCATTATTAATATCACAAGTTGTTAATTTTACTCCCTGCTCTCGGAGGTATCGAGAGGTAAAGCCATTTCCAATTCCAATTTCTAAAACATTTTTTGGTGCGCGTTTTAGAACTTCATTTATTTGGTGCCAGTAACTAGCAAATCGACGCTTTGAGTCATATTTGTTGGAATATGGTCTTGGTGTATTATTTTGACTTTTATCCATATAGTTATAGTTTTTAAAAAATTAAATATTCTTCACTCTAAAAAGAAAGTATGGAAGTAA
>ERZ1292629.1496-Hain-H43-01um-R1-1496-length-22370-cov-11_pt1 | contig 22370 bp, 48 predicted proteins | sample MGYA00564399_ERZ1292629 | MGnify/ENA primary metagenome ERZ1292629 (study PRJEB36523, sample SAMEA6512636) | groundwater metagenome | collected 2019-01-08 | study: AquaDiva: Metagenomics assemblies of 32 groundwater samples | reverse complement strand
GTTCAAATATCAGGAATGGTTCTGTAGATATGCCACAGATGAATGATGTCTCTGCCCTCATGCGTGAGATTGCCGAATACCGAGTCCGCAGACAAACTTATCGCTGGACTCGTGGCGTAGAGCAGGATGACATGCTGAACTCTTATGTATTTGTTGGCAAGAAAAAGATGCTGGCAGAACAGAAGAAGGTGCTAGACAGACTCAAGAAGTCTATCGCCAAGAGCGTCTTTGTTTTGCGACGAATGCAGAAGGCCGAAATCCCATCTTACGCCCAGTTTTTTGGCATTCAGCCTTGTGTTCCTCATAGTAGTAAGTAACAATTCTTCGGCCACACCACTCGCAAGTGTAACAACAAGCCATGCAGTGAAACATCTCGCCGGGGTGGTCATGGCACTCGCAATTGCAGTATTCATATCCAACCACACACATTAGAGTCTGCCTCTAGGCCTCATCAGAAACTTGCCTATACCTCAGCGGGCCATTTGTGCTGAATGTATGTGCCCTATATCCTCCACGTGTCATTCTTCTTGATATTGCTGAAATTGATAGATGGCAGATTTTCGCAACCTCACTTATTGTCTTTTCCCTGTGTGCAATTACGGCAATACTTCTTTCTTTTATAGCCTCTCTCAATAAATCTTTTTGAAGTTTATCGGTACGTTGCGGATTTCTTGGTTTGGGGTTGCGAATTCTATTTTGCCCATTGCCTTTTTGAGTTCCCCAACGCAGATTTTCTATCTTCTTATCTTGTGGATCGCCGTTTAAATGACCCCCCAATAAAGAATCCACCCAAAAAATAATCTCCCCGATTAATGATGGTAGAACATGCTCTGACATCCATTTGTAGGAATTCCTATTTAATTTTGACGAGTTGCAAGATTTACAGGCTGGCAAAATATTCCCTATAACAAATCTGCCACCACTTGTGACTGGGATAAAATGATCCATAACCTCAAATTTTCCAAGACAATATGCACATTTCTGTCCAAAGAATTCTAGAGTCTTTCCCCATTCAGAAAAAGACATTGCGATATAATCTTTATATTTTCTCCCAGTAGATTTTCTTTCGCGGTACTGTGATTCGCGTACGCGTATAAAGAAATCATATTCATCAACAGTTACCAGTCCCCCAGATACCTCCCCAACACCCGGCTTAATATATCCACTAATATATCTATAATTTGTGCCATAATTTTGGATTGTATCAAAACATTTTTTACATAAAAATTCTCCCATTTTAGAATTTTCTTTTACAACATGCGGAAACACTGCCCTTGCATTTTTTGACAGAGTACTGCTATTACACATCTCCTCTTTCCTGTCTACAATTCCACAGTTTGAACACTCTTTGAATCTTTTATTATATTCTATTTTCTTCCTATTGTCTGCCAGCGCAGAGATACATATTGCACACGCAAAATCTCCCGAAATTTTAGAATGGAACGTTTCATATCTCTTGGGGACAGAATAAATCGCATTGCTCCATGTGTTACACTGTGGACACCATTTCTCCCCACTTCTTATGCGGGATTCTATATCATTCCATTCAAATATATTTGTAATTCTAAACAGTTTGTCCACCTATCTACAGTCTACCTCCCATCATTTCGTCCAATTTGTCTAACCCCCAGTGTGAGGTATCAGCAAGCACTAATCCAACAAAGGCCCACCACAAGAACAAGGCCCAATCTATTCGCACAAAGCCAGATAGCCATTTTAATGGTGTGGCGATTAGAAAGTAAAATACTGCGAGATAGGCGATACGCAAAACAGTTGAAATTACCGGAAAGTGGGATATGAAGCCACGGTGTTTGCATACTTTTCTATAGACCGCCCATATCGAGTCCCAGGCAACTTCAACTGCCACCCCACTATACCTCCGAATGTAATAATCAGCAATAGAACCCCCATTAACGTCTGCATCGGGGGACAGTAGTATTCCAATCAATGCGCCAGTTGATACACCTACAATACACTCTGCCCCACGATTTAAAAGAAGCATGGTTGTGGCCCCAGAAATCGCCACAACTAGGCTAGATGCTGAGTGGACACGGCCATTCGGCATTTATAGACTTGGGGCATACTTCTTAATGTCTTTCAACTGTTGGCATAGACCAAGAACATAATCGCGATCCCCATTTAGGTGATGTTTTTCCGAGACAGTCATTACCAATTCGCGCCATATTTCATAATCGCGTTGTTTTTTTGATTTTAGTGGATGGAGGTCGAACAGGGGAATTAGAACATTACGACACGATGGTATATCGCAACAACTCCATACAGTGGTGGGTTTTCTCGTATTCCTTTCTTTCTTGTGGCGTATCGCCCCGCACTCCAGAATGTCAGCAATACTATATATAAGACTGGAGTCGTCATCCCTGACTTCTATTTGAAGTGTCGGATATATATATTTGTTCTTAATGCCTCCCCCATTTCTTGTCTGGTACATCCAGCATCCCTCACCATCAACAAGTCCAGAGAGCCAAGAATACCATAAGTCTAATTGGGAATCCTTTCTATAAACATTTTCGGGGGGTGGAGTGATATATCTCTTGACATCCTGCAATTGTCCACATAAGTCTAAAACATAATCGCGATTTCCACCCAAATGATGTTTCTCCGAAATGGCTATTATTAATTTACGCCATATCTCATAATCTCGGCGCTTTTTAGAACGAAGCGGGAACTTATCAAAAAGCGGAATTAAAATATGGCGACATGCGCCAATGTCATTGCATTGCCAGCGAATAGAAGTTTCGCGATTGGGACTATATGATTTTGTGTCAGGATTCTGGTGACAGAGAGAAATGCTCCCACATTGTAATATATTCTCAACATTATATATAAGGGGAGCATCATCCGATCTGACTTCAATTTTAAGTACGCCATATATACCTCTGCCTGTATTATTAATTGCGCTGCTACCAAAGCTCCCTTCGCCATCCACCCATCCGGTGAACCAAGCACACCAATCTGGTTCTAGATTCAAGTCAATGTTAAATGCGGACTGATGAAAAATATTCATTTCTTTTCACAATTAGGACATACATTCTTTGTGTGGTTTTTTTCTCGTGTCAGCCAGTTTCCACATCCATCACAAATGTAAGCGCCATCCAGAACAATGCCGATTGCCATTCTTCCGCTGACATCTGTATTAAGAATCGAGAATGTCTGTCCGGCCTGTTGCCACCTTGACAAGATGCTCTTTGCTATCTCCAAAATAACTTTCGGATCGGGTGGCGTGCTTGGTTTTCTTCCTCTTGACATTGTGTTTGTGGGCCTCTAGCCTTTCTGTGGGCAACATTTCAGACCTGCCCCCCCGCATATACTCACGCGCACTTCCACTACCCCTCCGATAGTGCCAGTATTTCCCACGATGGGTCAACTCAGTACGCCAGTCACTCCTCAATTCTACTGTTTGCGGACTGGCCGCCGACAGCAGACTCGTCATAAAGGGTCTTGCGACTCTGCCTCCTGGCGCTGTGAGACACCCTTGCCATTGCGAGATGAACGAATTGGCATACGAGGCAACCGAACATCCTCTAATTCTTCTGTCTCTCGAATTTGGCGAGGAGATGCTTCACTGATTTGCAGTGGAGGTTGGGCATCCCGAAGAAAGGCTGGCTGTTGTGTCATATTCCCAATCCTTGCTAGTCGCGCACGTTCCAACGTGTCTCTGGCAAGCCCCGGCGCGACCTGCCCCGCGAGTTTTGCGGCCTCAGCCTCAACCAGTTCAACGGCTTTCTTGCTAATCTCAGCCTCCACATCTCTCCGCGCGCGAGTCATAATCTCGTCTGGATCAAAGGCGTGACTAAGTAACAATGCGCCAACATTTGCCAGTGTGCCGATTACCAGAGTCCAGATGGCAAGAACGCCAAGATTCCTCAGGGTTTCTGGATTCTGTGCATACAATCTTTCATTCAAAAGTGTGTGCGAGATGAACAGAATCGCTACGCCAGCAAAGTCCACCAGAACCATTGCGCCAGCAATCGCCACTTGCTGATTGGACTTTGCACCCCTAGTGAAATAGAAAAGCCATGCGATAATCCCGCCATCAAACGCCACGACAGCGGCGACACTCAATAGCACCGCCTCTTGTGGCAAAGTCATGCTTACGAGGTTGATAGTGCGATATGAGGTGTACAGCAAGAGGATAAAGCCCATTGCGTACAGAAGAAATTTTGGCGCGAACGATGTCTTTTTCATTTCTTGTCTCCAAAGCCAAGTCGGTCATACCAACTTGGAATGAATATCCGTACCAATTCCTCAATGATTTGAGTCTTCGGCTTTTTTGTCTTTTCGTTGGCTTCCTCCAATATCTCGCGTACATCAGCGTCAAGCGATAGATTGGTTTGAATTCTCTTGGTTTTCTTTGTCATGGCGTTATGTTATACACTGAATAGTACATTCTGTCAAGGGGCAATTCTAGTACCGAATACCCATTGAAAACTGCGAGAATTGACTATAATTAAGCATGAGGCACAGGAAAAGACTATGGCATGAAGTGGGATAAAACGCCACTGGGATAGTAGGAACAACAATTACCAGAGTGCCCTTCTTCGCCCACGAGCGTTCCTGTGCCTATTGGAAACTCACATTTGTTCAAATTTGGATAACACCACGGAGAAGTCATAGGGAGATATGACATGAAAAAAGAGAGAGGCATTACACCGGCAGAGTTGATGGGATATTTTATTGGCAAAGATGGTAGCCCAGATGGGATTGAGCGTTCTGAGCGTGATGGGCAAAAGTCATTCATGGCCCAACAGACTCTTCCAATCAATGGACTCGAACAGGAAAAACTGGAGGCGTTGGGGTTCATATTCGGGAATCGCCCTGTTGGTGATGAACTTTTTATTGCCTGTCAATTCCCAGATGGGTGGACAAAGCGCCCCACCGAACACAGTATGTGGAGCGAGCTTGTTTCTCCAGACGGCAAAGTTGTTGCCTCAATGTTCTACAAGGCGGCATTCTATGATATGGATGCCTTCATGGTATGGCGGGGGGACAAATGACGCCACAAAAGGATGAAGTCTATCAGCACAAGCATGGCAAGAAGCGCATTCTTGTTCTCGCCGCTGGCGAATACGAGGTGCTTTACCAAGTGCTGACAACGCCACGCGATAAGGCCCCAATAGGTGGCGCATCGTATTCTAGTTGCACAATAGAGCAATTTGAACGCGACTATGTACTTGCGAAAAACACAAAACAGTATTATGCTTGACGTGCCAATAGCTCAATTGGATAGAGCGAAAAATTTCTAATTTTTAGGCTTGTGGTTCAAATCCACATTGGCACACAGTCCAGGCCCAGAAAGGCAATCGGACGGGTTGGAAGATATTTGGAGGGACGCTTGGTAGGGAATGCCGGAAGCGCACCCGATTGAGTAATCCATCTGGACAATTGAAACCAGTCGGGAACATGGGAACAACTGACTGGACTCTAAAATTGAGAGGATGCCATGTCTAAATCTATCAACCCCGTTGAAGAAATCTGTGAGAACGCAGGACTCTCCCCCAAAGAATTTCTGATTGACTTCCACGAATGGCTCGCCACATCGCCAATCAAATACAAGGACGCGATTGAACTGTGTGCGTTCTTGGCTAAACAGCATTCGCCACTGCCCTGGCAAGAAGAGTCTGTGGTGTCGTTCTTTGAGTTATAGCCATGCCAGATTATACCTCGCGCCCCCTTCATCAAATACTTTCTGGACTCTATCCCATGTTTGATGTAGACGATTATTGTAGAAAGTGCAACCACATCACACCACATACAAAAATAAAACTACCAGATAGAACTGCATGGATATGCAAAGTTTGTGACGAAGTGCATACCAACAAAGAACCAGAGGATTAGCCATGAAAATCGGAACACAAGTGGCTTATATCCCGCTACATGCGAACAATGAAATCACTCACCCTGATGTAGAGATGGGATTTGTCACAGCCCAATCTGAAAATCTTGAACACCACTATTGTCGCTATTGGCGTAAGGGAAAGGAAGGCGTCGAATTGCGAACAATGGCAAATTCAGAGGCCACCCCAAATTTTGCGCTGGCCGAATATCAATCTGTCCCGCAATCTGTTGTTGATGAATGGCTTGTCAGGCTTGAATATACCAAGCCATTCCAAATCACAAAACATCATTCTGGGCCACAATAAAACATCGGATTAGTCAAATTTGAACAGATAGGGGGAACTGTCGCCATGAGAACCAACAAAAGCAACTCTGAGTGGATATTGGGACTTGGTTTTCGCGACGACGAAACCATAAAAGCACTACAGGACTCTCTAATGGGCGTGACAATCGCGTATCTCCGCAAGATGCAGCCCAACTGGAATTACTCAGACGTTCGATGTCTGGCAGAAGATTTAACACAGGACGCCACAATGCAAATCCTTGACAATCTTTCTGGCTTTCGTGGCGATTCTAAATTCACCACATGGGCATATTCTTTCGTTATTAATCTAGCGGCACACGAACTCGGCCTAAAGAAGTACGGCAATATCAGGATTGATGACAAGAAAGACCCCATGCGCTATCTGACCTCTCTACTCCACTCATGTGATAAGCAAGTTACAGCCGAGAATATGGCAGAACGCGGGAACATTCTGGAAATCATTTCTGGCATTATAGAGTCATTGCCAGAACGCCAACGGAAGGCAATAATCGGTGTGTGCTTGAAACAGTTGCCAGCACAAGCAGTGGCGGAGTCTGTTGGCATGAATACCAATGCGTTATACAAGTGTATCCACGATGCCAGAGTCAAGATTCTGTCAGGACTGAAAGCAAAGTATTTGACTCTTGGTGATATATATGCAACATTTGAGGAATGACATGCCAGACAGACCAACATTTATTGAGAGATATTTTGGCGAGATAACTGTACTTCTGGTATTCGCCACAATTGCGATTCTTGTGGCCCTTGTGAGGTGATATGGATTCTAAAAATTCTCAATATTATTGGATGGTCATGGAAAGAATTGGTCTGGCGTTCTGGATTATCGCTGTTATGATTGTTGTGATTCTGGCGATTCTGGCAAAATGATATGGCCGAGATTGATATGCGCTTTATCCTCAAGCCCTCTGGCCTATACAGAACTTGCATTGTCTGTGGCAGAGAATTCAAAATAAAAACGGGACATCTCATTCAGATTCAATGCAACGGCTGTCCTGACCGAGGTGGCGTCAGAGGCAATCTGCCAGACAACTATTCTGGCAATCCAGACCACAGGGCAATGCTGAGATACTATGGGCTAGAATGGTGGGACTGACATGATAATCGTTGAAGATGAGAGAAACTCAATGGACTCGGCGGCAATTGGTGTCTGCGAGGAATGCGGGAAAGAAAAGCGCGCAAGGAGAGTTTTTGTTGGATCGCAAATGATGGGCGGGATTTCGCGTGGTTCTTACTTGTTTTGTTTCGATTGTAGCAAGCCAAAGATACGCTGGAAGAAATCTAGTTCTGGCATAATATTTGAATCGCCAGCGCCAACCCCATGACATCTGTACCCGCTGAGTTTCTGGCACTGGGATTGGACTGTGGCAAGTTCTTTCTAAAACGCCACAACGAGTGGCACGGCCCATGCTGTTTCTGCGGTGGCATAGACAGACTGCGTATCCACACAGACCGCCCCTTCCCCCACTGGAACTGGGAATGCAGAAAATGTGGGCGCAAGGGCTGGGCCGACCAACTCAATCCACGATTGCGGGAAGAACTAACGCCAGAACTTCGCGCCGAATATGCCAAAAAGAATCAAGAAACCGATGCTACTAGAAAGAAAGCGCAGACATTGGCGCTAGAGAAATACCAGAAAAGTAGAATCTGGGAGAAATACCACAAGAATCTGACACCACAACATCGTGCTTGGTGGCGTTCTCAAGGCATACCGGATAAGTGGCAAGATTTCTGGCAACTTGGGTATGTGCCAAATCTGGCATTACACAGAACTATCAACAGACATGCCTACACAATCCCCAAGTTCGGATTCGGTGGCGAACCAACCAATTTAGACTATCGCATTATTGACCCACCACAGGATATGGGGAAATATCGCCCAATCCGAGGCTTGCCAGTCGCGCCATTCATTTCAAGACCAAAAATGCCAGACTGGAATGAGGTATACATTGTGGAGGGTTCTAAGAAGGCAATGGTACTCACTTGCCACAATATTATGCCAGAATCGGGCCTGGTAATTGGAATACCGAGTTGCAATTCATGGGCAGGCATTGAGAAAATGGCACAGAAATGGGAAACAACTATCTGGGTTATGCTTGACCCTGGCGCAAATGAATGGGCATATCATCTTTCTCGCGCACTTGGCCCGCCCGCCATTGTGGTAGAATTGTCAGACAAGCCAGATGATATGGTTCTGGCAGGCGCTACACGGGATGACTTTTTGGCATATATGCGAAAGGCAGAACGTCGCTGAACGCCACAAACAAATCCCGCGCATTAGTCAAATTTGAACAGCGCATTCTGCCACGCTGGTATGAACTTGACGGAAGGGGAGTCTGGCATAATCGTATTGGCCGATTCACCACACACCAAGTCCTGCTTGCCAGAAAATTAGGATACAGAGTCAAGATATTGAGTGCCTACCGCACATACAAAAATGAAAATACGACTAACGCAGATTGACGGGAAACTTCCCAATCTGGCATTGATGAAATTATACCACATTATGCCACTGCGACAAGTTTTATCATGTCAAGTTTTCTATCCACACTATCGCAGATAAGATATGAGTCCCCAAACTCAACATCTACTTTGACTGCACAGCCACGCAAGTATAGACCATCAATGGTTTTGACCAGCCAGGCAAAAATATCGTCAGGCGTGCCTCGCGTTCCGTCTGTACCATAATCGCGCAAGTCTCCCCATAAGTAGACTAATCCCCAAGCTAAACTATTCTCTCCGCCAGTCCGCTGAATAGTATACTGCAATGACCCCTCCGAGCCACATGGAACATTGCAGGCATTCCAGTCCTCATCTGGCGAATCGTAATTGCATGTCTGACCAAAGTGTTCGCGCAACATCTTTACTGGACTGCCACTCAAGCTCTCAATCCAATCAACACGAATACACCCGCATACATGCGTCCATTGACTCATCTTGTCATCTCCTGTTCTTTGTGGGGCAAACTACATTCACGCCTGAATGATACTCCTATACGCCAAATCCGCAAATAGTACCTTTGTAATGTGAATTTTGCACGGCATTAGTCAGATTTGATTTTTTGACTCGGATTTTTGTGCGCCAATCTCCTCTGGGGGTATAGAACAAATTTTCGCGGCAGGGCGTGGTCGTTTGTGGCATACCCCCCGGCAGTATAGCGCAGGGTATATATACGTGGGGTGGCTGCGTGGTCGCCGGTGGCGTGGTATGCGCTGGCTGCGGTCGCCACATGGTATAGAGTGAGTATAGTATAGTGTTAGATAATGAGTATTAACAGAAACGATTCACGCTCAGAATCGCTGTATTACAATGATTATTGTATGCGCTTGGCTACTTGCCTGTGGCGTAGTACCACTGATAGCTAGTATGTATGGGACAGGCCAGCATGGTAGCACTGGGCAGATCACCACCACATAGCACAGCACGCCGACCACTACAGATAGTGCCATTGCGCCGCCTCGCCTTGTGGGGTACTGCTACGTGTCATGCGGGGGTATCATGCCTCTCCTACACCACCACGCCACAGTATGCCAGCTATGCGCTATAGCCGACCACACACGCCTCGCCTGCTGGTAGCGCAGCATTATGGCAATGGTACAAAGGTACAGTTGACTAATGCGCGGTAAAAGTCTATTATGGGGGCAGGATAAGAAAAGAGAGAGAGACAATCACATGAAACAATACAGCAACTACACCACGCGCGAAAGTTCAAAAAATCTGTATCGTGCGCAAAACAAGAGTGTCTTGGTCGCTATGGTTTGGCTGATTGGGATTACCGCGCTGGTGCTGGGCGGGTTGGTGCTGGCAGGACAATTAGGGCTGTTCTAGCCCGACATGGGACAGGGTACAGCAATGATACTCACTCCACGTTGCCACTACACTGACAATCCAGAGGAAACGGATGAGCGGTGCGCGCGCTGTGGTCGTCTTATCCAGTATACCCATATCGTCATTGGGGATGATGGCGCAGAAATTCCCATGGGTATTGAGTGTGTCAAGAGGTTTAGGCGCGAGGGGCAGATCACCGGCAAAGAGGCGCGACGAGGGCGGTATGACTGGGGGTTATCAGATGTGCGCGAGGAAGCACATTATAACTGGTATTGTTCGTCAATTGCCCATGCCAGTTAGGTAGGAGAGAACAATGTCTCAGATGGGATACGGACAGATCAACGTAGTAGTAGTTCTAAGGGGTGGCAGTATGCGGACAATCGGCTGCGTGGATTATGGGCAGGCCGAGGCACTACTGGCAGAAATCTTATCGGGTTCGATGTGGCCCGTAGACGATATTGAGAATGCCTATATTGCCTAGCGGAGGATGCAATGGATACTATCGAAATTCTCTATACTCTACGCGAAGCGATTAATCGGCAGTATGCTTTGCTTATGGGGCAGAGTCACCACAGATGGGAAGATGAGACTGAGGCACAATTCAATATCCGTATGCTACAAATTGCCGAATATGCACACAAGCAGGCAACGGCTTGTTTCCGCACCAGCGAATTGCCGGGGATTGGCTTGCTTGTGCAGCCCTATGAGGATACTGTTATCGGCGGCTTGCGGATCATGCGGAAATGCGCCGACCAAGTTGACAACATTTATGCGAGGATGGCATAGACCACCACAGGCAAGGCGAGGATATGACAATGGAAGAAATCATTATCTCGGTTGAGTCTGGTACAGGCAAGAAATGGCGTGTTCGGCGTGAAGGGGATAAGTTCATTGCAGAGTATTTGAACAGTACAAACGATTGGAGAAAGTCTCACATGATGCCCAGACGGGTTGAATTAGTCCTCAAGGCGAATCAGGCAGGACTAGACAGGAAGGCGCAAGAGGAAGGCTAGTACCACAGACGGAGTCATCATCATACAAAGATACGCAAGCCATTCCGCGAGCATGTTGGTTATCCATACACATGGAATGTAGTAAAGTCTTACAACCCTACTGCTAACAGACTTATGGCCGTCCTGCTGTTTTCCTGCTTCACAGTGTCGTCTTACCGCCCGACAACTCCACAGGCAAACTCACCTGCCTCAGGTGTTAGGGGTATTTTACAACTTTCCAATAAAAAAGTCAAGCATAGTACTGATAGACCATAGACTTTTGCACGGGATTAGTTATACTGACAGTTGAAAGGAAACAGGGCCATGTCATACCGGGATACGCTTTACTGGGTTAGCTTCACAAGCAAAAAGACTGGGCATGTCATTACTCATGCGGGGATGACATGGGACAGTTACCATCGGCTAGTTGGCAAGCTAGTTGTGGATGGCGTAGCGTTCACCACAGGCGAGGAAGTTGTGACGGTGAAAGTTGTGGCCGATGAGATGGGGCAGGCTGGTGGAAGATGACATACAGAGAGATCACCACCACAGCAACCGCCACATGGAAACCCCTCCCCGGCAGTAAGAATCTTGGCTACTATACTGCCTCTGGGCAAGTTGTCTTTAGCACTTTCATAGGGTGGCAAGGCGCGAATAGGCTACAGACCAAGTTACAAGCACTCAACAGAACTAATAACAAGCATTAGTCAAATTTGAACAAACACTATACATAACGACACATAGAGAGAGGACACAACGACAATGGACTACATTCTGACTATCGCAATTGCACTAACTGGGCTAATCGGGATCATCCTGCTTGCTGTGGCGTTAGCGGGTATGGGAAGCGGGTTTCATGGTCGCACCACATATGCAGCGGGTTGGGTGACGTTAGATGAGCAGTACCAGCGCAAATACGGCAAGTCGCCCGCGCGCAGTCGGTAACGCAAACAAAAAGGAGGATAGCAATTGGACTGTGCTAGTCCTCCCTCACAAGCCACCCATTGGTTATTGGGTGGGGCGAGAGCAAAAGCCCTCGTCGCCGGTAGACTTATGGATATGCTACCTTCCTGCTTCACAGTACAGAAGTTCTCTGTAACTCCACAGGCAAACCGGACTGCCTCAGTCCTTGAGTTTATTGTAATGTCCCTTGCGTAAAATGTCAATGCTAAATCTGTTCTCACTTGCCCCAATGGACTAATCGCCACAGTGTTGGCGAGGTGAGTAGAGTTATTGGGGCAAATGAGAGGGGATTAGCAGAGAGGAATCACCACATGGTAAACTGGACTAGCACGAATGCCTATACCGCGAGGACTGCGCGCGAATTGAAAAACGACAAAGGGTTTACTTTCCGGGTGAATCTTTACGGCGGAGGTTATGAGGTTCGCATCCTCAAGCCGAATGGTACACTTGAGAATGTATATGATGGCCTCGCCTCGTGGAATTTGGCTGGCATTCTGAACGATTGGCAAGTGGAGGCACAATGAACAAACTATTAATCTCTGAACTTGTGGCGGCAAGCACTTTGCTAATTGCCATGCTGGCTGTCTATGCCTCGCCACAGTATCACCCATACCTCAAGGCGGAATTACTGCCTCGCCTTGCTTATGGCGGCGCTGGGGTAATGGTAGTTATCGCAGTATGCGCGTTTGTGGTCGGAGGAGGATAGCACAGGCTACAATCCGCCGCCACTAGAGAGGATGAGACAGTGAAACAAAAGAGAATCCTAAAGCGCCACATCGGGAGGCCGATAGACTGGCGAGGCGCAGAGGGACAGATCATTAATGGGCAGGTTGTGAAAGTGAAAAACGGGGTTGCAACAGTTAACTACTGGATTCCCGAACACACGGGAACTTTCACTCACTATATGCCTGTCAACAGTCCACGGATTGTAGAGGTATACTAGACTCCCCTCCTCTGCCCCTCCCATGTGGCGAGAGGCAGAATAGAGGAATCTAGCACAGAGAGGATACACCACATGAAAAGCAAGCTTGGCGTAGATTTGCCTCACCGCTGGGCAGGGAATGAAAACTGGAAGGATATAGAGATTGACAATGGCGAGGTATCCTATAACGCCATTGGGAGGCCTCTCTATCGCCAGTGTTCTTTTGAATTGTCGCGTACTTGGCGCGATAAGCCAATTGATACTAATACCCTCCCAATCCGTTGTGGTGGCGAGGCGTGGTATATCGTCACTCGCACCTCAAAATTGACGGGCCATACCTATACAGACTATGCTTGTCTGTATCATGCCAGGCAATGGATCAATCCCAATGCCTGACAGACTCTACACCACCAAACGAGACGGAAAGCCGAAGCCACTAACCGAGAAGCAATGGAAAGTGTTGGAATGCCTCTATGATGTGGCGCAACACGAAAAGCAGCCAATCACATTAAAGAGGCAATTCTACACCTCAGCCTCTTCACTTGTGAGGCGCGGCCTAGCGGAGAAGTTTGACAACTTCCCATATCGGCCTACATACCAGATAACACTAAGAGGCCTAGAGTTTTATACGGGGACAAACAGAGAGGGAGCCTAACCCGACTAATCCACAGTCTTAGTCAAACCTGACTAAACGAGGAGCCTAAAATGAAAATCAACCTGTTTGGGTATACATTGAATGTCACACTTGAAAAATCAGACTTGCCTAATCGGGTTGACAGCCTCGCCAAAACCTATCCGGCCTATAATCAAAACGACCTCGGGACTCTTGTGTGTCGCGTCAAGGCACACAGAAAATTGACCGGTGCGAGTCTAAAAGATTCCAAGTCGTGGGTTGATACTCACTTTGTCTAGTGGCGGAGCCGAACAAGCATTCTAGTACAAAGGTACAGTATACAAATCCGCAGGATTAGTTACAATGAGAGTCAAGAGAGGATAAACGACAATGGACACTGACACCACCTGCAAAGCACGAATCAATGATGAGTACAAGGGCAGAATTTCCGACATTCGCCAGCTTTGGGATGCCTACAAGCAAGACCAAGAGGCACAAGTTGAGGACTTGGGAACGTGGAATGAATACGGACTCTGCCTCGACTATGTAGCCCCTAGAACCTTCCGCGATCAGCGGCGAGGCTATCTGCGCTATCAGATTTCATTGGGTGGGCCGAGTGATGAATTTCGGTTCTACATGGCCGAGGACTTGACTCTGACTCGCGTGGAATACTGGTTCCTCGATTGGTTTGACGGGGCGCACAAGACCCTACGCAGTGGCGCGGATTTCGACATGATGAAAGAGATTTATGAAGACTGGGTGGACTGCCAGACAGTTGAGTATCTGATTAAACAGGCCGAGGCGTAACATGGCCGAATGGTATCACTTATACTCCGCATACTGCGAAGTCTGCTTTACAGCAGTGCTTGACATGTGACTGTCATTTGCCGAATCCTCGCAATGGCGCAAGTGACGGCGGGGCGGATAAGTCGCCCGATACTCCAACCTCGCGGCGGGAGATACTTTGCAATGATTATACCACAAGTTTGGTATCAAGGATACTCGCCAGACGTGAGCGACTCGGATGCTACCCGACTCTTTGAATTGAAATTCGGGTATCCGCCTCTGACTCTAACTCGCTATAAAAAGTCGGCATTGCTGGCCGGGCCAATCGGCAAGCGTCAGTACGTGGCGGGCGACAAGTTGCAACACAACGGACAGACCTATACCGTTGTGGAAGTTGAGAAAACATTAGCGGGATTTACCATCCTCGCCACAGGCGCAGATGGAGAGCCAGAAATTTGGGAGGTCTGATAATGATAGAGACATGTTGGCTGATATTTATTCTTTTCTTCCTGGTGGGATGTTTCTTGTTCTACAGTTTTGTACTTTTCATTGTGACTGACCACCTAATAGATAAGTACATTTTATGATACCAAGACAGTGCTTTCTGTGCATCAAGCAAGACATTAATCCCCCAGGCGATGGATGGTTGCTGACTGGTCAACGCTGGCACGATTATTATCAGCGTTGGATAGTCACAACGGGATATGTCTGCGAAATGCACGCCAGCGAAATGAAGTCTGTTAGATACAGAAAGACCCAAAACAAACGGCAACGGGAGGCCTGATAATGAGTCTCAAATACGCGCAACTAATGGACTGGTTAGATGAGAAAGAGTCTAGGGCACAGTCTGACTACTCTTTGGAGTCCATTGGGGCACTTGGGAAAATTGTGAATGCCGCGATGGATACTACATCAGAGAATCGCGTTGCACATGAACGCGGAGTCAGAAACCTAAAAGCCGCTTTAGAAGACTCGCCAGAGGTTCAGAAGTATCTGGAGTCGGAATTGAACAGGGCGCTAGAGGATCAGGCACAGGAGATATGACAATGATAGTCTATAAACGCTGGGTTAAATATGTTGGCATGGGAAAGTCTGACCTGTGCGATGGGTGGTTCCCATTCGGGCTTATTCCCCTCTATATCCGCATAATCAAGGCAAAGGCACAATGAAGACTCTCACCCTCTCTACAGACCTCCCCCAGTGGATTTTAGAACTGGCTGAATTTGTCTTAGTGATTCTCGCCTGGATTGTGGAGAGAGAGATATACTCGTCTATCGTCAAACAGGACTAACACCACGGGAGAGTCGAGGGCGACATGGGCAAACAAAAAGACCCTTACGCTTGCAAGTCTGGTAACGAATTTATCCGAGAGTACAGCGGAAGCCCTGCTATCACCTCTGAACACTGGGCCGGAGATCATTGTACTTGGCACACCACAGAGGGCCGCATCACACTATGTAACAGCAAGCGGGAGTTGCCACATGGACTCCGGCGTAAGATAGCCCAAACGCTTATTGTACTCGGAATCGCCACACTGTTACTTGTGGCGATAGCGCAACATTGGCCTATGGCCTGACTGTAACTGACAGGGAGCCGAAATGAAATCTGATATTCTTTCTCATAAAGACATTAGGGCGCTGCGCGTCCAGTGGTGTCCCCACACCCCAGAAGAAGTTATGGAACAACAGGGAGTCAAGTCTTATAAGTCTCTGGATAGTGGAATCGCCATACGCAAAGGTGGACAGTGGAAGTATTATGAATACTATGACGGATTCTATATGTTCACTGGATCAACAGAGAGGTTGCAGAAATGAAACGCACTTGTTCGGGGTGTATAGCCCTAGACGTAGAAGGGCATTGCGAATTAACACACCCAATCAGAACCACCGGAACTTGGCCGAATTTCCGCTATCATCCCACAGAAGAATGTGAAAAGCCAATGACAATCAAAGCATATCTTATTGCGTGGCGAAAACACTTTCCGCCACGGCCAACTGAGGAGGTTACAAAATGACCACACTCCAGGAAAAGCGAGAACGGCGAGAACATAAAGAGAGAGCCGAACTTGTCAAATCTCTCAAGAAACTTGTCGTACTTGTGGAGTTCTACCAAAGAGACTTGGGCGACTGTCTAGATTCTGAGAAGCGAGACCTCGCAGAGGCTAAAGAGTTGTTGGAGAGACTAAAATAAACACGAAACGCGGAAAGACAAAGTTCTACACCACCATTGAGGGGCGCAAGAATTCGCACTCTCCAGATTGCCGAGAGCCTAAATGCCTCGGTGCGCCACCCTATGACGGGGCTAATGAGTATTCATGCCCTAACTGTGGTGAGTTTATGCCATGTGTCGGACACAAATGCAAAGAGAGGACTCTGAAATGAACGACATTGAAAAAGCACTCCTCGAAGCATTCGAGAAAACCTTACCCGACTTAGCAGAGATCATAATGAACCTATATAAACTTCACGCTGACAGGCGGGTTATCACTGAGATGTTGGGACAACTTAAGGGTTCCTCTCCAGTGATTTACAATTCTGCCCTTATGTACGTAGAACACATTTGGTCTGATTTGGATTGAGTAACAACAAAGAAAGGACTCTAAAATGAACACCCGAACAGCCCTTATCAAAAATCTGCTACAGAAACACGCCCTCACGCCACTAGGCGAAGTGAATATGAGGGCATGGGATTACTTTGTGGCGGATGCAGAATCGGATAAAGAATGGGCACAGAGAGTAACGCCAGAATTTCTAGAACGATCCTGCGACCTCACCCGTGAAATGGCAGAGAGATACCGCAAGACCCCGACTCTTGTTCTTGCTGCACAACATTACGGGTATAGCCACTATCGGGGGCACGCCACAGGCAAGGCGTGGAGTATGAGTGTACCCATTGATAAGCTGGCAAAACAACTATGGGATTCATTTGAAGTGGAGGCATAATGGCTAAGGCCAATGGCGGAGAATCGGGGCAACATATGACATGGCAACAGGCTTGGGCATTTGCCAAGTCTCAGCCATATGAGTTGCAGAAAGAGACTATCTATGTCCTCAATCTTGAAATCTATGAATTTCTGGCATTCGCATCATCAGATGTACAAATTGAGGTGATGAAATTTGCCCCAGATTATGTGATTGACCTGTTTCGGGACAAAAAGAGAAAGTATATCAAGATTCTTGATGGTAAGGAAAGGATTGGATACCTTCCAATTCTACAACCAGAGACTCTAGCATATCTAAACGAATCCCGCCACATACAGGCGGATCCGAAACGCAAAAAGAAAGGGTGCCACAAACATGCCTAAATATATTGTCACCATTCAGCAACTTATCGAGGTGGAGTCCACCAATGAGAAGTCCGCCATCAGACTTGTTAAATCTAATCCCCCTCCAGATTGGAGGACATTCTATTGGAGGACATTCTGCCGACTAGATGAACACGATAATTACGAAGAGGTCGCGCCACGCAAGTCCATAAAAGTCGTCTCTTGTATTGAGAAAAAGAGGAAGCCAAGCCATGCCTAAAAATGAATATCACTGCCCATATTGCGGGGGCAAGGTTGTGTCTCGAAAAGTGCCAGTACAAAGCATTGATGATGGCATTCACCCGCCTGATGATATTGTTGCCCATTGCGAAAAATGCGATAGAGATATAATCTTTCCTGATGAGGAGGACAGCAAACATGCCTAGATATATAATCACCGTCCAGCAAGTCATTGACGTGGATGCTGATGATGAAGCATTGGCTAAACAAGTGGTGAAAGAGAATCCGCCACACCGAGACTTATTTTATGCTGGCCCACGAGGAGCCTGTGGACTCAAAACGCGCAAGTCTGTGAAAATCGTCTCTTGCGTTGAGAAACGGAGAAAGAATGCGTAAACAAAAGAAGATGGGTGCCCCGCTCAAGCGCGACGTCAAACTACTCGGAACTGGAATTACCGCAGACCTCGACTCTCGTTATAAGACATTGGCAGAGACCGCGTTTATCAGAAAGACTGAATTAAAGCGCCTCGCTCTGGAATGGGTGATGGCCGGTATCGAGGCTGGCAGATTGGCAGTACACCGAGAACACCACGAGACAACTATTGTTGAGGCGGCATTGCCAGAATCGCAAGAGTCTGAATTGGAACATATATTAGATACACTCTTGCATCAATTGCCGAAACCGCCACAACCAAATGAGGACGGGGAATATGGATCAATCCATATGTCTATCGGTGCGCCAATATGGGACACGGCAGAGAGAGCGCGAAAACTCTTGTCAATGTGCGAGAGTACAGAAGTACCATTGCCAGACACACAAGAGCCAGATACTATTACTGCGTCTTAGTCAGATTTGGATAATCCATGAGACAATATTGGCATGACTTTGAAAGATGTCATGGTAGAAATCGGGGGGAAAAGAATCATGGCTGGCGCTGTGGTAATCCCCCGCGCAGACCATACGAGAGACGACGCGGAGAACTTATTATACCCCTGACGTGCTGGAGACACGCCGATCAAGAGGAAGAATTGCAGACAATGGCGCGGAACAGGAAATTGCTTGACGACTGAGAAATAATGCAAAAGGAGTCAAATCAAATGACATCTCTTGCCATTCTCGCCGGTGTATCTTGTGTGGTGTTCGCCACAGTGATAGTATTGAGTGTGTGTGTGCTGAGTTCTCGCATCTCGCGCCACACCCCCGATTGAGACGGAGCCGAAAATGGGAATTGGTTGCCCAGCTTTTTCAGTATATTCTATTGGCAACGGCCAAGTTGCCGTTGTTGTCGCTGGCGAGGACTATAAAGTATTTGACACTCCAGCAGATGTGAAACAGTATATAGAGTCTGTACTAGAGACGGAGCCGAAAATGGATGATAAAGTTAGTTGCCCAGCATGTGGAAGTTACGCAGTAACACCAACCACGCCACCCGACGAGATGGAACAGTGTGAATATCGCTGTGACGACTGTGGCGAATATTTTGTGGAAAAAGCCGTACCAGACGAGGAATCAGATAATCTGGACTAATCCCTCGGATTATCCAAATTTGGATAAATGACACCCCTTGACAGAATCCCCGAATTGGATACAATTATCGCCACTTGTCCTCCGGCGAGGAAGAAAGAAAGTCACCTCTCTCTCGTAGAATGAGTCCTCGCCGGGCAATAAAACATTCTTCGGGAGAGCGGTGATTTTCTTTATTGAGAACACATGAAAAACTACGCACCCAATCCAGTTATGAACGGACACAAATCCGATGTACCCGACCTCACTAAAAACGAAGTCGGGGCCAGACTCCGCGCCGAGTTATCAGCACTGCCTCACGCCACAAAAGACAATGAAATCCATTTGGCAACGCCAGCACATATCAAGGCGCTATCATTCCTCATTGACAAGGGATTTGTTTGGAGCGAGCATACTGTCAGACAACTCTCTTACAATTGTTTTTTGAACGCCACTGGAAATGGAAAGCCGTGGTGGACAATTGTAGATTACAAACTATTATGACACCACAGACAAGGAAAGAGACGCGCATGGGTAACATATCTTTTGGTGGAAATGCACCACAAGTTGTACATGGCGACATTGTTGGCGGCGATAAGATCACAACTATTATCTCTGCCGCAGTTCGTCCCACAAGCACAATTATTGAGAGAGCCGAAGAAGCAGTTTTAGACGCCTCGGAACTTGCATTCGGAGAGGCGCGAGACTTACTCAAGGCATTACGCATGGTTCGCAAAGCCCAAAAGACTGGCACAAAAGAAGATGTGGCGAAAGCCATTGATGACTTGGAAAAGATGTCTGGCAAACAAGTTATCATTGCATTTATCTCTGAATTGAAAAACGAATGACCATGTGGACAACCGAATGGCCCACCGAATCTGGATTTTATTGGTTCTATGGTTTTCTTTGGGGATACAGAAATGGCGATAAGCCACGACTTGTTTCGGTTGAAGTAAGTCCAATAAGTAATGGGATAATGTATGTAACAAAAGGCTCTTTTATTTACAAACGTGAGGGGCATATTGGCCTTTGGCATGTGGCGGACTTGCCAAAACTTCCAAGCCACAGTGAATTGATGGATTTGACCCCCACCCTGAAATGATGACGATGGAAATTGTTGAATGAAGTCACAGGGCATTAGAACATACCCAGTCCCATATTGTCCCAAATGTGGCGCGCAGATGACTCTACGCAGGCCAACAAAACTGGGGGCCGACTGGGAGCCATTCTGGGGATGCAAAAGATTCCCGGAATGTAGATCAACAATTCAGATTAATTCGGATGGCACGCCAGATTTGCCATATGATGAATCTGATTGGCTAAAGTCAAAAGAACACAGACTGGCAGATTCTAAACACTAGTCACAATTTGGCGACTGCCTCAGCGCCAATAAAAATCAGTTCGGGGTATAAAACTGCGGCTAACCACCGTGTTACGTGGCTCATGGGCAATGGGCAAATGGCGACCAAGGATGTTTGGGGCTTAGATGCACCCTAAATCACAGTCGCAAATGTTTCATGAATTTTGGGAGGAAGGGGGGTCGGGGGGTAGGTGGGCCAACTTATATGAAAAAGACTGGCGCAGAAAGTTCAACACAGACATTCTCTCACTTGTGGCGTAAGCACTGATAAAAGAAACCGACATGCCTCACAAGACAAGTATGCATTACAACTTTTTAGAACGCCACACGGAAAGGATTGAGGTGTTGACATGACAGACAGAGACACGGATTGCTATTGCCACACTTGCAATAAGTCATTCCACCACCTCGGCATTAGTCGCCACCGAGCCATGCACAGAGATAAGAATGAGGACTGTACTATAACATTTTCTGGTGGCGACACACATTCATGGCACTATTCAGAGGGGCGCAAGTTTCCACAAAGAATGGAATCAAAACATGCCAGACAGAGACGTAACAGAACTTGTGCGCCGAGGATATGTTGACGACGAACATATGCCGATAGAGAAATGTGTATGTGGAGCCGAATTCAAATCGTGGACTTTCAATATCAGCATTTACAGAGACAGCCCTCATGAGTGTCAAAAGTGTGGAAGAAAGTTATACTTTACAATGAGTGTGCGCGTGTTTGAGGTGGTGGATACGCCACTGGCAAACGAAAGCCTCTCTTGAAAACTTCTTCACTTCTTCACTGTGGTGTACACTACCGAAACAACACACCTCTAGTTCAGACACACGGAGCCTAAAATGTTACCTCACAAACTTCCGAAACAAGAGGATGTAGCAGAATTTGAAATTCCGACTGGTAAAATTCAAGTTGTAAGGGTAACGCCAGAGAACAGAGATGCAATTACAGAAATGGCAATGTCTATGTATCTTGGCGAACAATGTAAATACTGCCCGAAAGTCTTTGAAACACTTGACGACCTCAGAACGGCAGTATACGCCGGATACCATGAACATGGCAGAGTGGCGTGTAAGTCGTGCTGGGATGCGAACAATTGACATATCCACAGTCTTATCCAAATTTGAACAGACGGAGCCGAAAATGGGAATTGACAATAATGGAATTCTATTCTTGGGGCTAGAAAAACGAGAAGTGAATGTTGAAAATGTCCCCGGACTTAATATGGACGACTTTGATAATGATGCTGAGGGCGCACTTTATTTTTGGCGGAAGTCGGACGAATCTAGGCCAAGACTCACCATTCAATGGCAGAATGGCGAGAGAGAGGGAAAACTTCTTATTGGATTTGAACTCGCAAATTCTGGCAGTTATGGATGCAAAGAGGTTGTTGGACTGGCAGAGAAGATTGCACTGTACACCACAAGTTTCCTGCAACTTTTCCGCAAGCATCCGAAGATGTGGATAATGAATTATCAGTGGTGAAATGGAGCCGAAAATGAAGTACAAAGTTATGTGTAATGGAATCCCAATGAGTATGCGTTCAATGGAAGACATTTATTACAAAACAGATGGGTTTCTTCTTTTTGATAGTGTGGCAACAGAATTTGAATCTATACTTGAGGCTACACAAGCAGTGGAACAAACAATTCTCATTGCCATGGCACATGGATATGAGAAGTATTGGGGAATATTCAGGGGATACTCAGTTGTTCCATGTGGCGAACAAGAGT
>ERZ1292629.133-Hain-H43-01um-R1-133-length-74872-cov-28_pt2 | contig 22379 bp, 40 predicted proteins | sample MGYA00564399_ERZ1292629 | MGnify/ENA primary metagenome ERZ1292629 (study PRJEB36523, sample SAMEA6512636) | groundwater metagenome | collected 2019-01-08 | study: AquaDiva: Metagenomics assemblies of 32 groundwater samples | reverse complement strand
TATTTTGTAGGGTATTGTGTGGGGTATTGTGTGGTCTTGTTAGGTGTGGTTTTGTGAGGTGGGGTTTTGTTCGGTGAGGTAACGTATTTTTTAATTATTTAATAAGGTATTTTATGGAATCTTTTAAAACAATTAAGTTTCAAATTGAAAGTGCTTGTCCGATTTTATTCGATAAGCCGACTGGGAATGACAAATTAAAAACTTCCGAAGACTATCAAAATGATGCGGAAAATAAGCTGTATCGGAATGAAAAGGGAGAAATTTGTATTCCTTTTATGATGTTGAAGGCGTGTATTAGGGAGGGTACAAAAGATTTGGGAAAAAAGATGGAGAGTGCAAAAAACCGTTTATTGATACGAAGTTCTCTTTTTTCTTCTGAAGAATTGTTCTCATTGAAAATTAAAAAACATGACGGGATTGATGTAAAAAATGTTAAACGCCAGGGTTCCGGGGGGAAGTTTACAATGGTTCAAAGTTATAGACCAATTGTTAATCATTGGACTATAACAGGTGAGATGATTGCATTAAATGCAATAGCTCCTGATTTTATTAAGCAGGCCTTAGCTAATGGTGGCATGAGGTATGGCATCGGCGGCTATCGCCCTGAATATGGCAGATTTTTTGTTAATAAATTTGAGGTGTTAGATGGAAAAGAAAAATAATATAGAGATTAAAATCAGGCAAAAAACGGAGAAAATAGTTCTTGATGTCTTGGAATTAAACCCTAAATTAACTCCAGATAATATTTTTGAGAAAAAAACCCAACAGGCGAAAATCGGCATGGTGTTTTTGCGAGACAGAGAAATATCCAAGCGGATTGAAAATGGGCAGTATATTCGGGTAATTGCTCTGATTTCAAATGATAAAGACGAAAGGAAAAAATACATGGAAATTACGATGCCGAATGTAAAATTACTTACTGAGAAAAAATAACATTTATTTTATAAACTGTTTTTTTGTTTCACTTATTTTTAAAGGAGTTTTTATGAAAAAGTTTTATGTTTTATTTCTTGCACTTTTTTTTGTGCTTTCCTGCACAAAAGATAATCCTGTGGAGCCTCAATCGGCTGACCCAACGGGAAAATATATCTTTGATGTGAAAACCAATTTATTGGAGAAAATGGCTAATGCCGGAGCTAAAGCCGGATTGATTGCCAATATTGAAAATTCCGGTTGGGCCGTCGTGGAGCAATATGGCGAAAATTATTCCGTATGGATTGACAATGCAGTGCGTGAAAAGAAAAACGGGCAAATCCACCTGGAATTTGATTTTGAACTGAGAACACCCGGCGAATGGTTCGTGGGCGATTTAATTAAAATAAAACATTTTTCGATTGATTATGATGTGAATGCAGATTGGGAAAATAATGTGAATATTCCCGATACAAAAGCCCTGATGACTTGGTTAGGCAAGGAAATTGACAAAATGCGAAAAAATGAAATTATAGATGGATTTTTCGGCGGCACACTGTCGAAAGCTGATAAGGTTGTAGGAATTTTAAATAAAGTTATGAAATATCTCGACCCGACAGATTCGGCACAAAAGCAAGCCGAAGCGGTCCTCGTGGGAACTCTCTGCTATTCGCAATTGCGTTCCTGGATGCTTGAACACGAGGCGGGGAAATGGTAAAAATGTAAAATGTAAAATGCAAAATGTAGAATGTAGGGGCAGAAAATTTTCTGCCCTGATTAAATAAAACAACCGATGCAAGGGAAATGAATAACAAAACTGATTTTAAGCTATCAAAACTCAACAAAGCTAAGATTGAGTTGGCTGACTGGATTTTAAAAGATTTGGGTACAATAAATTATTCAAATAAAGATGAAATAGATTACTTTATACCTTCGGGGAAAACTGAATGTAATCCATATTTTACAGATTTGGTAAATAGAATAAAACATCTGGAGGGAGTATGAAAGACCCCAAAGAAATAATTGTAAGAGTAGCAAAAGAAATATCTGATACTCAAATTAAGGCAACGATTAAAATAGTCGAAGAATTTTATAAAAAAAATGGGCAGGAAGTTAATCCTGAATTAATTAAAACAATAAAACAATCAAGTTTAGAACCTTTTATTGATGATTTATACATCACTGTTTTAGGACTAAATTAATCAAAGAACCGGAGGGCTGAAATATGGGAATGAAAATAAAAATTGATAGCGAGGGGCATTTATCGGTTAATGGAAATAAAAAAAACTGCCCTTTTGCTCCTTTTGAGATGGATCTGCATACTGCGGATTCGGCTTGCGGCGGCTGGTGTGCCTTGTTCGGTGAGCCGGAAATCGTTAAAAATTATCATGCTATAGAAATTGATTCCGCAGGAAATTATAAAGAAGTAAAATTACAATTATGCCATAAAACTTTGTTTTGCGAAAAAAAAGATTTTACTGATGAAAGAGGAAAATAATTAATAATTAATAATCAAGGGGAAAAATGAAAAATGACAAAATTGAAAAGTTGTATAATGATAGTAGAATAGACGATAGATATTCTGAGGTACAAACAGGCATGGGTTTCTATGCTTTTGTAGATTGTATTAATAAAGTCGAACAAGCTACAAGGGAAAATTATGACGAATTAGTTAAAGTCCAAAACGAATATATTGAATTTCTATCTGAGCATTTAGGTTCTTCTTCTACATATATGAGTATTCATGGAATAGGAGTAAGAAAAGAGGATATTGAACAGGGTAAACAATTCAGGGAAAAAATAAAATTATTAAATGCAGAGGTGAAACTATGAAAGCACAAACGTTTTTACAGATTTATATAAATAATTCGGAGTGAGAAATGATAGAGAAAATTATATTAAGTAATAATGTCAGTTTTGAGTTCAATGATGACAACTTTGAAGACTGCACTTTCCAAATTGATGACATAGTCTTTGATTATGGTGGAATGGTTCAACTAAAAGAGGACATAGAAAAAATAATAAAGATAATTAATGTTGAAGTAGGTGAACTATGAAAGCACAAACGTTTTTACAGATTTATACCAATACGGCGAAAAATTTTAAAATAATAATTAAGGAAATGAAAATAATATGAGTAACGGTTCTATCTGCGGAGCATCGAGGGGACGATACGGCAATCCTGTGCCTGTTCCTGATGTTAATGTTAAATGGTTGGATGATAATGAAGAACCTACAACGGTACCTGAAAAATATGCTTGCGAACATCCGAAACATTGGAATTGGGGAAAAGGCACGAGAAACGGGCAAAAACTATATTATCCTATAAATGAAATGTTTTTTCAAAAGTGGGAATTAACTGATAAAGAACTTGATGAAGCAGTTGAAGATTTCGATATGTTTTCTTTGGAAATGCCGTCAAGAATAATTTGTGAAAATTGTAAAAATAAATTGTGAATTTTTAATTATTTTATTATATTTGCACTTTAAGTATCTCTATTTTCATTTTTTATTCCTTAATTAGTGGACCGTGCCGGTTTTTATCCGGTGCGGTTTTTTTTTTCTTAAAAGTTAACAATTATTACATTTCTTACAAATCTAACATACAACAATTCAAAATTGTTAATTGCTATTTTTTTTGTTACATTTGTAGTGGAACGGGAGTTACGCAAGCAGTATTTATGCAGAGGCTGCTTTACAATTGCCTGCATCGGAATTCCTCTGGTGCAGGTTTTTTTTTATCCACAATTTTAAATTTTAAATTTTAAATTAAAAATTCTTTTATTATATTTGCCATGCAGTATGAATCAAGGAGTTTGATATGGATGATAAGGAAATACGCAGGGTAAAATATGAAGTGAATCCTGACCCGCAAATCGAATGGTCAAAAAAATATTATCATAAGCACAGGCAGAGGATTTTGTCCCAACGTAAACTGCGGCGAAAATTCAATTCAACCATGCTCCTGAATATCGAAAAATTACTTTCCCCCGATTCTCAGTAGAAATACCTATTATTTTGTGTTTTTAGTAAATTTACTGCAAAATTAGTGCCAATCTTATTTAATCCCTAAAATACTAAAACCGTCTTAGTATCATTTTACTTGCAAAAATAATGCCATTAATATATTTTTGAGGCAGTATATATTTTTATAGAAATATTGTGCTTGATATGGGTGGTGTTTTTGGTAAAAATTTTGGCGAAACGGATACTGTAACTTATAATTCTGAAACGGGTAAAACCGAAACGGAAACCAAAGAAAACAAACCGAGTGGTTTCAATCCGCTTCTTATTGCCGGTGTTTTGTTCGGAGGACTTGCCATTTTTATCGGCTATAAATTATATAGAATTAAAAAACCGGGGAAACCACAATGACGCCTAATGCTTCACTTGCCGATACTTTTACTTATAAATTAGCTGAGGTATTTGAACATAGAATTGATTATGATTCGATGGATATATGGCAGGCTTTAAATCATAACGATAAGGGGGGTTTGTGGATAACGTTTTTTAATGATAGTGTCGGTTTGGGACAAATCAGAACTATATTTAAAACTTATATTTTAATAGAATTATCAGATAATAAAACTCCTGTCTATGATGCCATAAAAAATAAAACCCCGGAAATGCAAAATTTACTTAAATTTATTTCCGGCAAATCCGGACAAGCCCTAAAGTTGACAGAACGGGTGATGAATCAATTATATTGGTACACAAAGCAGGGGGTTATTTCTTATTCCGATATTTTGGACCCCCGCAGTGCCGTCGCCAATTACGGTTCCCGTGTCCATCCTGCCCAACCTCTTAAAGCAGCCACAGAATCAATCGAAAATATATTAAGCGGTTCAAAAAGTTTATTCGATAGTGCAGTCAAGGGAGTTGGAGGCCTGTCCACTATTATTCAATTCCTGCCATTTATTTTAGTTGGGGGATTCATCATTGGCGGCGGAATTTATTTATACCAATTTATGCCCAAAAAACAAGTGGAGACTAAATAATGCCAATCGTTAGAGAATATATCGGCACAGGTGATAAAGCTATTTACCGGACTCTTGAGAAAATGCAGCAATTCGCTCAGGAAGATTCGCAAAGTGATGTGATTAAAAAAATCGGGACCGAAATTATCCGGGACTGCGGTGGTGATATGCTCTGCCGTGCCAAATCAGCGTTCAAATATATAATTGATAATGTAAAATATATTTTTGATGATGAGCTTGCTAAAAAATTAGTGCCGGGAATAAAAAATCCAAAATCGAAAGAAGTTCTGGTCCGGCCTGCAAAATTACTTACTGATATTAAAGAAGGCGACTGCGATGATATGGCAACTGCCCTTGCGGCATTAACTATGTTCCTCCGGATTCCAACATTTTTTAAAGTAATTGACTGGAAAAAAGGTGTTGGCTTTTCTCATGTTTATTTAATCTTAAAAATAAACGGCAAGGAATATCCGGCAGACCCCGTAAAAAAGACTTTCAATTGGGAGAAAAAACCAGTAAACCGTTCAAATCAATGCGAAATTCAAAATGGAGAGTGTAATATGGATTATCTTCAGGGAAATGTAAAAGGTATGTCGGGGCTTGCCGATGTGGATGCCTGTGTTAAGGAAACTTTTAACCGTACAAATTATAATGCAGGTTGTATCAATGCACCATGCTATTCGATGGAATATGTTACAAGTGTGATTGCCGCTTATTCCGGATTGCTCAAAGAAGGGCTTGTCAAAACTTATGACCGCAACAAATATAAAGATGATGACTTGAAATCCATCGAAAAAGCCGTTGCCGTCAAATTGAACGACAAAGAAGAAGGACGTGTTTCGGCTGTGCTATATAATATGTTCTACGGAATTACAGACGGCTTGAAAAAGGAAAATGATAAATTCAAGGATTGCGAAATTCTAATAAAGAAAAAGATGTCGCCCTGGATTTGGTTCGGTGCCGGGCTTCTGGTTACAGGAGTGGGCAGTTATCTCTATTTAAGACATAGAAACCAGGCTATCTACCGGAAAAATTTAAGCGGCATCCGCAGGGCAAAAAAACGTATCGAATCTTATAAAAAACGGGGGAAAAAATGAATGTAGGATTTCCATTAACAATAAACGGATTAAGTGCGGAAACTGACCCGCAAATGGACAAATCGTTTCAGAAAACGGCAATTATACTTGCAAGCGGTGTGTTCGTATTGAATCTTGCGATTCTCGTTGCCGCCGGTTACGGCACTTACAAATTTGTAACACGTAAGAAGAAAGGACGGAAATAATGGCTTGCGGATGTGGATGCAATGAAAATAAACAATTATCCGGATATTCTCCTGATTCTCAAAACTTTTTAAGTGCAACCAATGGGATGGGGGCATTATTCAGTGGAGGTATATTTAGTTATTTGATTGTTGGAACTGCCGCTTTTCTCATCGGAGGAAAATTACAATCAGGAAAATGGTATTGGCAGAAAAACAAAATGACTTTATCGCAATACCGTAAAAAACATCTACCAAAAAGAAAATAGAAAAGAGAAAAAAGTAAATAGCAAATATTAAAAATTATGGCAAAAAAGAAAAATATTGGAATTTATGTTGTATTGGGTATCGGGCTTGTAATTGGTATCGGTTATACCGCAATGAGCTGTGCTTGGGGTGATTGCTGGCTTGATAAAATTTCGGATAAAGTGAAAAATGCAAATAAGTCGGTAGATACAAGAACTACCCCTGTTGCTATAAAATAATTAAAAATTATAAATTAAAAATTAAAAATTTTTAGAACTATGTATTGCAATCAGGAACAATCGGCAAATTATCTCGGAAATTCATCGGGAATCTCCGGGTTGGGTGCAATTGACAGTGCAAAAGCCGAGCAAATATTTAATTCCGAATGGAATAAATTGTCTAGCGGTCAAAAGCAGGAAATGATACTCCAGGCATTGCAGGGCAAAACTAAACCTTTGCTCGATATGCTTACCCGTGTTGGGGTGCAATTCTGTAAATCAGGATTGAAAGAAGCATTCAAAGACTGGGTTAATAATAAATCGCAAAAAATGTTTCATAAAAATATATTTAAAAAATGACTTATCAAATAAGACAACAGCCACAAACTCAAGCGATGATGCCTTATGCGGCACCCCAGCAGAATCCTTACGGGGGAGCATTGCTTTGCTATCCGGCAGGAGCAATGGGTCTGCGTGATGATTTGACTGATGAGGAAGTTAATAAAATCATAGAGGATTTTTCAAAAACTTTGCCCGAATCTGTTTACCTAAAAGCAGGTGCGGAATTATTCTCCGGCAAATTCGATACAATCAAAAATGATATAGTCAAGCCCTTGATGAAGCAATTATGTACTTCCGGAGTTGTGAAGGAAGTGAAATCCTATGCACCTTATATTCTTTATGGTGTCATCGGGCTTGCAATTCTTCTTTTAGCAATAAAATATTTAAAAAATAGAGAGGATTAAAAAAATGGGACTATTAACACAGAATGAATCGAAAAAATATCTCGGTATGGATGGATTAGCGGCAGGTGAAAAAAATGTAGAATCCTCAATTAATTGGGCACAATTGAGGCAATGGCTAAATCAGGACTTGGAATGGGATGAGGCACTGCTTGATCTGAAAAAAACTTGTGGTAGAGAAATTAAAAATTCCACAAAAGAGGATTTTATAAATCTTCAATTGGAAGAATTAAAAGGAATTGCTACTAAAAGAGGTTATAAAACATTGGAAGATTTTAAAAATTTATCTCCCTCTGAATTAAATACACCTGTAATCGCAAAATTTTGTGCATTAGAAGCATCGGGCAAAGGTTTAGGCTGGAGTATGCCGACCTGGGGATATGCCGCAATCGTTGGCGGTGTCCTTTTGTTCGGATGGTTGATTTTTCGGAAAAAATAGGGAGAACTAAAAAATGGGACAATTAACACAAAATGAATCAAAAGATTATCTCGGTATGGAAGGATTAGGAAAAGCTACCAAAACGACATTGCCGGATTCTACAACTCCCCAGATTAATTGGGTAAATGTGCGGAATAAACTCAGGGTAAATGTAGCTTCTGATTGGAAATCTATAAGTCAAGATATTCAAAAATCTTGCGGTGTCGGGGCAACGGCTACAATGGATGAAGTTGTAGAAGCATGGATTGCCACTGCAGAACATGCCGGGGCAAAGACTGAAGATGATGCGATTTCTGGTGCGTTTTTCAAATACGATAGTAAGGTTCAGGATTATTTTGCTTCTCTAATTTGCAAAAAAGCAGTTCCAACGCCTCCAACTGATTCAGGAACAAAATCCACGCAAGATTCAGGTTGGAGCATGCCGACATGGGGATATTTCGCAATTGCCGGAGGTGTGGTTTTGTTCGGATGGTTGATTTTTCGGAAAAAATAGGGAATTGTAGGGGCAATTCACGAATTGCCCAATAAAAATTAAAAATTGAAAATTTTTTGGAGATAATATGCCATTAGTTTATGATAACGAGCAACAAAGATATGTACCTCAGATGGGCAATATTGTGGATGCCGGTGCTAATTATGCAAGCGGTGTTGCACGGAGTCAGCTTCAGGCAATGTGTCCCGGTACGGATATAAGTGCCGTAACCGATGCCGAAATTATGACGCTTGCTTCAGATATCGTCAAAAATTTAACCGCAGTGGATTTAATCCAATTGGCAGATAATAAATCAAATGTTTTCAAAGAGTTTGCGAATAAACTCGGCACAAAAGTTTGTGAATTTTCAAAAGCAAAAACAGCTCAGGGTTCGGGATGGAGCATGCCGACATGGGGATATGCCGCAATTGTTGGCGGTGTCCTTTTGTTCGGCTGGTTGATTTTCCGAAATAAATAGGGAATTGTAGGGGCAATTCACGAATTGCCCAATAAAAATTGAAAATTATAAATTAAAAATTTCTGAAGATAATTATGGCTTTAAAAAAAGAAAATATTAAATGGTCGTTAGAACGGTTTTATGAAATTGCTATCATAAAAAATGATGATGTCTATCCTCGAATTAAAGAAGGCACTAAATGTTATGAAAAGTATTCAAAAATTGATTGGAAAAATGATTATTCGCTTTATGAAACAGTTATGGATAAAGCAATAGTTAAAGCGTTAAATCAATTGAATATTCCAGTAACTAAGACTGCCCAAGAAAAAAATTATGGTAAAATATGCAAAAAAGCCGCAGATAATTTTTGTTTGATGATGGGTAATGCAAATGTAAAAAAATCAGCGAAGATAGAAGCACATAAACAGAGTGTGAAAATAAAAAAACAATATCATAGAAAATCAAATTATACTCCCCTGATTATTGGAGGAGTTGCTGCATTGATTGTATTGGCAGTAATATTAAATAAAAAAAAGTAAATAGAAGATAGAAAAAATTAAAAATTAAAACATTAAAAATTTATAAACAGGGTGTAAAATGGGATTATTGCAAAAAAATGAAGCGGATAATTTTCTCGGCGTATCAGGTTTTTGGGGAGATCTGGTGAAGGATATAGAAGAAGGTGCCTCGGAGACATTTGACAAAGTAGTCGAAACCGGTAAAAAAGCAATCGGGCTAGACACGGGTAAAGGCGGAGGCGGTACCGACACAGTTGTTACGCCAACGCAGACCACAGAGGCACCGAAGAAATCTAATACCGTGCTTTATGTAGGTATCGGTGCCGGTGTCCTTCTGGTTGGATGGTTATTGCTCAGGAAACCGAAGAAAAAAGGGAAATAGCAAAATGTAGGGGCAATTCACGAATTGCCCAATAAAAATTAAAAATTTGTTGTTAAAAATTTAATAAAAATTAAAAATTCTTTTAAAGGATGGCATTTTTAGGACAAAACGGATTGGAACTTATTACTCTCGAAGATGATTTGAGGGATGGATTTAGTTCTGATAAGCAAGCAGCCAGGGAAGCTCTCTATAGAATTGAAGCAAAAGGCGTGCCACATTATTCAATTTATTTTGATTTGAATATGGCTCGTGCTGCAATGGATGACGGGCTTGCTCATGTTTGTACCGATAAAGCCGGGAATACGATTATTATAGGACATGCTAATTGTGAAAGCGGAAATCCTGATGGGGATTGCAATTGCAAATCCGGTACACAATCACCGTTCCGTGCCATGCTCTGTGCTTCTATTTTCAATATGGGTTTTTCCAAAGATGTAATAATGCAGAATGCCCGGGTTTTCACGAGGGCAACTGGTGGTGGTGGGCTTGAGCAGGATACAACGCAATATTTTAGTAGTAGCGAAGAGATGTCAAAATTGCCGGAACCCGTAAGAAAGGTATATGGCGAAATGGGACAATGGCGAAAACTGATGCTTCAGAGGGAGAAGCAGGGCAGAAATCAATTGCCATATTTATATATTCGTCAGGATGCAACTGTCATTACACTTAGTTCATTTATCGAGCAATATGCGGGATTATTAATTTTAATCGGTGCTGCACTTGCAACTGCTTTCATTGGTCCCTTGAGTGCCGGATTAATCGGACAGGCTTTCAAAACTTTAACGGGACTTGCCGTAAAATATGCAGGAAAAGGGAGTATAACTTTTTCTGATTTAACAGAAATTGCCGTTGCAATGGCTCCAACATTATTACCTGCGGGAACTGGTTCAGGAAAAATTCTCGGATATGACACAAAGCAATTAACTAAACTTGCTGGAGATGGTGCTAAAGTTTATAATTCTGTTGTAAGCGGTAAGTATGGGGATATCGCCGATGTATTTGGAATTTCTAAAAAAAGTGATGTTTACAAAATTGCAGATATGGTAAGTAAAAAAGATGTTTACGGCATTGCAAGGGCTGCCGGACTTCCATTAGGTGAAGTTGAAAAGCAGATGCAGGCTTATAAAAATTCCGAAATGGTTACAGGATTAATCTATAATTATAATAAAATAAAAAATCAGGCTGAAACGCTTGGCAATGGATTAGCACACGGTCCGATTCAGCAATATGTGAAGAATGTTGTGGCGAATAGTGATATTGCAATTTCCGTGCCAAATGCACTCGGAGCAACGGGTATAATTACTAATAATACAAAAATAAATATAAATGAATTAAAAGGTTTAACAAATCCATTGCAGGGGCAAAAAACTCCAAGCGGAACTCTTGACCGGCTTATGCTTCTTGCTTTGATCGAGGAAGCAAAAAAAAATATGAAAAACGGTGTAAAATGCCTGGTTCTGCCGGGAAATACAAATCCTGATTTAGTCGGTGAATATGCTTATGTCGTTCAGAATGAGGTAAGGGGAAGCTATGTCGTTCCTGCTGAGGTATTCGGCAATCATTATGTAGAATTCGGATAAAAAGGAATAAATATATGGGTTATATCAAATCAAATAGCTATTTAGGCTCACTTGCTGAGGATGAAAATTTTCTCGGTTCGCAAACAATAGATTGCTCGCAAAAGGGGAATTGTAATGAGCATTCGCATCCTAAAAAACGAATGCACCGGGACGGAGGATGTTGCATGGATGAGGGGATTAATATTAATTTTAATGTTGATTCCAATAATGACAATTCCAGGACACCGGCTCCTGTGATTAATCCTGTGGTTATGAATCCCTATGTGGTCCAGCCGGTTTTCAAAACAGATAATTTTACATCTGACGTAACGATGGAATTTCCTACGGGTGCGAAATATACCATTGACCAGAATGGAAATCCAATAATCCCGGAAATACAGACACCTGGTGCGACTGAAATTCCTGAAACACCGGGGCGGAGAACGGAGCCGGTAACTCCTGTGAATACACCTGTAAAAAGGAAAAAAAGAAGAATATTTCATCCGGAATGGTTATAAAATAAGAGAGGATAATATGTACGCAGACAATCAAACAGCGAATAATTTTTTAGATGGAAATATGGGTAGTCTTTCTGCCGGCAAATTGAGATATGCAGGATGGCGTGGGAAAATGACAAAACCCCGTAATTTTCCACAGGAAACTGCGGAAACCACTGGGAATTTATTCGGAATGGGAACTTTATTTAATAACCCTAAAGATATTAATTGTGATAATGCAATTGATGTATTGAAATCAATTATAAAAAATGCTTATAGTAATTGGAAGCAACACCCCGAATATCGCATAGAGCATGGTGCCTTTGCTGAATGGGCATGGCAAAACGGTGCAAACGCATATTCTCTGGGGAAGGGTTTTAGATTAGGAAATTCTTCCGAATATGTTTCTTGCATATGCCCCACACTATTTTTTCACATGGGGAAGAGTTCAAATGATGCTACGATGATTGAAGTTGTTGAATATAATGGAACATCAGTAGTTCAACGCATTATGACTCAAAAAAGCAGAATAGGAGGAAGCTATATATATCCCTGGCAAACTGATATTCATTCAATAGACAGGCGTTATTTTTTAATTGATGTTCGAAATGTTCCTACTGTTGGTTGGATGCAAGAACTTTGGAAATCCCAAAAATGTAAAACAGGTGGTGGTGGAACATCATGCCCTGCTCCATGTGTACTCGATGAAAAAGGTAATTGCATGAAAACCTGTAATGGAGTTGTAATTCCTTGTGATAAACCTTGTGAACCTGAAACACCTCCGACACCGGGGACAGATTGTTGTGAAATTTGTGAAGCTACATCCAAAAAAGGAACCACCCAATTTTATTTGTCGAAAAATAAAACAGACAAATCAATTCCTGTTATGGTACGTGGAAAAACAATCGAGTGTATTCCAAAAAATCCCGATAAGCAATATCAATGGGATTGCGACCAGGTTATAAAGCAAATTGAATCATATTTGGGTAATTCTCCAAATACAAATACAGCTTCAGGAGTTGGGCATCTTGGATTTGGCGTAATTGGAAGTGGATATGTCGGTGCAAGGAAAGTAACTGCGGGAGAGATTGCCGGTGCAACCGCAAATACCCCTTGTCCCTGCGATTGCAAGGAAATTGACGGTCAGGTACAAATGTACGTAAATACAAATAAAACAGGTGAAGGGGATATTCCTTTCACATTGCCTTACACAACCGTTGATTGCAAGGGGAAGGGCGGCTTGAATCCCGATGGTACTCCGAAGGATAAGATTTCAAATCTGAAAATTAATTGTGATGATATAAAAAATGCAATAGCACAGCAGGGATATTCCATGTCGGGCTTTGGGGATTGCGGATGCGGCGATTGCGGTCAGCAGGGTATGGGTGATTTGTCCGGCGGGCAGATTGCCGCTTATGTCGTTGGTGCCGGAATATTTAGTCTTGCTCTATTTTATGTTTTCGGAAATAAAATAAAGGGATTATAAAATGTATATCAGCAATCAAACAGCGAATAATTTTTTAAATGGAAATATGGGTAGTCTTTCGGCAGGCAAATTAAGATATGCCGGATGGCGTGGAAAAATGACAACTCCCCGTAATTTTCCGCAGGAAACTGCAGAACCGACAAGTTCCGGTTATTTGGACATGTTCAGGGGTGGAGTAAGAGGATTAGGTGCAATTGATAAAGGGCAATGGGATGAGCCTCATCCTTCTTTCATTAAAAATTGTGATGATTTCTTTCACTGGTTTACTGCTGTTATGACACCAATGACAGAAGGAATGACTTATGTCGGAACTTTGCAAAAGGCTGCAGTCATAGAATGGGCATTTCAGGAAGGTGTAAGGCAATCAAGAGCGGGTAATGTCGGTGCTAATCTTAATGAAGGGCAGGCAATTTGTATTTGTCCTTCAAATAAATTAGTTGTAATCATGGGACCAAAAACCGATGCCGGAATTATCGGTGGAACCGGGGAAAAAGCATACATCAGGAAAATACAAATTTGGGATGGTTGTAATTCAAATGGAAAGTCAACTTACCTGATATGGAACAGAATTACTATTGGAAATGAAGATGAGTATAACTCGGTTTGGTGGGATGGAGATTCAAATTCAATTGCGGCACGTTATAAACCGGTAGGCAGTGGGAATAATAATACTCCAACTCCAAATTGGTTCGCAAATTTATGTGAATGTTCGACTTCTCCTGATAAACCTGGTTGTCCTCCTCCATGCGTACTCGATGAAAAAGGTAATTGTATGAAGCCCTGTAACGGAGCTGTAATTCCTTGTGATGCACCATGCGAACCTGAGAAACCTCCGACACCTCCGGATACAGATAAAGGTGGTTGTTGTGAAATTTGTGAAGCTACATCCAAACAAGGAACCACTCAATTTTATTTGTCGAAAAATAAAACAGACAAATCAATTCCTGTTATGGTACGTGGAAAAACAATCGAATGTACTCCCAAGAATCCCGATAAGCAATACCAATGGGATTGCGACCAGGTTATGAAGCAAATTCAATCTTATTTAGGTAATTCTTCAAATACAAGTTCCGGAGTCGGTTATCTCGGATTTAATGGTGCCATTGGCACAAGGAGAGCAACTGCAGGGCAGATTGCCACCGCAACTGCAAAAACAGGTTGTCCCTGCGATTGCAAGGAAATTGACGGGCAGGTGCAAATGTATGTAAATACAAATAAAACAGGTGAAGGGGATATTCCTTTCACACTGCCTTACACAAGCGTTGATTGCAAGGGGAAGGGCGGCTTAAATCCCGATGGAAGTCCGAAGGATAAGATTGAAAATCTGAAAATTAATTGTGATGATATAAAAAATGCAATAGCTCAGCAGGGATATTCCGTGTCGGGCTTGGGCGATTGCGGATGTGGAAATTGCGGTCAGCAAGGTATGGGGGATTTGTCCGGCGGGCAGATTGCCGCTTATGCCTTTGGTGCCGGAATATTTAGTCTTGCTCTATTTTATGTTTTCGGAAATAAAATAAAGGAACTATAAAATGTATATGAATAGCAAAACTGCGGAAAATTTTTTAAATAATTACGGCTATGAATTGCCTTCGGCTTATGTACCTTCTGATTATGTAGAAGAAATGAGCGGACTTGCAACGATTAATCCGAATGCAAAAACTCCGATTGGCAGGGAATATGTCGTAACCGGGGACCAGTGCAAAGGCGAGGAATGTGAACTGGAAATTGCCTCGATGGCAGCGCCTTTCTTCACGGCAATTGGATTCTGCCTGTTCTGGTATTTTGTAGCACCTTTAGTCGTGGGGCATAGGGTAAAACGTAAGAAAAGCAAGAAAAAACGATAATTTTTAATTAATTATTTATAAATAATATTTTGGAGGATAAAATGGCTAAAAGAAAAAAATCTCACAGAAGGAGAGGGACATCAGGAATGTCAGGTTTCGGAAAGAAAATTGATTTTTCCGCAAATCTCAAAAATGCCCTTTCAAAAAGTGAGGTAAAATCAGACCTAACCGGTCTTTGGGCAGTACCGATCTATCTCGGTTTTGCCAGCTTATTCAAATTGCAGGGCTATATCGCATTTTTTGTCAGTTTCGGTTTAACCTGGTTGACGGGAGCTGCATTGCGTAAGCCTGAAATTTGTCGAACTGCATGGGGTATAGCTGCCGCACATTTCGTGATGGCAGAGTTTACGCCCTTTTTTCAGAACACTTTGAAAATGCCGCTATGGCGATTCGGTAATTACCAGTTTGCTTTGAATACCCAGAATACAACGGGTACAAGCGGATTGGCATATTATATACCTGATTCGGAAGTAAGCAGTTTCTTCGATAGAAGTGCATTAGTTCCGGCTCAGATGGCAGGCTATGAAGATGAAGCTATGCAGAAGGCATTTATGTTCCCGAAGGGAGATAGCAACAAAGTGTTTGAGGAAGAATTAAACGTTGACAGAGGAATTTAATTTTATTTTATAATTAACTATTTTTCTATTATTTAAGGAGTTTTTATTATGGGTATGGACTCGAAATTTGGGTGGCCGATTTCAGGCACCGAATTCGCATCTTGGTATTTTTACCATGAAACACTGGCTTGGGGAACATCGCAAACATTGGCAGATACAATTATATCTGACCCCGGAGCAGCAAAGTCAGCACAATACCGTACAGAATTGCTCAGGGATAAATCTCTGAAGCAAAATTTTGTGATTGACGGTATAATGGCAGAGGGAGCAATCGAATTTACACAACAGAACACATCCGAACCTTTGCAGTTTCAGATGTACCGTTTTCTCCACTATTCTCGACTTGAATTTGTGGTAAACGATATCAAGTTGTCGGAAATTCCCCTTGAAGCAATCTGGCCTTATAAACTTGTTTATACGGTTGCAGGCACATGGAATGTTGTGGCAAAATACCAGACATGGCTTAATCTCAGTCCTCAGACTGAAATCAAGTATCCTTATGGAGGTAATTGCACCATAACATTCAAACCAGCGACGAATATTGTTACCAGTTCGGCAACATTAGCCGCAGGCTATCTAACCGGCACAACCGGAGGCACGGGTGTTTCTTCATCCGAGGCATGGAGTATTGATTTTTATCTCCGTTGCAGACAAGTTATTGTTACAAGCTAACAGGAAATGAACGAAACAACACTCCCCCTGGCGACAGGGGGAGAATTTTAAATAAATTTGATAATATTTAAGGATATTAATATGTTAAGTGCAAGAAAAATGAGTGGTGCCATAACGCTGACTTTCACGCCGGTTGTCAATAGCAGCGACCCCCAAAGTATCACAAATATTGGTTATTATTTTAAGGTAATCGGTGAAGAATTTTCGTTATATATAGATGGGTTGAGGCTGTATCCGACTTCCACGTTCTCAAGTTCCAACTTGGAATTAATTACATGCCAGATGGTTTCACCTGAAGGAAATGTGCAAAATAATCCTGTTGAAATTTGGGCATGGAATGATTTGCACCAAATCAATAATACACCGCCCTGGGTTATAGCTGCAAGTACTCAATATACTTATACGGTAAAGCATACATCCGCTGCAACACCGGAAGTAACAAGCTCTAATTCGGTTAAGGTATATTTGGCATTGTGGGGCTATGAAATATCAGAACAGGAAGCAGAGAAATTTTCTCATGTTCCGTTAATTTAACAAGGAGGAACAAATGGCACTTGGAGAATTTCTGGGCGATTATGCCTATCTTGATACGTTTTACCAGGCTAAATACGGTCAACGTCCAAGAACTGCCGAATTGCTGTTTTTTTCGACAACTGATTCGAATGTTGGATTGACACCGACTTATCTTGCGGACCGATGGGACGCTTATTTTGATGGTGCTAATCCTGAGATAGACAAGCTCGGAGCCGATACGGCAATCACGACAGGGACAGAGGATTTGACTATTCTTCCTTATGGCTCGAGATTGCGTCCCTGCCGGGATATTACATTTTTGAGTAAAGTTAAAAATGTGATGGTAGTAGGTATCGAATATGTTGCATTCGATGTAAAAAATGATGATGCGGCGGCGGCGGACCAGACTGCGGCTGTCAATACTAAATTGAAAAGCAGTATCGGTACGCAAAATAATATCTTGGTTCAAACAACGATGATGCGGACAATAGTAGTTGACTGGGAGCCTAACTTCTTCAGTCCGATATTGCTAGTAAACGGTGCTAATTTATTGCCGGAATTTACACAGACAAATAAATATACAACTACAACGATACCCCGTAATCGTGGCGATATGTCGCTGGGAACGGCATTGCCTTATGAACGCAAGATTTATTCGGAGGTATTCGAATCAGGTGTGCAGGAATTACAAATATACGGTTTCTGTGCCAATTATCTCAATGACGGTTCGGCAAACAGGGTACGGAGATTTCCGCTTCGTTGCCGTCTTGTTGTTGCTTATATATAAAAGGAGGTTGAGATGTTATTGTCTCCTCAGCAAGCATATAACATAATCGTTAAACAGTCTGAATACTTAACTGCAAATATTCCCGATTTTTCGGGGATTAATGTTGTTGAATTGGCAAATTATGGTTTTGCAGTAGCAAAGACCGAAAGCCGTTCATTCAATACTGATGCAAAAAATAGTAATTCGACTGCAAAAGGTATGATGCAGATTGTTGATGGGACTAAGCAATTCATCGAAACAAAAATATTAAAAATTCCCGTTGCGGATATTTCAAAAATGTTTGACCCCGATTATAATTGTTTGCTCGGTGTCGCATATTTGGCATACCAATATAAGAGATACGGGGATTGGCGAAAAGCAGTAATAGCATATAACCAGGGAAGTTATAATGATGGCGAAGCCGGACAAAGTTATTATGCAACGGCAAGCAAATTCTATGCCAATACTGATTTCGCAAGTTTATTGCCGACACCTAAATATACAGCTTCATTATTTTCGGGGAAAATTAATAAAAATGTTTTATTTTTTGTGTCCGGCTCTGTTTTAGGAATAATTATTTTAAATATTTATAACAAAATGAGGTTGAAATGAAAGAATTTGCAAAAACAAAAAAATACCATGTGGGACGTGTAAAATCTGTCAAAAAAAAATCAGATTTTAAACAAGCAAATGGAGCGGATAAGCCACAGCCGGTCTTTGCTACTAAATTTCCCAGCTTGATTTTTACCGGTGAGCAGTTACTCGAAAAAGCCGCTAATTTTACGGAATACCTTGAAAAAAATCCGGATAATCTGCCTTCAAGAGAAATTTATTCAATTTATGAATATGCTTCAGATGGCTCTCTCGATTATATTGATAAGGGAACTGTCGGGGATGCTCCGAAAACTGCATTAGCCGATGAAATCAAAGAGGAAGCAAAGCCTGTCCAATCGGATGCCGATAAGTATATTGAACTGCTCAAAACGGCTCATAATGCACAAATGGACCAACTCAAAACCAATAATGAATTTCTGCTTAAAAGCAAGGAAACTGAAATTCAGGATTTGAGAACGCAAGTTGGAGCATTAAGCGATAAAATAACTAATCAGCCTGCAACTTCGCCAAATGAAGAATATTTTAAAAGGTTATACAGTGATGCCCAAAATGAAATCGGCAGATTAAATGATAAAATTATTGATACTATTGATGATTTCAATATCGAAAGGGCAACGACCAGTAAAGAATTATCCGAAGCAAAAACTGAGCTAGAGAAACTCCGCTATGAACATGACAGATTTAAAGATAAGACTGCAATCGAGGAGAAAAACCGCAAACTTATTGAAGATAACACTAAAGAATTTCAGGAAGAATTAGGGAAATTATCTGATTCATTTGAAGAACAAAAGAAGGCAGCCGGACTTGGCAATCTTGGAAATAAAGTGATGGACTTCCTTGGAACTAAGACAGGTGAAACGTTTGTCCAAATGGGATTAGCGTTTCTTGCAAGTAAAAATCCGACAATAGCAAATGCTATGCAGGGAATGAATGCTGTGCCTGACCCTAATTACAGATTACCCGGTAACAACGGGCAGGATGGACCACCCGTGAAAGGCACTCCTACGGGAGAACAGGCGAATTGGAAAGATGAGATGGACAAAATGGATACTGAAAATAATCAACAGGGGAACGATGGCCCGAATAGCTGAAAATACGCCTGAATGGCTGCTCGCATTGTTGCAGGGGTTTGATTATAAAAAAATACATCCTTTGAATTTCAATAAATTGCTTGTTTCGATTGGGTATTATATCAAAGCGAATAATTTGCTCAGGGATAATGAAGCATCCAAAATCGAAAAGAATATAGATGTTCCGCAGGAATTATTAGATTTATTTTATTTCACTAATTTTAATAAAATAACTGAAGGCAGGGAAGCCCGGGAATTTCGTAAAAATATTTATGATTTAATTAAAAAATATTTGGAGGATTAAAATGAGAAAGAAAATAAGAAGTTCATTAAAGACTAAAAAAATTCTTGTAAATATTTGGGATGATTACAAGGATAAAGAAGAATTTCCAGAAATAAAGCATGAAAAAACCGATGCTTATATTATCAATCGTACTGAAATTCATAAAGATTTGCCATGTTCTCTTCAAAGAGAAATATTGCATTTTGTACGCAGTGTTCTAGACAATATCAATCAGTATGTTTATCCTCATATTTCTACTTCAATTAATTATTCTAAAATTAAGATAAATATAAGGGATATGTCCCATGTAGAAAGAGAACATATTGTAAAAATTCTGAATGTTTTAAAATTAAAATATCAGGGATTGCAATTATTTTTTTGTAGTGAAAGTTAAATTATATTTGGAGGATTAAATGAACAAATTTATGCAAAAAGCATGGGAATTTCTAAAAAGAAATGCACTTTGGGTAATTTTATTGCTATTCGCAATGTATTCAATGGCATTTCAGCAGGAATTGGTAAAAACACTTTACGTGATTTTATCATTCGAGGCACTTGCACTGGGATTATCAGGATTAGCTCAGTATGTATTTACAAAAATTGATTTTACGGCTGATGATTCCGATAATTCAAAAACATTGGGCTATATTTTTCTTGGAGTGCATATATTAGTAGGATTAGTTGCTATGGGAACTTATATCGCACAATTTGGAAGTTCAGTTAATCCATGAATAAATTCATAGAAATATTGCTTTATGCCGTAATTTTTTTGATTATTCTTTTTTCGGCAATTGCTTGTTTTTCACAGGTAAAATATGAATTACCATGCAGAAGCGATTTATTATGTTTGTCGAAAAATATAGCAATTTCCCAAATCGGCACAAAGGAATTAACCGGAAATAATGATGGTCCTGAAATTGAAAAATATTTAAAAAGTGTAGGGCTAAATCCCAAAGGAAAATACCCTTATTGTGCAGCCGGACAATACTGGAGTTTTCGAACTGCCTGTGATTCTTTGAAAATCAGTCGGAGGGAAATTCCAATCAAAAAGACTGCTTTGGCTAATGGAGTTTTTGATGATGCTCAGAAAAGAGGTAAAAAAATTGCTTATATCCCGGAAATTAATGATTTGCTCGTTTGGAAAATAATTAACAAATGGACGGGGCATATCGAAAGAACTATCAAGGTAGGTAAAGCAGGGTGGATTATTTGTGTCGGATTCAATACAGGAAGTTCAAATCCACGTGAAGGTGGAAGTGTCAGGAAAGTAAAAAGGAATATTTATCATCCGCTATCGAGATTTCTCAGAGTACGTGGATTAATTGGCTTTAATGCCAAGTAATTATAATGAATAATTGTTAATTATTCATTGACTATATTTGTTCTTTGAAATAATTTATCGGAGGTTTAGATGCTCAAAATCGTATTTCTGTTATTGTCAATCGGCTATTTCAATGAAGCAAATTATTATCTTCTTTATAGTAAATATCCCCTGACGGCTGAAAACGTAAAAATGGCAATCTATGATTTGAATATTCAATATCCTGAATCCTCTTATGAATTATCAAAAAATGAATCGGGAAATTTTAAAAGCCGGATTGCAAAGGAATACAATAATATCTGGGGAATGAAATTTCCACGTAAACGAACAACTCTTGCAATCGGCAGGGGAATAAGCAATTATGCGAAATATGATTGCTGGCTTAGCTCGGTCATTGATTATAAAATTTGGCAAGGTCCTAAAAGAATACAGGGCGATTATACAAAATATTTAAGAAAAAGACGATGGTGGTAAATAAATGAGTGGTATAATTAATCAAAAAACGGTTTCTCCACCGAGTTTTATGCAGGAATTGGAGGATTTGCCTGATGTTACAGGTACGGCTGTTGTTGGCTCTGTGCCGATATTCGATACAGGGACATCTAAATTTAACCTTGCTTCACTGGTTGTTGATATGACAAGCGTTACGAATGGGATGGTGTTAACTTGGGACGCCGCAACAGGTACGGCAAAATGGGCAACACCGTAAGAATTTTTAATTTTTAATTTAAAATTTTTAATGAATTTACAATGATTGAATTAAGAGTGGGTGGTGTCGGTTCCGGAGGTGGTTTCACACCGAAACTGATTAATTTGCCTGATGTCGAGGAAGGCACCCTTGTTACAGGGATGGTACCTGTCTATAACGCCACCAGTTCTGTATTTGATATATCTACTCTGAATATTAGCAATATCGGCTCAATTGACCAGGGGACTGCTCAGAATAATTATGTTTTCACCTGGGACACTGCCACGCAAACGGCAAAATGGACAAGTACCGGTTCGGGTTCAGCCGCTTGGGGTTCAATCATTGGAACGCTTTCAAATCAAACTGATTTGCAAACTGAATTAAATACAAAAGCATCCTTGACGGGGATAGAAACTTTAACAAATAAAACATTAACAAGCCCTACAATAAATACTCCAACGGGAATTGTTAAGGGAGATGTTGGACTTGGAAATGTTGACAATACTTCGGATGCAACGAAAAATTCGGCAACTGCAACACTGACGAATAAATCCCTTTCGGATTCCACCACTTTTATTATAGATGAAACGGATAATACTAAAAAAGTGCAGTTTCAATTATCAGGCATTACAACCGGAAATACCAGAACAATAACCGTGCCGGATGCGGATTTTACTATTGCTCAAAATGCAGATTTGACATCCCATACCGGAGCAACGGCAGTACATGGAGCAACGGGAGCTGTGGTAGGCACTACAAATATCCAAACATTAACGAATAAAACATTAACGAGCCCTGTAATAAATACTCCAACGGGAATTGT